>Ga0210016_1002711_pt1 | contig 16008 bp, 19 predicted proteins | sample CryGeyCG2014_300_FD_185454 | JGI IMG/M metagenome (GOLD analysis project Ga0210016, IMG submission 185454) | Groundwater microbial communities from aquifer - Crystal Geyser CG02_land_8/20/14_3.00 (SPAdes) (version 2) | ecosystem: Environmental > Aquatic > Deep subsurface > Groundwater | place... | reverse complement strand
TATTTCTTCTTATTTTTGTCATAAAAATTTTTATCTTCAAACCAAAGAGGCAAAAGCGCCAGATTTTCTCTTTCATTTTTGAGCAACAAAAAATAGGGTTCGTATCCATAACCCTTATAGAAAGCAAGACGAAATTCCCAGGTGTCAAAAAGAGATTTTTGTGGAGAAAATTCCTTCCATAATTGGTGGCAATGTTCGATTTCAGACACAATTTCTATATTCTTGGCAACAAAAAAAGAGCCATTCTGTCTCATCGACTCTTTTAAAAAAACTTTATTTTTATTTAATAGGCTACTATTCGGGGGATCATCCTCTTCGTCTGCATGAGTATTTTCTGAAGAAGGTTTTATTGTCAGGTTCATTGTTGATTATTAAACATATTAGTCTATCATCCACCTTTGTCAACCCCCCACTAATTTTGCCATAGAGTTCATGGGCGGCACACGGTGGCCGAATAGGCCAGTCCGCCTTCGGCGGACCTCACTATTCGTGAGGAGTGTGCCGCGAAAGTTTAACCTACTTTAGTTATTGCTTTGGATAAGATTCAAATAGGAACGCAAAATTGGTGGGGGGGGTCAATATGTGAATAACTCAAATCTCTTTAAAGGCTTTCATTAAGGGAGGGACAACCTGTTTTTTTCTTGACATCACCCCTGGCAAATAAAGAGAATTATTTACAACCTTTTTTCTAAAGGCCTTTTCTAAATAATTAATTTCGCCCACTCCCAATAATTGAGAACTTTCTTTGATAATATTAGTTGCCATTAACAAAAGGAGATTATAATTTTCTTTTTGGCAAATTTCTTTCAATTTTTCAATTAATTCTTCTTTTCTTTCATTTACTTCTTTTAAATCACAAACCTCAACCTGCCCTATTCCAACTTTTTTTCCAAAAAAATCAAAAATTTTAAAATCAGAAAAAATTATATTTTCAGCCGTTAAACCCTTTAAGGTTGCTTTTTTCTTTTTAATTTCAATTCCAAATTTTTCTAAATTTTTAATTTTTGAAATTTTTGCTAATTTTTTGGCAATTTCAATATCTTCTTTTGTTGTTGTCGGAGAGCGAAAAACGACGGTATCAGAGAGGATGGCTGAGAGTAAGATGCCAGCAATTTTTCTTGGAATTTTTATTTTATTTTCAAAAAAAATTTTGGCAATAATTGTTGAAGTTGCCCCCGCAGGTTCGGTCAAAAAGTAAACTGGTTCTGGCCAGGAAAAAGAGATTTTGTGATGGTCAATCACTTCCAAAATTTTTGCTTTATCAATATTATTAGGGCTTTGACTTGGTTCATTATGGTCAAGTAAAATTAAAGTTTTCCCCGCGGCATTTTTTAAGGTTTCGGGGACATTAACTTTAAAATAATTTAAAACAAATTTTGTTTCAGGATTTATCTCTCCGGTTCTTACTGAAATTACATTTTTACCTTTCTTTTTTAAAATAAAGGCGTAAGCAATAGGGGCGCAAATTGAATCGGTATCAGGGTTTTTATGGCCCACAATGTAGATTTTTTTAGGGGCCCGCCCGAAGGGCGGGACTCCGACCCTCCCCCCTCCCTCCCAAACTTTCGTTTGAGCCCCTCGGGTGGTGGGTGGGTTGTAGTCTTCTTTTGGCATACCTTCAAATTATATTGTATAATATCAAATACAACATGGAAATGGAAGCAGCGTTAAATTTGTTAAAAGAAAATCTGAAAAATCAAAATTTGATAAAACATAGTTTAGCAGTTGAAGCGGCAATGAGAAAATTAGCAAGATACCTTGGAGAAGATGAGGAAAAATGGGCTCTTTGTGGTTTATTGCATGACATTGATTATGAAAAAACAAAAGATGACCCAAATTTACATTCAAAAATGGGAGCTGAGATGCTGAAAAGTTTAGGTTTTGACAAAAATATTTGTCAGGCAGTTTTGACCCACAATGAAGCACATAAGAAAGAGCCCGAAACTAAAATGGCAAAAGCCCTTTTTTGTCTCGACCCTCTAACCGGATTAATTGTTGCTGCCACCTTGGTTTTGCCATCAAAGACCGAGCTTCCATTTATAGAAGCGAAGGTGAAGAAGAGGACTTTGTCCTCTTCGCCAAAAATCTCTGATTTAAAAGTGGAAAATGTTTTGAATCGATTTGAAGAAAAATCTTTTGCCAGGGGCGCAAATCGTGAGATAATTAAAAAATGTAATGAATTTTTAGGTTTAAGTTTGGAAGAATTTGTAAAAATTGTTCTTGAGGCTATGCAAAAAATCTCAAATGAGTTGGGATTATAAAAAATTATAAGGGCTTGCCCTCCCAAATTTTAAGTAATAAATATGTATTTTGTTTATGCAATTCAAAGTAAATGGAGGGAAATTATATATGTGGGTTATACTACTAATCTGCAAAAAAGGTTTAGAATGCATAATTTGGGCAAAATCTTTTCAACTAAACCATACAAGCCATATAATCTGATATATTACGAGGTTTATCAAAATAAAAATGATGCCCTAGAAAGAGAGAAATTTCTTAAATCCGGCTGGGGTAAAAATTATCTCAGAAGAGTTCTTAAACATTATTTCGCAGAGCAAAAATTTGAGAGGGCTTGACTATAATTTTGGCTTAATTTAATCTAAAGTAAGCTGTGGATAATTAAAAAGGTCGGTTTGTAAATTTGAATCTCATAAATAAAATATGGCTACAGTTGGATACTGCGTTAAATGTAAAAAGAAGCAGGAGATGAAGGGTGAAAAAGAGATAGCAATGAAGGGAAAGGGCGGAGTAAAGAGGAGAGCGATGACTGGAATTTGTCCTGTTTGTGGGACAAAGATGTTTAGGATTTTAGGAAAGGCATAAAACATCCTCAATTTTAAGACTCGATAGAATCTAGCCTAGAGTCGAGATTTTCGGTTTTAGGCTTTTTATTGTTTTTATTGTTAGATCGAAAAAATGATCAAAAGAGATAAAAATTGGAATTTGGGAGTCTTAATATCCTTAATTTGTTTTAACATTTTAGCCTGGATTGCGGTTTATGATTTAAGTCGTCCCCAGTTTTTAGAAGTTATTTTTTTCGATATTGGTCAGGGTGATGCGATTTTTATTGAAACACCCAAAAGACACCAGATTTTAATTGATGGAGGTCCCGGCTCAGTAATTTTAGAAAAATTGGGGAAATCTACGCCATTTTATGACAGAACAATTGATTTAATAATTTTAACTCACCCTGAATTTGACCATCTCTCAGGTCTAAATGAGGTTTTAAAAAAATATAAAGTTGAAAATATTTTGTGGACGGGGGTAGTAAGGGATACAGCTGAAGCGAAAGAATGGAAAAAATTAATTGAAGAGGAAAAAGAAGAAGGGAGCCGAATAAAAATCGCCAAAGTTGGCCAAAAAATCAATCTATCGATTTACGAAATCAATAGTTATATTGAGATATTATTTCCCTTCGAGAATTTAGAAGGAAAAGAATTTAAAGATAGTAATAACACCTCATTTGTTTGTAAATTAGTTTTTGGCAAAAACTCTTTTCTTTTTACTGGCGATGCTTACAAAAATGTGGAAGGGGAGTTAATCAATAAGAAAGCAGAAATTGACTCCGATGTTTTAAAAGTTGCTCATCATGGAAGTAAAACCTCCACATCTGAGGAATTTATTGCCAAAGTTTCTCCAGAAATTGCGGTAATTTCGGTAGGTCGCGAAAATAAATACGGTCATCCCAATCAAGAGGTTTTGGAACTTTTAGAAAAATATGGTATAAGAATTTTAAGAACAGATGAAGATGGCGATATAAAAATAATTTCCGACGGAAAAAATTATGAGATTTCCAATTTTTAAAACAAAAATTGATGGAGTAACAAAAAAATTCAATTTGACCGATCCGAAAGAACAAAAAGAGTATTTTGAATTGAAGGCCGGGAGAGAAATTGAAAAACTCAGAGAATACTTAAAAGAGAATACTTTTGTAGCCTATTTATTAGGAAAGAAAAATTCTGGCAAAGGAACCTATTCAAAAATGTTTGCCGAGATAATCTTCCCGGAAAGGGTAGAGCATTTTTCAATTGGCGATATGGTCAGGAGTGTGGATGGAGAATTGGCAGATGAAAAAAGAAAAAAGGAATTGTTGAATTATTTGGAAAGAAATTACCGCGGCAGACTTTCATTAAATGAAATAATTTTATTTTTGGAAAAGAGAAACACAAAGACTTTATTACCCACCGAGTTAATTTTGGCTCTAGTCAAAAGGGAGATGGAAAAAAGGGAAAGAAAGGCTCTTTTTATTGACGGTTTTCCAAGGGATTTGGGCCAGGTAGATTTTTCTTTATTTTTCAGGGATTTGATTGGCCACCGAGATGATCCTGATATCTTTGTCTTAATTGATGTTCCAGAAAATGTCATTGATCAAAGAATTAAATGGAGAAGGATTTGTCCAGTTTGCCAGACCTCAAGAAATTTAAGATTATTAATAACCCCAGAAATTGGCTATGATGCCCAAAATCAAGAATTTTATTTGATTTGTGAAAATGATGGAGCAAGATTAGTTAAAAAAGAAGGCGACGAATCGGGGATAGAACCAATTCGAGAAAGGTTAAAAATGGATGAGAAATTAATGGAGTTGGCTTTTTCTCTTTACGGAATTCCAAAGATTTTATTAAGAAATTCTATACCAGTCAAAGAAGCCAAAGATTTTGTTGATGATTATGAAATTACTCCGGAATATATTTTAGAATGGGATAAAAAATTAAAAAAGGTGAAAGTAAAAGAAAAATCCTGGATTGTTTTAGATGACGAAGGAACCCCTTCTTTTAGTCTATTGCCTCAGCCAGTAGTTATTTCTTTAATTAAACAAATAGTTGGGGTTTTAAATCTCTAAAGCCCTTAAACCTTACCCCTTGACGAGGCACTTTAGAAAAAGTTAAAATGAAATTGGCCCGGTATCTTTTAGTCACGTTCTGGGACAAACGTTTTTTATGGGAGTCTGAAATGAGTGTAGCCCGAGGGCTACACCTTGGACACCCACTTTGAATCTTTTCCAGATGAACTCTCTAGAAGAAAAGCCGGGCCTTTAAAAAGCACCGAATTTAAGGCGCTTTTTGTTTTGAGGATAGCTGATAAAAATTACAATAAATGATTTCTAAACCCAGTAGTAGAAGTTCGAATTTTTATTCAAGAAAATAGTCAAGATATTGTCTGCAAAATTAAGTTAGCTATTCAAAGTTTATCAAAATAGTTACTTATTTAATTTTTCGCCAAAGGCGTTCGAACTTTCACTACTGGGTAAACCAATTTACGGCTTCTGTTACCATTTGTTTTCGTTCGTTGGGTTCATAAAAGCCGTGATCAGCATTTTTAACTATAATCAATTTTTTCGGCTCGTTCGCAACTTCGTAAAATGTTTTTGCCTCAGCCAGCGGAGCTGCTGAATCTTTTTCGCCGTGAATAACACAAATTGGCTTGTGAATTTCTGAAATTATTTTTAAGAGGTCGTATTTTTGAAAATCTTTCCAAAATTGAGGTCCCATTTGAATGTGCTTACCCTCCGAAGTAATTCGAAAAGATATACCATTAGGGTTAAAAGTATATTCCATAAAAAGATTTTTTAGTACTTCGTATGGGTGAGCAACGCTGCCCAATAATACATATGTTTGAATTTCGGGTGCATTAAGTGCGACTGCAACCGAAACCCCAAAAGACATACCTAAAATTCCAATTTTAGAGGGATTTACTCTCGGTTGGAATTTTACAAAATCAATAATGGCACGCAGATCTTCTGTAAGTTTAGTGAGGGTCGTTTTCGAATAATCCCCTTCGCTCTCACCGAGTCCAGAAAAATCAAAGCGATAAGCAAAAAATTTATTTTCAGATAGAATTTGAGCGATATCATCAAACATACCCTTCTCAGTTTTTTCTGCGCCAAAACCATGCACGAGAATAATCGCAGGCAATTTATCGTTTTGAGATTTTGGAAAATCAACCAAACCTACCAGTTTTTCTCCGTATATATTTATTGTAGAAATTTTTTCTTGCATTTGGTCGGGGTGCCGGGAGTCGCACCCGGTCTGCTACTACCCCAAAGTAGTGGACTACTGTTATCCTACACCCCGTTCAATAGAAGCTCAAAAGTTAAAAGTCAAAATTATTTTCGCTTGCTGAGGGCTTTAATACATTTAGTACAGGCTAAAACTCTTTTACCCGAAGGTAATTTAACCCACTGCAAATTTGGGTATTTTCTTTTTTTGGTGGTGGGATTATATTTTCCGCGAAGTTTTACTAATCTCTGAACCATTATTGATTTTTTTCCGCAAATAGCGCATTGCTTACCCGAGTGTAGCGAAGGGTGAAAAAAAGATTTATCTTTTTGACTTGCCATAATATTTTACTCTAACAGATATTTTTAATTTTGTAAAATGTTTGATATAATCTATTTATTATTATAGTCGAAGAGATAAATCTCTTCTTCACCCTTCATCATAATTCGGGTAATCAAATTAATATGGAAATTTTATTTTTTATTTTCATTTTAATTTTTTCTATTATAATTCACGAGGTATCTCATGGTCAGGTAGCTAATTATTTAGGTGATCCAACGGCAAAATACGCAGGTCGGCTTACATTAAATCCGCTGAAGCATTTAGATCCTATAGGTTCAGTTTTTTTACCAATTTTGTTAATTCTAACAACTGGCAAAGGAATTGGTTGGGCAAAACCGGTGCCAATTAATCCTTATAATTTTCGTGACCAGAAGTACGGCACTCTTAAAGTAGCCATTGCTGGCCCAGTCTCTAATTTAATCATTGCTTTATTTTTCGGTTTGCTTTTGAGGATTTTAATCTCTTTAAATTTTATTCTTCCTAGCATTTATTCTATTTTTTCATTTATTGTTTCTATAAATATACTTTTGGCTGTATTTAATTTAATACCTATTCCTCCTTTAGATGGCTCACGTATTCTTTTTACTTTTTTACCCGATTCAATACAAAGAACAAAAATATTTTTCGAGCAGTTTGGATTTCTTATTTTATTATTTTTTATTTTCTTTTTCCCACCATTTTTTAATATTTTAAATTATATTACTAATGGAATTTTTACTCTCATTGTTGGTGCCCCACCATTTTAATGAGACTTATTGACTTTTGATTTAATTTAGATTAAAATTTAATTTATGCCAACCATTCGTCAACTAATCAAAAAAGGAAGAAAAAAAATTAGAAAGCGTGCTCGAACGCCGGTTTTGAAATTTGGTTTCAATCCCTTAAAAAATAGACCGATATTTTTTTATTCTCCTTTCAAAAGAGGAGTATGTTTGAAGGTTTTTACTGTTACTCCCAAAAAACCAAACTCAGGTTTAAAAAAAGTAGCCAGGGTTCGTTTAACCAATCGTCAAGAAGTAACTGCCTATATTCCTGGAGAAGGTCATAATTTACAGGAACACTCAATTGTTTTAATTAGAGGTGGAAGAGTCAAGGATTTGCCGGGTGTGAGATATCATATTATTAGGGGAATATTAGATACTGCCGGAGTCGAAGGAAGAAAACAAGAAAGATCAAAATATGGAGTAAAGAAAGCCCAGTAGAAGAATTTTGGCAGGATTTTATATATAAAATCTGTTATAAATAAGCCAAAATTCTCTACTGGGTTAGTCCCGTAGTGAAATTTGACTTTTGTTACAGTAGTGCTTCGCAAGACGAAGCACCTGTCAAATTTCTACCACGGGAAAAAATAATATGGCCCGAAGAAAGAAAATCAAAAAAAGAGTTATCCCTCCCGATTCTATCTATAATAATGTTCAGGTCGGAAAACTCATCAATCAGGTAATGAGAAAAGGGAAAAAGACTATAGCTAGAAAAATTGTCTATGGTGCTTTTGATATTGTAAAAGAAAAAACCAAAAAAGAACCCTTGGAGGTCTTTGATGAGGCGTTGGAAAATGCCAGTCCATTTTTGGAGGTGAAACCTAAAAGAATTGGCGGAGCGACCTATCAGGTTCCGAGAGAGGTGAAAGGGGAAAGGAGAATTACTTTGGCTATGCGTTGGATAATTCGGGCAGCAAAACAAAAGAAAGGAAAACCAACGAAAGAGAAATTGGCTGAAGAATTAATTAATGCCGCCAATAATACCGGCTGGGCAGTTAAGAAGAAAGTAGATACCCATAAAATGGCTGAAGCCAACAGAGCTTTTGCCCACTTCGCCTGGTAGATCGCTCGGCAGGGTTGATTCGGGTGACACGCAACATCTAACATCTAACATCTAACATCTAACATCTAACATCTAACATCTAACATCTAACATCTAACATCTAACATCTAACATCTAACTAATTCGTAGGGTATGAGGAAATATCCCATTGAAAAATATCGTAATATTGGAATTATTGCCCATATTTCGGCCGGAAAGACAACGACAACTGTTTGCATTTTGTATTACACGGGGAGAACCCATAAAATTGGTACTTTAGAAAAAGGAACCACTGTTATGGATTGGATGGTTCAAGAACAAGAAAGGGAAATGACAATTATGGCTGCTGCCACTTCTTGTTATTGGCCAATTGAAAAAGAGGATTATCGAATAAATATTATCGATACGCCAGGCCATATTGATTTTACAGCCGAAGTTCAAAGATCGCTGAGGGTTTTGGATGGGGCAGTGGTTGTCATTGATGGAGGGGCAGGAGTCCAGACCCAGTCTGAAACTGTCTGGCATCAGGCAGATCAATTTTCAGTTCCGAGAATTTGCTTTGTTAATAAAATGGATAAAGTTGGGGCCTCTTTTGAAATGAATTTAGAATCAATCCAAAAGCGCTTAACACAAAATGCTCTCCCCCTGCAATTACCAATTGGGTCAGAAGATAAATTTTCAGGCCTGGTTGATTTAGTAAAAATGAAAGCATTAAAATTTGAAGGCAAAGAGGGAGAAATCATAAAAGAAGAAGATCTTCCAAAAGAATTAGAAGAGAGGGCAAAGGAATGGAGAAAAAAATTATTAGAAAAAATTGCCGCTGAAGATGAAGAACTTTTAGAAAAATATTTAGCGGGTAAAAAAATTTCAATTAAGGAATTAAGGAGGGGATTGAGAAAAGCAACAATTCACTGTAAGATTTTCCCAGTATTTTTTGGCTCCCTTTTTAAAAGAATTGGGGTCCAGCCACTTTTAGATGCGATAGTATATTATCTGCCCAGTCCTATTGATTTGCCACCAATTAAAGGAACCGATCCAAGAACAGGTGAAGAAATTTTCAGAAAACTCTTAGATTCTGAACCATTTTCCGCCCTATCCTTTAAAATTATGGCCGATCCTTATGTTGGAACTTTAACTTTTTTCCGGGTTTATTCAGGATATTTAAAAAGAGGTTCTTATTTATTGAATTCAGCCAATGGAGAAAAAGAAAGAATTGGTAGATTATTAAGAATGCATGCCGATGAAAGGGAGGAGGTGGAAGAAGCATTTGCCGGAGATATTCTGGCTACCGTTGGTTTAAAAAATACTTCCACCGGTCATACCCTTTGTGATGAAGCTAATCCAATTGTTTTGGAAAAGATTACCTTCCCGGAGCCAGTGATTTCTGTTCGAATTGAACCAAAATCAAAAGCCGATGAAGAGAAAATGATCTTAGCTCTCAAAAAATTAGCCGAAGAAGACCCTACTTTTACAGTTAAAGGAGATCCTGAAACCGGCGAGACAATCATTTCAGGAATGGGAGAGTTACATTTGGAAATTATTACTGATAGAATGAAAAGAGAATTCAAAGTCGAAGGAAATGTTGGCGAACCACAGGTTGCCTATAAAGAAACAATCGAAGATCTGGCTGAAGCTGAAGGAAAATACATTAGGCAATCAGGCGGCCGAGGTCAATATGGTCATGTCTGGTTGAAGTTGGAACCGAAAAAGAGGGGAGAAGGATTTGAGTTTGTTGATGAAATTCGAGGTGGTATAATTCCAAAAGAATTCATTCCGGCAGTTGAAAAGGGAGTCAAGGAAGCACTGGAAAAAGGAGTTATAGCCGGGTATCCTTTGGTTGATTTAAAAGTTATTCTTTACGATGGTTCTTTTCACGAAGTTGATTCTTCTGAGTTCGCTTTCAAGATTGCCGGTTCCATTGCTCTTCAAAATGGAGTAAAAAGGGCCCATCCTGTTCTGTTGGAACCAATAATGAAATTAGAAGTAGTTTTACCTTCTGAGTTTTTTGGAAGCGTAATTGGAGATTTAGGGGCGAGAAGAGGAAAGATTGAAGAAATGCAAGATAGAGTAAATATAAAAATAATTAGGGCAAAGGTTCCTTTGGCTGAAATGTTTGGTTATGCTACCAACCTCCGTTCCTTGACAGAAGGCAGGGGAACATTTACAATGGAGTTTGATCATTACGAAGAAGTGCCCCAGAACATCAGCCAAGAGATCATCGAAGGGCGAAGAAGATAAATCTTCTTCTTTTCCCACCGAGCTTCCGAAGGAAGTGAAGGTAAGAAAGAGAATGAAATTCTCTTGCGACTTCGCTACCGCTCGGGAGAAAAAGGAGATTATCCACATTGACCCCGTTAGAAATCTGGCATATACTGAAAAATGTTTTTATCTATTTAAACAAAGTTTATATCTAATTGATATGTTATTTAGAGCAGAAAAAATTTTAAGAAATTTTTTCTGCCGAAGATTTCTAACGGGGTTGACAATTTTTTTGGAATAAATAAAATAATAATATAATTAACAGAAACCCACATCGGAGAGGGGTCGGGAGAACCCTTCGGTTGCCGAGTGGCAACGAGGTGAGAGAAGAGGCGATAGCCTCTTCGAACCTTCCGTGTCGGAAAACAGGAAGGCCGAAGCCGACCGTTAGAAACCGTGGGTTTCTAAGGAGCGAGCCCGAAGTCCCGCCCATAAATTATGGGCTGGACGCCAGCCGTAAGGCTGGATGAGGGCGAGCGACCTCACTATGTAATACCACTATGGCAGAAAAAGAAAAATTTGTTAGAACAAAACCCCATGTCAATATAGGTACCATTGGTCACGTTGCCCATGGTAAAACCACTGTTTCAGCTGCTATTTTAAAATTAACAAAAATGAAAGGTCTAAGGGCAACCGATGCCGGGGTAGATGATTTAAATGCTGCTCCGGAAGAAAAGGCCAGGGGATTAACCATTTCCATTTCTCATGTTGAATTTGAATCAGAAAAACGTCACTACGCCCTGATTGATTGTCCTGGTCACGCGGATTACATTAAAAATATGATTACCGGTGCTGCCCAGATGGACGGAGCAATTTTGGTGGTATCGGCTGTTGATGGAGCAATGCCTCAGACAAGAGAACACGTTTTATTAGCCAGACAAGTTGGTCTTCCTTCCCTAGTTGTTTTTTTAAACAAATGCGATATGGTTGATGACCCAGAGATTATCAATTTAGTTGAATCTGAATTGAGGGAACTCTTAAAAAAATATGAATTTCCAGGGGATAAAATTCCAATAATTCGTGGCTCGGCTTTGAAAGCACTCCAAGTTAATTCCCTTGATGATGAAGCAGCCAAACCAATTTTAGATTTGATTAAAGCTATTGATGAAAATATTCCCGAACCATCCAGAGAAATAAATAAACCATTTTTAATGGCAATCGAAGATGTAATGACAATTGCTGGGAGAGGAACAGTGGCAACAGGAAGAATTGAGAGAGGAGTAATTTTACCAAATGAGGATGTGGAATTAATTGGAATAAAACCAACCGTAAAGACGACAGTCGTTTCAATTGAGATGTTTAATAAAACCCTAGATGAAGGAAGAGCCGGGGATAATGTTGGAATTTTATTGAGAGGATTAAAAAAAGAAGATGTTGAAAGGGGCCAAGTTTTATCTAAGCCAGGGGCAGCTACTCCTCATAGTGAATTTGAAAGTCAGGTTTATGTTTTAACCAAAGAAGAAGGAGGTAGGCATACACCCTTTTTCTCGGGTTATAAACCCCAGTTTTATTTCAGAACCACCGATGTTACTGGAGAAGTGAGTTTGCCCGAGGGGACAGAAATGGTTATGCCGGGTGATACCATCAATCTAAAAATTAAATTAATTGTCCCAATTGCCATGGAAGAAAAACAGAGGCTTGCTATTAGGGAAGGTGGAAAAACAGTTGGAGCCGGAGTTGTAACTAAAATTGTTAAATAGAAATTTGGTGTTCTTTTAAGATGGCCAAAAAGAAAGTGGTAACAGTTGAAGAAGTGAAACAAAAGCTCCGCATTAAATTGCGGGCTTATGATAATAAGGTAGTTGATAATTCTGCCAGACAAATTATTGAAGTAGCCAGTCGCTACGGAGTGAAATTTGTCGGACCAGTTCCCTTACCAACCGAGATTCACAAATATACGGTAAATCGATCTTCTTTTGTCCACAAAGATAGCCGGGAACAATTTGAAACCAGGATTCACAAGAGACTGATTGATATTTCCGAACCTAATCAAAAAATAATTGAAGCCCTCCAGAGTTTGAATTTACCAGCCGGTGTCGATATCGAAATCAAAATGTAAGACACTGATCAATGCTGATTTAGCTGATTGATGCGGATATAAATTCATTTACATTAATTAATTTCTGTTCTATAATTAACATGTTAAAGGTAAATTTTAAAAAATCGTAAAATTATTTTTAAATAGCCAATGGTTGAGACCGGGCTATGCCCGGTTTTCAATTATCAGCATAAATCAGCCCTATCAGTATAAATCAGCGGTAATAATATGAAGTTTATATTAGGTCAAAAACTTGGAATGTCCCAGATTTTTGACGAAAAAGGAAATCAAATTCCGGTGACTTTAGTTGAGGCAGGTCCCTGTCAGATTTTGCAAATAAAAACAAAAGAGAAAGATGGATATACAGCTATTCAGATCGGATTTAAAAAAATTGAAAAAGCAAAGAAAATTAAAAAAACAATGAAAGGTAAAGAATTTAGATATATTAAAGAACAAAGAACAGAGAGCAAGGAACAATTAAAAGTTGGTGATAAAATCGATGTTTCAATTTTTAAAGAAGGGGAAAAAGTTACTGTTTCAGGAATTTCCAAAGGAAAGGGTTTTGCCGGTGTAGTGAAAAGGTGGGGATTTCATGGAAGACCAAGGACAAGGGGAACAAAACACGAAGAAAGAACTCATGGCTCAATCGGAGCAGCCACTCCCTCAAGGGTTATTAAAGGAATAAAAATGGCAGGGAGAATGGGTGGGGAAAGAGTAACAGTTAAAAATTTAAAAATTGTCAAAATTGATCCAGAAAATAATTTACTTGCTATTAAAGGAGCAGTCCCGGGAAGGAGAGGAATACTATTGGAAATTAGAGGATAAAAAATTTCCAATTTCCAATGACCAATTTTCAATAAATTTTCAATGACTAAATTTTCAAACACCTTTAATTGAAAATTGTAACATTGATTGGAAATTGAAAATTGATAATTGAAAATTATGAAGATACCAACTTATAACCAACAAGGTAAAGAAGTAGGTACGACCTTACTTCCTAAGGAAATCTTTGGTGTTCCTGTAAATCCTGATTTGATTCATCAGGTTGTTGTTTCCCAGATGGCAAATCGTAGAAAGGTTATTGCCCATACAAAGACGAGAGGAGAGGTTTCGGGTGGCGGGAAAAAACCCTGGCCGCAAAAACATATGGGCAAAGCCAGACATGGTTCAATTCGTTCTCCTATCTGGAGACATGGTGGAGTTGTCTTTGGACCAACAAAAGCTAAGGTTTTTAAGAAAAAAATTCCAAAAAAGATGAAAAGGAAAGCCCTTTTTATGGTTTTGAGTACCAAAGCAAAAAATAATTTATTGATTTTATTAGATAAATTAAAGATGGATCAGCCAAAAACTAAATTAATGGCTCAAATAATTGAAAATTTAAAATTAACCCCCCACCAAAATTTGGTGGGGGGCAAAAAAGGAGGCATTTTAGTTGCCTTACCAGAATTAGATAAAAATATCATTTTAGCTGCCAAAAATCTTCCAAAGGTCCAGACCATCCAAGCCAAAGATTTAAATGCCTTAGATTTACTTTCTTTCAAATACTTAATTATGCCAAAAGAAAGCGTAAAAGTGATAAAAGAAAATTTCGCTCCAAAGAAATAAAAAATATGGTTGCAAAATCAGATAAAATTTTAATTTCACCTCGTATTACAGAAAAAGCAACAGCGATATCGCAAAAGAATCAATATGTTTTTAAAGTTTTCCCAAAAGCAAATAAAACAGAAATTAAAAAGGCGATAGAGGATTTATATAAAGTCGAGGTTTTGGATGTTAAAATTATAAATGTACCGGCAAAAAGAAGGAGATTGGGAAGGATTTCTGGCTGGAAAAAAGGATATAAAAAAGTGATTGTCAGAATAAAAGAAGGACAAAAAATCGAGCTGTTACCTCGATAAATCCAAAATCCTAAATCCCAAATCCAAAATAAACTCAAATGACCAAAATCAAAAATTCAAAACAAATACTTTCAAAGAAGGAACCTGAAAAAAAACTGCTTTTGGCTTTGAAAAAAAAAGCAGGAAGGGGAGTAAGTGGAAGAATAACCATTCGTCATCGAGGAGGCGGGGTGAAAAGAGCTTATCGAATTGTTGATTTTGGGCAAGAAAAACTTGGAATTCCTGGAAAGGTGATCGCTTTAGAATATGACCCAAATCGAACAAGCTTCCTCGCTTTAATTGAATACCAGGATGGAGAACATCGATATATTCTAGCTCCTCATCAAATTAAAGTTGGCGATGAGATAACCTGCGCTGAGAAAACCGAGATAAAAATTGGCAACAGAATGAAGTTAAAAAATATGCCAATAGGAACTCAAGTTTTTAATATTGAATTAGAACCTCAAAGAGGCGGAAAGTTAGTCAGGTCAGCCGGAGGGACAGCTAAAATTGTGGCCAATGAAGATGGTTTTACCCATGTGGAAATGCCTTCGGGAGAAATTAGAAAGATTTTTTGGGACTGCTTTGCGACAATTGGTCAGGTTTCTCATCCAGAGTGGAGATTCCGAGACCTTGGAAAGGCAGGCAAAAGACGATTAAAAGGTTGGCGACCAACCGTTAGGGGAACAGCAATGAATCCTCCGGATCACCCTCATGGCGGAGGAAGCGGAAAATCACCAATCGGATTAAAACATCCAAAGACTCCCTGGGGAAAACCAGCTCGAGGAGTAAAAACCAGAAAGAAGAGATGGACAGAAAAAATGATAATTAAACGAAGAAAATAAAATTATGACAAGGTCACTAAAAAAAGGTCCATATATAGATGAAAAATTATTAAAGAAAGTAAAGCTACTGAGAGCGGCTAAAAAAGAAGAACCAATAAAAACCTGGGCTCGGGATTGTACAATTTGTCCGGAAATGGTTGGCTTAACTTTCCTTGTCCATAATGGAAAGGAATTTATTTCTGTGAAAGTCCAAGAAAGTATGGTTGGGCAAAAACTTGGTGAATTTGCTCCCACAACTAAGTTTTACAGACACGGTGGCCGAATGCAGAGAGAATTGGAGGCAAAAGTAGCTGAAAAAGAAGCCGAGAAAACTAAGAAAATAGAATAGTATGCCAGTAACTGCTAAACTAAGATATCTAAGAATAGCGCCTCGAAAAGTAAGATTAGTAGCAGATTTGATAAGAGGGAAAACAGTTGAGGAGGCTCAAAATATTTTGAATTTTACGCAAAAAAGAGCAGCTTTACCAATTTTAAAACTTTTGAAACAAGGGATTAGCAATGCCAAAAATAATTTTCAGATGGAAGAAAAAAATCTTTACATTTCAAAAATCTTGGTTGATGAAGGCCCAAAATTAAAAAGAGTCTTTCCGAGGGCTAGAGGTCACGCTGATGAGATTCAGAAAAAAACCAGCCACATAACAATTATTTTAGATATAATTTCCCAAAAACAACCCATTTCGGAGAGGGGTCGGGTCAGGTCGCGAGAGTTCTCCGCGAAGCGGAAACTCCCGACCGAGAACCTACAGGTTCTCCCGTCTCGGAAAACAGGGAGGCCAAAAGCCGACCGCCAGACTACAACCCGCCCTCCGCCCTCCCAAGCTTCGCTTGGGCCCCTACCGAGGGTTTCT
>Ga0210016_1002703_pt1 | contig 16051 bp, 19 predicted proteins | sample CryGeyCG2014_300_FD_185454 | JGI IMG/M metagenome (GOLD analysis project Ga0210016, IMG submission 185454) | Groundwater microbial communities from aquifer - Crystal Geyser CG02_land_8/20/14_3.00 (SPAdes) (version 2) | ecosystem: Environmental > Aquatic > Deep subsurface > Groundwater | place... | reverse complement strand
TGGGTAGAATGGTCCATGATGGCAGGGCTCTCTGCAGGGTTCGTCTTAGCCCTCATCCTCTTCACAAAGTTCTTTCCGATCATTTCAATCTGGGAGACAGAAAAAGAAGACCGTGAAAAATAGAAAATTGGAAACAACCAAATTCGCCTTTGCAAACCCTCTCAAATTTGGTGTTGAGTTTTTCCTGAAAGAGTGATTTTTAAATTCCCCTCCAAAATGCAATATTTCTGTTGGAAATCAACAAATTCTTTTATCTCAAACTCTTCCCCAGACGCCCCCGTAAATTACCTGAAATAATTTGTGACTAAAAAGATGATTTTCACAATTTCATTTTTGATTGCTTTCTCCTTAACCATAATCCTTAACAATCTTTTTAATAGTTTTCTCTTTATTTCGCGCGCTCTCTCTGAAAGTTGGTCCCCCTGGGTTTTAAGGGACATTGTGATGTTGTTTCAACCTATCCAATTACAATTCTGTCATGTTTAAAACAAAAATGTTCACTAAATTTTATCTCTAAAGGGAACTATTATTCTGCATTTTACCCGATTTGCGGCAATTTAATTTCATTCAACTTCAAAAACAACAAAGAATCTAAATTGCCATATGGCATTTATTTTGGATATTAATTTTTAACTTCAAAATATTTTTAATCAAGCCATCCATAAAAAAGAATTGTTTGTGAAACAGAAAGGAGGTTAGTTATGAAAAGGTTAATTGGCATTTTGATTTCTTTTTGTTTTGTAATGCCCATGGGTTGTGGCGGAGTTCTCAACAATTCTCCTGCTCAGAAAAGTGTCGTTCCGGTCTATTTGCCCAATGAAAACAGCAGACCCGTTAGTTTTAAGCCTGGTTCAGAGCCAGAGGGGTTTAACGGCATCAAATGGGGGACGAATTTATTAACTCTCGAAAGGATGAAACGTATCGAAAAAGGCTCAAAAGGGATAGAGTTTTATTTAAAAAAAGGGGATGTGTTCAAATTCGGAAATGGAAAACTTATACCCATTCAATATGGTTTTTGGAGAGGGAAATTTTATGTTGGCATGGTTACTACGGAAAGTCTCTCTGATTGGAATGCTCTTAAGGAAGTCGTATTTAATAAATATGGGGAGGGGGCAAAACCATTTAGGAACAAAGAGGAGTATTTATGGGTTGGTAAAAATGCGCTAATGGCGTTGCGATATGATGAAATTTCAAAGGAAGGAATTTTTTACATAAAGTCTGAATCTATATCGAGACAAATGGAAGACTATCGTGCGGAGGTAAAATAATAATAAAGGAGTAGGACATTTCGGGCAATGCGTTTTTGTAAATATTTTTATTGATCTCATCTCCTCCTTCTTCCCCCATCCTTCTCTCCCTCTTAAAGGGGAAGAAAGGATGGGGGTGAAAGTTTGCCATTCCTAACATATCTAAAAAGGGGATGAAAACATGAGAAACTTTTTGATTGGGTTGATTTTGGTTTTTGGGATTTTAATTGCTTTGGGATATGCCTATGGTGGAATGATTGGAATGACCGACTAATGTGTCGTTTCGTTTAAGAGAGAGCGCCTACCCCAACTCGGCTCTATCTATTTAATTGAACTACGCACTTTCATTCGTAATCGTTAACATCCAGAGCTAACTCAGAGTAACCATTAGGTGTAATCGTGAATCAAGAGTTAGCATGACAATGTCTGGCAATTTAAGTTTTTTTATAAATCAAATGAGGTTTCTGAATAAGAGGGTTAGGTGTGCATCAATGCGGTGGGCGAGATAACAATACTTATAAACGTCAGCTTTCTTTCTTCTCTTCATCCTCCAATTTTTTTAAGAAGGCCTGAATATAGACCACCTTATCCTCTTTGACCCCCGCCTCCTTTTTCTGTGCTTCGGAAATTTTTTCTGACCCTTTGTAGACTTCTTCTAACTTGCTGATGATCTCCTGGAGTTTTGGATCCTGTTCTACCAAATGGTTGACCTGTTGCTCAAAATATTCACTGGCATTTTCAAGTTCAGAAAGATCAACCTCTATCTGGATTAAATCGATCAGTCTTTTCAAAACGGAGCAGGCCACTTTTACATTCTTCGTCTGAAGATATTGGGGGGCATGGCCCCAAAGGCTGACCGCCTTCAAATCCCTCTTTTTAGCCGCTTCCAGAATAAAGGTGTGAATGCTAATAGGTCCGGAGTATTCCGTCAACCCCAGTCCGGCCTGGATCACCTTTTCTCTCAGTTCTTCGTGATTGAACAGGGCGCTGACCATTGGAGGATAGGTGTGAGGAATATAATCGTAAGTGCCGCCGATGGTAAAGATTTGCATCACATGGAATCTCTCAGCCAAATCGAGAATAAGGTCCGCAAAGATATTCCACCGAAGATGAGGTTCGACCCCATAAAAAAGGATGAGGTCGTTAGAAAGAGGATTTTTAACATAGTAAAAATGATTGCCCGGGGACTTCAACTCTATCAATCTTCCCTCCTTGATGACGGCCATCGGCCGTAAGGAAGAGATTTGATAAAAATTCTCTGTCGGAATGGAAGCGAATTTTTTTGCCTCTAAACTGTCGATCAAATGCTGCAAGGCAAAAGAAGAGACCTCTGCGGCATTGGGCCATCCCTCAAACCCGATGATCAAATACGGTTTATTTAGAGTTGGTTTCTCGAAGTAAATAATTTCTTCCATATTCTTCTCCTAAAAAAAATCATACCCCGTATCGTCCCTTTCTGTCAACATATCCCTTTTCTCCCTCCTCTTTCAGAGAAAAGAAAAATTTTATAAAAGATTGATTTTTGACCGCCTAATCAGTAAACTGGAAAAAGTAGGATAAAATAATGTCAGCCAATGAGAATTTAATTAAAATTTTTGAGTATGCCCGCCAGCAGGAAGAAACAGGAAAATCTTTCTTCCAAGACTCCCTCCACAGAATGGGGGTGGGAGCAGCGATTAGCGCCTTCAAGCGGTTGATCCAAGAAGAAGAGCATCACATCCTTTTTATCAAAAATATCCTGGAGGGTCTGAAACAGGGAAATCCGATCGAACTCTCCGTTGGGAAAGACCTGGCCATTGAGCCCACCAATTATTTTGATGAACGAGCCAAATCAGAGTTCCTTCAACAATGTTTGGAGGGTTCGATGGTGCCGGAAGTGACGATTTTCAATACCGCCTGGTTGATCGAAAAGGATCTGAGCGAATTTTATGAGAAGATGTCTAAACAAACGGAAGGGAAAGCTAAGGAAGCGCTTCAAATGCTCTCCGCCTGGGAAAAAGAGCATGAACGGTTTTTCCGGGAATATCGCGATAAATTCTCGGAGACCTATTCCAAAATGCCCTGGGGTGGTTAATCTCCCCAAGGATTCTCCAATGGTTGGGGTTGACTTTTTAGGAAGAAGTAGCTACAATAGCTACTTGGAGGTGAAAGATATGCAAATGGCAGGCATAAAAGACTTAAAAAACAGGCTTACGCATTATCTCAGACTTACCAAAAAAGGGGACAGGGTCATTGTGACAGACAGGGGTGTCCCTGTGGCAGTCCTACACAGCATTGACCGGATTGAAGACGATGCACAAGTCGAAGAACGGCTTGCTTCCCTGGCAAAAAGGGGGATGGTGAGGCTCCCGGTAAGACAAGGGAAATTGGGCCGATTCAGAAGCATTAAGGTCCCCGGGAAACCAGTATCGGAAATAATCATAGAGGAAAGAAGATGATCTATTTTGACAGTAGTGCCCTCGTTAAAAGATATTTGAAAGAAGTTGGATCTGATATTGTTACAGGCATCCTGAACAGTGAAAGGATGGTAGCTACCTCGAAATTGACCTATCCTGAGATCTTTTCAGCTTTCATGAGAAAGCATAGGACGGGAGAAATAAAGAAGAAAACACTATATGCCGCTATCAATAGGTTTGAGAATGACCGGTACCATTTCTTTATCATCGAATTTCATGACGAACTTTTACCAAGGATTAAGAACCTTGCTGAAAAATACCCTCTCAAAGGCGCCGATACTTTGCATCTGTCTTCAGCGCTATGGCTGAAACAAAATTCTGGAGAAGATGTGACTTTTGTTGCCTCCGATTTGAATTTACTTAAGGCTGCCGAAGTAGAAAATCTTCGAATCGTGAACCCGCGGGAAGAAAGGTGGGGTCAGACTTGATTATTGAGTTTCAAACCAGAAAGAATAGCTTTTAAAAACTCAATCCAGTGAAAGCATGATGGGTCATTGACAAAGAACATTTGGTTCCCTCATTGCGGAAAATAAGAAATGGGGAAGTCAAATGGGTGTATTGTGATGGAAACATTCTTTTAATCCCCACTCTGTGTCAATCAAACTCGCTACTTCACTACAATACAAGCAAGAGAAAGCCTTTCGGCTCCCTCCGCTCTTGCCCATAAAACCGGCGTAATGAGGTCAGGCATCGGAAATACGTTATTTTTTTGCCTCAAGGCCCTGAACCCGCCTTTAGATGATCAGCATTCAGGGAACCCCAAAAATGTTCTGTATCTATGATCCAAGGAGAGTGTGAGAACAAACTCTGGTCACTCTGATAACCTACAATTAGGCGCCATTTCTTATTGTGGACAACAGCAACAGCCCTTCGATCTCTTCAAAGTGGTTGTCAAAGGAATAGAGTGCCAAACCATGCCTCATGGCATTGGCGGCTATCCAGATGTCGTTTGTGGGAATGGGCCGACCTTTGGCCTTTAATCTTTTGTAAATCAAAGCATAATAATCTGCCGTTTCGAGATCATGCTGGAGGACTTCGACGCGGGGAGAGTTTAGGAATGCTTCCAATTCCTGCCGGTTTTTCTTTTCCTTACCGCCGAGGGAAAACCCGGAAAAGAGCTCGGCGATGACCGTTATATCGACGCCGATGAGGTCGCAATCTCTAAGCGCTTCAACAACACTCTGGTCATTGAGTTTGAAAGAGGTGTAAACATTCGTATCAATTGCAATCCGTCTCATTTCCAAACATCCTCATCGATCCTCTCGAAGATTTGAGTGTTTTTCTGGAAAGCTTTCGCTTCCTCCTTGCTCCAGCCGCCAGCCAGGGTATCCAGATCGTGGTGCTTTTTAAATACCGGCTCTTTCCCCATACCGGTCATTTTTTTCAGCGCCTGTAGGACCCACTGATTTACGCTCAGGCTGTTCTGCTTGGCCCGGGACTTGATCACCCGGTCCATCCCAGGGTCAATACCGCGAATGGTGATGGTCTTCATAGCAGTCCTCCGAATGCACAATATGATGTCATTTTAATTATAATAAATGATTGCGCATTGGTCAACTATTTTCTTGTTCCGAACTGATCCCTCAGTTACGAATGCTAAACGCCTTAGAGATTAAGTAACCCATGGGTTTAGCCTTGAAGAATCAGCCCTAAAGGATTGAATTACAGATTTGGGTAAACTTAAGGAAAAGAATTGGGGGCACCTATCGCCGTCCTATCAGGCTATTTTAATACAGGCTTACGCAGAATGTGACCTTTCCAGCGTAGGGCGCGCTATCCCCCATGTGCTCAATGGTATTTCTGTTGAGGTTATCGAAGCCGGCGATATCGTTCCACATTAAGAAGTTTGATGAATTTTCCACCAGGTTTCAAATAGTCTATCCGCCAGATCTCTGGCAAAAGAGAGACCTCGGGGGCCGTCTTCTAACTGTTCTATCCATTCTACGGGAAGTCCCTTTTCTCCCACATGAGCGCCAACAATTGCTCCAACCATGCCCGCAATTGTATCGGTATCGCCTCCGAGAGAAATGGCCGCCCGAATGGCATCACAAAAATCTGGACTATAATTCATTGCGATGTAGCAGGCGGTGGGAACAGAGAAATGGGCCTCTACTCCATTCCCGAGGGATTGAACAACCTCTCGGGCTTGGAGTTTTTTCCCCTGAGCCAACATCTCCTCAATCTTATTTAAGGCCTTTATGTATTCGATCGGTCCACACCAAAGGACTTCTCTCAAGTGGATGATTGCCTCCTCTTTTTTAAAAGACTCCTTCGGGTTCTGGTTTACGGCCAAGGCTACAGAGCAAGCCTGCATCACAGCTCCCCATTGGCCCAGGGGATGGACATGGGTGATGTTGGCCTGTTGAATAGCCGCCTCTTGAAGGCTATCCAGATCATGATGATAAAAGAGTCCAACAGGAGAGACTCGCATGGCAGCTCCATTCCCGAATGAACCATTTTCAAAAACAATCCGCGCCACCTCATACCATTTCATCCCGGCCCTGAGCGCCAGGACAGATTTAATCGCTCCGATGGCATACCCACGGGTGAGATCACAATAGAGACTGAACTGCTTTGCAATATTTTCTGGGCTCACCCCACTAGATTGAATAATGGATTCAACCACAGCCAAGGTCATGTCTGTATCATCGGTGTAACTCCTCGGAAATTTTTTTGACACGAAGTGATGAACCGAAGGTGAATCAAGATTGTCCATATGGAACCTGGCCTTTTCCGGATTCATTCCCTCGAAGCCTGATCCAAAGGCATCCCCAAGAAAACAACCAAGGATGGCGCCACGGAATTTATCGTGAAGGATTTCTTGAGAAATCATAATTTATACAAGCCCAATTGTTAAATTTACATTGGGATTCCGAAACGAGTTCGGAATGACATCTAGGTTCTTTTTGTCATGCTGAACTTGGTTCAGCATCTATCCTTATTCAAATGCGATGGCATTCCCTTTATTTCCCTTTACTAAAGCCTGCCTGCCGGTAGGCAGGAGAGAATAGGAGGGATTATAATGGTCTTCCCACCAGCTTTTCGTAGGCCTCAAGGTATTTTTCTCTTGTCTTTCTTACAATTTCTTCTGGTAATTGAGGCGCAGGAGGACTTTTATCCCAACGGATGGAAAGAAGGTAATCTCTTAGGAACTGTTTATCAAAACTCTTCTGGGGCCCACCCGGTTGATACTCATCTTTTGGCCAGAACCGGGAGGAATCTGGAGTGAGAAGTTCATCGATTAAAATAAGTTTTCCGTCTTTTATCCCAAACTCCATTTTAGTGTCTGCGATGATAATTCCTTTCTTCTCTGCTATGCCCCCTGCCTTTTCATAAATGGCTATCGAAAGGGTTTTCAGTCTCTGCCCCAATTCTTTCCCCACAATTTTTTCCATTTTTTCGAAGGAAATGTTTTCATCATGGAGACCCATCTCTGCTTTGGTGGCAGGGGTGAGAATAGGCTCGTCTAACTTCGACGATTCCACAAGGCCCTCTGGAAGCCGAATGCCGCAGACCTCTCCTGTTTTTCGATATTCCTCCCAGCCTGAACCGGAGAGGTAACCCCTGACCACGCACTCAACGGGAAGGACCTCTGTCTTCGTCACCAGCATGGAGCGATCCCTCAGCATCTCCTGATAAGGCTGACAATCTTTCGGATAATCCTCCACCTTGGTTGAAAGGACATGATTGGGAACAATGTCTTTTGTCAAATCGAACCAGAATTTAGAAAGCTGGGTCAGTATCCTTCCTTTATCCGGAATCGGATTGGGCATGACCACATCAAAGGCGGACATTCGATCGGTAGCGACGATGAGAAGCTGATCGCCCAGATCGTAAATGTCCCTCACCTTCCCCCTTCCCTTGAGTTTCAAATTCTTAAAATCGGTGTTCGAAACAACTTGAGATGTCATACGGACCTCCGGCTAATCCCCCTTCATCCCCCTTTACCCTCCGGGTCAGAGACCGCTCTGGGTCGGAGACTAAAGGGGGAAAAGAGAGGGATTATTCAATTCAATTTCATTGACTTTTCTCTCAAAAATGTTATGTTCTCTTTCAAAAATCTTTTCCCCCACCTTATTCTTCCCCCACTTGCCCTGTACCAGCACGGTTCAGGGCTTGTGGGGGGGAGGATAGGAGGGGGGGGTGGTTTTAAAAGATGATTGGCAACAAAATCGGACATCGACTCGACCCTTACCTCTACACTGTTCTTAAAAAAATTTCTGTAGAACATAGCAATCCCAATCTCTTCACCTTCATGGGTTTTTTTGCAACCCTTGTCGCTTCCTTCCTCATTCTTAAGGGTTTTTGGTTCCTCGCAGGATTGGCAATCATCCTTTCAGGGCTTTTTGACCTCTTTGACGGCGTAGTAGCCAGAAAATTGGGAAAGGTGACAGCCTTGGGGGGCTTCTTGGATTCAATCTTAGATCGATATTCGGATCTCCTTCTTCTTCTTGCTCTCCTTATTTATTACCTAAGAAAAGAAGACCCTGATTTCGTCATCCTTACTTCTTTTGTCAGTATGGGGACGGTTCTCATCCCCTATATTAGAGCCAAGGCAGAAGCGTTACAAATCCCTTGTACCCTCGGGCTCATGGAAAGAGCGGAACGCATCATCCTTCTCTCTGCAGGAGCCCTATTCCAGTGGATGGAGCCCATTCTCTGGATTCTGGCCATCCTCACCCACTTCACCGTGCTTCAGCGAATCTATTATGTTTGGAAAAAACTCCACTCTTAAAAAATTAAATGTCAAATACCAAAGTTCAAATGCCAAATAAAATCCAAAGCTTAAATACTGTAACTCAAGGCTTTAGCCTTGATTATGGTCAACCCTAAAGGGTTGAGTTACAAACTTTAACATTTGCCCCCTTGATTTTGAAATTTGGATTTTATCTTCCCTGGGTCATCTCATAGATTTCTTTGAGCAACACGGGTACAAAGTCCTTCTCTCGGAGCTTTCTGACTACTTTCCCTTTTTTAAAAAGGACTCCCACTCCCTTTCCTCCGGCAATCCCGATATCAGCCTCTTTTGCTTCGCCTGGTCCATTCACCACGCATCCCATAATAGCCACTGTGAGAGGGGTGGTAATTTTCTTAACGGCTCTTTCAATCTTTTGTACAAGACGGGTCAGATCGACCTCGCAACGACCACAGGTGGGGCAAGAAATAATTTCAACGCCTCGTTTGCGAATATTCAAGGCTCTCAATATTTCATAGCCAACGCGAACCTCATCCATTGGATCTCCGGTGAGTGAAACCCGGAGCGTATCTCCAATCCCTTCGCTAAGCAGGAGTCCCATACCGATGGAGGATTTAACAATCGCCCCAGAGCCTTTTCCGGCTTCTGTCACACCCAGGTGAAGTGGATAATCCGATTTTTTTGAAAACAGGCGGTAGGCTTCCACTGTCCTCAAGACATCTGACGCTTTCAATGAGACTTTGATCAGATGAAAACCGAGGTCCTCCATCCATTCAATCGTCCGCAAAGCGCTTGAAACCATCGCTTCGGGAGTGGCTCCTCCAAATCGTTTTAAGAAATCTTTCTCCAAAGAACCAGCATTGACCCCAATACGGATTGGAATGGAACGATTTCTCGCCTCCATGACAATCGGCTTCAGACGATCTCTCCCTCCAATATTTCCAGGATTAATGCGGAGACCATCCGCGCCTGAGGCCATTGCCATCAGAGCCAATCGAGGGTGGAAGTGGATATCTGCAATGAGAGGAATTTTAATCTTTTTCTTTATCTCGGTGATCGCACGGGCTGCTTCTTCATCCACTACAGCCACCCGAATGATTTCACAGCCTGCCTCTTCGAGACGTCGAATTTGATGAACAGTCTTTCGGATATCCCTCGTATCGGTTTTGGTCATCGATTGAACAGAGATCGGCGCATCCCCTCCCACCTTGACAGGGCCGATGGAAATCTGACGTGTCTTTCTTCGCTTCATCGAATTTAACGGGAGGGGCTCTTGTGGAGAACTATGTGCCCTGTTCCCAGGAAGACAAATAGTGGATCTGCTCTTTGGTCAGTTGGTCAATCTGGACACCCATTGAAAGAAGTTTGATCCGAGCGATCTCTTGATCAATCTCAAGAGGAACGGGATAGACTTTTTTCTCCAGGGTTCGATGATGCTTCACCAAATATTCAGTGGCGAGCGCCTGGTTGGCAAAACTCATATCCATGACACTGGAGGGATGGCCCTCTGCAGAGGCGAGGTTGATCAATCTTCCTTCTCCCAATAGATAGACCCTTCGTCCCTGTTTGAGCTGAAACTCCTCCACATAATCACGGATTTTTCGTCGGGAGAGAGTCACTTCACGGAGCCCGTCTAAATCAAGCTCCACATTAAAGTGGCCCGAATTGGCGATGATGGCTCCATCTTTCATCTTTAAGAAATGCTCCTTCCGGATCACGTTGACATTTCCAGAAACCGTGCAAAAAATATCTCCCACTTCCACCGCCTCTGCAATGGGCATCACCCGATACCCGTCCATCACCGCTTCTAAGGCTCTCAGGGGATTCACCTCGGTGACGATCACATTGGCCCCCATCCCTTTTGCCCTCATCGCCAGCCCCTTCCCGCACCAACCATAACCTGAGATGACAAAGGTGGCCCCGGCTATCAAACGATTGGTGGCCCGGATGATCCCGTCCATCGTCGACTGTCCGGTTCCATATCGATTATCAAAAAAGTGTTTGGTCTCTGCGTCGTTGACAGCGATGATCGGGAAATGTAAAACCCCTGTCGTCTCCATGGAACGCAGTCGGATTACACCGGTCGTCGTCTCCTCGGTCCCGCCGATCACCCCTTTGATCATTTCCTCCCTTTTTGACGGAGAGAGACCCTCTGCCCATCTTCGTACGGAAGGAGAAAGTTCCTTCCATTTTTTCAGAGCAATGAAATGAAGGGAGGAGACCAAATCCGCCCCATCATCCATGGTGAGATTGGGAAAGTGAGTCAATGCCTTCTGGATGTGAGTGTAATAGGTTTTACTGTCTTCCCCTTTCATGGCAAAGACAGGAATATTTAGTTCTTTGACCAGATAAGCCGCCACATCATCCTGGGTGCTCAAGGGGTTGGAAGCGCAAAGGGCGAGCTTCGCTCCGCCCGCTAAAAGGGTCCTCATCAACACAGCCGTCTCAGTCGTGACATGAAGACAGGCTGAAAGACGCACCCCCTTTAGAGGTTTCTCCTTCTCAAAACGGCTCCGGATCAATTTCGAAACGGGCATGGCCATCTCTGCCCATTCCATCCGAAGTCGCCCCTTTTTGGCTAATGAAATATCCTTAATGTCGTAGTCCATCATTCCTCCATCAACTCTATACGATAGTAAGCCTCTTGTAATATATTCACCCCTTGAATTTCAAATCCCAAATCCCAATATCCAAATCCCAAATAAATTTGTCCTGGCCAATTGGCCACCCACGAACCATGAAAATACTTAATCCCCCCTCGCCCCCCTTTAGTAAAGGGGGGTTGGAGGGATTTACCTGTTTATTTGAATTTTGGGGATTGGAGCTTATTTGGTATTTGGGATTTTGAATTTGGAACTTTTCTCCCCATCCCCCCATCTCTCTATCACCCTATCCTGGTTTTTCTTAAAGGCCTGCGGCCTTTCTCAATTCCTCTGCCCGATGGGTCCTCTCCCATGTAAACCCAGGTTCATTCCGACCGAAATGGCCATAGCAGGCCGTATTTTTATAGATCGGCTTGAGAAGATCGAGATACTTGATGATCGCCTTTGGCCTCATGTCAAAATGCTCACGAATGATCTTTGCAATCTTGTCAGGAGATATCTTTGAGGTTCTTGAGGTATCGATCATCACAGAAACAGGCTGTGCTCTTCCAATGGTGTAGGCCATTTGAACTTCGCATTTTTCTGCCAGGCCAGCCGCCACCACATTCTTAGCGATATGTCTCGCCATATAGGAAGCGCTCCGGTCCATCTTCGACGGGTCTTTCCCTGAAAAACAGCCTCCTCCATGACTGCCTATTCCTCCATAAGTGTCGACAATAATTTTTCTTCCCGTCAGACCACAATCGGCTTTCGGACCTCCAATCACAAAACGCCCTGTCGTATTGACATAGTATTTGGTGTTCTTGTCGCGAAGCTTCTCAGGAATGACTTTGAAGATGACCTCTTCGATAATCCCTTCCTTGAGCCTCTCATAGGGAACGCTTTCTGAATGCTGAGCCGCAATGACGACCGAATCCACACGGGTGGGCCTCCCCTTGATATATTGGATCGTCACCTGAGATTTTCCATCGGGTCTTAGAAAATCGAGGATCTTCTTCTTCCGCACCTCAGCCAATCGTCGAGTCAGTCGATGGGCAAAGATAATGGGCATGGGCATCAACTCCGGTGTCTCATTGCACGCATAGCCGAACATCAACCCTTGATCCCCGGCCCCCTGTTCATGATCCTCTGATTCATCCACCCCTTGTTTGATGTCGGAGGACTGCTCATCAATGGAGGTGACCACCGCACAGGTCTCCCAATCGAAACCCATTGCCGAGTTATGGTATCCAATCTCTTTGATTGTCTCCCGGACGATGGACGGCATATGGACATAGCAGGAAGTGGAAATCTCGCCCGCAATAATCACCATTCCTGTGGTCACCATCGTTTCACAGGCGACTCGAGCCCTGGGATCCTGAGCAATGATTGCATCCAGGATAGCATCCGAAATCTGATCGGCCACCTTATCAGGATGACCTTCGGCGACCGATTCTGAGGTGAATAAAAAGTCTGTCATTGCCATGGAATATTTCCTCCTTTTCGCACTGTTTTATGCTTTTAACTTTTTATCATAGCATTTAATAAAATCTTCAGGAAATCGTTTGGCCATCCAGTTCCGTACAAAGCATTCAATCTCTGAGACCGTTGTAAATTGGAACAATTGTTCGACTAATGACCGGGTTTCCTCAAATCTCGACATCCGGAGCACTTTCTTCACTTTGGGTATGGAGACCGGGTTCATACTAAATTCATCCAAGCCCAAGCCTAACAGGATCAAGGCATAAGTGGGCTCTGTCGCCATCTCTCCGCAAATGGCAACCGGAATCCCGGCTTGATGACCTGACTGAACCACCCACCGGATGATTCTCAGAACGGCTGGATGAAGGGGCTCATAGAGATAGGACACGTGCTCATTGATCCGATCGACAGCCAAAGCATACTGGATCAGGTCGTTCGTTCCGATGCTGAAGAAATCAACCTCTTTCGCTAAAATATCAGCGATGTCCGAGGCAGAAGGGATCTCGATCATGGCCCCAATTTCGATTTTTTCATCAAAGGGAATTTTTGCTCTCGCCAAACCCTTCTTCACCTCTTCTAAGATGACCTTTGCCTGTCTGATTTCCTCAATCCCCGAGATCATGGGGAAAAGGATCCTCAGTTTTCCATGGACACTGGCTCGCAAAATCCCTCTGAGCTGGGTTTTAAAGATTTCAGTCTCCTTGAGGCTGAAGCGAATGGCCCTCAATCCCAAGGCCGGGTTCAACTCATTGTTCTTCGAATAATCGGGAAGAAATTTATCGCCGCCAATGTCTAACGTGCGGATGGTAGCTGTCGCAGGGTAAATATTTTCCACCAGATGTCGGTAGGTTTGAAAATGCTCTTCCTCCGTGGGGAGGTCTTTCCGATTGAGATAAAGGATTTCAGTGCGATAAAGTCCAATCCCTTCTGCGCCATGCATCTTGGCAGAGGAGATCTCCTCCACCATTTCAATATTGGCCTGGAGACGGACCCGAACCCCATCGCGGGTCTCTGCTGGCAGAGAGGCATACTTAAGAATCTCACGCTCGATCGATCTGGTCCGGCGTTTCCGTTCGAGAAAGGACTGAGAGACTTCCTCCGTGGGATTGATGACCATCTCTCCTGTCTCTCCATCGATGATTAAGAGGTCTCCTCCATTGATGAGTGAGGTGGCGACCTCGAGCCCTACCACTGCCGGGATGCCCAGAGATCGAGAGAGGATAGCCGTATGGGAAACCTTCCCACCAATATCCGTGATGAACCCTGCCACATGGTTCAGGTTCACCTGAAGGGTATCCGCTGGAGAGAGGTCATGGGCGACGACAATCACTTTCCCTTTAATTTTGGTGATATCATCATGCTTCTTTCCCAAAAGGTTTCGGAAGATCCTCGCCGCCACATAATGAAGGTCGCTGCGCCGTTCTCTCAGATATTCGTCTTCGATGGCGTTAAAAGCCGTGTCCAGCTTCTCTAAGGTGAGATCCAGAGCCCATTCTGCATTCACTTTTCTCTTCCGGATCGTATCCACCGTATCCTGAACCAGCATCTCATCATTCAGGATCATCACGTGGACATCCAAGATAAAAGAATGTTTACGCACTTCTGGATCCAAAATCTTTTCTTTAATCTCCGTTAACTGATCCCGTGATTCTTCAATCGCATTGAGGAACCGCTTAACTTCTCCCTCGACCTGTGGTTGATCGATTCGCTTCTGAGGAAGACGAACTTTGAATCGTTCAACCAAATAGGCTTTCCCGATAATGATCCCAGGAGAAGCCCCGATTCCTTGGATACACTTATTGATCTCTTGCTGAACAGCCATTCCTATTCCTCACCAAATTTATTCTCAATCAATTCACCCAGGATATTGATCGCCTGAACCGAGTCTTTCCCCTCTGCCTTCAGCGTGATCTTCGCGCCCTTCGAAGCGGCTAACATCAGAATGCCCATGATCGATTTCCCATTGACCTCCAGGCCATCCTTCTCGAGGATAATCTCTGAAACAAATTGATTGGCCGTTTTAACCAAGAGGGCCGCTGCCCGCGCATGAAGCCCTAACCGATTTTGAATCGTAAAGGTCTGAACTTCCATCCCGACGCTTGCAGTCACTCTCCCTTTTCAATGATTCTTAAAAAATCAAAGCGCCTGCCTGCCGGTAGGCAGGCATAGAGCATAGGCCTGCTTCGCCGACCTGCCTTCGCCAAAACGCTTCGTGCAGGCCGAAGCAGCACTGGCTGCGTAGGCCAGGCGCAAAACGATATGGTTTAATTCTAAAATCTAATCTCAAAATTCTCAACTCTTAACTCTTCTTTTTATCCACCCGTTTTTTAAGCACCTCACTGGCCAGGTTGATATTTCTCTGGCCATAATCGGTGATGAAAGCGGCCAAGGCTTCAAGATCCATATCGTTCTGATAGGTTGCTAATTTCAACAACATGGGAAGGTTGACGCCTGTGATCACTTCGATCTTCTTCTCCTCTAAGAAGGAAAGACTGATATTGGAAGGGGTCCCCCCATACATATCCGTCAGGATGAGTATTCCTTGTCCAACATCCACTTTTCGGATGGCAGCGATGATCTTCTCCCGGATCTCCTCGGATCCTTCCTTCGGATCGATCGAAACAGGTTGAAACTGTTTTAGTTCTTCCCCCACCACCAACTGGGCAGCGCAGATCATCTCCTCAGCCAAGCGGCAATGTGTCACCACAACAACCCCCACCATCTCTCTCATCATCCCTTCTCCGCATCGCGGTGCTTCACGGACAAAAACACTCCCCTCTTCGCCAATTCGTCCCGGAGCATCTCTGCCAATTGGTTGACGATGACGATGGACCGATGTCTCCCACCGGTACATCCCACAGCAATGGTCAAATGGGTCTTTCTCTCCCTTTCATAGAGGGGGAGAAGAAATCGAATCAATTCTTGAACGTGTCGTAAAAATTCTTTTGTCTCCTCCCACTGGAGGACATATTCCGATACCTTTGGATGATCCCCCTTCAACCGTTTCAGCTCCTCAACAAAATAAGGATTGGGTAAAAAACGAACATCCATCAAGAGGTCCGCTTCAAAAGGAATTCCAAAGCTATATCCAAAGGAAAGGAGGGCGACCGTCATCTGGCTTGAACTTCCCCCCTCCTGGGCATACTGTTGGATTTTCTCTTTCAGTTGGTGGACATTCAATTGGGACGTATCGATTACCTGATTAGCCATATCCCTGATACCCTGAAGTTGTTCTCGCTCTAAACGAAGCCCTTCTCGGATAGATCCGCCAACGGCCAAAGGGTGCTGACGACGGGTCTCGCTGAATCGCCTCATCAGGATGGGGTCGGAAGACTCCAAAAAGAGGATTTCGATTGGATAACCTTCCCTCTTCAAGTCCTGAAGGATCCTTCTCGAATCTTTCAAAAAATTCTTCTCCTCTGCACCATCCCCTCCCTGCCCTGAACCAGCACGGTTCGGGGCCTGCCCTGAACCAGCACGGTTCGGGGCCTGCCCTGAACCAGCACGGTTCGGGGCCTGCCCTGAACCAGCACGGTTCGGGGCCTGCCCTGAACCAGCACGGTTCGGGGCCTGCCCTGAACCAGCACG
>Ga0210016_1002702_pt1 | contig 16053 bp, 15 predicted proteins | sample CryGeyCG2014_300_FD_185454 | JGI IMG/M metagenome (GOLD analysis project Ga0210016, IMG submission 185454) | Groundwater microbial communities from aquifer - Crystal Geyser CG02_land_8/20/14_3.00 (SPAdes) (version 2) | ecosystem: Environmental > Aquatic > Deep subsurface > Groundwater | place... | reverse complement strand
CTGACCACCGAAGCAGAATTATTTGACAAATTAATAGACAAAGAAGATCCTTTCAGGAAACTGGAAAAAATCATTGATTTTGACGAGTTAACCGAACCATTAAGACAATGCTATAGCGATCTTGGTGGTGAAAACTTTCGGGCAATAATTATTTTTTATAAAATTGTCATGCTTGGTTTTGAAAAAGAGACGCGCCAAATCCTCGCTTTCAAGTTTTACCGAATTATTGGAAATGATCGCTTTGCCGATGATCAGAGACCGGAAGGCGATGTCGTTGGCGATGACTTTATATCCTTTTGCTTTGGCGTAGAGACTTACTGATCCGCCGCCGAGAAACGCGTCGATAAAGACTCCTTCTTTTTTCTTGATCGGCTTAAAAATATATTTGACCAGCTTTCGCTTGCCGCCGAAATAACTTGGTAATGATTGAAATTTGGAAAACATAAAAATATTTTTATTCAAATCTCTGACACTCCGGCATCCTTCGTGTTTTATTATTCAACCCGGAACCCGTGAGCTCCGGGCAGTGTGAGGTCGATCACGAACTTTGGATGTCGACCGCCCGGGGTATCAGAGAGCTGACAACAACCGAAACGCAAAAGAGCTCGCGACCCGTTACCACAAAATTGTGATATTGGATCGCGAGCTCTTGGACTCGGAATACCTTTCAGGATGCCTCTTGAGGCATATGCTATTCAGTTGTTGTTTTTATTATAGCACCTTTCAAAAAAACTATGCAATAGTCGCCACTGTGCATAATAAAATTCTACTCTTGGAAACGGGATCGTTTTGCATAAAGCCCGCCGCCAAGAGTAGAAACCTTTCGGTCTCAACGTATGAGTTTCCCCACACGACCATCCAAGGATCCCTGACGACGGGTTCTATACCTTGGATGGATTTATGCCATGCCTGCCGAAATTTACTCCTGCAGGTTTAGGCAAATTCAATTGTACTTCTATTTTATCAAAAAAATTAAGTTTTGAACATATGTAAAAAGAGAAAGGGGCTATCCACGGTATGTTGTGAATAACCCCAATTTTTTTCGACCGCCTGCGGCGGAATTCAAGGATCAATTAACAAGGAGTCAAAAGATCCAAGGATTCAAGACCTCAAGGGTATTACTGCGAGAGGAAGCCGGACACCGAACCAAAGAAGACGCTCGGGTTGACAACGAAGCTCATGTTGAACTCGACCCAGCCGCCGTCGAAGCGGAAGTAGGGAGACTCGGAAAAGCCGTCATCGGCGCCCGGAGCGAACTCGTCACCAGCGCAGTCGACGTGGAGCTGTTCCCACTGAACCTCGCGTTCGGGGTGGGTCAGCAACATGATGCCGAATGCGAAAGCTCCGAGACCGAACTCGTTGGCCACGAAGACCTCACGAGCCCGATGGACGGACTTACCGCGATGGCGCATGCCGAGTTGGGCGGCGACGATCAGGATGTCGCCCTTCTGCTGTTCAGCCAGGAGGTCGAGCGCGTGAGCAGTACGAGCGTTCAGGCGGAAGCGATCCGGTGTGAGTTGTCCCTCGCAGTAGTTGTAGAACGTCCGCGATTCGCCGATCTTCGCGAGAACAAGATTCACTGCTTTGCAGTAAAGCCGTTCCTTCGGATCCTTGACCTCCGGAAAGAATCTGGAAGCCAGGGCGTCGATTGACGGAATGGCAAACCATCCCTCGGCCCCATCGGGTAACGTGAGCGTGGGCAGAACCTTCTCAACGAACTCGCTGGTAAAGCCGAGCGAGAAGCCGAAGATCTTCGCAAGGACATCAATCTGCTGAGAGATCGGCTTCGGCCCCTTGTACTCCTTCGGGTACGTGTAGTTGGAACGAACTTCCTCGCTGGCGTACTGATTGGACACGGACAGCTCGGCAATAAGCTCCGCGATCCCGTCCTGCAGTTCGCCACCGTGCTCGTTGAGCCGCTGTGCGCGTGCCTCGTCGAGCTTGGACTTGTTGTAGACGGCCTCGAAGAGACCGACTGCGTGGAGACCTTTCGGGTCTCGGCTGGTGATCAATGTTTGTGACATCGTCATCCTCCTTCTTTCTTTGGATTTGTCAGAGTCGCTCTGACTAACGGCTTCCTCTGCATGAGGTAGCGCAATAGGCATAAAAAGCCCTTACGCCCAATGCGCTACCTCATAAATAAGCCTAATTTCAAGGAACTATTACGATGTTTAAGTATAGCAAATATATGCCATTATGCCAAGTATTTGTTATGGTTCAATACCTTTGCACCACCCTGTGGTAAGCTAAGGTATATGCCATATACTATGAATCCACATTTACCGCGCCTGCGGTTTGAGACCGCCAACCTGGTCTTAAAACAAGGTTGGAGCATGAGACAAGCAGCTAGATACACTGGTTTTGACCATACTACTATTAGCCGTTGGGTTAAGAAAGCCAGCTTGAGCAACCGATGGATTATCCCGACGGAAAGTTCCCGGCCAAAAAGTCACCCACTCACCCTGTCCAGTGAAATTGTGGCGGCGATCTTAGCCCACCGTCACCAGCATCATCGCTGCGCTGAGGTTATCCATCATCAATTAAACAAAGATGGGCTAATCGTCAGTTTGTCCTCAGTGAAAAGAACCTTAAAACGTCACCACTATACATACCCTAGTAAATGGAAAAAGTGGCATACCTATCCAGCCAGGCCAATACCTGAAAAACCAGGGATTTTAGTGGAAATTGACTCTATGCAGGAAGGCTTGCCTAATGAGGGGTTATATCTCTATGCCCTGATCGATCTGTGCTCCAGATGGGCTTATGCCAAACCGGTCATTAAGGTTAATTCCTGGCAAAGCGTGTCTTTCTATCATGAAGCGCGACAAGCAGCCAGCTTTGAATTTCGCATGATCCAATCTGATCATGGCAGTGAATTTGCCAAATGGTTTAGTCAGCAACTAATATCTGACGGCGTAGATCATCGCCATTCACGGGTGAGACGGCCCACGGATAACGGGCACATTGAGAGATTTATCAGAACGATCCAACAGGAATGTTTGGCCAGGACGCCGAGGAGTTTAAGCGCCTGGCAAAGAGCCATGCCGGAATTTATTCATTACTACAATACCGAGCGGCCACATATGGGGCTGAATATGAAAACTCCAATGGAAGTGGTGCAAAGCTATTGACTAGAGAACAGCAAATTAAACGCCTGTGGATAACCGTGGGCAACCCAAAACCACTAAATCCCCACTAATTATATCCTCAAAATCTTGATGCTGGGGTTGTGTTATAATTGCCCGTTTTCAATCAGCCTCTTCTCCTTCAAATACCTGCTAACTGCATACCAAATTGAATTAGTCACTGGAATTAAAAGGGCCCAACGCGGGTCTTTTTCAATCCACGCGATTACGATCGGCAGGATGGAAGACACACCGGAATAAAAAAACACCACAATTAAATGTTTGATTGCCTCTTGGGTTGCTCGTGTCATAAATTTTTTAAAATAGTTATGGCTTGCTCAAGATGACTAATAACTTGAGCGATATTGTTTGTTGGTTTGACCTCATTATAATTTTTTCTAAAATCCTGAACCCATTTTAACAGATTAGTGCCCGGACAAGCCGTACTGGCCGGGATCTCTTGATGGCCTAACACATTACTGATTTGGATATTATATTTTGTCTGTAACTTTATCACTAAATCCTTAAGCGAGGACAACTGCGCCTCTGTCGGAACTTCATCCATAAAATTACCGGTCAAACAAATGCCAAGCGATTTGAAATTCATGTCTGAACTGGAGGCATGCGCTCCCACTATATTTTCCGCCCGGCCCGGCCAAATCTTGCCATCAGCGGTGATAAAATAGTGATAGCCGATATCACCCCAGCCCTTGGAAATATGATATTTTTTGACAGCATCAAAAGTTGTCGTGTCACGGGCAGTGGCAGTGTGATGGACTATTAAATATTTGATTGATTCTGGTTTAAGATCCATACAATGAAATGGCTAAATTTATTAAAGCCCCAAGCAGACCTCCGATTGAGGCAGTGATTACTATCCAAAAGAAACATCCTCTTGGCTGCTGGCAAGACAGATTTTTCTGGCTTTCACATGGGCGTGGGCCCGGCTGTGTCCGGTTACCTTTCCCCAGCCATGACAATCACATTTATAGCAGACGGTAATTTTATTTTCTTGCAGAATTTCACTGGCTGTTTTTTTATACCACGCGGCTTTGGCTTTCCGGGTGGCTTGAAACTTTTGAAGTTTTTCTGGCCAATCTTTTGTCATATGGTTTTTATATCTTTGTCCTCCGGATATGATTTCTTAAAACTTAATTTAATCTCATCTGGTTCGTAGGCTACATTGATATGGTCGCCAACACTTAAACCATAAATATCTTTAAGCCATTTGCCTTCAATAATGATGGCCGGCACTCCATACTTTCGGTAACTAATTGTGCGTGTGTCCTTAATCCTGGCTTTAATGCTGTATTCCTCGGCCACCTTGGTTTGAGTCCAGCCGGCGGCTAAAAGCCGCCTGATTCTTTGGTTGCGTTTTGATTTTTCTAAATGTGAATTGTGCATATTTTTTAAATATTCAAAAACCCTATCTATTTCAAATAGATAGGGTTTTTGCCCAAAATGGGCTTATTTTAGCTAAATTGTGTGGTTTTTTCTACTTGCCCGCCCAGTTGGCGGGATTCCTCATTTCCCATGGCACTTCTTATATTTTTTCCCTGATCCGCAGGGACACGGCTCATTACGGCCAACTTTTTTTGCTGATCCGCCCCGGCTGGATTCTACTGGCGCTTCTTTAATTTGCGTGCCGGAAACAGCCCCTATTTTTGCCGGTTTTGCCACGCTCACATTATCTTGCCCATAATTCTTAATTCTTGATTCTTGATTCGAGGTTTTCTCCGCACCCTTAAAAATCAATTCTTGCTTATTGTTTATTACTCTTTGCTCTTTGCCCTGTGGCGCCAACCCGACCTTAAAAATTGAATACGCCACCTGTTTCTGAATATTATTATTAAGTTGAATAAACATCTGATAAGCTTCGCGCTTATATTCCACTAACGGATCTTTTTGCCCGTAACCACGCAGACCAATGCCAGTGCGCAGATGGTCCATCGCATCAATATGCTCCACCCAAAGCATATCAATTGAACGGAGTAAAATCATTTTTTCCACCTGTTGCATCGGCTTAACTTTAATCTCCCCCCCTATTTTAGGGGGGGGGTCGCCACTAGGCGACAGGGGGGTATCGTTATCTGCCAATGCATTTATCCTCTCGACCAGCTCATCATACACCTTATGCGCCAAATCTATGAAATAGTTTATCAGCTTATCTCTTGCTCTGACATCTTCAGCCTTATCCCCCGCAGTTTTCTGAATATCGTCCATTTTCAATCTCACTTCCAAAGGCAAGGGGAAAATCGTATCCACCACCTCATAAATTTCATCAATATTCCATGCTGTTTCGTCATCCGACTGGGTATGAAAGCTCACCACCTGTTCAATCTCTGCTTCCACATTTTCTAAAATCATCTCACGAAAACTTTCATTTTCTTTATTTTGTAATTTGGAATTTGGAATTTGTTTGGCATTTGTAATTTGGAATTTGGAATTTTTATCAACTTTTTCCCCGCTCTTCATACTTTCATATATGTCAAGGATTCTATCTCTCTTTCTATAAATCACCTCCCTGTGTTTATTAATCACATCATCATATTCAAGCAAATGTTTTCTAATGTCAAAATTATGCCCCTCAACTTTTTTCTGCGCCGCTTCCAGCGACTTGGAAATCATCGGGTGCGCGATCGGGACGTTATCAGGCAATCCTAACTTACCCATTATGGTACCAATCCTGTCCGAACCAAAAATCCTCATCAAATCATCCTGGGTTGACACATAAAATCTTGACTCGCCCGGATCGCCCTGACGGCCGCTCCGTCCTCTCAACTGATTATCAATTCTCCGAGACTCATGTCTTTCAGTGCCAATCACATACAGCCCGCCGAGTTGCTTGACTGCCTGATACTCTTCCTGGGAAGCGCCCTCTCCGCCAAGCTTAATATCCACGCCGCGGCCGGCCATATTGGTAGCCAGTGTCACCTTGCCTTTTTTGCCGGCTTCAGCGATAATCGCCGCTTCCTTCAGATGGTTTTTAGCATTCAAAATATTATGCTCAATTCCTTCCTGATTTAATAAATGTGAAAAAAATTCATTTTTTTCAATGGAAATCGTGCCGACCAGAACTGGCTGGCCTTTTTCCTGTTTGGCCTTAATGTCTTTGATCACCGCCTCAAATTTCGCTGCCTCGTTTTTGTAAATCAAATCTGGCTGGTCAATTCTGATCAACGGTTTGTTAGTCGGTATGACCATCACATCCAAATTATAAATCTTGGAAAATTCTTCCGCTTCAGTGGCCGCCGTGCCGGTCATACCCGCTAATTTTTTATACATCCTGAAATAATTTTGAAAAGTTATCGTGGCCATAGTGACTGATTCCTGTTTAACCCTGACCCCCTCTTTGGCTTCAATTGCCTGATGCAACCCTTCAGAATACCGGCGGCCATACATCAGCCGACCGGTGAATTCATCAACGATAATTATCTCGCCGTCCTTAACCACATAATCTTTATCGCGTTGGAACAAGGTATGCGCTTTTAAAGCCTGCTCAATGTGATGCACCTCGCTAACCCCTTTTTCCGTGTAAATATTTTTAATGCCCAGCAGCTCTTCCATCTTTTTAATGCCCTCATCAGTTAAAGTGGCCGCGCGCATCTTTTCATCTATGTTATAATCCCCGCCTTCTTTTAATGTTGGAATAAGTCTGGCAAATTTCTGATACTTTTCACCAGCCTCCTCTGCCGGCGCTGAAATTATCAGCGGCGTCCTTGCCTCGTCAATTAAAATAGAATCCACCTCGTCAATAACGGCAAAATTCCAGCCGCGCTGAACTTTCTCTGATTTTTCGCGAGCCATATTGTCGCGCAAATAATCAAAACCGAATTCATTGTTAGTGCCATAAGTAATATCGGCCGCATAAGCTTCTTGTCGCGCACACGGCTTTAATTTTTTCAGCCGCGCGTCCTGAAATTCTTCATTAGAAAATTCCTCGTCATAAAGATAAGCTTGCTCATGCACAATTATTCCAACTGATAAACCCAGCGCATTATATACCGCCCCAATCCAAGCCGCATCGCGCCTGGACAAATAATCATTAACAGTCACTATATGCACGCCTTTACCCGAAATGGCATTTAAGGCCGCCGCTGGCGAAACAGCATAAGAAGTTTTACCCTCGCCTGTTTTCATTTCCGCAATTTTACCCTGATGCAGCACTTCGGCGCCAATCATCTGCACATCAAAATGACCCGAGCCCATTTTCCTTTTAGCCGCCTCGCGAGTCGCCGCAAAAACCTCTGGCAAAATTTCATCCAGAGTTTTTCCTTTTTTGACTTTTTCCTTCCAGCCAGCCGCTAATTCCCTTATCTCTCCGTCTTTCATCTTTTCACATCTAGCTCCCAGTTTTCTGATCTCTGCTATGAGCGGTTCCAGCTTTTTGATATACTTGGCATTCGGATCACCGAATATTTTAGTTAAGATAGACATTAATTTTAAAACTATTATTTACAATAATTTCTTGGGCAAAAGCAAGACATACATCCCGGCCACTACCGACATCACTGCCATAATTAAAAAGATGGCATCAAAACTATAATGCTTGACTATCCAGCCGCCCATGACCGCCGCGATTGCCGGCACCAAATATGCCATGGCATCGTAAAAACTCCATTGCCAAGCAGCTTTTTTATTATCAACATTTTTACCGTAAAGGCTGTGGAACGCCGGCCAAAAAAAAGCAGCTGCCACCCCCAATAAAACCTGGGCCACATAGAGCATCGCCACTTTGTCAGCAAAATAGTACATCATATACGCCCCGGCTACAATAAACTGCGACCAGGCAATGCCCACTTCAGATTCCTTCATCTGATTCTCCCATTTGCCAGTCATAAATGTCAAGACACCGGTGGTAAACAAAAAAACAGCCCAAGCGTTTGAGGCAATCTGAATATCGCCACCCAATCTCTCAACAAATAAGGCGTAAATCGGCCCAAACATGCCAAAGGCGAACATATAGAAACCACTAATCACCAAAAGCACCGAAAGCGCCTTATTAATTGTCGGCGTATTATGCCGAAACAAATGTCGCACAATATAGTTCATATATTTATTCTATCATAAATCATATTATAGAAAAAGTAAAAAATAAAATTGTCATAATCATAGGATGCGGTTGTGATCCAGTTGAGATTAACTCATCTGATGTGACTAGAATTATTAATTCATGCTTCGAAACACCACCGGCTGCCTGTCCAAAAATTGCTATTGTTAAAGAAGATGAGCTTAATACGGCCTCGACATTGCGAGAAACGTTAAATCAATTAAAAAAGATGGGTTTTGAAAAAACACAAAAGATTAAAATTATGGATCCAAGTCCGTTATTTGCTAATAAAATAATGGAAATCTTGGAATAATATTTTTAGAAAACCCCACCCAATAAGTCTTTGGCGGGGTTTCATTATTAATAATATGTTATCCCTGAATCACTTATTTATAATTTTATATACATCTCCTGCTCCCATGGTCATCACCACCTCGCCCAACTGAACATGCTTCTTTAAATAATTTCTAATCTTAACCAAGCTTGGCAAATAAATGACCGGCTTCGGGCGCTTGAATTTTTTGTTCATCAAATCAGCTAAATCCTTGCTCGTTATCCCCCATTTATTTTCTTCCCTGGCCGCATAAATCGGCGCTAAAATTAAATCGGGGGCCAAATTCAAACTGGCCGCAAATTCATTCAAAAAATCATTCGTTCTTGAATAAAGATGCGGCTGATAAACCAGCCAGAAAGTTCTGTTGCCAAATTTTTGTTTGGCCGCTTTTAAGGTTGCCCTTATTTCTGTGGGATGATGCGCATAATCATCAAAATATTGGATCCCCTCACGCTCGCCTTTAAATTCAAAACGGCGCCAAACGCCGTTGAATTTAGAGAGCACATCCTGGACCACCTGAACTTTGACTGCCAAAATTGCCGCCACGGAAATTGCCGAGAGCGCGTTGTAGACATTAAAATTACCAGGGACTTTTAAGCTGAAACGGATGCCGTCATACTCTTTTAATTTTTTGCTTGCCAAAGTAAAATTAGTGTCGCCATTATCACCAATTTCAATGCTCGCCGCCCTAAAATCAACCAGTTGATTATCAACTCCAAAACTAATCTTATTGCCCCTGGCTGTTTTGGCCAGTTGCAGCGCATGCTTGTCATCGCCATTAAAAACCAGCCAGCCATCGTTTTTAATCTGGCTGATAAACCTTTTAAAGCTTTTTTTCACTCCCGCAATGTTTTTAAAATAATCCAAATGCTCCGCTTCAATATTAGTCACCACGCCGATATTAGGCTGATAATTTAAAAAATTATCCCGATACTCGCAAGCCTCTGATACTAAATATTGACTTTTACCCAGCCTTAAATTCCCATCAAATTCTTTTAATTGCGTGCCGACAAAGACGGTTGGATTCAAACCGGCCGCTTCTAAAATTAGTCCGACCATTGAAGTCGTTGTGCTCTTGCCATGCATCCCGGCCACGGCAACTGTGTATTTGCCCTGTGATAAACCGCCCAATACCTGATAAACAGAATAGGTGGGCAGCTGTAAATCGCGCGCCCTGATTAACTCCTGATTATCTTTACTGATTGCTTCGGTGTAAACAACTAGATCAATATTATTGCCCAGATTGCTGGCCGCATGCCCTTTATGAACTGTAGCTCCCAGTTGCTCCAATTTTTCCGTAATCTCTGATCTATCCCTGTCTGACCCGCTGACTGCTTTGCCCAAACTCAAAAAATACCTTGCCAGCGCACTCATTATAATCCCCCCGATGCCAATCAGGTGGATTTTTTTTATTTTTTCTAAATCTAACGGCATATTATAACGGCATATTATTTGGCTAAACTTAAAATTAATCCGGCAATTTTTTCCTCCGCGCCCCATTTAATTACTCGCTGCGCCTTGTCTCCCAGTCCCTTCATTTTCTTTTTATCACCTAATAAATCCCTGACGCGTTTAACAAACTCCTCGCCGGCCAATTCTTTTTGATCCAATATTTCAACCGCTCCGCGCTCATAAAAATATAGCGCATTATCAACTTGGTGTGAATTAGGAATGGGCATAATAATCGCCGGCTTGCCCAAATATGCAATTTCTGTCAACGCCCCCATACCGGCACGCGACACAATTAAATCAGCCAACTGTAAAACCTCCGTACTATCCACTAAAAAATCATATTTATAATAATTACCATAATTCGTAATTTTTGATTCATAATTCATGATTCCCGTCACATGAACTATCTGACAAAACTTAACCAACTCTTTAATAGAATCCTCTACTAATTTATTTATTGATCTTGCTCCTCTGCCCCCACCCATTACCAGCACTCTTGGTAACTGCTCATTTAATTTATATTTATCAATCAAATCTTGAATTTTTGATTTGGGATTCCGGATTTCCTGCCTCACCGGATTGCCTGTTATCTGAACTTTGCTCTGCTTAAAATTCTTGACGCTTTCGGGAAAACAAACAGTGATTATTTTAGCAGCCCCGGCGCACAATTTATTGGCCAGCCCGGCCCGCACGTCTTGCTGATGAATCAAACTGGGAATTCCCAGGAGCCAGCCAGCCCAGACCACTGGTACCGCCACATAACCACCGGCAGAAACTATGACATCAGGCCGACATTTTAAGATCAGAATAAATGACTGGAAAAAACCAAGCGCGATCTTGAAGACATCCATAAAATTAAGCAGACTAAAATACCGGCGCAATTTGCCGCTGGCAACTGCCTTAAATTCTATGTTATATTCCCTGATGACGGACTCTTCTGGCCCAGCCTTTGTGCCCAGCCAATAAAAATCAACGTCAGGATTTTTATCCTTCAGCTCTTCCACTACGGCCAAAAGCGACGTCACTGAACCCAGTGTCCCGCCACCGGCAAATAATAATTTCATAATTTTAAATGAATTTTAAAATTTAAAATTTAAAATTCTAATTCTATCTCCTCCTCACCCTAGAGGCATCAACCACCATATTTTGTTGAGTATGTTTTGATATATTAACTACTATGCCTATGCCGGCCATCGCCGTCATCATGGCTGTGCCTCCATAACTAATCAAGGGCAATGGCACGCCAGTCAAAGGCATCAGTCTGAGCATTGCCGCCACATTGACAAAAAATTGTCCTACTAGCCAGGTGGCAACGCCAACCCCAATTAAATTACCAAACATATCAGGGGCATTTTTAGCCACTTTCATCATTCTAACAAATAACCATAAAAATACAACTATAACAGCTAAGATTAGCACAAAACCAAGCTCCTCTGCCATCACGGCAAAAATTGAATCACCGGCCACCTCTGGCAAATACTGAAACTTCTGCTCTGAATGACCAAGGCCTAAACCGAACCAGCCGCCAGAGCCGACTGCCAAAAGCGCCTGATTTATGTGGTAACCAATTCCCTGCGGATCAACACTTGGATCTAAAAAAGATGACAGTCTGTCTAGACGATATGGCGCGGCTTTAATTAAAACTGCCAAACCAGCCACGCCGGCGAGCATTATATAAAATAGATGCTTATACCTAGCGCCAGCCGTATAAAAAACCACCAGACTCATGAGAATAATAATAAACAGAGTGCCAATGTCGGGCTGTAAAATTATCAAACCTCCGACCAATCCCAAATAAACCAAAAAAGGTACCAAGCCATAAGCCGCCGTTTGCACCCTTTCCTTTCTTTTTTCCAGCCAAGCGGCTAAATACACAAGAAAAGTTAGCTTGACAATTTCCGCTGGCTGCAAGGAAAATCCGCCGATATTAAGCCACGACTTTGCCTTGCCATAATCAGCTCCGATGCCCGGTATAAAAACCAACACCAGCAGCCCGAGAGAAAACCATAAAAGCGCAGCTGAAAACTTCTTCCAGAGACGATAATCAACTCTGGACAATACTAAAAACAAAAATAAGCCTGGCAACAGGCCTTGCATTATCTGGTGTTTTAAATACCAATAACTATCTTCAAATTTATCATAACCAAGCACTGAGGTGGCAGAAGAAAGCATTATCAGTCCAAAAACAACTATCACTCCAAATAAAATTATCAAGGTATAATCTGGTTGGTGGTTTAAACGTTTCATTTGATTTTAAATTAATCACTCATCTTAAAAAACTTGCCTCAAATGCATTTTTTATGAACTCATTAATTTCCTTCTCTCCAAACACCTTATTCTCCACCAGACTTTTAATTTCTTTTTGCAAATTAGTATTATAAAATTCCGGCCCGTCAGTGTTAATCGTCAATTTTACCCCGGCCTGATAAAGTGTATCATATATCTTCTTCATCTCTCTGTAACTCTTGATCCTGCCAATAAACAAATTGCTTGTCGGGCAAAGTTCTAAATAAATATTATTACTGGCAAGCTGCTGCATTAATTTCTTATCTTGCCATGCTAAAATCCCATGCCCTACCCTCTGGGGCTTAACTTTTTTAATATACATTCTCATCTCATTCAAGCTCCCTTCTTCACCGGTGTGCATCGTTACCCCAAAGCCGTTTTGTTGGGCATCAATAAAGATATCCACTAATTCATCCGGCTTAAAATTTTTCATTAAGGGGCCGGTTAAATCTATGCCGACAATTCCCCTATTTTTATATTTTTTTGCTTTTTCATACATGGTGGCATTCAGTTCATAACTTAATTCTCTATCAAGTTCAATAATGATTCCAGCCTTAATTTCAGGATATTCAAGCGCTGCCCTTTCCATGCCACGAATCGCGGCTAAAATTATTGAGTCTAAGTCCCTTTCGCCTCCCCTGTTCCTCTTCGCTGGGCAAAACCTAAGCTCATGCAAGATTATATTGCTATTGCGATAAGCGCCGCCCAATGTCCCATGAACAGCCGGTTCAACTGCCAAGGGCGATGATTGAATTAATTCGGATAATTTATACAAATCCTTATTTAAACTAAAAAAATCAGTGTAGCGACCAATTTTTTTAACAGTCAAAAAATTCTCAAACTCAAAATAATTTTTAGTCGGTAATTTAATCCCCTGTTCATGCGCAATGCTCCACATAATATGCGGCTGTACCGCGGCGCCCAGATGCGAATGAAGTTCGGCCAGTGGTGACAAATTATTTTTCATACTGATGAATAATTAGCTTCTTTTTTAATGGCGCTCAAACTATGCGGGTGCGACTCTCTCAAAGTCGCTGAAGTTATCCGCATAAATTCCGCTTTCTTCGGCATCTCATAAATATTAGGCGCGCCGATATAACCCATGCCGGCTTTTAATCCTCCAATAATCTGATAGATCACTTCAAATAATTTTCCTTTATACGGCACCATGCCTGCCACTCCTTCCGGCACGTATTTTTTACTGCCTGCCTGAAAATATCTATCCGCCGATTTATTTTTATTCATCACCGCTGCGCTGCCCATGCCGCGATAAACTTTATATTTTTTCCCATGGTCAACTATAATTTTTCCCGGCGATTCTAAAAGTCCTGCCAACATTGAACCGAGCATCACCGCCCTGGCTCCGGCTGCTAACGCTTTTGTGATATCCCCTGAATATTTAAGCCCGCCATCAGCAACCACCGCTACCCGCCCTTTTAGAGCCTTAACCACATCCATGACAGCCGTTAATTGCGGCACGCCAATCCCGGGCGACCACTCGCGTAGTGCAAATCGCTCCCGGCCCAACCCCAACCTTAATCACCTGGGCCACCCGAGCCAGATCAAGCGCCGCCTTAGCGGTTAGCAATATTGCCCAGCATTAAATCAGCCTTAATTAATTTTTTAATTTTTTTAGCGCTGGCCAGCACGCTTCCTTTATGCGCATGCGCGCAATCAACCACGATAATATCAGCTCCTGCCTTGTCTAATGCCCTCGCCCGATCTAAATCATGCGGCCCGCAAGCCGCGCCAACTAAAACTTTTTCCTTTTTTGCTTGATTAACCATGGCTACTTGTTCGGCGATCGTATTTGAGCGGTGAATCACCCCTAAACCGCCGAGTTTCCCCAGACTAACCGCCATCCTAGCTTCAGTAACCGTATCCATTGCTGCGGATAAAATCGGGATTGCCAAACAAATCCTCTTGGTTAATTGGACGCTCGTATCCACATCTTTCGGACTGACTTCCGAATATTGCGGGACAAGCAACACATCATCATAAGTTAAACCTAATTTCATACCATTATTCTATCTTAAATTTTTAAAAAAATCAATCTATCAATAATTGCTGCTGCCGATGCCCAGCTCCTCTAAAATTTCGTCTGGCACCGGCACCCGATCGCCAGGCTTGGTTTTCCCCGGATAGCGCCAAGCTGAAATTATTTTCACTACCTCTTTTTTAATTTGATACATTATCCAAATCTCGTACGGATGACCCCGGCTGCCGGCCGCCTGCATAGCCGCCAGAGTGTTTTCCGCCACGCCGGTTTCCACTCTTTGCGGATGCCGAAAAACTCTTTTGACTCTGGATTGCGGCAAATTATAATAACGGATTTTTTCCAGCGCGTGCTTAGTCCAATAATATTTTTTAGCTGCTAATTTCAGCTCAACCATACATTTAATTTAATTAAAACTAGGCACGGCATCACCAACCACTGACTATAATTAGCGATTCTTTATTAGTTATTTTTCAAATCCAAACTCTCCCATAATGCCTTTTTGTTTCCATACTTTTCTTGGGGAGATGGGACATTGCGGTATTTATCTTGCGGAAATTCATATTCTCTGATTATCTTTGCTAATCTAATAATAATACTGTCATCGCGAGCAACAAAAATAGCATTAACTACGAGATTGCGACATCGTCGCTTCGCTTCTCCTCGCAATGACAATAAGAAAATTTGCGTAAGGTCAATTAATAAATTATTTGACGAAGTGAATCCCCAGTTCCTCCAGCTGTTGCTGGCTGACTTCGCTCGGACTGTCCATTAACGGATCGCGGTTGTCAGAAGTTTTTGGAAAAGCCATGACTTCGCGGATGGACTCTTCGCCAGCCAAAATCGCTATTAATCTATCCAGGCCAAAAGCAATGCCGCCATGCGGCGGCACGCCATATTTAAATGCCTCCAATAGGTGTCCGAACTGCGCCTGAATTTCTTTCTCCGTATGATTTAGCGCCTTAAAAACTTTTTTCAAAATTTCCGGGTCAGTCGTGCGAATTGAACCGCCGGCCACTTCATTGCCATTCAAAACCAAATCATATTGTTTGGCTTTAATTTCAGCCATCTTTGATTTATCTTCCAATTTACTCAAGTCCTTATCTTTAATCGCGGTAAACGGGTGGTGCGCTGCGCCCCAACGTTTATCTCCTTCTTTATACTCAAACATGGGAAAATCAACCACCCAAACAAAGGCCAATTCATTTTTATTATCTTTGTTTTTCCGCAAATCCGGCTTGTCAGAATTATATTTTGCCATTGCCTCATCATATTTTATTTGCGGAAATTTATTAAAAGTCATCTGATAATCACCGGCAATTTTCTTGATCACTTGTTTAACCATTTTCTCCGTAATACTTAAAATCTCTTCTTCCTCTTTGATAAAACTCATTTCCATATCCAATTGGGTAAATTCTGCCTGACGGTCGCCGCGCTGGTCCTCATCACGAAAACATCTAACAATTTGAAAATATTTTTCCATACCGGCAATCATCAGCATTTGTTTGTATTGTTGCGGCGATTGCGGCAGAGCAAAAAATTTGCCCGGATAATTTCTTGATGGCACCAAGAAATCACGCGCGCCTTCGGGCGTAGATTTAGATAAAAACGGCGTTTCAACTTCTATAAACTGCTCATTATGCAGATAATCACGGATACCGCGGATAATTTTATCGCGTAAAATAATATTTTTTTTCATCCGTTCATGGCGCAAATCCAAATAACGATATTTTAAGCGCAACTCCTCATTCGCCTGCCGTTCTTCATTCGCGACTTCAAATGGCGGGGTTTCAGCTTTAGACAGAATTAC
>Ga0210016_1002700_pt1 | contig 16061 bp, 13 predicted proteins | sample CryGeyCG2014_300_FD_185454 | JGI IMG/M metagenome (GOLD analysis project Ga0210016, IMG submission 185454) | Groundwater microbial communities from aquifer - Crystal Geyser CG02_land_8/20/14_3.00 (SPAdes) (version 2) | ecosystem: Environmental > Aquatic > Deep subsurface > Groundwater | place... | reverse complement strand
CTGCCGCTTGATCTGGATCAGGGCGCCAGATACCCCCGGGGGCAGATGCTGGCATCGGTAATTCACCTTCCTGCCGCAGCGGGCTTGCGGCGCTCAACGAGAGACCCCCATGTCCACCATAAAACTCCTGTCCACCAGTCTGGCACTACTGCTGGCCGGCATTGTCCAGGCCGCCGATGTCAGCAATGAACGTCCGCCACAGGCGGCGCTGGAAGCCGGTAAAGCCGCGTATCTGGCCAATTGTGCGGCCTGTCACCAACCCGAAGGCACCGGCCTGCCGGGCGCGTTTCCGCCGCTGGCCGGCTCCGACATTCTCACCACCATGAGCAAGGACAAGGTGCTGGCATCGATCCTGAAAGGCTTCACCGGCGAACTGGTGGTCAAAGGCCAAAAATACAACGGCGTGATGCCAGCGATGAGCCACTTGAGCGATAGCGATATCGCCAACATCGTCAGCTTCGTCTATGCCAGTTGGGGCAATCCGGGTGGCAAAGTCGTCGCCAAAGAGGTGGCGGCCGCGCGCAAAACGCTCGCGGTGACCAGCGATCTGGCCCAGGGCGAACGCCACGTTGGCACCAAACAGGCCATGCAGGGTTACCAGGGCGCGCCCAGCGCCGTGCCATCGAAAGATATTGAGATGGTGGTCAATCCGGATGCGCCATCGATCAGCAAAGCCGAGTTTCAGCACGCCACCGAGATATTTTTCCAGCGTTGCGCCGGTTGTCACGGCGTGCTGCGCAAAGGCGCCACCGGCAAACCGCTGACGCCCGACATCACCCGCGTCAAGGGCACCGAATATCTGAAAGCATTGATCAACTTCGGTTCGCCCGCGGGCATGCCGAACTGGGGTACCTCGGGCGCGCTTAGCAAAGAAGAAATCGACATCATGGCGCGCTTCCTGCAACACGATCCGCCGACACCGCCGGAATGGGGCATGCCGCAGATGAAGGAAAGCTGGAAAGAGTTGGTGCCGGTGGCGGATCGGCCGACCCACAAGATGCACAACCGCAATATCCAGAACTTTTTCTCGGTCACCCTGCGTGATGCCGGCGAGATCGCCCTGATCGATGGCGATACCAAAGAAATCGTCACCATTCTCAAGACCGGTTACGCCGTGCACATTTCGCGCATGTCCAATTCCGGACGCTATGTCTTTGCCATTGGCCGTGACGCCAAGATCGATCTGATCGACCTGTGGATGGACCCGCCGGCGATCGTTGCCGAAATCAAGATCGGCCTCGAAGCGCGTTCGGTGGAGACTTCCAAATATAAGGGCTACGAAGACAAGTACGCGATCGCCGGCGCCTACTGGCCGCCGCAATACGTGATCATGGACGGCGCCACGCTGGAACCGCTGAAGGTGGTCTCCACCCGTGGCACCACCGTGGATACCCAGGAATATCACCCGGAACCACGGGTCGCGGCAATCGTCGCCAGCCACGAGCACCCCGAGTTCATCGTCAACGTCAAAGAGACCGGGCGCATTTTACTGGTCAATTATTCCGACATCGAAAACCTGCAAGTGACCACGCTCGATGCCGCGCGCTTCCTGCACGACGGCGGCTGGGATTCGACCCATCGCTACTTTTTGACGGCGGCCAATCAAAGCAACAAAATTGCCGTGGTCGACTCCAAAGAACGCAAGATGGTGACGATGATCGACGCCGACAAGATTCCGCATCCGGGCCGCGGTGCCAACTTCGTGCATCCGCAATTTGGCCCGGTCTGGGTGACTTCGGCACTCGGCAATGAGAAAGTCAGCCTGGTTGGCACCGACCCGGTCAAGCATCCGGCGCAAGCATGGAAAGTGGTGCAGGTACTGAGCGGTCAGGGCGGCGGTTCGCTGTTCGTCAAGACCCACCCCACCTCGCATCATCTGTATGTCGATTCGCCGTTGAATCCAGATCCGAAAATCAGCCAGAGCGTGGCGGTGTTCGACACCCAGGCGCTGGACAAGGGCTACAAAGTGCTGCCGATCGCCGAATGGGCGAACGTCGGTGAAGGCCCCAAGCGCGTCGTGCAACCGGAGTTCAACAAAGCCGGCGACGAAGTCTGGTTCTCGGTCTGGAACGGCAAGGACCAGCGTTCGGCGTTGGTGATCGTGGACGACAAGACCCTCAAATTGAAGAAAGTCATCGACGACCCCCGCATCATCACGCCGACCGGCAAGTTCAACGTCTTCAACACCGTTGAAGACGTCTATTGATTGAGTGCTGATCCCGGCATCGCCCGGCGCGATCGGTGTCGGCAGCTCGTACCTTCAGCTCGCGATTGGTCAATCGATCCACCGGCTATGCCCGAATGGTGTAGCCGGTGCTGGATCGCACCATGACGCGACGGCTCGTCCTCAACGTGCGGGTAAGCGCGGCGTATCCCCCTATTCTTGTCCTCTGTCGTCTGTCTTGTGTCTTCTGTCTTCTGACTGACTGACTGACAGGTGGATGCGCTGCGCTTGTCCACCCTACCTACCGATTGAACCCACCTCCTCCGATTCTCCCCAAGGCAATCGCTATGAAGATCTCCCATAAAACATCATTACTCAGCGCCGCGATTGTGGCGGCCTGGCTGATCCTGCCGCTCACCGCACAAGCCGACTCGGCCACTTCCTTCAGCGAAGTTTTCAGCAAGGGCACGCCGACGCTGGATTTGCGGCTGCGCCAGGAAAGCGTCAGCGACGACAATTTCAGCAAGGACGCCGATGCGCTGACGCTGCGCGCACGGCTCGGCTTCAAGACCGCATCATGGAATGGCTTCAGCGCCGTGGTCGAAGCCGAAGGCGTCGATGCGATCAATGATCGCTACAACTCCACCGCCAACGGCAACACCAGCTTTCCCACCGTTGCCGACCCCACCGGCACCGAATGGAATCAGGCTTACCTCGGTTGGGATTCGGGCAAAGGCACGGCGCTGGCGATCGGTCGGCAACGCCTCTTGCTGGACAACCATCGCTTCTTCGGCAATGTCGGCTGGCGCCAGAACGAGCAGACTTTCGATGCCATCAGTGCGCAACACCGGTTTGGCGAAAAAACCGCGCTGCGCTATTTCTACATCGATCAGGCCAATCGGGTGTTTGGCAATGGCAATCCCAATCGCTTGCTGGCCGAGTTCAATCTGGACGCGCATTTGTTCCAGCTCGCGCATCCCTTCAGTTTCGGCACGCTCACCGGCTACGGTTATCTGGTCGACAATCAGGATCTGCCGCTGACTTCGACCCAAACCTTTGGCGTGCGTTGGGTCGGTGCCCGGAAGTTTGCTGCCGACTACAGTTTCGGTTACACCGCCGAGGTGGCCGATCAGTCGGATTACGCCGGCGGGCGGGCGAGCAATGACGCCCGCTACCTGCTGCTGGAAACCAGCTTGACCCTGCCCAGCAAACATCAACTGAAGGTTGGCTTCGAGCAACTCGATGGCGATGGCACGTATGCGTTCCAGACCCCGTTTGCGACCCTGCATGCTTTCAATGGCTGGGCGGATCGTTTTCTGACGACGCCGGTCAATGGCCTGGATGATTTCTATCTGGGCATCGCCGGCCCGGTGGCGCCGCTCGCGCCGCTGGCCTATACCGTGGTCTGGCACCAGTTTGATCCCAGCCACGGCGGCGGCAGTTATGGCAGCGAGTGGGATGCACAGCTCAGTCTGCCATTCGCCAAGCGCTATCTGGCTTTGCTCAAATACGCGCGCTATCAGGAAGACGGCTTCAACCGCGATGTCAACAAATTGTGGGCGAGTGTCGAGGTGAAGTTCTAAGGGGGAATGCGCCGCTTTGCAGATCGCCGCCAAAGTGCCGGTTTTATTGCGCCGCATCCAGCCGCCCACTAGCATGCTCGAAGCATACGGTGGAGACCATGATGAGCGCGAAGGCAACTGGGCCCGAGGCCCAGCCAGATTGGGAAAAGTTGCGGCAACAATGGTGGCAGGCACTGACGGCGGCCGGCGTACCGGTGATCGATCAGGCAAAAAGTTGGCTGGGCGAAGGCTGGCAAGCGCCGATTTCCGCTCTGGGCGCGACGGTTGGCCGCCCGTTTCAGGGCGAAGCCGCCGGGCGCTTGCAGGCAGCGACCCGGCAATTTCTCGGTTGGTGCCATGGTCTGTTGAATCCGACCGAAGCAGCGCCAGCGATGCCAGCGACCGCCGCCGAATGGTCGAACTGGCTGCGCCAGGGCGCTGGGCCGATGTTCGAGAGCATCAATCCGCTGCTCACGCTGTTGCAAGGGGCGCCGTTTGGCGCCGATGGCTTTGACCAAGGCGGCTTGGCGAAATGGTTGGCGGCCGCCGGTCAGCCCGCCGAAGCCATGCAGGCTGGGCTGCGCGATCTGCTCAAGTTGCCCAGTTTCGGTTTTGCGCGTGAGTCAGAGGAGCGCAAGCAGGAGATGGCCTTGGCCCTGCTGGATTTTCAAACCGCGCTGGCGGCTTACCACGGCTTGCTGCAAAAGATCAGCCAGCAGAGTTTCGGTCGCTTCGAATCCAAATTGGCCGAACGCGAAGAACCTGGACGCCGACTCGATTCGATCCGCGCCGTTTACGATCTGTGGATCGACGCCGCCGAAGAGACTTACGCCGAAGTTGCCCTGAGCCAGGAGTTCCGCGAGATCTATGGCAAATTGGTCAATCGCCAAATGGCCTTGCGCCAGCGCTTGCAGGCCGAGATCGAGCGCGCTGGTGCCGAAGTCGGCATGCCGACACGCACCGAATTGAACTCGGTGCATCAGCGCCTGCACGCGCTCCGCCGCCAGGTCCGTGAACTGGAGGCGCGTCTCGACAGCGCCGCTGGTGCCAGCGCCAGCGCCGTGCCCACGGCGGTGGCAGCAGCGGCGCCGGTGGCAGCGAATTCGGCGCCGCGTCGCGTCCCCCGGTCGGCGGCCAAGCAGACCAAAGCTGCGGCCAATCGCCGCCAATCGCCGGTCGCCAAAGCACGCGGACCGAAGACCGCCGCAAAACCGAAAGCCAAACCGAAAGTGGTCAATCGACCGATCACCCGCAAGCCGGCCGACAAGCCGATGAGCAAGTCAACCAGCGCCAAGAAATCACCCGCTGCCGTGGTTCGGCGCGCCCTGAAGAGACTGGCCTGAAGGAGCCTGCCATGAGCGGACCGATAGACTTGAAACCCGAACGCGTCATCCAGGAGTTGATCGGCCTCGGCGAACGGCTGAGGCGGGGTGCGCAGCAATTGCGGCAACTACCGGAGGTGCAGGTCGGTGTCAGTGACAAAGAAGTGATCGATGGCGAAGACAAAATGCGGCTCTATCGTTTTGTCTCGGCCACCAAGATCACCCGCAAGACCCCGATCCTGATCGTCTATGCCTTGGTCAACCGGCCGTACATGGTGGATCTGCAGGAAGACCGTTCGATCGTGAAAAGCCTGCTGGCGGCGGGTCACGATGTCTATCTGATCGACTGGGGTTATCCGGATGCCAGCGATCGCTATATGACGCTCGACGACTACATCAGTGGCCTGATCCGCCGCTCGGTAGGCGCGGTCAGTCGGCGCTATGGCGGCAAGCCGGTCAATCTGCTCGGCATCTGTCAGGGCGGCGCGTTCAGCGTTTGCTACACCAGTCTGTATCCGGAATCGGTGAAAAATCTGATCACCATGGTCACGCCGATCGACTTTCATACCGCCGACAACATGTTGTCCAACTGGACCCAGCAGATGGATGTCGATCTGTTGGTCGATACCCTGGGCAACATCCCGGCCGACCTGATGAATTGGTGCTACCTCACGCTCAAGCCGTACCGACTGCTGCAGCAGAAGTACGTCGGGCTGACCGATATTCTGGACAACCCGACCGAACTGGCCAACTTTCTGCGCATGGAAAAATGGATCTTCGATTCGCCGGATCAGGCCGGCGAAGCCTTCCGCCAGTTCATCAAGGATTTTTATCAGGCCAACAAACTGAAAAATGGCGGCCTGGTGATCGGTGGCAAAGCGATCGAGCCCAAGCGCATCACCATGCCGGTGCTGAATATCTTTGCCGAGCAAGACCACCTGGTGCCGCCAGCGGCGTCACGCGCGCTCAAGGGCATCATCGGCAGTCGCGACTATTCCGAGATCAGCTTCAGGGGCGGGCACATCGGCATTTATGTGTCGGGGCGCGCGCAACGCGAGATTCCGCCGGCCATCGATCACTGGCTGCGCCAGCGCGAATAGGCGTTCGGGCGCGGTCGATTACGGATTGCCGATGTGTGATCGGGTCGGCCGTTCCAGTACTTTGTCGGCGTTGAACAAGCGCTCGATGCGGGCGAACAACTCCGGTCGCGAGAACGGTTTTTTCATGAAATCGTCGGCGCCGATGCGTTGCGCATAAAACTGCTCGGTGGCCTGTTCGTTGCCGCTCATCATGATGATCGGAATGTCCTTGGTGATCGGGTCGCGGCGCAAAATGCGCAACGCTGCAAAACCGTTCATGCCGGGCAGCACGATGTCGAGAAAGATCAGGTCGGGTTTTTCGGTGCGCGCCATCTCCACGCCTTTTTCGGCATCGACCGCTTCCAGCGAGGCGTAGCCGCTTTGGGTGAGCATCTTGCGCATCACCGCGAGGATCGTCAGTGAGTCATCGATCACCAGCACGCGGGTGCCAGCGGGGCCGCGCACTCGTGGCTTTTCGCGGCGATCCTGGGGTTCTCCAGCATTGCCGAAAATGCGCCGGAAGATATTGAATCTGCTCACTGCCACGCCCCCGAAATGTTCGCCATTGCGGTCAAGTTTCCCGCTCGGCGCGAATTGCCGCAAGCGCTTTCTTCGGCTGGAGCGCGGTCGGCACCGAATGTTGTTGACAGGAGCGATGCAAAAGGCCACCAGATTCAACGCAAAGACGCCAGTACGCGAAGGTGCAAAAGATCTCCGGCACCACTTCGCGCCTTTGCAACTCTGCGCCTTTGCGTTACGTGCGTTTGATGTCGTTTGTGGTCAAGTGCCGCTGCCGCCAAGGCCTTGTGCCGCAGCTGAATTACCGCAGCGCTTCAATCCCAGCGATCATCCCGCGACCAGATGGCATCGGCTTCCAGCTTGATCGGGAACCGCGAGATCGGCGCATAGGCCGGCCCGCGCACGGCGACCCCGCTGCGCACGTCGAATTGGGCGCCGTGGCGCGGACACTCGATCAGGTGGCCGATCACCGGGCCGCCGGTCAGTTGCGCGCCGTCGTGGGTGCAGACGTCTTCGATCGCATAGAAGTCGCCGTCGATGTTGAATACGGCGACCAGAGCACCCTCAATGTCGGTCACCCGATGCTCGCCCGGTGCCAGTTCGTTCAAGCCGCAAACGCGCGTCCACAAAGCCATCAGTCGGTGACCGATGGGGTGGTCGGCAAGGATTTCACCAGCACCATGAACTCGAGATCGCCGCGTTTGGGAACGCCGAAGCGCTCGTCACCATAGGGAAACGCCTTGCGCTGGCCACTCGGCCGATAACCGCGCCGCTGGTAGTAGGCGATCAGTTCCTGGCGCACGGAAATCACCGTCATCGTCATCACCGCGGCCTGGTACCGATCCTTGGCGATCTGTTCGGCACGGCGCAAAATCTGGTCGCCGATACCGCCGCCTTGCTGTCCTGGGCTGACCGCGAACATGCCGAAATAGCCGACGCCGTCGTGTGCCTCGACCTGCGCACAGCCGAGCAGTTGGCAGTCGCGCAGCGCCAGCAGCACCTGGCTGTCGGGGGTCTGGATCAAGGCCGCGACCGAAGCGACATCGGTGCGTTGGCCATCGAGCAAGTCGGCTTCGGTGGTCCAGCCCTGACGGCTGCCAGCACCGCGATAGGCCGATTCCACCAGCGCGACGATGGCCGGGATATCGTCGTCGTCGGCAGCGCGAAACTGCAGCTCGCCCGCTACCGTTTCGGTAATCGGCCCAGCCAGTGCCCGCGCCATTGCATCGAATGGCAGCAACGCGCAGCGCTGGCGGGCTGGATGGGCTTGCAGCTCAGCGAATACCGCCAACTCACCGAGCGCTTGATCGGCGCCGATGCCGCTGTCCATTTGCGCCATCATGGCGGTGTGAAGATCGACAATTTTGGCGCGCCGAGCGCCAATCGCGGCCTGGCTCAACATCGACGCGCTGGCGGTGCAGATGGCGCAACTTTCACCCTCGAAGCGGCAGGCCTCGATGACCCCGCGGTTGCTGAGCTGCAAGGCCATCCGCACCTGATCGCCACAGCTAGCATTGCGCCCCTCGCCGCAATGGGTGGCGCTCGTCAGCGGACCAAAGTTCTTTGGCAGCCGATTGTGGGCAAGGATGGTTTCGCAATAGAGCGCAGACAGAGTCATCGGTGGGGTCGGCAGGGTGGCGGCAAGTCGCCGTGGTGGGGCGATCGGAACTACCATCTTGCAGCGCTATTCAAGCAGCTTGCGCACTTTGGCGATGGCCAGCACAAAGGCGTCGATTTCTTCGCAGGTATTGTAAAACGCCAGCGACACCCGGGTGGTCGCGGCGATGCCATAGAACTGCATCAGCGGGTGCGCGCAATGGTGGCCGGAGCGCACCGCAATGCCTTCGTAATCGAGCAAGGTGGCGAGATCGTGGGCGTGCAAGCCGTCGATCAAAAACGAAAATACCGACGCCCGCTGCCGCGCCTGACCGAACAGCCGCAGGCCGGGAATCTGGGCAAATTGCGCCAGCGCGTATGTGGTCAACTGTTGTTCGCGTTCGGCGATGCGCTGCATGCCGATTGCCTGCATCCAGTCGATTGCCGCACCCAGGCCGACAAAGCCGGCGATATTCGGTGTGCCGGCTTCGAAGCGATGCGGCGGACAGGCAAAGGTGGTTTTCTCGAAGCTGACCGCGTTGATCATCTCGCCGCCGCCCATGAAGGGCGGCATCGCTTCGAGGATTTCGGTTTTCGCCCAGAGCGCGCCAGTGCCGGTAGGGCCGAACATCTTGTGGCCGGTGAGCACATAAAAGTCGCACCCCAGCGCCTGCATGTCCACGGCCATGTGCGGCACCGCCTGCGAGCCATCGACCAGCACCGGGATGCCGCGTGCGTGCGCCGCATCGATCAGCTCACGCAGCGGATTGATCGTGCCCAGCACGTTGGAAACGTGGGTGATGCAGAGCAATTTGACCCGCTCGTTGAGCAAGGCAATGGTGCCTTCGAGATCGACTTCACCGGCTTGGGTAATCGGCGTTGGCATCACTTTGGCGCCACTGCGGCCAGCGACAATCTGCCAGGGCACGATATTGGCGTGGTGTTCCATCACCGAAGCCAACACCACATCGCCCGGTTGCAAACGCGGCATCAGCCAGGCGTAGGCGACCAGATTGGTGGCGGCGGTGGTGCCGCTGGTGAAGACGATCTGTTCGCGGCGTTCGGCGTTGATGAAACGCGCCAGCTTGTCGCGCACGGCTTCGTAATTGACCGTCGCCTCACTGCCCAGGGTATGCACGGCACGCGAGACGTTGGCGTTGAACTCGTGGTAGTAGCGATCAACCGCAGCGACCACGGATTGTGGACGCTGGGCGGTATTGGCGTTGTCGAAATAGATCAGCGGCTTGCCGTGGATCAGTCGCGTGAGTTGCGGAAATTCGGCACGAATGGCGGCGATATCGAGAGCAGGGGTCATGCAGATTCCGTGGCTGGCGAGCAGAGGACAGAGGACGGAGGACAGAAGACAGAAGACAGAAGACAGAAGACAGAAGACAGAAGACAGAAGACAGAAGACGGAGGACAGAGGACAGAGGACAGAGGACAGAGGACAGAGGACAGAGGACAGAAGACAGAAGACAGAAGACAGAAGACAGAAGACAGAAGACAGAAGACGGAGGACAGAGGACAGAAGACGGAAAACAGAAAACAGAAAACAGAAAACAGAAAACAGAAAACAGAAAAGAGAAAACAGAAAACAGAAAACAGAAAACAAAACCAGGCGAATGCGCGGCACCGGGCATTCGCGGCGCTTATCCTCCCGGAAAAAGCACGCCTCTTCAGGCCGCTGCGGTGCCGATGTTCAACAGTTGCTCAAGCGCGGACTCAAGATCGGCGCGCATTGTCGCATCTTCCAGCACCGCCAGCGCTTCCATGGCGAAGGCGCGCATCAGCATACTGCGGGCAGTTTCCGCATCGATGCCACGCGAACGCAGGTAAAACAACGCTTGCGCATCCAGGCTGCCGACGGTGGCACCGTGCGCGGCCTTGACTTCGTCGGCGTTGATTTCGAGCACCGGCTGGCAGTTGATTTCGGCGTGCGCTGACAGCAGCAGATTCTTGGCGCTCAGCCTGGCGTCGGCGCCGTCGGCACCGGCCGCCACGATCAGACTGCCGGTAAACGAGGCGCGTGCGCGATCAGCGGCGAGTCCGCGCCAGATCAATTGGCTGCGCGTCTCGCCAGCGCGATGCTGGACCCGCACTTGGACATCGGCATGGGCGCGACCGGCCAGTGCCAGTACACCGCCGCCGACATACGCCGCGCTTTTGCCATCGAGCAGCACGCTGGTGTCGTGACGTTCCAGGCCCAAGCCCGGCGTCACCGCGAAGCTGGTGACCCGGGCCTGCTGCAGCAATTGGTAGCGGGTGAACTGATAGCTGCTGCCGCCAGGATTGGCCGCCGTCGTGCGCAAATGGGTCAGCGCGGCCTGCTCGGCGACCTGGGCATCGACGAACACATTATCGAAGTGCCGGGTTGCGGTGCTGGCCAGATGCACTTCGATCAAAGTCAGCGCAGCACCGGCGTGCAGCCGCAACCGAATCCGAACGTGGCTGGCCAGGTCTTGGGCGGTGGTGGCACCGATGAAGAACACCTGCAGCGGCTCGACGATCTGCCGGCCAGCGGCCACGTCGATCTGCACGCCGTGTTCGGCGAGTGCCAGATTGGCCGCCGCCAAGACTGGCGTGTCCGCAGTGTCGAGCAAACTTTCGGCAAGCGTCGGATCGATCCGCAGTCCATCCTCCAGGCCAGTGAGTGTGGACCATTCCGTGCGCAGGCAGCCATTGAGAAAAACGATGCGCTGCGGCGCGGCGAGCAAGCGAGCCTGGATTTCTGCCGAGAGATCAGGGGCCGGGTCGGCGTCTGCCCGCAGCGCAAACGCACGCGCGCCGAGGGCGCGCAGCGAAGTGTGGCGCCAGCCTTCGGTGCGGCTATCGGGCAAGCCGACCTGGCGCAGTCGTTCGATCTGTCGGCGCCGGCTGGGGCCAAGGGCATCGTCTGGCAACGCGGCCTGGGCGAGGGTATCGATGAGAGTCATTGGCTGATCGACGTCGCTGCTTCGAGGCGGCGTTGCTTGATCCAGGCGTAGCCTTGTTCTTCCAACTTCAACGCCAGCTCCTTGTCGCCGGATTGGACGATGCGGCCGTCGCTCAAAACGTGTACGAAATCGGGCACGATGTAGTCGAGCAAACGCTGGTAGTGGGTAATCACCAAAAAACTTCGATCCGCAGCGCGCAGCGAGTTGACGCCGGCGGCGACCAACTTGAGGGCGTCGATATCGAGGCCGGAGTCGGTCTCATCGAGCACCGCCAGTTTCGGCTCCAGCAGCGCCATCTGGAAAATCTCGTTGCGCTTCTTTTCGCCGCCGGAAAAACCTTCGTTGACGGCGCGGTTGAGCAGGTCGTCTTTCAATTGCATGACTTTGAGCCGCTCCCGCACCAGTTTGATGAATTGCAGTGCGTCGAGCTCGGGCTCGCCCCGATAGCGGCGCTGCGCGTTGTAGGCGGCACGCAGAAAATAGGTGTTGTTGACGCCGGCAATTTCCACCGGGTATTGAAACGCCAGAAACACGCCCTCGGCGGCGCGCGCTTCTGGTTCCAGCGCGAGCAAATCCTTGCCTTGATAGTGCACCGATCCGGCGGTGACCAGATAGCCCTCACGGCCGGCCAGCGTATAGCCGAGCGTCGATTTGCCGGCGCCATTGGGCCCCATGATGGCGTGCACTTCGCCGGCCCCCAGGTGCAGGGTCAGGCCTTTGAGAATTTCCTTGCCCGCCACGCTGACGTGCAGATTTTCGATGTTGAGCATGGTGCTGTAGTTTCCTTTACCCACAATGTAAGACAGACAAGTGGCGGCGTAACGTGGATCAAGCGCAGCGCTCCCTCCGATCTATTTGCTAGAGCTCGCGAGGCGCGACAGTTGCACGTTCAAACTCCTCAATATCCCCGCGATCCTTGTTGCGACCACAGGCACGTTTGTTGATCAGCAGGTCTTCCAGGGCGATCACCGGCAGGGTGACGCCATCCATCACGATGTCGACATGTCGCGGATAGCAGTCCTCGAAGTCACGCGCGCTGATCGAAGTGAGTAGGTCGACGCGATTAGGCGCGCGTCCGAGCATGAAGACCTGGCATTCCTCCATGAAATCTTCAGCGCAGAAACCGGCCGACGCAAAGCCGAACTGGTCGATTGTCTGTGCCAGCCGACGCGCATTGTCGGCATCACGGGCTACCCAAAAATCAAAATCCTCGGTGCTGCGCACGTAACCATGGGCAATGACGGCGGCGCCACCGACCACTAAAAATCGCACTTTATTGCTGACGAGCAACTCGAAGAACTCTCTCAAATCCCGGGTCAATTCCATAACGTCCTCGGATCAATCGTGCTCGAAACTCCAGAAAACACTGGACACGTTCATTGGGACTCAAGTGCGCGTATTCGTCCACCATCGATGGCTCTTCGCCCAACTTGCACTTGCGAATCTCCAGTTTCCTCTTGGTATTTTCCGACATTCGCTACTCCTCAAGCACTGATCGCGGGCACTTTAGCGGTGTGCTCATCCGATCGCCCCTTCCAGCGAGACTTCGAGCAGTTTGCGGGCTTCCACGGCGAACTCCATCGGCAGTTCGCGGAACACCTGCTTGCAGAAGCCGTCAACGATCATCGAGACCGCGTCTTCGGCGCTGATGCCGCGGCTGCGGCAGTAGAACAATTGGTCGTCGGATATTTTCGAAGTGGTGGCCTCGTGTTCGACCACGGCGTCGGGGTTTTTGACTTCGATGTAGGGAAACGTGTGGGCGCCGCAGTGCTTGCCGATCAGCAGCGAGTCGCATTGGGTGAAGTTGCGCGCGCCGGTCGCGCTGGCTTCAACCTTGACCAGTCCGCGATAGCTATTTTGGCCGTGGCCGGCGGAAATGCCTTTGGCGATGATCTTCGACTTGGTGTGCTTGCCGATGTGGATCATCTTGGTGCCGGTGTCGGCCTGCTGGCGGTGGTGGGTGAGCGCCACCGAATAGAACTCGCCGACGGCGTGGTCGCCGCGCAGAATGCAGCTCGGATATTTCCAGGTGATCGCCGACCCGGTTTCGACCTGGGTCCAACTGATCGAACTGTGATCGCCCCGACAATCGCCGCGTTTGGTGACGAAGTTGTAGATGCCGCCGACGCCGTTTTCGTCGCCCGGATACCAGTTCTGCACGGTCGAATATTTGATGCCCGCGCGCTCCAAGGCAACCAATTCGACGACCGCGGCGTGCAACTGGTTTTCGTCGCGCATCGGCGCCGTGCAGCCTTCCAGATAACTGACCTGGGCACCCTCCTCGGCAACGATCAAGGTGCGTTCGAACTGGCCCGTGTCGCGGGCGTTGATGCGGAAATAGGTGCTCAGCTCCATCGGGCAGCGCACGCCCTTCGGAATGAACACGAAGCTGCCGTCGGAAAACACCGCCGAGTTCAGCGCCGCAAAATAGTTGTCGCCGGTCGGTACCACGCTGCCCAGGTATTGGCGCACCAGCGCCGGGTGTTCGCGCACCGCTTCGGATAGCGAACAAAAGATCACGCCGACCGCGGCCAGCTCTTTGCGAAAGGTGGTGCCGACCGAGACCGAATCGAACACGGCATCGACGGCGACACCGGCCAGCCGCGCCCGTTCGTGCAGCGGCACGCCGAGCTTCTCGTAGGTTTCCAGCAGTTTTGGATCGACTTCATCCAACGAGGCATATTTTTTCTTGGGCGCGGCGTAATAGCTGATCGCCTGAAAATTGATCGGCGCAATCCGCAGGTTGGCCCAGGCCGGCGGCGTCATCGTCAGCCAGTGACGATAGGCAGCGAGGCGCCACTCGGTCATCCATTCGGGCTCTTGCTTGCGCGCGGAAATCATCCGCACCACGTCTTCACTCAAGCCTTTGGGGGCGATCTCGGTGTCGATGTCGGTGACAAAACCAGCGGCGTAATGGCGGTTGCTGACCAGGCGCTCGACTTCACTCAATTCAGTAGCCATCTCAGGTCCTCAGCACCACCGCCACCGGGAACGGGCGCGGTTTGGATTGCCGCCGTGGCGGTGGCGGAGCGGGCAGCATGTCGGCGAGCTTGATCTCCTGCAAGGCCGCCGCGATCACCGCGCTGACGCGCTGCCAGTTGTGTTGCACCTGGCAGTGAGGCTCGCGGCCGCAGGCACCGGCGTGGGCGCTGCATTCGGTCATCCCGAGCGGGCCTTCCAACGCCACCACGATATCCAGCACGCTGATGTCGGTGGCCGGTCGGCACAACTGATAGCCGCCACGACTGCCGCGTTGCGACTGGATCAAGCCGGCGGTCGCCAACTGCTTGAGCAATTTGCGTGCAGTGGGCAACTCCAGCCGCGCCAGCGCTGCCAGTTCGCTCGCCGCCATCAGCGTGGTCGCGCGACTGGCCAGGCAGCTCATCAAAACGGTGGCGTAATCGGTGAGTTTGCCGATGCGCAGCATGGCCGGATCCTTCATACAGGACCGAAATAGTATCCATTATCGCCGTCCACTTCAAACTGGCGTGTAGATCGGCCGTGGCTCAGTGGCCTGATCGTCACCGGCAGCGGCAGCGGCGCCTTCCGGCTCGGGCGGCGCGCTAGACGCGCTTGAGCAAATCCGGATGCTGACTGAATACCTTGCTGCGCCAATCCGCTTGGGTCCGATCAATTGCATCGACCGGCAGATTGGGCAGGTGTCCGCAAGCCTGGTTGCGGCCGTCCTGTTTGGCCAGATAGAGCGCCCGATCGGCAACGGTGAGAACAAAGTCGAGACTAAACAGCTCCGGGCGTTCGCGATAGAACGGAAACACCGACCAGCCCAGCGAAGCGGTCGGTTGCACCAGCACGCCGCTGTCGAGTTCAACGTTGAGCTGGGCGATCTCGGCCACGATCTGTTCGGCGAGTTGCTTGCCGTCATCGCGGTGGCAGTTGATGCCGAGATAGACGAACTCTTCGCCGCCAAACCGGAAGATCAGGTCGTCCTTGCGCTTGAAGCTCAACAGCCGGTCGGCGACCGCCTTGAGGACAGCATCGCCAGCGCCGTGCCCGTGTTGATCATTGACCACCTTGAAGTGATCCAGATCGATGGCGCCGACGAACAGATCAACCGCATCTTCGTCGTTGGACGCGCCAGCTTTGGCCTGGATCGTGGCCACCTCATCGCGCACCCATTCGCCAAAGCGATGACGATTGCACAGCCCGGTCAGCGGGTCGGTGGTCGCGGCAATCCGCAGGGCCGCGGTCTTGGTCGCCACCAAGCGCTCCAGTTCGGCGCTGCGCGCGCGCAGGGCACGCAGGCGCCACTGCACGCCAATCCCGATCAGGCTCAGGGCCAACACCCCGAAGGCCACCACCGCCCAACTGCGCCGATACCAGGGAGCGACCAATGTTATCGGCACGGTCGCGATGCCGCCGCTGACGCCGGTTGCATCGCGCGCCTCCACCTCGAACACCAACATGCCGGCGGGCAGATTGGTGAAATCGCGTTGCGTCTCCGGGCTCCATTGGCTCCAGGCGGCAGCGCCATGCGCTGGTCGGAGGCGCGAGCGGTAGCGATTCATTTCGGGTGCGCGGTAGCTCGGCAGGGCATAGCCAAAGCGCAGGTTGGCCCCCGCCGCGAGCAGCACCGCGGGCACGCTGCCCGCACCGGCATACAACGGCAGCTTGTCGTTGGATATTTCCCGGATCAGCACCGTTTGCGGCTGGGTGCTTGGCAACTCGATTTTGGGATCGACGCGGACCACGCCAGCGTCGGCGGCCAACCAGACGATGCCGTCGGGATCAACCAGAATCGAGCGACTCATGCCGATCCCGGTAATGTCGTCAAAAACGCTGCGCTGGACCCGAAACACGCCGGCAACATCGCGTTTCAGCAAGCGAATGCTGCCGCTGGTATCGGCGACCAGCAGTTGCGTGGCGTC
>Ga0210016_1002694_pt1 | contig 16074 bp, 17 predicted proteins | sample CryGeyCG2014_300_FD_185454 | JGI IMG/M metagenome (GOLD analysis project Ga0210016, IMG submission 185454) | Groundwater microbial communities from aquifer - Crystal Geyser CG02_land_8/20/14_3.00 (SPAdes) (version 2) | ecosystem: Environmental > Aquatic > Deep subsurface > Groundwater | place... | reverse complement strand
ATATGGATTGTTTGGACCATTTTACGCCGACTGAAGTGCTTAAAAATCACCGCGAACGAAAAAAACGCCGGAGCGTTAAGAGAGAAAATTTGAACATATGATTTTCGGATTGAGCCCTGCCGGCGGGTGCGGTTTTTCTGAATTAAGAATAGAACAAAACAAAATGGTTGTCAAAAATAACCCCCCGAATCAACAGATGCCCAAACATCTTGATAAAACAAATTTTTTATCATATTATGCGGTCATAGAAGAACCTTGAAAAAAATATCTCCTTGGGGGATGGCATATGGCTGACAAAAAAAGATCACGGTAGCTTTAACATACTTGTTTATCCTCGGCACATTGTTTGGTTGCGCGACATTACCGCCAAATAACATAGAGAGTCCCGTTGTGGCGCCCGTACCGAAGACGCCCACGGAGCCGATGACGTTCGAGAAATACGGAAAAAACATTATTTATCACAGTTTTTTCAAAATTCCTAAAAATCTGAATTTTCAAAAAGAAGTCCCGTTACCGAAAGATTTAAAAAAATATCTCGATAATCCGTTGCGCGACCGCACGATTACGAATCCGTTGGTTATAGCAAAGCCGCAACGCTTTAAAGAAAACCTTTACCGGGAAATAGCCGCATGGGAATATAGCATTTCTGATTTTCGAAAGATGAACGCGGAAGAAATGATTTTGGCCGCGGTAAAAATAACCTGCTCAAAGCTCGAATACGGATTCCTCGAAGAGAATAAATTTAAACAGGAATATGGAAGGCGAATTTATATTGATGACAATTTTCATTTCGGGATCGGCGACTGCGATAAATACGCGGATTTAACGACCACAATCTTCAATTTTATCAAAAGTTATAATCCCGGCCTGAAAAACGTATACCTGCTTCATGGGGATCTTGGAGGCAATCTTTATACCGAACACATGTGGGTTGCAATCCTCATCGTTCAAGAAAATTCGTTAATTTTAAGCCACATTGATCCAACGTTTTATGACATCGGGAGGCAATCGCCCAAAAAACTTTTAGCGGATGATGACTGGTATATCACATTAAAGAATGATATATTCAAGGCCTGCTTCTACAGAGAGCTTGGGGGCGGAGACTTATCCAATCTTTCGCACGCGTATGATATTTTTGAAGAAAAGTATAATAATATCGCCGACAGGAAACCTCGGGAAGAAATTTTGGAAAATATGAATTTTATTGCATTCCGGATGGCAATAACCGGCCAGCCTCAAGTCGCACTCCAGAAAAATGCGTGAGTTATGCGCCAATATAACCTAAAAAAATTCGGAAAAAATTTGGGCGGGGTCCTCTTTAATAACTTTTGGATATACAAGCTAGGCGGAAACAGAAAAATGGCCGATCGGTGCAAGGAAGAATTACGCGATAAATATCCCAAAAAATACCGCGGCGTAAAACCATTTTAAAACTGAATCGAAAAAACGGCTCTTTTAGAAAGAGTCTTTTTTTGTCTATGATGCCGAATTGGAATCAACAAATAAAAAAGGGGCAATTTCTTGCCCCCTTTGTTTTCGTTTTTACAATTTAATAATTCTTTCCTTCGCCTTTGGCTCAAAGGGAATATACTTGGAAACCAACCGGGTAATATTATTAAGTCCGTCGCAAAAGACTTCAAATATCCACATCCCAAGATACGGAATCAAGTCTTTTTCCGACAGATATCCAGTCTGGTCTTCTAGGCACGGAACCAGAAATGCCACCATCCCTTTATAAATCATGGTCGCCGCCACATGCAGATGGCCGCAAAGCATGATCTTCGCGTCGGATGGAGCGGCTATCTCAACCAAGTGTTCAATTCTTTTCTGCAGTTTGTAGGTCACCCCATAGGGAATGCCACTCTTAGGATGGACCAGCTCAATTTTAATGCCGTTCTTTTCAACGATACCCTTGTGGTCCCCCAAATATTGCAAATTATACAGCCCATGAAGCGGCGCCATTTTCACGAATGTGTCGACAATGTCATGGCCGCACTTCTTGAGGAATGCCAATTCATGGGAGGTCGCACGCACAAATATCGTGGGAATTTTCGACTTTGGCCAAACCTCCAAGCCGTGATTTCTTTGATTGTCAGCTCCATGAAATATAAGCTCACGTACTTGTCCAGGATAAGCGTCTTCTCCCTCAAAAACGTCGCCGGAGTGCGATATGAAATCTACTTTTTCTGCTTCGGAAATTTCATACGTTTTGGCCAGCAAATCAGGCCTTTCATTTTCGTGCCCAAGATGGGTATCAGCGATAGCCGCAACTTTCACCGATTTTACATAGAATTTCTTGATATCCAGAGGTTGCGCCGCTTTTTTGAAATTGCGCATCAGGCGAAAAGCATTTCCGGCGACTTCGAATTCTATCTGATAACCATACTGCCTAAGCCGCTCGATTAATTCATCAACATAGCTATCAAACTTCTTCAAAAAACGAGAAATCTCGCCTCGCCGACGCGGCTTATTTTTTAAAAACTCTAACACGGATTTTTCTTCTTCACCCAGCCGCGGCACAAATTCGAGATCCCGCAAAAAATCATCGTTTTTATGATAAGCAGTTAGGTCCCGCACATCAAAGACTATCTGAGCAAGATTTCCATCCCGGTCAAATTCAAGGGTGGCTATCACGCAACCCAGAACTGGCGAAGCATCTCTCTTTTTTCTGGCCTTTTCCGAACCGGTTGCTCGGCACAAACTCGGAAGAGCAACGCTATCGAAGTCATTAAATTTTCCGCTGGCAATAGGCAGACGGCGCGGCAGATAAATGTAAGAATTGATGCCGCCCAGCAAAACGAGCTGGAATGGCGCCGAATGCTCATAGGCATAATTTACCGCTTCCTGAAAACTTTCCTCAACACCCTGCAAAGGATGCGATTTAGTATAGGCAGTCGCGTTGCCGCCATGAATAAGGACAACCTTATAACCTTTGTTGCCGATATCGAAAGTGGTCTTCAGATCACCGCAATAAGCGAGGTCCGAACGAAGACTGGCAATAACTTCTCCAACATTCTTGCCGTCGTCTTTGTCCTTAAAGGTTAACTCACGCGGACCGTTAATGAAATACGTCTTGAATGGAGCCTTGGGAATCATCGAAACGGCGTAGCCAATCTGCTCCTCTGCCGTCGTCAAAAAATAGTCTTTTTCCTTTTTTGGAGGTGGCTTGCCAGCGACTAAATTACCGGCAATCATCGCGAAGAACACTTCCTCTTCTTTCCCAATCTCATAAGCGGTAGCTAGCAGGTCGCTCTGCTGGCTTTTGAGGCCAAGACACAGGTCAGACAGAACCAAAAATTTAATAGAGCGTTTGGTGATCGGCGGAAGAATGATCAACTCGCCCTCGGCCGGCTCCCTTCTTAAAACTACTCGGCTTTGCTCAACGCCCTGCTCAACAACAACGTCATATCCCCTGAGCCGCAATCCGTCGATAACGGGGAAAATATCTTCTTTGGGAATCTTTAAGTGCTCGGCAAGACCGGAAACAGTTTGCGGAGATTTTTTTAACAAAAGCAAAATGTTTTTTTCTGGCTCGGTTAAATCCCCTACCGTAATTTTCCCATTCACTTCCGTGAATTGTCTTTCGGTGGGCATTAAAACATTTCTTAGGTGTTGTGGCGAAATTTTGGCGTTGCTCGAAGCAAGCTGTTCTTTAAACTCTTCGTTGAGAATTTGCGCAAATTGCGAAGCGGTAAAAAACGGGCTGTCGTTTACTAGAAACCGCAATCTTTCCAGAATTTCCGGATAATTTTTAACAATTTCGCGCCATTGACTGCGCTTTTTTGGCGCTTTCACCACTTTCGTTTCCGTGCTCATTTTCAACCTCCTTGGTATAACTTTTTGTCAGGATTGATTTATTAGTTTGTCAAGGTTCAATATTTTTATTTTTCAATTTCATACTACACTACGAAGCGACATTTTTCAACACTCTAAACAAAAAATCCCCGTTCTGCAATACCGCAGAACGGGGAAAGGGTTTCAGCCGCCGCTTAAATCGACCAGATCCCGATGAAGACGCCGGGCAGTCTGTTCTTTTGCGAGATTACCGACGCTTCGCTGGCATATTTCGATTAATGCGTGCGAGATGTCTTTCATGGCCAGTTCTACGCGCCGCCGTCCGCCAGCTACCCACCAAAACTGACAGGAGGTCTGACATTTCAAAATTTCCAAGTCGTGCCGGAGTTTTTTATCCAGACACGAAACGGCCAAATTGGAGATTTCCCACATTACCCCATGAAGCCGATTCCGCGGCGAAGACCAAAGAGGAAAATAGTCTCCCGTGAAAAAATCATCGGGGGTAGTAGCCCAAGAACCGGGCGGCACATAGCCACTAACCTTGGGAGATGCGCGAAAAATATCTCCAAGAGGCTCGATCTTTACACCCTCCCGCTCGTTGTTGCCAAACGCTTCAAGCAAGGGTTTGAGAAAATCGGAAAGAAGTTTTTTGTGATGATGGCCGAATGTCTCAGTATCCATGGCCAGAATCACATAACTTTCTTTCCCGCTGGTCCAACGATGGATTTCGGCCGGAAACCAATTTTCAAAATCCCGCCAGCCGATTTTTCCCCAGGCAATCAGATTGCTCCAGAGTCCGCTTCGCAAGAAAACTCCCAATCCACCGAGAGCGACAATCCGATCAAAGGGTACGCTACGAAATTGCGCGACAAACGGAGTATCGTCGGTTAAAGTCCAGGCGACGTCAAATTTCTTAAGCGTTGGGATAAGGGCCGGGTCATACGCCAGCTCCGGCAGATAAAAACCTTTGCTGTTGGGCTTAATCCCCCGCTCTTCTTTCATTTCAGAGTCACATTTTATCTGCCGCTCGGCCATCTCCGAAGAAATCAATGGCAGGATGGGATGGTAGGCCGCGGTAGAAACAAACTCGATTTTGTCGTCAGTAAGCGCCTTTTTCATCAACGACATTACATCGTCAATGCCGCGCTTTTCAAGTTGTTCAATCAGCGCCCATTGAGCATTGATTGTCAAATATTTTTGCGCCTGAGAATTTATGAGCCGGAAGAGCGGCCGATAACACTCATCGCTAACACGCTCCATCACCTCTCTACTCTGCCACCAAGGCTGATAGCAATGCAGCAAAATTCCAAGATGTATCATCGCCCCTCTCCCTTGGTTTTAAAAGAAGCGTTTGTCTATAGAAGATACGACGACCCTACGGCCGTAACATCTTCTTATTTCATACTTCATAATAAACTATTTTTGACTATTTGTCAAACTAAAAAGGGTCCGCCTAAACGGATCCTTATCTTTTTGTGATTTGTTACTTAGCCTGAAATAACAGCCTGCTTGAGCCGACAAGAAGGCAGACGCTGTATCGTAATATGGCCAAGCCGATTATAAATCCCAAAATCGGGTCAATCATTATCCAGCCGGTATACCAAATTATGAAACCGCCTCCGATTACTGCGCAAGAAGAAAGCGTGTCGGATAAAATATGCAGAACTGCCGCGCGCATATTGATGTTTTCCCGATTACTCCCGCGCATAATAAAAAGCTGTATCAGATTAACGACTAATCCCACAGCCGCCACGATTATCATCAACAGACACTCGATTTCGCACGGATAAATGAGACGACTGTAGGCGCTATAAAAAATATACCCAGCCATCAACAACAAAATAAAGCCATTGATGAAAGCCGCGCAAGGCTCCGCTCGTGGATTCCGGTAGGAAATGCTTGCCGTGAACAAAGCGCACCCCAGAGCAAAACCATCAACGAACATATGGGCTCCGTCGGAAACCAAGGCAACGCTGCCGCATATAATTCCGCCGATTAATTCGGCAAACATCATTCCAAGAACAAGCAGAAAGGCTGTTTTAAGTCTTTTTTTGTCGGCGTTTCGATAATCGTGCTCATGACAATGACTGCAGTTATCATGATGGCAATGGTCGTGATTTTGATGCTCAGCACCCACCTATTCCACCTCCTAATATACGGGGTTTTTTATTGAAATTTCAATGGACTTTATTATTGTGAGCGGAACGCTCACGCTTGCCCTCCCAAATTTGCCAGCGTAGTTCAGTCGGTAGAGCAGGCGCTTCGTAAGCGTCAGGTCGTCGGGTCGATTCCGACCGTTGGCTCTGGCAAATTTTGGAGGGTGAAATAGAGTGCCCCGCAATATTGCGGGGAGATCAAGGTTCACCTTCTCGTGGGAACGCAAAGGTAGGAGGGTAAGCTACGCTTAATAGTTACCTAAACATATTTTCTATAAAATTGCAAGTCGAATAAAAAATCGCCCCGGCATAGACTGGGGCGATTATTTTTTGCGTTTTACTCCGCAAAATTATCGCAGATAAACGGACACCATTTTTGCGATGCCCAATAATCTGCCAATTGGACGATCAGGGAACAGAGCGCGAAACGGTTGACTTGCTTACCTATCGTCAACGCCGGCGTTGATTTCGGCTTGTTCCAAATCCCCACGTGATCTTTAACCAGCTGGCAGATACCCAGCAGATTTGGATCGTTATCGGCAAATTGCATCAGCCAATTGTAAGCAATCAGTCCGTGCTCGGGATGCATGTGGTTATCCCAAGGATCGCCGCTTTTCTTGATATCATGCAGAACGGCGGCGGCAATGACCATGTCTTTCATCAATCCATCCTCTATGCCAAAAAACCGACAAAGAGCGATTGCGACCCGAACCGCCTTTCTGCTATGGATGACGAGTCCGCCTTCCATATTATCCTCCGGCGGATGATACTTCCCGGAGGAACTGGCAGGCGCTATCCAAAATTCCGGCGGTGCCGCGGCCAAAGCCGTTTTAACGAAATTTCTAATTCCTTCCGATTGTATTAATTCGAGATAATCGTCCAAATCTTTCTTCATTCTCTTTATCCTCCCCAGTTGTCAAAAAACACACTAAATAATAATTACCACGTTCGATAACTATTGTCCATGCCAACATTGCTGTTTGCAAGCGGCGTAAAAAACTATATAATAATAATATGTCTTATTTTGTATAATATATTTCACATAATATGCTATATTCCGCATAATATGCCATATTTTGCTTCGGCCATCCAAAACGCCATAATTCCTTACCATTCCTTGTCTAGCTTTCTGCAGAAAGCAACTTTTAATTACAGCGATTTATTGGATATCCTAATCGTCGCCACGCTTATTTTCTTTCTATTCGAACTTTTTAAAAGCACTCACTCAATGCCAATTTTGTTTGGCATTTTATTCTTGGCCATCCTCTACGGACTCAGCGTCTTTTTCCAGCTTCGCCTCACTCAAACCATTTTTAACGCGTTATTCGGCATCTTCGTAATAATCTTAGTGATTGTTTTTCAGAAAGAACTGCGCCGGTTTTTTGGATTAATCGGCGTTATCGGGCTCAAGCAAAGAAACTTTTCGCCCCAAGAAACCGTTTTGCAAATCCTGGTCAAAACCATCGGCCAACTGGCGGAACATCGGACTGGGGCGCTTTTTGTTTTTCCTGGAAACGAAAATCTTGAGCGACATTTAGAAGGAGGGTTTCTCTTGAACGGAAAAATTTCGAAATCCTTAATTTTAAGCCTTTTTGACGCCTCTTCGCCGGGTCACGACGGGGCAGTAGTTATTGAAGGAGACCAGGTAAAAAGATTCGCTGTGCACCTGCCCTTAGCCGAAAGCGGCGAAACGGCAAGAAAATATGGAACCCGCCATCGCGCCGCCCTGGGTTTATCCGAAAAAACTGACGCGTTGATAGTGGTCGTGTCGGAAGAAAAAGGCACTATTACTTTAGCCCACAATCGAAAAATGACAACCGTAAACAGCGCCGATGAACTTGAAAAAAAACTAAGAAAATTTTTCGACAAAAAATTTCCTCAGGCGCGAATCCATTCTTACGCAAAATCGCTCTTGAGCTACGCGCCAATGGCAATTCTCTCTCTCACGATTGCTTCATGTCTCTGGCTTTTTATAACTTACAGCACCTCCGATATCCAAAGAAAATTTGCCGTATCAATTCAATTCAAAAACCTAGCCCCAGATTTTGTCGCCGACGACTACAACCCCGAAGATATCGTTGTTGTCCTGTCGGGACACGAATCGGACTTTAAACCACTGGATCCCCAAAGCCTCAAAGCCTCAATTGACCTTTCAAAAACCACAACTGGCTGGCACACGGTTCTTGTCAAAAAAGAAAATATAAACCATCCATCAATTTTATCCATAGCCAGCATTGAACCAGAAGTCATCAAGGTGCACATTGCAAAAGTACAAGCCGAGCTGCAAGTCGAACAATAGTTATTTCTTTCGATTAGTTTCAAAAAACCACCCCGTGGGGTGGTTTTTAAAATTTATTGGTTAAGGTAAATATCTCGCTTGACCCCATAAAACATTTGAGGTTCCTGAAATGAATTATTGTTCTCAATGACATATTCAAATGCCTCGCGGACACTTACGTTATCCGCTGTTTTTCGGTAAAAAGCGCTGAAAAAAAGCTTGGAGAAAGCACGGCTATCGCATGTTGCGTATTTCTCATTGGCAGAAATTGTTATACGATTTTTCCCGGCCAGCCTTTCCGCAAAACTCCCGCCATAGCACTGCGTGAAAATAAAAACTCCGATACCAGGCTTGATCTTGTCAACGCAAGCGGCAAAATCTATTTCATCTAAAAATCTGCCGAATAAACCGATTTCGGCGATTTTTTGTTTTTTCTGATACTGCGATAAAATTGTTCCACGGGTATCCGGTATTAACAATCTTTCGTCGAGACGGCCATGATCAGTAACATAAATAAACAAAAGATCATTTGGGCCGATCTGATTCGCGAGATATCTTAAACAAAGCCTGATTGATTTGGCGTCAGCCGGGGCATTTACCGGATAGGGCCTATTTTGATTTCCCGTAGCATCAAAAATAATAATATTCTTCCGAAGAAATCCGCTCTTCAACAAAACCCCGAACGCGGCTTCTATATTCTTTATGTGCTTTCCCTCTATCTGTCCGCTGATTAAAATCGCGTATTTTTGTCCGGCTGTTTCCGGGGCTTCGGCGAAGTATTGATTCGGAATGGGACACGCCGTCGCGCAACCCATTAAAAAAACAGCTAAGGCCATTAAAATTGTCAACCGTTTCACTCTTCTCGCTCCTCCTTGATAACATTAATATGGGATATGTCCCAGCACCCCGCTTATAAAAGCCAGCAGCCAAAAAGAATAAACTGTCAGACTGAAATAATGAAAAAATCTGTCAACTTTCTGCTTGTTCTGCTCGGTTGTCGATAGATAAAGAATAATGGCCACAAGAGTATGAATTCCCATTCCGACAAGTCCGGCAATGCCGCAAAGACCATGAAAGTTTAAAATCAAACCGTTGCCTACGAAAAACATCTTACTTGTTCCGATGTAGTCAAAAGCAAAACCAGCGACAAAAAATGACAAGTTTATTTTTTTCAGGCCGCTACGGAATGAATGAGCAACCGCGAAACTATAAAAACAACACGACAGGATTATGGCGATGACCATAAATTTCATTCTTACTGGACTCCTTTTTGTCAAAGAACCCTACGCTAGTATGTCCACGATAAACAAATTACTCACTCGCGTCAACCCAAAGCCACTACTTACAAATGAGAAAAATTACTGCTTCACCCAGTTAGAAATTTTCTTTTTCTGTTTTGGCATATTCACAACAAATTACCAAATTATCACGAGAATAGTTCTTGTGGCTGAAGTTTACTTAATTTCTAGCGGGGCTCGCGCATTGATTAAAAAGACTGACCTGGAGATTATATTCGGCGACCAAGGCCTTGATCGCCGCGACTAAATTGTTATATTGATTCACAAGACTATTGTATTCTTCAATTCGCGCCTCATACTCTTCCCTGTTTTGCGGCTTGAGGATCTTTATTTCTTCTTGCTTAGCGGCAACCGCGTTGTCCAGAGCCGTGATTTCGCTTTTATAACCATTAATTTTGGCGGCGAGGGACATATCAACCCGTGGGCAATCGGCCAATGGCTGCCCGAACTCTTGAACGGCAATCCAAGTTACCTGGTTTTCGAACGTTCCCCGAATAACCGCTACGCCAATTTCCTCGTAACCGCCGAATAAAATATTGGCACGGTGGCCGGGACTTTCCATCCATGCCTCAACAAGCGCCTTATCGCCATCAAAATTACCCAATGCTAAGTTTTCCCCAATAGCGATATAATCGTAACCAACTTCGTTAGCCAACTCGTCCGGACCGCGTCCATCGGGAGAATTGTGGGCAAAATATTGTTTTTCAAACATATCCCGCGCCTTTGCCGCCGCCGCCAAATTAAGCAAATAATTTTCTTCAAGAGACGCCAGACCGGCTCCGACGCGTTGCTGGTTAGTCCAATCAACAACCCCTGTTATCGTCAAATCAACGGCCGCCTTCTTCCATGTTGTCCGCAAAGGTGGCGGCGTTAAGATTTGTTTTTCCACGTTTTCAATCGACATCACCTCAGACAAACTGCCAGATTTAAACCACCCCGCTTTTTGAACCGCCGCGCGATACCCGCTCATTAAATCTCCGCGAAAGCAAAACGCGACGACGCCGACAGCCAGGACTATAAACAAAATAACTATCGACAATTTGCCTTTCTGAAAAATTTTCGACCGAGTTGAGGGCGCCTTTCCTTCGTTGCTCCTGTAAAACAACAAAACCTTAGAAGTAATGCCGAACTCGGCCAACACGATGAATAGCGCGAAAACAGCAGTCAGCAAAAGGGCAATATCCTTAACATAATGCCTAAGCAGAGTAAATCCGTGGCCAAGAAAAAAACCAAGCAGCAACATCAATGTGCCCCATAAAAAAATGGTTACGCTCTCGATTTTCAGAAACTTCCAAAAATTAAATTTTGTCGCGCCCACGGCCATAATCGTAATGTGATTCAGGCCGTAAAGAAATTTTGCGAAGAAAATCGTCTTCCGGCCGCCATTTTTCAAACGCGCTTCCAGTTTGGCTAGCTGCGCCGGGGTAATAAACAAAAACCGGCCGAATTTAGCTACCAAATTCTCTCCGTATCGCGCGCCCAGCTTGTATAAAATTATATCGCGTAGAAGAGCGGTCAAAAGCGCCAGCGGATAAACAATGAAAAAATTTAAAAAACCCAGTCGAACCAAAAATCCGGAGGCTAATAAGGTTCCATCGCCACCCTCAATGAACATCAAACTAAATATGATCGGGTAGGCAAAACTAATATGGTCAAAAATGATTTTCAGCATCGTCATAGTTTTTGAAAAACACAAACATTCCCAAAGAAAAAATCTCGGTTATCAAAGTAAATAATAACACGCTCAAAACAACGCGGCAAACAAACAAAAAACCCCCGACACAATGTCGGAGCAAACTTATAAAACATCTAACACGCTCTCGCCCTGAACGCCGACGGAATTTGTGCGGCAGAGATTCATTTTGAGGCGATGAGTTGAGGAAAAAGGTATCTAACGCCTTTTTCTGCCCAATACGCCACCCGCTTGGCGTATTCGTATCCACAAACACTCTGACATTCTGCAGAATGTCAGAGTGTTATTTTACGCGGTAGGTGACGGCGTGGCCGACCTTGCCGACCTGCTCTATTTTGCCTTCTTTTTCCAGTTCGTCCATATAGCGAACGGCGGTGCGGCTGGATACTCCCAGCGCCTCGCGAATTTCGGCATTGGAGAGCTCGCGTCCGCCTTCAAACATAGCCAGCACCTTTTGTTTGCGAGATTCTTTATGCGAAGCCGTCTCAACCGCCGATTTGCAGATGCCAACAAATTCTTCCTTGGTACTCGTGCCGTGCCTCCCCGCCTCCCGGCGCGATATCACCAACACAAAAATAAAAATACCAACAACTGACGCGATTATAAATAAAGATATTTGTCCCATAGAATTATTTTACAACATTCTGACATTCTGCAGAATGTTAGAATGATTATTTAAATGATTTGGCCTGCCCTGAGTTTATTTATAGTGAGCCCGTCGAACCTATCGAATGGGATAGGATGGATTGCTCCAAGAAAACAACGGGAAAAAAGTACCCGACACCTTTTTCTGTCAAACTCCATATTAATCAAAACTTATACCAGTTTTCTTTAGTTCGCTTTTTATTTTTAAATAATCGGGCACGGTCTTGGCGACCAGATTCCAAAATTTTCGGGAATGATTAAATTCTCCAAGATGGCACAACTCATGCACAATAATATAGTCAGAAAGTCCTTGTGACAAGAACAAAATTTTATAATTAAAATTAAGATTCCCCCTCTTCGAACAACTGCCCCAACGAGTTTTCTGATTTTTGATATTGATCTTGTTGAATTTATATCCGTAAAATCCATTAAAATGGCCAATCCTTTCCTTTGCCAAACTAAAGGCTCTATCCCTATGCGTCAAATAATCTTTCCGACTATACTGCGCAATCGGCCTACCCTCAAATTGCTTAAAGAATTTGATTTTTGTGAACAGCCACTGCGCTTTTCCGATAGCATCCAGGTGGAGAGCCATTCTAAACCATTTCGTTAGCATCAACGAAATGGTTGTGGATAAGTTAATAATTTAATTCTCTTATAAATTTGCCGGCTTTTTATCTATTTTTTTCTTTTTTATCCCCCTCAATAATTTCTTATCTTCGCTCTGAATTTTTCTTCTTATTTTTTGCGCGTCTTCTTCGGCCGGCAAGCTTTCGGGCCTAATCCCCTTTCGTAACAATAAATTTCTTACATCATAATTATTTTTCATATGCTCGTTCGAAATCCCGTTCAAGCCGGACAAGGTAGTATCTTTTTTTAGATTAAAAACAGTTATTTCATTTGCAAAATCTTTTGCTTTGATGGTAATAGTAGGCAAAAAATCGGCCAGGGGCCTATTGTTCGGAATGCCCATTCGCTGTTTCATGTCATTTGTACTAAACCCGCCGAAAAGAGCAGTGTCGCCCTTGCTCCTAATCAGCGCGAAACCGGCACCATCAACGCCTCTTTCGTAGACAACTCCCGACAGTTTCTTTTCCGACACGCTTAATTTGTCTCTGGCCTGAATTCTTTCAAAATCACCAATCCTTTTCTCTATCATTTCCTGCCTCCTTGTCTGAAAGGCAAAATAACTCATAGCAAAGGCGATTTGCTCCTTCGCCGGGTCGCCATTTTGCGCAATAAGATAGCAGGCGTAACGAGTTAAAAACATATCATCCGCCTCCTTAATACCTCCGTTCGGCATATTCACCGCCCTGACCGTATCAGCAAAATTATCCTCAATCTTGCCGCCAGAATTCCGACAAGCTTCCTTCGCTTTCTCAATAACATTTAAAAAATTCTCCCATTTTGCATAGCCTAACAAAACCTGTAAATCCCGAGCAAACCAAAACTCTAAACTATCGACTTCATAAATATGTTTATTAAAATTCTCAAAATACACATTAATTAGCTCTAATTTCATAATTTTCCCTAATCTTAGCCACTTTTTATGTCCTCCCGACGTCGGGAAGACATCTGTGGATAACTTAATATTTTAGCTCCTTTAAATAATTTTTGATTTGGCGGATGTTTAGGTTGAATTCGTTTTTTCGATTTCTTTGACGCCGACGACACGGCAGTATTTGGCTATGTCCTTGTAATTGTCATGGGCATTGATGATTTTTTCGATATCTTTTTGGCAAAAGGTTATTACGCTTTTTGCCCGCTCTCGCCCTGAACGCCGACGGAATTTGTGCCAGCGTCAACCGGCGCGCCGCTCAAAATTTTTCAAATAGCTTTTAATTCTGTCACGATCCTCGTTTTCTTTTTCACCCTTAAAATATATTTCAATAAAATCAATTTTACAACTTTGACAATGAAAAGCGTAAATCACCCTAATCCCGCTTTTTGAACCCCGTCCTTTTAACGCTTTGCAGGCAAATTTTTTAATTTTACAAACCTGAATTTCTTCCGTGCAAAAACCCTGTATCGGGAAAACGCTTAAATTATTTATTTTTTGGACATGGAAAAACTCAATTGCCGCAATTTTTACTAACCTTAAATCTTCCTCAAGTGATTTGAATTTTTTGAGTAGTTTTTTGAAATCTTTTTGAAATTCCGGCGTTTCGCCATAGTTAATCTTGCTCGTCATAGTTTCTTACGGAAGTTTTAGGAGTGCGGTAGAATACGGCCTCGTAATCAAGCGGTTGATTTTCTTTCGCAACGAGCCAAGGGGTGTCCTCGTGAGAATATTCACTTAATTCTGTGGCGTTTTTATCGCCCAACCTTGCTATCACTTCGTCAATATGACGCAATTCGCGCGCGTCTTTTAGTTTTGTTAAATCCGGTTCGCGAATCGGCAAGTATTTTCTTTGCGGATAATTAAAATATTTTCCCTCTATTTTTACAACTTCGCCATTTTTGATCATATCGTCAACAATAGTTTTGAACTCAACCGGCGTCGGCCCATAATGATTTTTAATATATGTCGCGCCGATAAGCTGTTCCTCAAATTTTTCATAAAAATCGAAATCAATAAAATAAAGCAGTTTGTAAACCACTGCTTCGCCGACATTCGGTTTGCCCCCTACTTTTGATAAAACGTAAAGCAAAACCTCTTTGAATTTCTCAAGATTTTTTTGCGGAACACTTACCCTCATTTTTTGCTTGTCCTCCTTTGTTTTTTTAACGCTCTTTTTAACTTTTACGATAGCAGAAGTGTCTTTGCCTTGAACAAAATCATCAAAAACAATACCAAAAATATCCGACAGCTTCCTTGCTTCGGTGATAGTCAAATCCCGTTCGCCCTGTTCTATCTGGACATAAGTCGGGCGAGAAACGCCAATCTCGGACGCCAAAAACTCCTGCGTTAGACTGTGCTTTTTACGTTGTTCTAAAATAAATTTACCAAGCATAGTTATACTTTATGTTTATCCAATTTTCTTTTTAATCTTTGGCAATTATTGCAGCCTAATTCCAGTATGGGTGATGTAAAATTATTTGTCAATAGTAATGTTAATAAGTTATACACAGCCATTTTTACGCTAAAATCATTTGCCCTATTCATTTTATTTTCCAAATTTGGTTCGGTTATCTTATTTACCGATTTCCTTTTGCTCGATTGTGGGTTTTACACAGCATTTGGCAATTTTTAGCTGAAGTCGCGCCACCCTTACTCCAAGCCGCTACATGGTCGGCGTCCATTTCGCCAAAACTCCAGACCTTACTTTTGTTGGCATCATGTCCAATAATACAATGTGGGCAGTTTGATTCGCCCTTTTTCTCTGCTTTAGCAGTTTGTGTTGCATAAACCGCTTTTTTAGTTGCTTCATCAAAAATTCGGACTTCAAGCAATTTTGTATCATCTGAACCACCTAGAATATACTCAAAAATACCTTTTCGATTTTTTATATACGAATCGCCATAGAGTTTTTGAACTTCTGCCGACACTTTGGCGGAATTATATGCCTGCTTATGATACTGCTCGTATAATCGCCCCCACTCAAGTCCGCACATCTCGCTTTCTACGTCGGTAAATACACTAGAGATCCAATCGATCACACTGTTGAAATATCTTTTTAACTCATTGATATTTTTATCGTTGCGATGAATACTCATGTAGTCATCAATACTTCCTTTACTTACCCAGTCCAAAGCCCTCTCAAAAAAAGCCTGTCGATTTGCACTTCCTTTTATGTATGCGCTCCATTTTGAATATTTGCATTTTGGCTATTACTAAACTCCTCCTTGCCGAGTGTCACGAATTGTCCAGAGTAAATCGCATTTAACAATTCTTGAGGGACGAGTGGAACTCCGGCAATATTGATCGTTTTAAACCACTCCTTTATCTGGCTTTCTGTTCCCTCACATTCATAAATGAGTAGTTTAGTTTCCAAAATCTTCTCTTTTTTGTCTTTTGCCATACCGCCAAAATATTGTTCCATGCCGTTTTCATCTTTGATGGCAAATTTATCAGTCACAAAACGTCCAACACTGGTGATGCGCTGTTGTCCGTCTAAAACTTCCAAATTGTTATCACTCACTTTAGTCATTACACCCCCGCCAAAGGCGGTGGCTTGATGAGTAGGATCGCCTCAAAGGCGATATTTCCCAATCACTCGTTTGTTAAATTAATTCGCGTTGTTGAAAATTATCATCTTGGGCGCTTTG
>Ga0210016_1002688_pt1 | contig 16085 bp, 14 predicted proteins | sample CryGeyCG2014_300_FD_185454 | JGI IMG/M metagenome (GOLD analysis project Ga0210016, IMG submission 185454) | Groundwater microbial communities from aquifer - Crystal Geyser CG02_land_8/20/14_3.00 (SPAdes) (version 2) | ecosystem: Environmental > Aquatic > Deep subsurface > Groundwater | place... | reverse complement strand
TCCAAACCAAGAAATAAACAAGTTATTTCCGGGATCAAAGAGAAATGCTTTGGGATAAAATGGTGTTGGAGGTTGTTGAGAAAAGATTTTGATAAAATTTTAAATGAAATTCCAAAAGATCGGATAAAAATTATTTGTGGCGAAAAAGATTTTTTTTATTGCGATGAAAAATTCAGAAAATATGTTCAATCCAAAGGGATAGAAATTTTGGAAATAAAAAATGTTGGACATGATTGGAATAAAAAATTTGATAAAGAAATTGAAAAAATAATAAATAAAGACAGAGAATGAGTTTTTAATTTTTGTCCCCATAGTTCAACGGATAGAACAAAGGACTCCTAAGCCTTAAATGCAGGTTCAATTCCTGCTGGGGACACATTTTTTTAAGATATTGAATATAATAAAATGAAAAATATTAAATTTAAGATACCCGGAAAAATAATAGAAACTGTCAAGTTTTTAGAAGCTGGCGGTTTTGAAGCTTTTCTTGTTGGCGGATGCGTAAGAGATTTGTTATTGGGATTGAAACCGAAAGATTGGGATATAACAACTAACGCGCGACCGGAAGAAATACAAAATATTTTTCCGGAAAGTGTTTATAAAAATGATTTTGGAACGGTGAGCGTGAAAATTGAAAATGGTGAAAAGGACGACACTATTTTGAAGGAAAGAAACCAAGAAGGAATTAGAAGAAAAAAAGAAAAGCGCGAAATTGTGGAAGTTACTACATACAGAACCGAATCTTGTTATTTGGATAAACGTCATCCGGATAAAATTGAATTTGCTGAATCTTTACAAGAAGATTTATCCAGAAGAGATTTTACGATAAATGCAATGGCGCTGAAAATTATAAAAATAAAAGAAAATTTAAACGATTTTTGCGAATTAGATCCGGATCAATGTGAAATTATTGATTTTTTTCAAGGACGGAAAGATTTGGAAAATAAAGTTATTCGTTCGGTGGGAGTGGCTGAAAAAAGATTTAATGAAGATGCGCTTCGGATGATGAGGGCGATTCGTTTTATTGTTCAACTTGGAAAGAATGAAAAAGCGGAAGAAAATGGCGAGCGAAAAAAAATAGAAAAACAAACTGACTGGAAAATTGAAGAAAAAACTTTCCAAGCCATTCAAAAAAACGCAATCAATTTGAAATATATTTCTCCGGAAAGAATTCAGGAAGAATTGAATAAAATTATTTTGTCCGAACAACCGGCGAAAGGAATTCGTTTTTTGGACGAACTGGGGCTCTTAGAATATATTATTCCAGAGCTTTTGGAAGGAAAGGGTTTAGCTCAAGCGCATCATCATTATTATGGACCTTATCGTGAAGTGTTTGACCACGCGGTGGCGGCTTTGGAAAAATGTCCTTCTGAAAAATTGGAAACTCGTTTAGCTTCTTTGCTTCACGACATTGGAAAACCCAAAACAGCGCGGGGAAAAGGCAAAGAAGTTACTTTTTATAATCATGAATATGTTGGAGCGCGATTGGCAGAAAAAATTTTGACGCGATTGAAATATCCTCGTCAAATTGTTGACAAAGTGACACTTTTAGTAGAGAATCATATGTTTTACTATAATGTGGATGAAGTGAGAGAAGCGAGCGTTCGTCGATTAATCAAAAAAGTGGGAATGGAAAATATCAATGATTTGATTGATGTGAGAATTTCGGATCGATTGGGAAGCGGGGTGCCAAAGGCAGTGCCGTACAAATTGCGTCATTTCAGATATATGGTGGAAAAAGTAAGTCATGATCCGATAAGTGTAGCCCAATTGGAAATTAATGGAAAAGATATCATTGGAGAGCTTCAAATTGCGCCTGGATCGAAAATTGGAGCAATCTTGGAGATATTATTGGCAGAAGTGATTGAAAAGCCTTCTTTAAATCAAAAAAAAATATTGATTCAGAGAGCCAAAAAATTAGTTCAAGAAAATTTAGAAAATCTAAGGAAAATGGCTCAAAAAAACATTGAAAGAGAAAAAGAAAAAAAGGATGAAATGATAAAAAAAAGATATTGGGTCAAGTAATTGGGCAGTTAAAACTGGTCGGGAACGCTTGCTTTCCTGAGAAACTAGCATATACATTAATTGAAGGTAGCTTAAATTTTTCTGTTTGAGGAGAAATTTCTCTTCAAATAAAATCAACCCAAAGCTAAACTCAAAAAAAGGAGGAAAATTAAATGAATAGTATTAGATTTTCGCGAGTGGCGACGCTGTTTTCTTTAATCTTTTTCGTCCACGCACTTTTCAGTGGACAAAAAATGGAAAAAAATCAGGTTGTTTTTTTTATTATTTTTTTGTTTTGTTTACTGATTGTATTTCCCGCGTGGGAAATAATCAGTGACAAAATGAAAAAAAAATGAGTGCTTTGCCTGTCTTGTTAGATTTTTTCAAGACAGGTTTTTTTATGGAAAAATTTGAATATTGGATATAAAAATTTAGAAGTTTTCTAAAAATATAAAAAATGTGAAAACAGTTTTTAAAAGTTAAAAGACTGTTTTTTGATTAAAAATAAAAAATAGTTTAGACTGTTTTGGAAGAAGCAATCTAAAATTTCTTTTGAAAAAATCTGGCGATAAGCCTTTTATTTTTTTATGAAAATATCCAAAGAAAAACTGATAATTATTATTACGGTATTTATTGATGTTTTAGGTATTGGAATCATTATTCCAATATTGCCTTTTTATGTAGAGAATTTTGGTGTTTCTCCTTTCGGAGTTACCTTATTATTTGCGACTTTCTCTCTCTTTTCTTTTTTTAGTGCTTCTTTTTTGGGATCATTGTCAGACAAGATTGGTCGCAGACCGGTTCTTCTTATAAGCATTTTAAGCACGGCTCTAGGTTGGTTTATTTTTGCCGGAGCGAAAAATGTTTTTTCCCTTTTTTTAGGAAGAATTGTGGATGGTTTGGTAGCGGGAAATTTTCCTATCGCGCAAGGATATTTGGTGGATATTTCAAAAAATGAAAAAGAACGCGCAACTAATTTGGGAATAATTGGAGCTATTTTTGGTGTGGGATTGGTTGTAGGTCCGATTCTGGGAGGAATTTTAAGCGAATTTTCTTTTAGTTTGCCGTTTTATTTTTCCGGAATTTTAGCGACTTTGAATTTTTTTGGAGCTTATTTCTTTTTGCCGGAAACGAATAAGAAAATGGATAAAACAAAAAAAATATCCAAGAATCCTCTTTCGCCGATTTTAAACTCATTTCAAGATAAGAAACTTCGCACCAGATATTTAGTGTGGTTTTTGTTTGGATTGGCGGTTTCCTTTCATCAATCAATAATGGCGCTTTTTTTGGACGCTCAATTTGGTTTTGGATCTTCGGCAGTTAGTTATGTTTTGACTGTTATGGGAGTGATAATCTTGCTTAATCAAGGTGTTTTGCTTAATAAATTTTGGCTTAGATTTTTCAGTGAATCTTTTTTGGAATTATGGCCATTTTTATCTTTTGCCATCGGGTATATTTTAATGGATATGAAAAATGTGGTATTCTCTCTCTGGGCTGGTTTTATTGGGTTTTTCTCAATCAATTTTGCGGGTAATTATCACTAGTCGTGTTTCAGAAATCTCTAGCCAAGAAAAAAGAGGAGAAGCATTGGGAATTTTATCAGCAATTTTTTCTTTAGCTATGATTGTGGCTCCGCCAATGGCCGGGATTTTTTTTGAAATAAAAATATAGTTGCCTTTTATTGTTAGCGCCGGTTTGGTTTTAGGCGCTTTTGGAATAATGAAATATTGTTGTTTTGAAAAAAATAATAACAATGTAAATTATAAATAAAGTTGTTTTTTTGTTTTTTTTATGACATATTAAAACTATGGAGATATTGATTAAAATTAAAAAGAAAAAAATTCGAATTATTCTTTTAGCAAAAAAAGAGGAAATAGATCAAAGAGAAATCTCAGAAGAGCGCAATTTATCAGAAAAAATATTAGTTGAAATAGATGCTTTGTTGAAAAAAAATAAAATTTCTTCCGGGAAAATAGTTGAAATAAAAGTGGATTCGGATGAAAATAATAATTTTACCACGACTAGAATCGCTCAAACAGTGGCTAAGGCTCATCGATTATCTCTAAAAGACGGAGTCAATTCTATTTGACATTTTAATTTTTTATTGGTATCATCCAAGAGGATTAATTATTAAGAAAATTGAATAGGGAATGGGTTAATTCCTTGAAAAATTCTTGATAATTTCCATAGATTGGAAATTTTTTTGTTTTTGGAATTTTTTAAAAGCATTTTTAATTTAATAATCTAAAGTGGCATTTTTAAACGCTTTTTGCCAAATGAATAAAAATATGGGAGATATATTAGACAATTTAGCCCAAGAAGTAGATAAAATTTCTGAAAAAGATATGTCAGAAGAAAAGGAAAAGATTTTAGAAGAGAAAGATAAGGTTGAAGAAAAAGAAAAAATTCAAACGAATTCAATTATGGGACAACTTTTCAAAAAAAGTTCCATTTGTTTCCCCGAGCTAGGGAATTCTATTGAAGGATTTGTTATTGATGTTTCTTCCAATGAAATTTATTTGGATTTGGGTATTTTTGGAACAGGCGTAGTTTTGGGCAAAGAGATAAAAGATGGCTTAGGCAGTGAAAAATTGAAAATTGGAGATAAGGTAATGGCAACTATAATTGAATTGGAAAATGAAGAAGGGTATATGGAATTGTCCATTCGGGAGGCTTCTTACGAAAAATCTTGGGATAATATAGAAGAAAAAATAAAAAATCAAGAAAAAGTAATTGTCAAAATTGTTAGCGCTAATAAAGGAGGTCTTTTGGTAGATATTAATGGGGTATCTGGGTTTTTACCGGTTTCTCAACTTTCCAGCCAAAATTATCCTCGTGTTGAAGATGGAGACAAAAATAAAATTTTGACTTTGCTCAAAAAATTAGTTTCTCAAGAATTGGAGGTTTGTATAATAGATGCTGATAGAGAAACAGAAAAACTTATTGTTAGTGAAAAAGCGGCTCAAAGTGATAAAGATAAGGAGGCTATTTCAAGTCTGAAAGCGGGGGATATTGTTTTGGGAGAAATTAGCGGAGTGGTTGATTTTGGTGCTTTTGTTAAATTTGTTCCGAATATAGAAAAAAATGATAAAAATGAAAAAAGGGGAGAGAAAAGACTGGAGGGTTTGGTGCATATTTCAGAATTAGCTTGGCAATTAATTGAAGATCCTAGAACTATTGTTAAAGTTGGAGATAGTGTTAAGGCTCAAATTATCGGAATTGACAAGGAAAAAATTTCTTTATCCATCAGATCGTTGCAAAAAGATCCTTGGGTGGAAGTGACTAAAAAATACAAAACGGGGGATATTGTTTCCGGGGTGGTGAATAAAATCAATCATTTTGGCGCTTTTGTCTATTTAGATAAGGATATTCATGGTTTGGCTCATATTAGTGAAATGGCAAAAAATTATCCCGGAAAAAGTATTAATGAAATGATAAAAGTCGAAGAAAGTTATAATTGGAAAATTCTTTCTATTGAAGCCAAAACTCATAGAATGGGATTGGTTTTAACTCAAGAAAAAATTTCTGAAGATAAATTAGAAGAAGAAGCAAAAGAAAAAAAAGAGGTAAAATCAAAATCAAAGGAAAAAGAAAAAAAAGAGGTAAAATCAAAAGAGGATAAGGGAGAAAAACCAAAAAAAATCAAAAAAGAAAAAAAAGAAAAAGACGGAAAGAATTTGGTAAAAAAAGAAAAAAAAGAAAAAAAATAAATCCAATTTTTTAAAAAGATGTTTCAATCAAATGTTTTTATTATTTCCGGACCTTCCGGCGCCGGCGAGGATTCGGTTATAAAAAAATTGAAAAATTATATTGATTTTGACAAAATCACAACTACCACTACTCGTCCAATGCGACAGGAAGACAAAGATGGAGTTTCTTATTATTTTTTGAGTAAAAAAGAATTTGAGAAAGGGATTCAAGAAAAAATTTTTTTTGAATATGCGCTGGAAGATAATGGAAATTACTACGGAGGAACTTACGAAGAGTTGGAGAAGGCGCAGAAAAAAAATAAACCGGTTATTTGGAAAGTTGACTATAAAGGAGTGATCGCCGGAAAAAAACTTTTGCCAAAAGCCAAGTCAATTTTGATTTATATTCCTTTTGAAATGATTGAAAAAAGGCTTAAAAAAAGAGGAGAGTCAAAAGAGACAATTAAGAGACGGGTGGAATATGCCAAAGGTTGGTATGAAAATGAAGATATTTTTGATTACAAAGTTTTTAATGAGGAAGGAAAACTTGATGAAACTGTGAAAAAAGTCGCTATGATAATCAAAAATAATTTTTCTTCATAATTTTTTGAGATCAAAATTTATAAATTTTTTGTAAAGTTTTCGGCTGGAGAAAACGTTGAAAGATATTATTTTTTGGTTAATGCCATTTTGATAAAAAATTGGAGATTTGATTTTTTCACAATGCCTAACTTGATTAAAAAAATTCAAAATACTTGCCATCAATACAATCTTTTTCAGAAAGGATCAAAAATTGTTTTGGCTGTTTCCGGCGGACCGGATAGTGTATGTATGCTGGAAATTTTTTCTCGTTTAAAAATAAAATATTCTTTGAATGTTATTGTGGCGCATATCAACTATAATTTGCGAGGAAGAGATAGTTTGAAGGATGAGGAATATGTTTGTTTTTTAGCTAAAAAAAATGATTTTAAATTTTTTTTGTTAAATACTGAAATAAAAGATAAATTTAATTTAGAGAGTAGATTAAGAGATATTCGTTATGCTTTTTTTGAAGAAATCAGAAGACAAGAAAATTTTGATTTAATTGCGGTGGCGCATAATTTGGATGATCAAGTGGAAACTTTTTTAATGAGAATTGTTCGTGGCGCGGGAACGCAAGGACTTTCCGCTATGCGATTTAAAAACAATAATTTAATTCGTCCGTTGTTGGCTATTTCCAAAGAGGAAATTTTATCATTTTTGAAAAAAGAAAAAATTCAGTGGAGAATGGATAAAACCAATAGAGAAAATGTCTTTTTGAGAAATAGAGTTAGAAATAAATTGATTCCTTTTTTGGAAAAAAATTTCAATTCTAAAATTAAAAAAACAATTTTTAATTCATTAGTTTCAATTTCGCAAGACAATGATTTTTTGGAAAAAAACGCGAATAATTTTGAGATAAAATCTTCGGAAATAGAAGTTTCAAAATTTTTAACTTTTCATCCGGCCATGCAGAGGAGATTGATCAGAAAAATTTTAAAAAATAAGAAAAAAAATCTCAAAAATATCACTTCTTCTCAAATAGAAGAAATTTTAAAGATAACCAAAAGCATCAAAAATAAAAAACAATTTTTTGTGATGTCAGGATTGAAAATTGAAAAAATAGGTGATAAACTAAAAGTGTTTAGTGTAAAGGAATAAAAACTAACGAGTGTTTGTATAATTATTTGCGGAGCTTGAGGTGGGTTTTAAAAAAAACTTACTTTGTGCGTTTTGAAGAAAATTGCAAAATTGAGATTTTAAAAGTTGAATTAGATTTAATGAATTTGGCAAGCGTTAATTGAAAAAGTTTTATCAGCCACTGCTTTTTTCAAGAAAATTCGCAAAATTTAAAAAAATAATAATAAGATAAAAAAACGGTCAGATATCATTTTTAAAAATTTTGATAATTGGCGGTTTCACTAATTTAAATGCAAAAGTTATTAAAAAATTTCGGATTGGTTTTTTTTGTTTTTTTATTCATTGCCGGAGTGTTTATTCTTTATAGTTCACCCAAAGAGATACCGAAAGAAATTTCATTGTCTGAATTAGCCGGGGAAATCAATGAAGAAAAAATTAAGGAAATTCAAGTGGATGGAGAAAACTTGAAAATAATTTTGAATGATGGAAAAATTCAAAAATCCATTAAAGAAAAAGATTCGGGAATTGTAGAAACTCTCAAAAATTATGGAGTGGACATTCAAAAAACACAAAAAGTCAATATTGCTATTCAAAAAGAATCCGCTTCATCTTTTTGGCTAGGTGCGGTTTTGCCATTTCTTTTGCCATTTCTTTTATTTGGGGGGTTTATTTGGTTTATGATGAAACAAGCGCAAAGAGGAAACAACCAAGCACTTTCTTTTGGATTATCTCGCGCTAGAATGAATGATCCAAAAAATAAAAAGCAAAGAGTAACTTTTAAAGATGTTGCCGGTGCTAAAGAAGCCAAAGAAGAATTGCACGAAATTGTTGATTTTTTGAAAAATGCCAAGAAATTTTTGAGTTTGGGAGCGAAAATTCCCAAAGGAGTTTTACTTTTAGGATCTCCCGGAACAGGCAAAACTTTAATCGCCAAAGCGGTGGCGGGAGAAGCTAATGTGCCATTTTTAAATATCAGCGGTTCTGAATTTGTGGAAATGTTTGTGGGAGTGGGCGCTTCCAGAGTGCGGGATCTTTTTAAACAAGCTAAAAAAAATTCTCCGGCTATCATTTTTATTGATGAAATTGACGCAGTTGGACGTCATCGCGGAGCAGGACTTGGCGGAGGACATGATGAGAGAGAACAAACATTAAATCAAATTTTAGTGGAAATGGATGGTTTTGACACTAACACGAATGTTATTGTAATCGCAGCCACTAATCGTCCTGATGTTTTGGATCCAGCATTGCTTCGACCGGGAAGATTTGACAGAAGAGTGGTGATGGATCTTCCTGACATTGAAGAACGAGAGGAAATTCTAAAGCTTCATTCTCAAAATAAACCGCTTGTAAAAGGAGTGGATTTGAAAAAAATCGCTCAAAGAACGCCGGGATTTTCCGGAGCTGATTTGTCAAATTTGCTTAATGAAGCCGCAATTTTATCCGCTAGAAGAAACAAAAAAGTGATTGGTTCGGGGGAGCTTTTTGAATCAATTGAAAAAGTGATTTTAGGACCGGAAAGAAAGAGCCGAAGAATCAATGAAGAAGAGAAAAAAATTATTGCCTATCATGAAGCGGGACACGCATTGACAGCGGTTAACCTTGAAAATGCTGATCCGGTGCAAAAAATCTCCATTATTTCTCGCGGAAGCGCGGGAGGATATACTTTAAGCGTTCCGGAAAAAGACAAAACTTTGCATTCTAAAAATTATTTTTTAGATGAATTGTCAGTGCTTTTGGGTGGATATGTAAGTGAAAAAATCACTTTTGAAACAGTCACAACAGGAGCGTCTAATGATTTGGAAAGGGCGACAGTTATTGCTAGAAATTTGGTAACGCGTTATGGGATGAGTGATTTAGGACCAAGAACTTTTGGACATAAAGAAGAGTTGGTATTTTTAGGGAAAGAACTTCATGAAGAAAAAAATTATTCAGAAAAAACGGCTCAAGAAATAGATCAACAAGTTTCTAAATTTATTTTTCAGGCTTATCAAAAAACGGAAGAAATTCTCAAAAATAAAAGAGAAACTTTAGAAAAAATAGCTTTGGTTCTTTTGGAGAAAGAAACAATGGAACAAAAAGAGTTTAATGAAATTGTGGGGAAAAATAATGAAGTTATCGGATAATTTTTTTCCAAAATAAGTTTCAAAGTTTTGATTTAGCGTATAATAATTTTTTTGTTATCTATGCAAAAAGAAAAAAACAAACAAATTGATTTCAAAAATATTCTTTTGTCTGCTTGGAAAATTGCAAGAAAAAATAAATATCTTTGGCAGTTTGGATTTGTGTTGACAGTGGCTTCTTTTTTTTCCAATATGATGATTTTAGTTGATGACGGAAGAAGAGAAATGCTTGGTATTTTTAATTTTTTTTGGCTGGAGAATTTTTTGACAAAAAATTTTTTTAAAAATGAAAATGTTTTGGCGATTTTTTTGGTAACAGCATTGATTTTTTCGTTGGCAAGGATAGTTTTTCAAGGGGCTTTGATATTTTCTATTGAAAAAGAGATAGAGAAAAAGAAAAATAATTTTAAAATTGGCTTGAAAAAAGGGAAAATATATTTTTGGTCGCTTTTCTTTTTTTCTTTAATTTCAGAGGGGATTATCTTTTTAGCTTTTTTTGTTTTATTTTTTCCAGTGGCAATTTTAGTTTCTAAGGGAAGCTATGTGGGAGGAATTTTTTTGGGTTTTTCCGCACTATTGATTTTTATTTCACTGGTTGGTTTGATTTTTTTCTTGAAAAAGTTCGGTTATTTGTATCTTGTTTTAGGAAAATTAAATATTCGGGAATCTATGGAACTGGCTTATGCTCTTTTTAGAAAAAATTTTTGGCAAAGTCTTTGGATGGGACTAAATATCTTCTTTTTAAGCCTTATTTCAATATGTGTTTTTTTTATATTTACAGGGTTTTTAACAATTTTTTTTCTGGGATTGAGCTTGTTTTTTGGTTTTATTTTTGGAAAAGTGATAGAATTTTTTATATTTGGAACAGTTGTTTTTTTGTTTTTACTGGCGGGATTTTTTTCAATATCTTTTTTTCAAGTATTTTTGCAAACAGCTTGGATTCTTTTTTTCCACGAAGTTGCCAAAACAAAAAAACCGGAAATGCTTGAAGTGGAAATGGCTAAAGATTTTTCCGAAAAAACTTTGCCACTTATAAATTCAGAACATATTGATAATCGTTGAAAAGCAGAATAAGGACGAAGTAAATTTAAAACTGTTTAATATAAGCAAGCTCAAACTTTTTCAATATTGGTAAAATTTTGGAAATTTTGTTTCTAACGTGGTTGTAAAGCCACACCACTTCAAAAAAGCCGTCTTGTTTTGTAGTGGTGCGGATTTACAACCAAGCTCGAACTTTTTTTCAAAATTCAGCCTGACCTCCGCCCCGCTTCCGCCCGCAAACTTTGAAGAAGTTTGCGTCCCAAAACAGAAAAATTTTCTCCACATTTTTTTGATGTCGCGCGCCTAAATTTTTTTCAAAAAGGAAAAGAAAATTTTTCTGTTTTGGATTTTTGCCTGTCCGCCTTTGGCGGGCGAAAGCAAAAAGGCGGAAGCGGGGCTACGGTTTGTAAATATTAAAAAGGTGAATTTGCTTGCCCCAGACCCAGCCCGTGCGCGCAAATTCAGTCATTTTATACTCCCACTCGACTTTTTTTATTGTATAGAAGAAAAAGTCTTAAGTCAATTGCCAGAAGGTTACAATATTAAATGTGGTAAGTAAGTTTGAATTTTATTTTAGCCATAATAAGCTTCCGTTATTTTTCTATCGCTATACGATCGCTCTCTTTAAGTCCGGAAATAATCTCCACCATTCCTCCATCTCCTTCCATTCCTATTTGCACTTCTTTCCTTTCCACGATTTTCTTTTCAGCATCAGTCATTATAGTAACAAATTTTTTGTCTCCCTCTTTTTCTATCGCCCATTTTGGAATTACAAGCACATTTTCTTTTCGGTTTGTTTCATCATACACGGTGCAACTCATGCCATATTTTAATCCCGTGTCAGGATTTTCAACCCGCATTTTGACTACATAATAGACAACATTCTGGACAGTAATTGGTGCCGGATCTATTTCCGTTATCACAGCTTCGAATCTTTTGTTTTCCGGATAAGCATCAAATTTAACACTTACTTTTTGGCCGACTCCGATGTCGGCGATATCCACCTCTGGAACCTTGGCTTCTATCCTCATCTCATTCTCTTTTATAATTGTAAATGCTGGATTTCCGGCTTGCGCAATCTCTCCAATGTTGATGTTTCTTTCTACGACTATTCCATTCATTGGCGCCTTAATAAAGGCGTATGCAAATTGCTTATTTATTTCCTCCACAACAGATTCGGCTCCTCTTATTACTGCTTTTTGAGAATCTCTTTGCTCCTTTTCATACAAATCGTCTTTTTCCTTCTGATATGCTAGAATTTTTTTCTGGGCGGTAACTTGTTCTTTCGCTTGTTGAAGTTTTTCAGTCAAAGTGCCGGTGTCAACACTTGCCAAAACTTGTCCTTTCCCTACCTTATCGCCAATATTTACCTTGACATCCGTGACCTGTCCCGAAATTCTAAAACTGACATTAGCTTCTTCTTTGGATAGATATTTCCCATTTGCCGAAACGGTTTGGGTCAGGGTTCCTCTAGTCACGGAGGTAAGCGCATAATCTATCTTGTTATTCTTACTTTTGAAAATAAGGAATCCGATTGCTGCTACAATAGCAATAAAAACAATCCAAGCGACTGCCTTCTTGATTTGGGTGATTTTCTTAGACATAGTTTGATTTATAAATTTAAAATTAGTTATTGCAAAATTCCGTCTTTCATATGAATTACCCTGTCGACATATTTTTCATCCTCCGGTTCATGCGTTACCAGAATTATAGTTTGTCCAAGTTCTTTATTGAGCCTCTTGAAAAGATCCAGAATTACTTTTGATGTTTCCGAATCAAGATTGGCGCAAGGCTCGTCAGCGAATAGAATCTTCGGGTTATTAACCAATGCTCTTGCTACCGCCACTCTTTGCTGTTCTCCTCCCGACATTTCAGATGGAAAATGATCCAATCGATCTTCCAATTGAACCAGCTTCAGCATTGCCTGGGCGCGTTTGCGGCTTTCTGTCATGGAATAATGTTGCAAAATCAAGGGCAGGCTCACTGCCTCAATGGCTGTGAATTCTGGAAGGAGGGCATATTCCTGAAAAACATAACCGAAAGATTGGAGGCGATATTTTGTTTTTTCCTTCTCATTTAAAGTTGTTAATTCCTTATTTTCAACAATAATTTCTCCTTCATCAGGGTTATCCAAAAGGCTGAGCTGATGCAAAAGCGTCGATTTCCCGCTACCGCTTCTCCCCATAATGGCTACAAACTCTCCTCCTTTCACGGAGAAGCTGACGCCTTTAAGTACATGCAAAGGAACTTCTCCAGGATAAGTTTTGTGCAAATTATTCACGGTTATTATATTTTTTTCTTCTTTCATGGATTTCTTATTTAAATATGGAGTCTAATATGTTCTTTCTGGCAATTTGAAGCGAGGGAATGAATCCGGCAATGATGGATACGACAATCATACTTATTTCCGTGCGCATAAGATCAGCTCTTTCAACAATAAGACTGACATATCCCATAGGAAGTTCCAGTGGGTGTTTGATAAAATATGGCAGGATTGCATATTCAAGCAGAAGTCTTCCGAAAATCACTCCTAAAAGACCGTAAAGGAAAGCCTGAAGCACATAAGAAACAATGATGATTCTGTTTTTCATTCCGATGGCTTTCAATATTCCTATTTGTTTTCTCTGATTGTTCAGATTTATATAGATGATTATAAAAATACTGGCACCGGAAACAGCCAGTCCTATGAAATAGAAAATCAGCTTTACGAAATCAAAACTGTTTGTAATGGTCGACAGGGCGCCTAAATAATTTTTCCATGTATAAAGTTTGAATTTTTGTTCCGATATATTTTCGATTTTTGAAATATATTCATCTTCGTCACCCGTTGAAGCGGTTCTCACGATGATCTCATCGGCCAAGTCGTGCTGTCCTGAAATGTCTTCTATTTCGTCTTTCGTCACATAAGCCTGCGCGTCAGCCAAAAAGCTCTTGGTGGCGAAAATTCCGACTACTTCATATTTCCTGCTTATTCCGTTGGGGTAATAGACATAGACATCTTCTCCGACATTTACCCCTCCTAAGGATTTCATATCAAAAGTAGCTCCAAAGCCCCCGCTAATTTCTCTCCCAAGAACTATCTTATTGCGATCGCCGTCTTCCAAATATCTCCCGGAAACGATCTTGGAATTTACTTTAAGAACCCTGGATTCTTCCGAAGGTATTATCGAAAATAGATACGCGCTGACATCCTTGACGTTCGTGCCTTCTTTTTTCTGATCATAGGTGATTTTAACGCCAGATTTATAATGCTGAACTGCTCCGGTTACGCCCGGTATGCTTCGAATATCCTCCAGTTTCCTGTCTGCCTGTTTGATATAGGCATCGCTCGCACTTTCCTTGCTTGGTTCAATAACGATATTGCCATATTGATAATTTATAACCTGGGTATCTATTGTAGTTATGAGTCCTGACATCATAGAGGCGACAAAAAGAATGTTGATAAACAACAAGACAACCACCATGATGGTCATCACAATGCTTTTTTTATTGCTGCGCGTCACTTGCTTGAAACTGAGCCAGCAGGCGATGAAAAAATCTTTAATCATTTTAATTACCTTCTTTATGCGTATAAATCACTTTTTAAATTATACTAAAGGCGTTGAAAGGCGCTCCATTTTATTAACTTAGATAAACTTAAAATGGAGCGCCCAGAATATTTTTACATATCAAATGGCGGCTTTTTTTCCTGCCAAGCCCACACCAGATAACCAGCGACAGCTATAACAACCACTATTCCTATCCCAATTCCAATTGTTGTTGGATTTGACCAATCTATGTTTGTTAAAAAATTTGTTGACATAATTTTTATTTTTTCAATTAGCTTATTAAACCCTTAAGGCGGGCTAATCCTCGACCTTTAAAATAAAACAGCAATGATTTGATCTGATATTTTTGCCGAATTTATTTTTTTGTTGAAAAATGAATACTCCAAAAGCAACCCGTCCATCATGTTGGTAAGCATAGAGGTTAAAAGCCGGCTATCAACCTTGCCAGTTAATTTTTTGCTTACTAGGACTTCTTCCATTACTGGCTGGATTAGATTAGTAGCTTGTTCTCTTAATTTGGCAATATGTTTTGTTATTTGGTCATCAGCTGGTGATAATTTTAACATTGTAGCCTTGATAAGATTCTTTTCTTTAAAACCAAAATCCAAGTAATTTTTGATCAGTTTATATAGTTTCTTGTCAATCGTGGCTTCATTCATTGCATCAGTGATAGTCAGACTTAAGTCATCAAAAACCTCATCAAGCACCTTTTTGTAAATTTCGGATTTGCCGGTGAAATGGTAGTAGAGCGCTGCCTTGGTAATGTTCAGTTTTTTGGCAATATCATTCATTGAAACGCCCAAATAACTATATTCGGAAAAAAACTGACGAGCTGTGTTAATAATATATTTCTTGGTGTCTTGAATGACATCCCCCGGCTGACCAATGATTATTTTCATATTTTTCAATTAGTCGTTATTTACTTACCACTCGGTAAGTTATTTTCAGTATATCAAGAGGATAAATATCTGTCAAGCACGAATTAGATCACTAAAAAGCTTACCATGATGTCTTTTGGCTATAGGGAACTCCTTGCTGTCGCCAGCGTTGGGTTGGGTGGGACGATGGCGACCAAAAGCATAAAGAGAGAAAATATAAAATGTTTAGCCCCGCTTCCGCCTTTTTGCTTTCGCCCGCCAAAGGCGGACAGGCAAAAATCCAAAACAGAAAAATTTTCTTTTCCTTTTTGAAAAAAATTTAGGCGCGCGACATCAAAAAAATGTGGAGAAAATTTTTCTGTTTTGGGACGCAAACTTCTTCAAAGTTTGCGGGCGGAAGCGGGGCGGAGGTCAGGCTGAATTTTGAAAAAAAGTTCGAGCTTGGTTGTAAATCCGCACTAGGAACAAACTTTCAGATTTTTTAGAGAGATTTTGAGGGGCGGCGCTCAGCGCCGCCCACTGTTTTTGCGGCTTTGCGCCCGCTTCGCGCGCGGACAGGATGAGGTTCGCTTCCCGTGCGATTTTTTAAGAAATTCTATCTTTTTTTCCGCACCTACGGTGCGGATTTGCTTTGCCCAAAAAAGAATTTTTGCTTTCGTTTTTAGTTGTGGTATACTTGAAATGTTCTCAACTCTAAAAGTCGTCTTTTTTGATGGCCGTCTCGGACAATTCAAGGTGACTTGAGTTGAGAACACCTGGGACGGCCTTTTGAGTTTTAAAAATTAATTTCAATATTATGAACGAGCAAAAATTCTTTTTGTATGCCCGCAAGTTCACGGATGTGGAAGATAAACAAGTGCGTTCGATTGAAGATCAGATCACGGAATTGCGCGCCTTTGCGAAACTGGAAAAGCTAGAAATTGTGGAGGAACTGATTGAAAAACAATCAGCCAAAATTCCAGGGCGACCGATTTTCAACTCTATGATTGCCAGAATTGAGCAAGGTGAGGCTTCGGGCATCCTTTCGTGGAATCCAGACAGATTGGCGCGCAATTCCGTGGACGGAGGCAAAATCATCTATTTAGTGGATTGCGGGCATTTATCTTTTTTGAAATTTCCCACCTTTTGGTTCGAAAACACTTCCCA
>Ga0210016_1002678_pt1 | contig 16124 bp, 17 predicted proteins | sample CryGeyCG2014_300_FD_185454 | JGI IMG/M metagenome (GOLD analysis project Ga0210016, IMG submission 185454) | Groundwater microbial communities from aquifer - Crystal Geyser CG02_land_8/20/14_3.00 (SPAdes) (version 2) | ecosystem: Environmental > Aquatic > Deep subsurface > Groundwater | place... | reverse complement strand
AAAAAAGTGATCTAAGCAGTTATGATTTAGAATACTTCAAAGAAATTGAAACAAAATTAAGAAACAAATTTATGGAATGCCTTAATTACAGAACGCCTCAAGAGGCATGGGATAAAGAAATAAGCAAATATAGAAACAAAAAAATACCATTTCGTGGTATTATGAGCGATATTAATAATCAACTATCAAGGTCTGAAGTTGAATGCGTTAAGTGTTCGGATTGAGGGGTAGCTGTGGGAGAATGAACAATATAACAATCTAAGCATAAAAAGGGGCGCCTGTCAACGCTTGTGGCGCCGGATAAAGTTTGATAGAATGTCAGGGTATGAAAATTGAGAGAATTATTATTTCAATGATATTTGTCTTGCTCTTGGCCGGAACTATGGCCGGAGGCGGTTTTTATTATGGGCTGGAAACCGGAAAATCTCAATGCGCAATATGTCCTCCGGAAGACCTTAATTTCTCTCTCTTTTGGGAAACATATCGAAAACTTCAAGAAAATTATGTAGATAAGGAAAAATTTGACACTCAAAAACTTATCTACGGAGCGATTTCGGGAATGGTAAAGTCGTTAAATGACACTTACACCGTTTTTATGGACCCGGAAGCGGCAAAAATATTTAACGAAGACGTAAGTGGCTCTTTTGAGGGCGTGGGGATGGAGTTCGGAATAAAGAAAGGGCAGATGCAAGTCATTACTCCTCTGGAAAACACCCCAGCTCAAAGGGCCGGTTTAAGGGCAGGAGATAAGATAATAAAAATAAACGATAAAACAACCACTGATATGACCACCGAAGAAGCTGTCCGTTTAATAAGAGGGCATAAGGGAACAGAAGTAACTTTAACGATTTTTAGGGAAGGGTGGGACAAATACGAAGATATTAAAATAATCAGAGATGTTATTGAGGTTCCTTCGCTGAAATTAGAAATAAGAAACGATAACATCGCTTATTTAAGGCTATATCAATTTTCCGGAAAAGCAGACGCCGACTTCAATAAAGCGGCTTTGGATATTTTAAACAGCAATGCTGACAGAATAATACTTGACTTGAGAAATAATCCCGGCGGATATTTAGAAGTGGCGCAATATATTGCCGGCTGGTTTATAGAGAAAGGGCAGATTGTGACCATCCAAGATTTCGGAAAGGGAAGGGAAAAAGAAAAAATAGAATACAAGTCCCAAGGAAATGCTGTTCTTTCCGGATACCCGATTGTTCTTCTGATTAACGAGGGATCTGCTTCAGCTTCTGAAATTTTAGCCGGCGCCATGAGAGATAATCTTAATGTGCAATTGATAGGCAAAAAATCTTTCGGAAAAGGATCTGTCCAAGAAACAAAAAAATTGGCAGACGAATCCTATCTAAAGGTTACCGTCGCTAAGTGGCTTACTCCAAAGGGAAGCTCCATCAGCGAAGTGGGAATTGAGCCTGATGTTAAAGTAGAACTGACCGACGAAGATTACAAAAACAAAAAAGACCCGCAATTGGATAAAGCTATTGAAATAATTAAGAATATGTGAGAGAATGAAAAAACAGCAATTATAAAAACATTATGAAAGTCATATTATTACAAGATATTGAAAATTTGGGGAAAAAACTTGACGTTAAGGAAGTCAAAGATGGCTATGCCAGAAATTTTTTAATTCCTAAAAATCTGGTAAAATTGGCGACTAAACAATCTTTAATTTGGCTTGAAACTCAAAAAGAAATAATGGCTAAGGTGGCGGAGGGAGAACTGGAGGAGACGCAGAAAAAAGTTTCTGCCATTGACGGACAGGAAATAACAATAATGACAAAAGTGGGAAAGAAAGAAGAGCTCTTTGAATCAATCTCTTCCCAAAAAATAGCCGAGGAATTGAAGAAGATCGGAATTGAAATTGAAAAAAAACAGGTTGATCTGGAAACTCCCATCAAGAAATTAGGCGCCTATCAGGTAAAAATTAAATTTGAACATAACTTAGAAGCTGAAATAAAGGTTATTATTTCCGCAGAAGAAGAAAAAGAAGCCGAGATATGAAATACATTTTTGTCGCCGGCGGCGTAATGTCAGGTATCGGAAAAGGAATAGCGGTTGCATCAATCGGAAAAATTCTCAAAAGCAAAGGATTTGAAGTAACAGCTATAAAAATAGACCCCTATATCAACGTTGACGCAGGAACAATGAACCCCGTTGAACACGGGGAAGTTTTTGTATCTGACGATGGGACGGAAAGCGATCAGGATATCGGAAATTATGAAAGATTCCTTGAAACCAATTTAAGCAACCTTGATTATATGACCACCGGCAGAGTTTATCAATCAGTCATCAACAGAGAAAGAAATCTGGAATATCAAGGAAGGTGCGTAGAAGTTGTCCCGGACATTCCCAATGAAATAATTTCCCGCATAAAAAAAGCCGGTAAATTCCATAAGGCTGATTTCGTCCTGATTGAAATCGGGGGAACAGTAGGGGAATATCAAAATATGCTTTTTTTGGAAGCGGCCAGAATGATGAAGTTAAAAGACCCAAAAGATGTTCTCTTTATCATGGTCGGTTTTCTTCCTGTACCGAGAATAATCGAGGAAATGAAGACAAAACCCACTCAAACAGCCGTCCGAACGTTGAATGCGGCCGGAATACAGCCGGACATTATTCTGGCCAGATCTCCTTTTGAACTGGACGAACCGAGAAAGAAAAAATTGTCAGTCTTCTGCAACATAGCCAAGGAAGATGTTATTTCCGCCCCTGACGTCAACTCAATTTACGAAGTTCCGGTGAACTTTGAAAAAGAAAATTTGGGCAACAGGATATTGAAAAAATTCAGAATGAAAGCCAAAAAGAACGACATGGGGGAATGGGAAAAATTGGTTAAGACAATCAGAACAGTAAAAAATCCGATAAAAATCGGCATTGTCGGAAAATACTTTGAAACAGGAGAATTCACTCTGACAGACTCCTATATCTCGGTGATAGAAGCCATAAAACATAGTTGCTGGTTTTCTAAGAGAAAACCGGAAATTTCTTGGCTATCAGCGGAAAAATATGAAAAATTCCCGGCAAAATTAAGAGAATTAAAGGAATATAATGGCATAATCGTCCCGGGAGGATTCGGAAGCAGGGGAGTGGAGGGGAAAATAAAAGCGATTGAATTCTGCAGAAAAAATAAAATCCCGTTCTTCGGACTTTGCCTGGGAATGCAACTGGCTGTAATAGAATTTTCCAGAAACATCTGCAGATTAAAAGACGCAAACTCAACCGAATTCTCGCCAAAGTCAGAGTATCCTGTCATTGACGCCATGCCTGACCAAAAAGCGTTTCTGAAAGAAAAAAAATATGGAGGAACAATGAGGTTGGGGGCTTACAATTGTCTTCTGAAAAAGGGGACTGAAAGCTTCAAGGCTTACAAAAAAGAAAATATCTCTGAACGCCACAGACACAGATATGAATTAAATAACGATTTCAAAGACATTCTGGCCAAAAAGGGAATGGTCTTCGCCGGCGTAAATCCTGAAAGAGATTTAGTGGAAATCATTGAGCTGAAAAATCATCCTTTTTTCGTCGGAGTCCAATTCCATCCCGAATTCAAATCGCGGCCATTAAACCCTCATCCTCTTTTTAAGGCTTTTATTAAAGCTTCCGGAAACAGGATAGTCAAAAAATGAAAATACTTTTCACCGGCGGAGGCACCGGCGGACACATCTTGCCGATAATCGCAGTTTTAAGGGAATTAAAAAAACTTCACCAAAAGAACGCCCGCATAGGAAGGACGCCGAAAGAAAAAAATCTCGATATTTTTTACATCGGACCGAAAGATAATTTTGGAGATCTTCTTTTTGCTCAAGAAGGGATAAAAGTAAAAAATGTACTAGCCGGAAAGATAAGGAGATACTGGGGAATAAAGTCTTTCTTTGAAAATATAGCCGACTTCTTCAAAACTCCCATCGGGATAATCCAAAGCTTTTTTTATATTTTTTTTACAGCCCCTGATTTAATTTTCAGCAAAGGAGGCTATGGCTCAATTCCGGCGGTAATTGCCGGATGGATCTTGAGGATACCTATTTTCTTACACGAGTCAGACGCCGTTCCCGGTCTATCCAATAAGATTCTGGCCAAATTTGCGTCAAGAATATTTACATCTTTCCCTAAAACAAAAAATTTCCCTCTATCGAAAACAATCTTAGTCGGCGATCCGATCAGAAATGAACTTCTGGAAGGAGATAGGGGAGAAGCGAAAGAATTCTTTAAAATAGAAAGCGAAAAACAGGTGGTCATGATAATGGGAGGCTCTCAAGGCTCACAAAGGATAAATGATAAGGTCCTTGAAATTCTCCCTGAAATGCTGAAAAACTTTGAAATAATACTCCAATGTGGAGAAGAAAATTTCCAACAAGTAAGGGCGGAAGCGAATGCAATAATCAACGAAGAATCAAAAAAATATTTTCATATATTCCCTTTTCTGAAAGAAGCCGACCTTAAAAAGGCTTTTGCAATATGCGACATAATTGTAAGCCGAGCCGGCTCGGCGAGTATTTTTGAAATTTCTGCGCTGGGCAAGCCGTCCATATTAATCCCTTTGCCGGAATCGGCTCAAAACCATCAAGTGGAAAATGCTTACTCCTACGCCAGAACAGGAGCGGCTATCGTTTTGGAGGAATCCAACATAACTCCCTATTTTCTCTTGGGGAAAATAAAAAATCTCTTGGATGATCCCGAAGAGATAAGAATTATGTCTGACGGCGCCAAAAGTTTCTCAAAGCCTCAAGCCACCAAAGAAATAGCCAAATACCTTTTGGATTCTTCTTTGGGAAAATAACTACACTATTATGGCTAATATGTAGCCGAAATAAAGAATGGAAGCGATAAGAACCCCGATAAATCCTACGGCTGACAAGAAAGACTGCGTTGTCATTTCCGACGCCAAAAAGGAGGAGATCAGGAAGATTATTCCCAAAAATAAAACCGCCAGAACTCTTTGCTTTGTTATTCTCGTCTTTTTCTCTTTTTCCGTTTCCTCTTTTTTTTGTTCTTTCTGTTCCATAGATTTATTATATTTTTATTATATCAAAGCTTATCAAAAAAACAAATCATTTGACATAAAAACCCGAAAAGATATACTGATAATATGGCTAATAAAATTTCGACAATTTTTAATAAACTGGAAAGCTTAGAAAAAGAACTCCAAAGACTTAAAGTTAAGGCCTTTTTTGACCTGCCGAAGAAAAAACAGAAATATATTTACCCTGAAAAACTCATAAGGGGCTCAATCAGAAATTTAAGAAAAACTATTTGGCAAGAGCGCTATGCCCAAAAAATTTAAAATTTTCCTTGATTCCAGCGCTTTAATCTCCGGGCTAAATTCACCAACTGGCGCGGCTGGTATAATTTTATCAGCCTACATAAGCGGTGAATTTTTAATTTATGTATCCGATCAAGTTCTCGAAGAAGTCTCTCGCAACATTGAATTAAAATTTCCGCTGCTTAAGGAAAGTTTCTTGAATTTCCTCCTTTCCCAACCGAGAATTATTGATAATCCTTCAATTAAAGAAATTGGAAAAGCCCATGAGCTTATTTTGACCGAAGATGCTCCAATTTTAGTGGTGGCTATGAAACTAAATCCGGATTTTTTGATCACGTGGGATAAAAAACATTTCTTAAAAAAAGAAGTCCTTTTGGGTGCCTCTTTTACTATCTGTACCCCCAAGGATTTTATTCAAACCCATTGGAAAAAATAAATTTCCGCTCACCATTAAAAAACGTGTAAAGCGGAACTTTACGCAATACCATACTTAATGGTGTTATTGAAAAAACAAAATAAAAATGCCAAGATTAAGGTATCAATAAAAAACTTATGGAAAAGGAGTTCCAATTTAAAAAACAAGGGGAAGTGAGAGTGAGAATCGCTCCTTCGCCGACCGGCAATCTTCACATCGGCACAGCCAGAGCCGCGCTTTTTAATTACATCTTCGCCAAACAAAACAAAGGCAATTTTGTTTTAAGAATTGAAGACACTGACAGAGAAAGATCAAAAAAAGAATTTGAAAACAATATTATTGAAGGATTAAAGTGGTTGGGATTGGAATGGAACGAAGGTCCGGATATCAACGGAGATTACGGCCCTTATCGCCAAAGCGAAAGAATAGAAATTTATTCAAAATATCTGGAGAAATTAATTTCTGAAGAGAAGGCTTATTATTGTTTTTGTTCGCCTGAAGACTTGGAGGAACAAAGACAATACCAATTCTCCAACGGAGAAGCGCCTCATTACCTCGGAACTTGCGCCAATTTATCAAAAAAAGAAACAGCTAAAAAATTAGCTGATAAAAAACCATTTGTGATCAGATTTAAAGTGGAACCGAAAAAAATAAAATTCAACGACCTGATAAGAGGGGACATAGAATTTGACTCGGCATTGATGGGGGATGTTGTTATCGCTAAAAATTCAAAGACTCCATTGTATAATTTCGCCGTGGTTGTTGACGATTTTGAAATGAGAATAAGCCACGTAATAAGAGGAGAAGACCATATCTCCAACACCCCGCTCCAAATTCTGCTTCAGGAGGCATTGGGCTTTCCACGGCCGTCCTACGCTCATTTGCCCCTAATCCTGGGCCCAAATAGAGCCAAGCTAAGCAAACGGGACGGAGCGACTGTTTCTGTATTGGATTACAAAGAAGAAGGATATTTGCCCGAAGCATTGATCAATTTCGTATCTTTCCTCGGCTGGAACCCCGGAAATGACAGGGAAATATATTCATTAGCCTCATTAGTCAAAGAAGTTTCTGTTGAAAAATTCCAAAAACAGGGAGCTATTTTTGACATAAAGAAACTTGATTTCCTGAACGGTTTTTATATCCGCCAAAAATCATCAGAAAGACTAGCCGAGCTTTGTATCCCTTATTTGATAAAAGGAGATCTGATTACGCCCAAAGGAATAATTCACGAAGAAAATCCTGAAGCCTTGCCGAGAGAAATAAAAAATTTTGAGATAATGGAAACCGGCGAAGAAATAAGTAAGGAACAAATTGAGAAAATAATTTCTTTAGAACAGGAAAGGATGAAAAAACTTTCTGATATAGCGGAATCAACTGGTTATTTCTTCAAAGACAAGTTAAAATATGAAAAAGAGCTTTTGAAATGGAAAAATGCCGGTAGCGAAGAAACAAAAATCATTATTGACAAATTAGAAAAAATATTATTTGAAATAAAAGAAGGGGATTGGAGTAAAGAAAATTTGACTGGCATTTTAATGGAAGAAGCGAATAGAGAAGGGGACAGGGGAAAAATTCTGTGGCCATTGAGGGTCGCTTTGACGGGCGAAAAAGCTTCGCCCGGGCCATTTGAAGTGGCGGAGATATTAGGCAAAGAAAAAACATTAAAAAGGCTAAAGGAAGCCTATGGCAATATTTAATAAAAATATAATAATTTTGGCAACAATTGGAATGATTTTCAGTTTCAATATCGTTCAAGCTGAAATGAAAGTTCTTGAAGCGCCTGATACAATAGGGGAAGCCGGGGAGATGAGTAAGAATGTGGCTGAAACAGGGAAAAAAGAGTTGCCGGGAGTCGTAGAAAGTCTTTGGAAAGACAGGGTTTTACCTGTCTGGCAAGGAATGTATTCATGGTTTTACGATAACGTATGGGTGAAAGCCAAGGATTGGTATCTGACAGAGATAAAGCCGAGATTATTCGGCGAATACCAAAAAAGAAAAGAAATAATAACAACTGATTACCATAAAGAAAAACAAAAGATGAAAGAGGAAATTCCTAATGTAGGAAAATCCCTTTGGGAAAAATTCTTGGAAATCATTAAGTGATTAAGGAGGGGGAGGACTTGACAGGGGTTTTCATATCTCTTATTCTTGATATAGAGAACCGAGTATAATAACTCTTACACTCACTAACAATACAAACAAAAAATGGCAAACGAACAATTGAAACAACTTCCTGCTTTTGATGATTTCCTTCTCAATCTTAAGGTAAGCAATCTTTCCCAAGAAACAGTTTATAATTATGAACGGGATTTAGAGGTGCTGCAAAATTTTCTGACAGAAGAAAATATTGATTTTGAAAAAATTAATAAAAAAACAATCCTCAACTATAAGGCCTATTTGGCTTCCCAAGACAGAAAAACGGCCAAAGACCACGAAACAAAGAAAAAACTGGGGGGTTATTCCGTAAACAGGATGCTATCAACCCTTCGCTCTTATTTAAAGTTCCTGATAGATATGGACTATAAGCCCTCTATTTCGCCAAGCGAGATTAAATTAGTGAAAAACGAAAGAAAGCACCCCAGAATCGGAGAACTTGAAGAAATAATTAAATTAATTGAATCCCCCACTGAATTCGAAAAAAATAAAATTGTGGCCATTAGGAATCGCGCCTTGCTGGAAACATTATTTTCAACGGGGATGAGAATTTCCGAACTCGTAAACTTAAAAGCAAATCAAATTGATAAAACCGGCAAGGTCTTTATCAAGGGGAAGGGCAAAAAAGAAAGGTTTGTTTATTTAACCCCAAGGGCTGAAAAACATATAAAAAATTATATGGAAATTCGCGGCGGAATTGATTCTTCTTACCTATTTTTGCCCTATAGGGGTAAAAATGTCCATCAAAAAGATAAAAAAATTTCCACTAATTACCTGCAGGAAAAAGTTAAGAGGTACAGAGAGTTATTGGGCATTAACGTTCCTATTTCTTGCCACTCTATCAGACACGCTTTCGCAACTTATCTGGCTGAAAAAGGAGCCAGTCCCACTGCCATTCAAATTTTATTAGGCCATGAATCGTTAGACACAACCACTCGCTATGTTAATGCGTCTGACAAATACGCAGAAGGAGTTTTTCGAAAATTTCACCCATTAAAAGATTAGATTCTATGTCATCTAACTTATCTCCATTAAAACTTTGGAAAAATTGGCGGACAGTTGAGAAAAAAATCCGAAAAGAAATAAATTGGCTACGAAGCGCCATCGATGTTTTCCGTAAAGATGAAAGAGTTGATACGATAGGTTGCGATGAATGCTTCTTGCGACAAATAGCTATTTTAATTATTTTTGGAAAAGTTAATGCTACTGAAATCACAAAAGCGCCGGTGCTAAAAGAATTTTGGAAAGATGAAAAAATAACCGGCAAAAAAAATAAAGGGGAAATATATCATGGCTCGGATTGGCACAGAGAAAAAATGAAAAAAATTGAAAATCATTTTATTTTTCTGGGATTTAAAGTAATACGAGAACCAAACCTAAATCAAGGTAGGGCTGATTTGGGAGTATATAAAAAAGGAGAACAAGATTTATTTATAGAAGTAGGAACGATTTCCCTTTTTAAACTTTGGTTAAATTTAAGATCAATGAAAAATTTTACTTATTTAATTGTCCCCAATGATAATAATTTAATAGAATTCGTTGTTAAAAAATAGGACCCCTCCCCTATTTTAATAAGCGTTTAACGCCTTTATTATCGCCCAAAAAGCCGTTCTATAGCCTTTTGAGAACGCACCTTACTGGACGCAGGCGTTGAAAGTTTTGACCTGATTATTGTAAGCAGCGACTAAAATTTCCACCTCCTTTATCAAATCATTGTATTGATTTACGAGTTCATTATATTGATCCACTACCCTGTCATAGCTATCCCCTCTTTTTAACCTTGGCTTTTCCAATTCCGATTTTAAAAGAACAAGAGATTGGTTTAGATCACTGATTGTTTCGTTGGAGGTATTTATTTTTTCTTTCAAAGATAAATCTGGCTGAGGACAGGATGATAAAGGCAAGCCAAATTCCTGAACCGCCATCCAGGTGGTCTTTCCCTCAAAAGTTCCCTTAACAACAGCCACGCCGATCTCCTGAAAACGGGCATTTAACATATTGGCGCGATGCCCGGGACTGTTCATCCATCCGTCAATAAGCTTTTGATCGTTCCCAAAATTTCCCATTGCTAAATTTTCTCCAATAAGAATAAACTCATAATTTACGCCCTTCGCCAAATCAGACGGTCCCGCCCCCGATGGCGAAATATGCTCAAAATATTGATTTTTAAGCATATCCTGCGCCTTAGCAAGAGCTGAAGCGTCTAATTTTTTGTTTTCAAGCAACGCCGGAAGACCATTGTCCTTCCTTTGGACATTAGTTAATCTGATTACGCCGGCTTGAGTTAAAAATGATTGAGGCGCCTCTTCTTTGGCCACCATAGGCTCCGGGGCAAGAATCTCTTTTTCTATTTTTTCCGCTAACGAATTAAAGGATGGCGTTTTTATCTGTGTCAATTCCGCGCCGTTGAGAAAAAACAGGTAAAAAACTCCCGAAATAATCGCAAGCGCTAATACCGTCACTAATGTTGTTGGAAGTTTAAATCTCATAAATTTTATTCTTTTCAGCTATTTCGCTGTTAATATTAAATTTTTGTTTTATGCCGTCTGCAAGCATTAACATAGCTTTTTCTTCCCCGTGATTTATAAAAACTCTTTGCGGTTTTTTACCCCTGATCCTCCCCAGCCAATACAACAGTTTCGGCTGGTCAGCGTGCGAAGAATACGACCCTAAAGCAGAAACCTTTGCTCTAACAGAAATAAATTCTCCATCTATTTCAACTTTTTTATTTCCATCCAAAAGCTTTCTGCCGAGAGTATTCTCTGCCTGATAGCCGACCATGAGCAAGTGATTTTTAGAGCCGGGAAGATATCGTTTTAAATGATAAGTTATTCTGCCACCATTACACATCCCTGCGCCGGCTAAAATAATTTTGGGCGGAGAAATCTGGTTTATCGCCCTTGATTCTTCCACGTCCTTGGCATATTTCAAACCGGAAAAATTGAACAAATCGTCGCCGGAATTTATTTTCCTTTGAGCTTCTTCATCAAAAAAAGAAACATATTTCCGGTAAATATCAACTGCTTTTATGGCCAAAGGACTATCCAGAAAAATCGGCGCCTTCGAAATCTGTTCCGACTCGGCTAAATCGTTTAATTCATAAATGATTTCTTGAGTTCTCTCAAGGGAAAAAGCCGGTATCATCAGCACCCCTTTTCTCCCAATGGATTCCAAAATGGCTTGGTGAAGTCCTTTTTTTCTCCATTCAGCCGGCTCATGAAACCTTCCTCCGTAAGTTGATTCTATTATTACAAAATCGGCTTCATCAATGAATTCCATATCGTGGATTATCGGCGTCGAATTATTGCCCAAATCGCCGGAAAAAACAATTTTTTTCTCCTTCCCGTTTTCCTGAACGAAAACTTCAAAAATAGAAGAACCTAAAATATGACCGGCATCGCTCATTCTTACTTCAACATCAGAAGAGACTCTTTTTTTCTCATGATAATTAATTGGAGAAAAGTTATTCATTGCCCCGACAACGTCTTCCTCCCTAAACAACGGCTGGGAATTATTTTTCAAAGCCTCTTTTGAGATTATGTTGGCTGAATCCAGAAGAATGATTTCGGTTAAATCACGCGTCGGCAAAGTGCAATAGATCTTACCCTTAAATCCCTCCTTATTCAACTTTGGAATCCGTCCGCAATGGTCAACATGGGCATGAGTAAGCAAAACAAAATCAATCTCCTTTGGATTAAAACCAAAGGAGCTGAAGTTGTCTTGAGTTGAAAACTCTTGTCCTTGAAATAAACCGCAATCAACTAAAAATTTTGTCTTAGACGTTTCTATTAAGGCGCACGATCCGGTCACTTCCCGGCAGGCCCCATTAAAAGTTATGCGCATATTATTTGCCAAATCTTCTCTGGCGGAGATTATATTCCTCAAAAATTTCCTCCAAATCACTTTCTCCAAAATCCGGCCACAATTTATCTGAAAAGAAAAGTTCTGAATAAGTGGCCTGCCAAATAACGAAATTAGAAATTCTTTTTTCTTTTCCCGCCCTGATAATCATATCTGGATCAGGAAGCCCGGCGGTTGAAAGATGGCTGTTTATTAATTCTTCGCTTACATCCTTTGCCGAAATTTTCTCCTCAATAATTTTTTGGACAGCCTGAACAATGTCCCATCTCCCACCATAACTTATAGCCATATTAAGCTGAAAATTCTTATTATTCTTTGTTTCTTCCTCCACCACTTCAATCATTTTTTGGGTTGATTCCGGCAGGCGGTATTTCTGACCTATTATTCTTACCCTCATCCCCTCTTCCCGATATTTTTCTCTGTTATGAGCTAAAAAATTCTCAAGCAAATTCATCAGATAATCCACTTCTTCTTTTGTCCTGTTCCAATTTTCCGTAGAAAAACCAAAAACAGTGACAATTTTAACGCCTCTTTTTTTGCACCATTCATAAAAACTTTGCATCTTTTTATAGCCCTCTAAATGCCCCTGTAGAGACGGGAGCCCTTTTTCTTTCGCCCAGCGCCTGTTTCCATCAGGGAAAATAACGACATGACGGGGGCTTTTTCCAGCCAGAGGCTGGTCGTCCTCTGGACGATGTTCTTGATTATTTAACATATTGATTTTGTTCAATTTTAAGCGGTTCCTTTCCCTCTCCCTTGGCAACGATATAACCCATGGCAAAAGAAAGAAGGGAAATCAAAAATACGCCTATGCATAAAATTATTTCAGCCGAATGGCTCTTCAATATATCCATAAACTTATCCATATTTTTCATTATTTCACATATAATAGAGTTTGACAAATAATTCTATTCTTGATAACCTAAATAAGCATTCCCATATTATCAGCATAATTTTCAGTAAAACTATGTCAAAAACAAAAGCCACCGGAGCAACGAAATTAGGAAGAGATTCCCAGCCGAAATATCTCGGAATTAAGATTAATTCAGGAGAAAAGGCCAATATCGGAAATATTGTTATCCGACAAAGAGGAACAAAATTCCTGCCCGGAAAAAATATTAAAAAAGGAAAAGACGATACTTTGTACGCTATGAAACAAGGAATTGTCCGTTTTGCCATGAAAAAGAAAAGAGGATTCAATTCCGCTCAAAGAATAGCTAAAATCGTCCACATAGACCTTATCTCTGAAAAAACCGCTTCATAGCGGTTTTTTTGATATATTCAACAAAAGTCCAACTGCAACTAATTCTGTTATAAGGTGAGAGCAACCATAGCTTATAAAAGGTAAAGGTACTCCGGTTAAGGGCAGAACCCCTATCATTGAACCTATATTAATAAATCCCTGAAATACGATCCACGAAGAAATCCCCATAGCAACTAATTGAGAAAATTTATCTTTGTTTTCCTTGGCAACATTAAAGCATCTCCATAGAAAAAGCAAGAACAAAATTATCAATAAAATACTGCCTAAGAAGCCTGTTTCTTCAGCAAAGACAGCAAAGGTTGAATCGGAAATTGATTCAGGCAATAAACCGTATTTTTGAGTAGACATTCCTAACCCCACCCCGAAAATACCCCCTGAACCAATAGCAATTAAAGCTTGCTTTGTATGATAACCGAGGCCCATTGGGTCAGTTTCCGGTTTTAAGAAAACAAGAAGCCTGTCGCACCTATAAGGCGCAATTTTTATTAAAGCGATTAAGCACCCCAACCCGGCCAAGATCATCAAAACAGTCTGCCAAAGAGAAGTACTGGCGGAAAAATACATTGCCACGGCGCTAAAAACGATTATTCCCAGAGTACCGATATCGGGCTGAAGGACTAAGAATAGGCTTATTATGATAATAATGAATATAAAAGGTAAAAAAGCGCTTGAAACAGATCTCCTTCCTTCCATCATGGCAGCGAGCCATGAAGAAAGATAAAGTATGAAAGTAAGTTTTAAAAATTCTGACGGCTGGAAAGATATAAAACCCAAATGAACCCACCGGCTCGCCCCGCCTAAACTACTTCCTATTATCGGCAGAAAAACTAACAGCATTAAGAATAAATTAGCTAAAAGCAATAAAGGAATATACTTTCTGTAATAATTTAAGTCTATTTTAAAAGCTAAAAAACCTAAAATCAGCCCAGGAAGCAATCCTAAAAGAAGCTGATGGGCTAAAAAATGATAAGTATTGCCAAAAAGTTTCTGGGAAACAAAAGTTGAAACACCGGCCAGGACAATTATTCCTAAAAAAACCAAGGCAATAGCAGAGCCGAGTAATGTATAATCAGGATTAATTTTTTTTGCCGAAAATTTTAACATATTTTTTGAATAAATTGCCTTTTTCCTTATAATCTTTAAAAATACTAAAGCTGGTGGAAGCGGTTGAGAGAAGGCATATCTTCCTCTTTTGAGTGTGTTTGTAAGCTAAAGAAACTCCGTCTTTCATATTATCAACAAAAAAGGCTTGCAGACCATTGCCCTTATTGAGAGAGACAATTTGTTGCCATATTTTTTCCCCTGTGGTCGGAAAAAGTATTAAGTTTTTAATATTGCTCTTAATGATCTTTTGAGCCAAACTCTCAAAGGTTAAATTTCTGTCAAAACCGCCGAGAAAAATCGTTTCCAAGTCCTTCCCGAAGGTATCAATGGCAGCCATAGTTGTTTCCGAGATGGTTGACAACGAATCATTGTAAAATTTTATCCCCTTATACAACCCCACATACTCTAATCTATGAGGCAAAGGCTTAAAAGTTTTGATGCCTTTGGTAATATTTCTATCCGATATGCCCAATATTTTAGCCGTAGCAATGCTGGCTCTGACATTTTTCAGGTTAAATTCACCTTTCAAGGGTATTTCTGACGCTTTTATGATTTTTCCCAAGGCAACAGAATTAAAATCAATTTTTCGAGACTTTATTGGATTTTTAGAGATAAGTTTCCCAAGGTAATCGTTTTGGGGATTAAAAACTAAGAAGTCTTCTTTGTCCTGCCAAAGGGCGATATTGAGCTTAGAAATGGCGTATTCCTCAATGTTTTTATAATAATCCAGATGTTCAGGAAAGACATTCAGAAAAACAGAGATGTGGGGAGATTTTTTAACATTATAAAGCTGATAGCAAGATAATTCATAAACATAAAAATCATTTTTTGAGGCTGAAAATAATGAACTCAAAACCGGCTTGCCTATATTCCCCACTAAATGAGCTTTTAGCCCGCCTGCATCGCTCCCGCCAACATCTGCGAAGTTGTGGCGGGTGCGGGCAGGTCCGGCTACCTTTAATATATTGTAAATCAAAGAGGTTGTGGTGCTCTTTCCTTTTGTTCCGGTAATTCCAACTACTGTTCCCGGACAATTCTTGAGAAAAATTTCCGTTTGAGAGGTAATTTTCCCCTCTCTAAACGCCTTTTCAACTTCAGGCAGATGAATCGGTATCCCCGGCGTCTTAATCACCACATCGTACTTTTTCATTAATTCAAGATAATCTTTACCTGAATGAAGTCTATTTTTTTTGTCCTTGCCAATCAATCTTGAAACCTGAGACTTGCAACTTATAACCTTTGCTTTATCAGCGATACCAATTATTTTATTCGGAAATAATTTCCGCAAAAACTTGAAGGTGTCAATACCTTCTCGTCCGAATCCTAAAATCAAGATATTTTTATCCCCCAACTCCCGTATTAAATTCTCTTTAATTTCCCTCAACATATCCTTAAAATACCATAAATCTATTCTTTTTAAAAATAAAAAAGATTGAGGAATACCCCAACCACTTTTATAGAATAAAATTGCCTATTGCTAATCCCAGGGCGAGTCAGAAGGCAATGCCAATATAAGCCCGAAACGAACGGGTTTCTCTCCATGAAAAAAGAACTATCATGGACATCATCGCATATCAAATAACGAAAATATTTGGCCTTGCCCCTGTTAGTACCCTTGCCAGTAATAAAATAACTGGCATCACAGAAAAAGACAACATAACGGTTCTTATTATTCTATCTTGCCAAAGCAACCAAAGAAAATGCTTTATTTTTTCAATTATTTTCATTTTTTTTGTTTTTTTGTTGTTTTTTTAATCTTTTTATTTGTCCGCAACAAATCGTTACCAATCATTCCGATGATCAGGACAATAAGGCATAGATTTGCTTTAAAGGACTTCGTAGATTTACCTTTGAATCCGAACACTGTATGATAAAAAGAAAAATATGAAAAATTTTACACATATAACAGATAATGAGCGTCGCCGCATAGAAAGAGCGCTCAAACAAGGAGAAAGTATTAGGTCGATATCAAAAAAACTACATAGAGCGGCGAGTAGCGTCTCAGATGAAATAAAAGTTAATAAAGTGAAAGGCGAATACAATGCCCGCAA
>Ga0210016_1002668_pt1 | contig 16174 bp, 13 predicted proteins | sample CryGeyCG2014_300_FD_185454 | JGI IMG/M metagenome (GOLD analysis project Ga0210016, IMG submission 185454) | Groundwater microbial communities from aquifer - Crystal Geyser CG02_land_8/20/14_3.00 (SPAdes) (version 2) | ecosystem: Environmental > Aquatic > Deep subsurface > Groundwater | place... | reverse complement strand
TCTTCGCTTAAGAAAGCTTTTAAATAAAAAGAAAGAAAGTAAAAAAATAATTACCCCTCCAATGACTAAAAATATTTGTGGAGCGATTGAAATTATACCGAAAGGCGTGTCAAAAGTATAAAACATAAATTATTAACTAATTAACCGATATCATCGACTATTCTTCTGCCCCTATATTCACTGTGGGCTCAGAGGAAGCGTATTTGCGAACAAAAATCCAATCACTATAGAAACGATGACTGGGTTCGCTAAACCAAGCACTAGGACCTATATTCAACCTTAAATTTTCTGTTGTCTGACTTGCTGTATGGGTAATACTTTCCTCACTCCCACCGTTTTGTTGTCTTATGAATTTTACATTATTAGAGGCAGAAGTTCCGTCATAGTAAAGTTTTTGCCTGAACCAGATATTATCCCAGTATCCAGCGAGTTTAACACCAGCTGTACAAGGATGAGGATAAAAACTAGGAGCATTTAAAGGATTACAACCGTCATAATAAGTATAATTATCATACTCAATTCCTGTATAATAAGTGGAGTAATCATATTTCTGAACATAAAGCCCGCCTTCTTCCTGACAATGAGGAGAACAGTTAGAACCACCATGCCGCCAAACTTTCCACCTACTTTCAGTTATTAATTTATTAGGTAAATCAACTTTTGACCTTGCCCAACCAGGACAACCTCCATCGCCCCCATAGACATATAAGATTCCGCCTGAAACAAAAGCTCCGCAACCGCCGCCTGAAGCATCTCTGTTTCTTTCCCATTTTGCTCCATTAAATCCTGATTCAAAGTCATCAAAAAACAAAAAAGTATTATCACCATTGCTTTCTGAACTAACCGAGGGGTTGCCGTAATACATATAAATTGTTTGAGGAGTGGTGGTAATCACATCTTTGATTTTGGCCCAGACAACGGCTGAAGAGCCGTCTGTTTTGCTTTCTATATAATAAGGTAAATTTGTCGTCTGATCGTCATCAATAAATCTTAGATCATCAAAGTCTGTTTGCATATCTGAATCATAGTTGATAGTAAATTTTACTTGATAATCAGCAGCCGTTGAGCCAGAAGGAACAGAAACTTGAATCGGTGCCCTTTTTGACCAAGATGGATTGAACCAATTTGAACCAGGCATCATGTGATCTAAAAAAGCATCAGTTAACTCAATTTGTTCTGCTCCTTTATAAGTAAAAGCCTCATAATATTTAGAAGCCGTACCTCCATCAGTAGCGGCTTTTTCTTGCTGACCTGAACTTGTTTCCATGTAGGCAGCTCCTTTGTAAAGGGAACCAGTAGCGTCTGATTGGTAGTAATAAACATATTTAGAGGGTAATGGATCTTTTGGTAAAGAAGCCAGATATTTAGGGACCAAACTAGCCGCTAAAGTAGTACTAGCTGATTCGTCTTGAAACCCGCCGCCTTCTTCCCAAACAGGATAATGGTTGTTATCTGAATAATACATTTCCAGAGCCAATTGGAATTGTCTTAAATCTTCCATTCTTTTGGCGTCCCTCGCCTTAGCTCTAGTATTTCCAACTACTGGAATAATTAAAGAAGTTAAAACGCCAACAATGGCAATCACAATCAAAAGCTCAATAAGGGTAAATGATTTTTTCATGGTTTAATTGATCAGATTAATTATAAAAGTTTTCCCTTAACTGTTGTTTGATGAGTTTCTATCGGTTTTAATTTTCCTTTTTTGTAATTTTCAAGGGCTTCTTTGCCGCTTTGGCCGAAGACGCCAGAAATTATTTTCACTCCTGAAGCCTTTAAAAAGTCAAAAGAAGCCGGCAAGAGATTGCCGGTGATGATTACTTTCGGTCTTTTGGTGGTGGCTAAATAAACGGCTTCATCGCAACTAGCTAAATTTTCAACTATTTCTAGTTCTTTAGTTTCATTATCAATTAATAAAAAATACTTCGCTTCTTCAAATCGGACCGAAAGCAAGGAATTTATTTTTTCCCCTTCAAGGGGAAGACAAATTAACATATAGTCAAAATGCAAAATTATTTTATAGTTTCTTTTATTCTTCGCTTCCTACACTTGTAGTAGGTTCTGAAGAAACAAGTTTACGAGTTAGAATCCAGTCATAATACATTTGTTAAATGGGGACAGTCCCCTTTTTCAGGCCTTCTAAAGTATTGATCAATAAAGCTTTTCCGGACTGTTTTTTCCGTTTGACACGATTTTGTTCAAAAACTAATTTTAATTTTTGAAATTACTTCAAATGATAATAATTTGGTAAAAAATTATAAGAATACAAATAAAATAGAAAAACAAAAAATAATCAAAATCGTGTCATTTTTAAAAATTCGGTTTAAAGTATCGCTCTGTTGCGGGTTTTCGGAAGCTGTTTTTGGGAGACCGTCCCCTTTGTTTTTATCTTTTTACTTTAATTGTTTCTCCTAATTCTGGCTCACAAGCGCCCACTTCTACTCTCCCATTAGCAGATTTGATGATGTAATAACCGGTTTTCGCAGTAGTGCCAGTTTTAGGATCTTTGGGCATTTCCGCCAGATAAGAGTCAACTAAATCTGCGGTTAAATCCAAACAGGCCGTTGCTGTTGCTCGAGCCGTACAATTATTATCACAGCCAACAATCGCGTCGCCTAACATTTTCGCCGTGACAGTCGGAATCCCGGCAGGCAAACTTCCATCATTGTCAACCGCATAGGTCAAAACCGCGTCCAAAATAGAAACTATTTCAGACCATCGACGAGCATTTCTTGCTTCGGCGAATCTTTTAACCGGATCAACCGCCACAAAAATAGTGGCTGCCAAAACAGCGATAATCGCAATGACAATCAGTAATTCAATTAAGGTAAAAGCTTTCTTTGATTTTTTTTCGACTTTATTCATATATTTTCTAAATTAGCCATGGTATTTATTTTGAGTTCAGCTTTTTTAGCCTCGAGGTTATACTCGTCGACCTGACAAAGGGGTTCTTTTAATTGATAATCTATTAATTCCCTCCCTTGAGGAAGAAGGTCCTTGAGCTTCGAGAGAGCCTTAATTAGAATATCTGCTTCTTTAAAAACTAAGACTGAAGATTTTAATTTCATTTTTATTTCAAATTTGTCTTTTTCTGTTTCCGCTTTAACGCTTGAAGAAACACTTTTAACTTCCTCGGTCGCTAGTTCTGATAAAAAAATTTCTTTTCCTTTCAATTTATTTTTTAAAATATTCAAATTTTTTGGCCTGAGTTCTTCTTTAAATTGCGCTTCAGCTTTTTCAATGTCTTCGGCCGTGACGATTTTTATCTTTATCTTTCCACCAGTCATCGCGCTGTTACTCTCGGCGTACACTTTTTCCTGTGAAGCTGGTAAAAGACCGGGAATGCTAAAACGAGTTGGCTTGATATTTCCTTTTTCCCCTTCTTCGTCAGCATAAACTCTTGCTTTAATTTTTCCTCGAGCCGGAATTTCTACTTTTTGGGCTAAACGAAATAAAATATTTTCAGAGGACAAGAGTCGAGTTTCTTTCACCAAAATTTGGTTTCTATTATAATAATTATTAATCAAAGTTACTTCCCCGCTGGCTTTCGCCTCTTTTTCTCGCTCACCAGTGGCTAAAAAAGTTTTACTTTCGAAGATCTCGCTTTCTAAAAATCTTCCTGCTATCTCATCAGAAGCAAGCGGTAAACCTTGAGTCTCGACTTTAACAAAAACAGTAAATTCAATGGGAGTTGAAGTTGGCGCCACCACAATTTCTGATTCGGTCTCAGGAACTTTTTTGGAAACCTTTTCGCTTTCCAGAGATTCTTCCGGAACAATTAGTTGTCCTGACCTTAAACGCCAAAAGATAAAAATTGCGGCTAAAATTATCAGAACTAATAAACAGGCAACTAATATTTTAAGTTTATCATATTTTTTAAAACCAGGCAAAAGATTTATCCTCTGTCTTCGAGTTTTTCTCTTAATTACTCGCAAGGCTAAGCCCAGGGCATTAATTGATAAATAATCAATCACTGGTTTAAATCCTTTTTGGACCAAGTTTAATTTAAAACCATTAATTGAGAAAGATGGCTTAAATTTTTTAGTTTCAACCTCTATTTTAAACCAGGGTTTGCCGATCGTCACTTGAAATGGCAGATTTTTAGAGAAATAAAGATCAATATCGATCATTTTAGACGAACCACCGCAAAGAATAACTTTTTTTATTTTTCTTGAAGTTTTAGCCTGATAATAATCAGCGATCTTTTTAATTTCTTCAGCTAGTTCATTCAAAACAGGTCCGATCGCTTTCTTAACTCTTTCTTTTTCTGCTGAATCGCCCGAAAGTCCATATTTTATCTTTTTTTCTTCAGCTTCTTCTTCGGTAATCTTAAATTCTCTCGCTATTTCTCGAGTAAATTTGTTTCCGGCCTGAAAAAAATTAAAAAAGGAGCGAATCCCTGTCTGATCAAAAATAGTCAAAATAGTTGTTCGGTCGCCAATATCACAAATTATTATTCCTTCTTCTTTTTCGAAATCTTTAATTAAAGCCCTAGCTAAACTTATCGATTCTATATCTAAAACAATTGGCTTGAGAAGACATTCTTCAAAGACTTTAAGATATTTATCAACTAATTTTTTCTCAGCAGCCGCAAAAAGTATTTCTCTTTGATCACCTCTTAAAGTAACCGTCTCAAAGGTCCAATAAAGTTCAGCAAGAGGAATTGGCAGTAATTCTTCGGCTTGATTTTTTACCACCCCCTCTAATTGTTTGTTGGTTAAGGTTTGAGGAAAATCAAAAATATGGATAAAAACAGAGGAAGAGGGCAAAGAGGCAATCACATAAGGAGTTTTTATTTCTTTTGGTTTTGTCCCCCTTAATAATTTTTTAATCGCTTGGCTAAGTTTTTCTTGATTGAGGATCAAACCATTTTCGATAATGCCTGCTTCTAATTCTAGACGGCCACCAGCGACTAACTCAATTCTGTCTCTCTGCTTTTTTAACTGAATAGCAACAATCGAGGTATCACAAATATCTAAACCAAAAACTTTTTTTTGAAAAAACAACATAGAAAATATTTAATAAGTTTCTTGCCAAAAAACAGTTTCATTTCCAAAAGTCGTTCCATCGTTTAAAACATTGACAACCGCTTGTATTTTTCTTATCAATTGGTCAACAGTTCCTGTCACAGTAATAGTTCGCTGACTGCCATTGGCAACTATATTTATATTACACGATCCATCGCCAATTTGCAAAATCCCACTACTATAATTTGCCTCTCTTTTAAGTCTCACGAGGGCTTCTTCCATACAAGATTCGACAACGTAATATGCTTCAGAAGATTTGCTCTCTCTAAAGCCCATTCTCATCTCGTCAAGGCCTAAAAGATTCATACTTAAACCAATGGCTAAAGTAACGGCCGTGATAATAAGAAGACTAATTAAAGCGATGGTGCCTGGTTGTTTAGACATAAATGATGCTAATATTTTTACTTTCTTAAACTAACCGCTGTTTCAATGGTGGAAATTGCTTCAAATTCTTTTCTCTCTGGATTTTTATATTGAATAGTTAAATTAATTTTAATATTTTTTGACCAAGCCAAAGGACTTAAATTAGTAAAAATTAAATTAGTTGCTTCAACTTGATTTGAAAAGAGAATTTCTGGCGTGCTTGACCCTTGAGTCATTCTTAAGGCACCAAAAGAAAGATCAAAAATGGTTGGATTTTTATCTGCCTCTGGCATGGCCAAAGACAAGATGCCTGGGTGGGCGTCAAAAACGGACTCTGCTAAATTAATACCTTCTGCTCTTCTGATTTCTTGAGTCATTCTTTCAATAGCAAAACGTGTATTTTGTTGGACTTCCCTCATACTTCTGGCTTTTGTTTTGCCTTCAATAATGTCTAAAGAAAAATTAATAGCGGTGACTAAAAAAATAGCCACAATAGTTGTATAGATTAAAATTTCAATCAGGGTAAAGGCTTTTTTTTGAAAAAACATAATGATGCTAATATGCTAATCTTATGCCAATCTGCTAATTGCGAATAAATAAAATCTAGATGATGCTAATATGCTAATCTTATGCCAATCTGCTACCCTCCTATTAGCAATTCGTGGATTAGCATTAAATTCGTAGATTGGCATCGTATAGAAAACTCTTTATCTTCTAAAAGTTAAAATTACTTCAGCCACTTCAGGACTAATTGAAGTATTGTTAGTTGAGAAAGAAAGTTGACATTGAATGTATTTAGCAGGTGGAGAAGTCATCTCTTGACCATCAGGGTTGCTGACCACTGGCGACCAATCAGACCAAGTTGGATCAGGGACCGACGTATTGCCTGACCTGGTTGACAAAACAACGTCAGTGCCAGCTGGCAAAATCTCCGACCAAAAACTATTGAAAAAAACAGCACTTGTACTTTGAGTATCAAAAACAAAAGACAAAAAAGTCCCAGAAGCAGCGTAAGCCTCTGTATACTCAAGGATCGTGCCAAAAACTCCCATCGCCCAAGCATGATCCGCAGATAAAACAGAAATAGTATGAAGATTTCTAGTCGTCGGCGAGGTGTAATTTGACCAATTCGTGCCATTCCATTTAATAATGGCGCCCGAATCACCCATGGCCCAACCGAAAATTGAAGAAGCCATACCAACCGCATTAAGATTGTTGGAAGTGGGAGAAGTTAATGGAGACCAACTGCTACCATTCCATTTAATGATTTTACCTGCGTCTCCCACGGCAAAACCTTCGGATGAAGAAACCAGGGAAATAGCGTTAAGATCATTCGCGATCGGCGAAGTAAAAGAAGACCAAGAAGTACCATCCCACCTAATAATTTTTCCTCCTTTACCCACGGCCCAACCATCAGAAGAAGAAACCATAAAAAGACCGTATAAATCGCTGGCTAATGGCGATGTAAAATTTGACCAAGAAGTTCCATCCCATCTAATGATCCCGCCTAAACCTCCCACCGCCCAACCATCAGAAGAGGAAAGCACGTCCACCGCATTTAGATTTTTAGTGGTCGGCGAAGTAAAAGAAGACCAACTGCTCCCGTTCCACCTAATAATTTGTCCTGCTTTGCCAACCGCCCAACCATCAGAAGAGGAAAGCATAGAAAGAGCATATAGATCATTGGTGGTTGGTGAAGTAAAGATTGACCAAGAAGTTCCATTCCATCTAATAATTGTCCCGGTCTCTCCAACCGCCCAACCCTCAGAAGAGGAAAGCATACTTAAACCATAAAGATGGCTGCCAGTAGGGGCATCATAAAAGATACTCACGTCCTGTAATTCTGAATTAACCGCTGTATTGCCAGTGGTAAAAGAGGCTCGATATTGAATATATCTTGAAGCAGGTGAAGCAATCGGGCTGCCTAAAGGATCAGTCGCCTCCGCAGACCAACCAGACCAAGTCGCGTCAGGCACTGGCGTGTCGCCGCTCCTCGTGGCCAAAGTCAAATCTGTGTCTAAGGGCAAAGTTTCTGTCCAAGCCATAAAATTCCAGGCGGTGTTAGTTTTGCCACTATCAAAAACTGAAGAGATAAAAGTGCCAGTCAAATAATAAGAGGCAGTATATCTAATAATTGTTCCACCATCGCCCACCGCCCAGCCTTCAAGCGAGGAAAACATACTTAAACCATAAAGATTCTTAACCGTGGGCACAGATTTAGTCAACCAAGAAGCGCCATCCCATTCTAAAATGCTTCCCCCTAGTTTGCCAACAATCCAGCCTCGAGAAGAAGATATCATATCAATGGCTCGTAATTCCTGAGGAATCGGCGAAGTAAAATTTGACCAAGTTGTTCCGTTCCATCTGAGAATGCTGCCGTTGTATCCAACCGCCCAACCATCGGTCGAGGAGAGTAGATCCAAATCATTAAGATTATTTGTGGTTGGTGAGGAAACAATTGACCAAGCAGTCCCGTTCCACCTAATGATTGCCCCTGTTGCTCCCACTGCCCAGCCCTCAGTCGAGGAAAGCATAAAAAGACCATGTAGATCTTTAGTGGTCGGCGAAGTAAAAGAAGACCAAGCAGTTCCGTTCCACCTGATTATTGTCCCAGCGTTGCCAACTGCCCAGCCATCAGAAGAGGAAACCATCTTTATGTTAAAAAGAATTTGACTAGTCGGCGAAGTAAAAGAAGACCAAGCAGTCCCGTTCCATCTGATGATGGCGCCAGTCGCGCCCACAGCCCAACCGTCAGAAGAAGAGAGCATATCAACGGCATTTAGATTATTAATGGTCGGTGAAGAAAAGGTAGACCAAGTAGTACCATTCCATCTCAAAATAACTCCTCCTGCGCCCACGGCCCAACCATCAAGGGCAGAAAGAGTAAAAACATCATTTAAGTCATTGCTGGTTGGCGCGTTATAATTAATCGTGACATCTTGTAGGGCTGAAGTATTTAGAGAATCCGTGGTTGAAAAAGTCACACGATATTGAATATATCTTGAAGCAGGTGAGGCAATCGGGCTGCCTGAAGGCTCGGTCACTTCCGAAGACCAGGCTGACCAACTCGCATCAGGCAAAGGCGTATCGCCGCTCCTGGTGGCTAAAGTCAGATCAGTATTAACAGGTAAAGTTTCTGACCAAGAAAGAGTGTTCCAAGTAACGACTCCTCCAGCATCAAAAACAGAAGAAATAAAAGTACCAGAGGAATAATAAGATAGTCTATATTCAACGATGGTGCCTGTATCGCCGACCGCCCAGGCCAATTCTGAAGAAAGGGCATCAATGGCATTAAGATTATTTGTGGTTGGTGAGGAAACAATTGACCAAGAAGTTCCATTCCATCTAATAATTGTCCCGGTCTCTCCAACCGCCCAACCCTCAGAAGAAGAAAACATGTCTAAACCATTAAGATTATTTGTGGTTGGTGAGGAAACAATTGACCAAGAAGTTCCGTTCCATTTAATGATCGTGCCAGCTGCGCCCACGGCCCAACCCTCGGAAGAAGAGAGCACGACCACATCTTTTAGGTCAACTGTAACCGGCGAAGTAAAATTTGACCAAGAAGTTCCGTTCCATTTAATGATCGTGCCAGCTGCGCCCACGGCCCAACCCTCAGTCGAGGAAAGCATATTAATAGCGTATAGATTATTGGTCGTTGGCGAACTAAAAGAAGACCAAGCAGTGCCATTCCACCTAACAATCACGCCCGACTCTCCAACTGCCCAACCATCATTTTGGGAAACCATATCTAAGCCAAAAAGACTTTTATTTGTTGGCGAACTAAATAAAGACCAAGAAGCGCCATCCCATTTAAGAACTCTGCCTAATTTCCCGACCGCCCAACCAAGCGAAGTAGACAACATATCTACGCTATGGAGATCTGAATTGACCGGCTTGCTAAAATGAAACCACTCACCATTAAGACGTCTCATGATTTCTCCTGATTTTCCAACTGCCCAACCATCTTCTGAAGGAAACATAAAAAGATCATAGAGATGATCGCTTGTCTTTGGCGTAAGACTTCTCCAAAAAAGACTACTTTTTAATATCCGCACCTCAGCTGGTACGCCAGTACCAACCACTCCTGTCTGATTAAAAGTGCCTTGGTTAAAATCCGTATCTGTCGTTTGAGTCCAACTAAGTCCGGTCTGACTAATTGATGACAATGTCCATTGAGAAGTTTGATCTAAAGTAACCTCAGCCGGCACGCCACTGCCAACAACTTTTGTTTGATTAAAAATCCCAGGTCCAAAATCTGTGTCTGTTGTTTGCAACCAAGTTCGACCAGCTCTTAAGGCCCAATTTTGACCTAATTTTAATTTCAAACTGGCCGAGACGCCGGTCCCTTGCACTTGCGTATTATTAAAAGTACCAGCTCCGAAATCAGCATCAGTCGTTTGCCACCAATCTAAAACTTTTGAATCAGTCAGATATGAACTCAGCAGAACTTCTTGCGGCCGATCAGGCACTAAATTCCAAGAGACTTTAGAAGAAATTTTTCTTGTTCGACTATCAAAAGTACCACCAGAAGTCACGATATTGCCATTGCTGTCACGATAAACTCCCTCTAAACTGATCGTCCGCGTAAACTTGCCAATGACATCTTCTGTTCCTTGAAACTGCCAAGAGCCGCCGGTCGTGGTCAGGCCGTGCGTCCCGCCTGGCGTTAATTTCAGCCACTGCTGATCACGAATTGATCTCGCTGCTTCCATTCCTTCTTTGGCTAATCCTTCGGCCTGACTGATTTCTTTTCCTTGTTGATTGCTAAGATGGGCGCCTAAAACTAAAAAAATAATGCTCGCGGCCACCATCGCGAAAATAGCGGTCGCAATCAACAACTCAATCACACTTTGCCCTTTCTTAAATTTAGACATATAAGATGCTAATATGCATTTTATAATTTATTCCACCTCAATTTTTCCACTTTTACTGATACTAATTGTCCTTGATTCATTGTTCACGCTTGAAATAGTTACTGTCCCGTAATTTACCGTTGTCCCTTTTAATTTATCAAAAACAACATCGCTACCTCCGCCATTGAGATTAATAGAAATTGAAAGAGTTAAAGGTAAATCAGTTATTTCATTGTCCGGATCATTAGGATTATATGGTGTATTTTTAAATAAGACAAATTTATTACTTTCAAAATGAACACTAAAAACTTGATCATCTTCGATGGCCATGGCTTTTGATTGAGCCCTACGTAAAGTTTGGACTATCTCTTCACCATTATCATCAAGCTGAGTCCTAATCTGAAAAGATTGATAAAAAGGAACAGACAAAACAGCCATCACGGCAATGATGGCCAAGATGGTTAAAGTTTCTATCAATGTAAACCCTGTTAGAGATGGGGAATTTTTTTTATTCATCTTCTAAAAAATTATGATGCTAATATACTAAATTATTAGCAATCCGTAGATTAGCATTGAATTCGTAGATTGGCATCGAAGCAACACTTTATCTTCCTAATCTGCCGGTAATTTGATAAATTGGCGAGATAATCGCTAAAGCCACCCCCCCCACCAAGAGGCCAATAAAAATTAAGAGGACAGGTTCAATCAAGGTCGCCAGATTCTTAATCGTGCTATCTGTCTCTGCCTCATAAAACTCTGCTAAATAAAATAAAGTTGTTTCAAGCCCGCTTGTTGCTTCACCAGTTGCCACCATTTGGGAAACGGTAATTGGGAAAAACTCTTTTCTTGCTTCTAATAAACTAGCCAAGGTGGCTCCTTTTTGAATTTCCTTTTCTATCTCAATTAAATTTTTTTGATAAGAAGCGTTGCCCAAGGTGTTGGCCGTCACTTTTAAAGCAACTGTAATCGGAAGACCACTTTTTAAAAGAGAGCCGAGTGTTCGACTAAAACGAGCCAAATTTATATTTTGAACAATTCGACCTAAGATAGGTAATTTAAGAAATGTCCTATCAAGATAAGGCTTAACAGATTTGAGGCGGCAAAGCCACCTGACCAATAAGACCAAAAAAATAAGGCCGACAATCACTAAAATACCGTATTTTTCTAAAAAATCAGCTAACCAGAGCAGGATTCTAGTCGTTAAAGGTAAGGGCACGGTGAAGGCTTTAAATAATTTAGTAATTTTAGGCAAAACAAAAATAGCTAAAGATAAAGCGATGATCACCGTGGCCGCCAAAACAATGGTTGGATAAGCCATGGCGTTTTTTATTTTTCTTCTTAAATCATAATCTTTATTCATTTGTTCAGCTAAATATTCTAAATTTAGACTTAAAGTCCCTCCTTCTTCCCCGGCCCGAATTGTATTAACATAAAGATCAGAAAAAACTTTAGGATATTTTGCCAAACTGTCTGAAAGCCTCTGTCCCCCAGAAACTGAGGAAATAGTTTCTTCTAAAATTTTTCTTAATTTGTAAGATGAGACTTGTTCTTTCAAGGCTTTTAAGACTTCAAGAATGTCAACCCCTGACTTAAGCATCACGGAAAAATGTTTAGTAAACATTAACTTCTCTAAAGCCCCTACCCTGCCAAGAGAAAAAATAGTCAAAGGAGGAAATTTTAAAAATGTCTTTTTCTTTTCTTTGATGGAAATAACTAAAAGACCCTGTTTTGCTAAAGAGTCTTTACCTGCCTTCAAAGAGAGGGCCTCAATTAATCCTTTTTTTATTTTACCGTCTTGAGTAGAGACGACGTAGAGATATCGCATAATTATTCTTCAGTGACTCTTAGTACTTCTTCGATCGTCGTTATCCCGGTTAATGCTTTTTGGATACCATCTTCAAATATCGTGGTCATGCCATTGGTGATCGCCTGTTTTTCTATCTCACCGGCATTAGCATTTTTCATCACCAAATCTTTAATATTTTCTTTCATCTCTAAAACTTCAAAAATTCCAATTCTGCCTCTATAGCCTGTTTGATGACACATCGGACATCCTTTCCCTCGATAAAGTACTAATTTTTTATGATTTTTATTTAAAATTTTATTTAGATTTATCTTTTCTCTTAAATTTTCAAGTTCCTCCTCTGCTGGCTGATAACTTTCTATGCAAGACATACAAATTTTTCGAACCAATCTCTGAGCAATGGCGATATTAACCGTGGAAGAGATTAAATATGGCTCTACCTTCATATCTAAAAGTCTCGGCAGGGTCGTGGCTGCATTATTGGTGTGCAAAGTGGATAAAACTAAATGACCAGTCATGGCCGCATTAGTAGCGATCCCAGCCGTCTCTTCATCTCGAATTTCTCCGACCATGATGATGTTTGGATCTTGCCGAATAATAGACTTTAATCCCTCAGCAAAGGTAAGATTTGTTTTCGGGTTCACCTGGATTTGATTAATTCCGATGATACTATATTCAACCGGATCTTCGATGGTCGCAATATTCACCTCACGAGTGTTAAGAATCTTTAAAATCGCATAAAGAGTTGTTGTTTTTCCTGAACCAGTTGGGCCAGTTGCTAAAATCATTCCATAAGGCCGACGAATATTCTCTTTTAATTTTTTAAAATCTTGCCCCTTAAGACCTAATTCTTCTAAACTAAGTTCTCTGCCTGCTCTCGATAAAAGGCGCAAAACCGCCTTCTCCCCATCTGAAATAGGAATGATAGAAACACGAATATCCACTTTTTCTGAATCTAGCATAATTTCAAATCTCCCATCCTGAGCAGCTTGATGTTCGTCTGTTCTCATTTTTGCCATAATTTTTAAACGAGTGATTAAAAGATCGTGAATATCTTTTGGCAAATCAATAATATCATAAAGAATCCCGTCAATTCTAAAACGAACCGTGGTCTTTTCTTCTAGCGGTTCAAGATGAAGGTCTGAAGCTCTGTCTTGATAAGCTTGTTGAAGTAAGGTGTCAACAATTTTGATAATTGGCACTTCTCTCGCTCCTCTACCTAAACCTCTCACCTCAGTGATACCTTTTTTGATAATATCTTTAAATTCTTCTTTAAGTTCTTTTCTATACCGAGCAAACGCTTCCTCGACATCTTGAAAAGTAGCAAAATAAGGGACAGCTTTTTTATTGGTTTTTTTTTGAATAAATTCAATGATTTCTAAATTATCTGGTTCATTCATGGCTAATTTGATGTCATTTTTATCTTGACCAAAAGCAATAATTTTTTGTTTTCTAGCCACCCCTTCTGGAATAATATTAAGAATGTCTTCCGGAATCAGCTGTTCTTTTAAATCAATATAAGAAAAACCTAAAATATCTGCTTCAATTTGTCCTAACTGACTATCTGAAATTAAATCTTTTTCTATTAAAATTGATTCAATTGATTTACCTTCTTCCTCGGCTTCTCCTACTGAATCTTCAAATTGAGCCGGGGTGACTAACCCTGACTCGATTAATATTTTCTTTAATTTTCCTTTAGGAACAGCCATAGATTAAATATAAAACTAAAAAGTTTTTTATTTAAGATGTTTCTTAACTTTTTCTACTATTTCAGATAAAGATAAATTGGTCTTAATCAAATAATCTTCCGCCCCCATCCTCAACCCTTTCTCTACGTCAGATTCTTGACCTAAGTTTGATAAAATAACCACTGGGACTTTTTTTAAAACAGGAGTCTTTTTTATTTCTGACAAAACTGCAAAACCGTTAATTTTGGGCAAAATTAAATCTAATAAAATCAAATCCGGTTTTGTTTCTTTCGCTTTTTTAATTCCCTCCTCGCCGTCTATTGCTAAAAAAACATCAAAACCTGCTCGTTTTAATTTTACTGTTAAAATTTTATACAAAAATTGGTCCTCCTCAATCAGCAAAATTTTCGGTTTAATTTTTAGCATAACAAATAAAATAAAAATTTACTATTTTAATAAAAAAATCTAACCCTTTCAATCTCACCCCCGAATTTTTCGAAATCTTTGTTTAAAAATTCAACAATCTTTTCTCTAAATTTTTGGTATCTGTTTCTAGCTGTATTATAATTTAAATTTAAAATTTTAGCAACCTTACTGGCTGAAATTTCTAAGGTGAAATATTTTAAAACTTCTAAATCAATTGGTCCAAATTTTAATCAATTCCCTTTAGAAATTTCTTTTTTCTGCTTTTGATTTGCTGCTATTTAAAAGCTTAAAGTGTAATCACTTAAGGTTGGCGTGTTTGAACCATCACTCGAAAACGTTGATTTAATTCGGAAATATCTATTACCAGAAGGAAGAGATGAGTTCAAAATATCTGTCCAACCAGACCAATCTGTTCCATTATTTGAGCGTTGTTCTTGATAACTAATCTGAGTACCTTCTGGTTTTGTCTCTGAAACAGTAAAGGTTCCAGGAGAAAATGGAGTTATGCCTAAATCTAAAACTTGCGAGGTTATATGAGTGCCTGAAGTTTTATATCTTGTCGGAGAGCCACCTGCATAAAGAATGGAAACGTCAGCAGGAGTTAAAGCTGCTCCTTTCCAATAAATTAACTCATCGAATTTGCCCGATGATGTTCCCCAGACTTCATCATAACCTATGCGGGCCGCTTGTGATGAACTTTGAACAGAACTAATACTGCCGTTTGTATGGTCATATGCTACTTCAACGGCATCTACATATACATGTATTCCACTCGCCGCAGAAGAACCATCCCACGTCATAGTAATCATATGCCAATTGCCGTCCTTTATTGACGAACCAACATGACCAGCCCTTTCTATTAATGAAGAATTAGTTTGTCTAATTTGCACATCAAATTCATCTGAGGATGTCCCTTCTCCGCCTCTATCCACGAAAACCCAACTATAATAACTTGCATTTTCTTTTGACAAAAACATATTACCACCTGAACCTGTTTTTTTTAACCATACATTTATTGACACTGGAGTTCCTACTGCCCACGTAAAATCAGCTGTGTTATCAAGAGTTGTAACACCATTACTCGTATTATCAAAAGCACGGCAATAACTTATTTTACCACCTGAGTCTGCTGTAGCCCCCGAACCTGCAGTGCCATTATGATTTCCTGTCTAGTCTATAACATTCCCACTTGTTTCATCAAACTGCCAGAATCCCTTTACATTTGTAGATCGAGGAAGGCCAGAGAGAGTATAAGGTCCTGGGGCAAGTTTCACGTCTCCTCCAACAGTACTCGTTGTATTTGTAAATGTCCCTGGGTTCCAGTCTGCTTGCGAGGAGAGTGTTAGTGTTTTATTCCCTGAAAGGGGAAGAGAAAAAGTAGTAAGCCCCTTAAACCCAGTATCTGAGATCTCAAGCCAATCATCATTGGTTCCTCCATCCTCTTTTGCTCTTTGGCTGTCTTTTTCCATCTTGGCTGCAGCTTTGTAGGCCTGACCAGTGTCATCAGTGATATAGAAATAACAAGGGGAAGAAGGGTCTGACCATCTAAATTGGGGGTCTTTTGGTAAACGAGCAAGGTATGGTTTGATTAAATTACAGAATTGGTCTGGTTTTTCTGAAGGACAAGAGCCATCCTCATTTAAACTTCTTTCTAGACAAAAACCATCAAGGGAATTAGAGCCGATCGGGCCAGAGGGGTAAGCATTATGATCAAGATAATATAGCTCTAAGGCGTTTTGCAAAGTACGCAAATCTTCAATTCTTCTGACATCGCGAGCTTTGGCCCTGGTTTGGGTTAAGTTAGGAATAACCAAAGCGGCTAAGACACCAATAATGGCAATCACCACGAGGAGTTCAATCAGGGTGAAGGATTTTTTCATAGTTTTAAGGGGAAGACAAATTAACATATAGTCAAAATGCAAAATTATTTTATAATTTCTTTTTCTTTGCTTTCTCTACCAGAGCTAGAATTTTCGCCGTTTTTCTTTTTGCTTCTTCTTCTAAGAAAAATTT
>Ga0210016_1002665_pt1 | contig 16177 bp, 16 predicted proteins | sample CryGeyCG2014_300_FD_185454 | JGI IMG/M metagenome (GOLD analysis project Ga0210016, IMG submission 185454) | Groundwater microbial communities from aquifer - Crystal Geyser CG02_land_8/20/14_3.00 (SPAdes) (version 2) | ecosystem: Environmental > Aquatic > Deep subsurface > Groundwater | place... | reverse complement strand
CGGAAACGTGCCGATGGTTACAGCTACAAAGAAAGAGGAACGGTGCTTCCTCCCGTCCCATTGAATGGGACGGGTTTCCGCACCTAAAATATTATGACTGTAAAGGAGTTTCAAGCATTATTACAAAAGAATTTAGATGAATTAATTTGGCGAGACAAAGGTTGGGGGCCAATTCCTATTCATGGGAAAGGAGAGAAGGGGTTTAGTAAACAAGGCAGGTTAGAATACAATGCCTCCATGATTGCATCAATGGAAATAGATGATGATAAATTAGATAAAGCTAATCAATTGTTAGTTGCGCGAACTGATAAACTTAATGATATGTTTAGTCAAGGTAAAATTACCCGTGAAAAAAAGGATAAAATAATTGATGGCTTATCTAAAACGTTTGAGAAAAATGTTGAAAAGCGGAAACAATTACATGCACAAATAGCACAAAAACAAAAGGTAATTGATAAATTGAAAACATCTATCTCGGGTGGAAGAGCTTTTGCAACGAAAAAGGCTGCTCATGAATTTGGTATGAAATATCATGAAATCATTGCGTCTAAACTTACGGATTCGGAAGTTATGGCATTAAAGGGCTACAAGGGAACATCTTACAGTGATATTAATAACCGTTTACGCGGCAGCGATATAAATGGTTTAACTGATGAAAAAATAAAACAAATTGATTTAGCAATGGATAAAGCTAAATTAACTCGAAGTGTTACGGTACATAGAGGAATAAAGGTTTATGAACCATTAGAATCCGCGGGCATGCAAGAAAAAGCACAGTATAATCGATTACGGTCAATCATTGATAACCCCACAAATGCTAAAGGTATAATTATCTCTGATAATGCTTTTGTTTCAACTTCCTTGCATAAACCTCTTGCCGCAAGTTGGGGAAACCAAATATTACTAAATATTAAAGTACCAAAACAAACGAAAGTATTATATCTTGATGCAATTTATGACAGAAAAGAATATGAAATGTTATTACCGCGGGGCAGTAAATTTCAAATAAGGTCGACGGCTAAAGTGGGTAGTAAATTAGAAATCGATGTTGATTTAATTAAATAGAAAGGAAAAACAAATTGACAAAACGAGTAGATAGATTTTCATGGCAGCCGGGTGAAATTACGATTTCGCTTTGTGTTTCGTGTACGCATAAACATACGACTGGCGCTACTTGTAAAGCATTTCCCGATGGTATTCCCGATGCTATTTTGACTGGTGAACATGACCATCATAAACCCTATAAAGGCGATAACGATATACTATTTAAAGCAACGAAGTGATTACCTTTGGATAACAAGCAATTTCTGTATGAAAATATTTTCAAATTACAAGGATGCTTCATAATTTTCCAGAAAAATAAATATTGAGGTGAATAACAATGCCATATCCAGGTGAACATGCATCCAGGGTCAAAGACCCAGACTTATTTGTACCAAAATCATTCCGTCGTAAAGGAATTACCGATGGTGTGTCAATTGTTATTGGCAAATTAAAAACTGACCCGACTGGTTCGACAGTAACGCAAGCGTATAGGTTTGATAAAAAGAAATTTACTGCTGAACAAGCGCGTAAATGGCTAAAAGACCATAAGATTGATACTATTTCTTTTGAGGCGGCAAAAAATGAAATGACGGTAACAGAATTTAAACGACATTTATTGAATGAAATACTTTGGCGACATAAGGATGGTCGTGCTATTGGGATAAAAGAAGTTGGTGATGAAGACTTTACTCGTGAAGCTAAAATAATGCATTATCAAAAACAATTAGATGACCTGCATAAACGATTGTTAAATACTGAAGCAGAGCATACGAAACGAAAGAATGCTGTCTTGAGAGCAAAAGAAAATGGTGACACGAATATCGAAAAATTACTTGATGCAGAACGCGTGACACAGGAAAACAAAGAATGGTATGAGAATAGAATTAAATACGTTAAGGGACGATATAACAAGGCAAAGGAATCTCTGGAATGCCCTGGAGGGAAAATCCGAAGTGGTGGACGTGGACAAGGTAAAGGCTATGGAAAAGGACAAGGGCCTATTGGTGTTCCGATTGGAGGGAAATGACAATAACCGATTTGGAATTGAGATTTTCAGAGGAATACTGTGAAATAGCAATTAAAAGAATTAGGTAGTTTTGACGAATAAACTTTACATTTGAGATGAATTTCAAAGAAAGTATTGAAGCGTTGGGGCGTTGGAGCGTTGGAGCGCTGGGGCATTGGAGCTCCATTTCTCCAATGCTCCATTGCCCCATTGCCCAGTCGCCAGTAAACTGTTGTAAACATTAACATTAATAATCAAAATTACCTAAAGACTCTTGTAAGCAATTAATTTTATGAGACAAAACAATTATCTAAATATGTTACTTATGCTTGCCGAACAAATCGGCAATCTTTTTCCTGGACAACGTAAACCAGAATACTATGTCGAACCATTATTGAAATGGATGACTTCTGAATGGAAATCTATCAGAAAGCTGATTGCCAAAAATCTTATTGACATTGCTTCTGGTAAGATTACTAAAGAGAAGCAACTCATACTCGAGCAAGATGCCGCTGATATAGCGACCATGATTGCTTTTTCATCCGAACAGCGAAGCCTCATTTTGCAAGTAATTGGCTTGCTCATTGGTAGACTTGCAGATGGTACAAAAGAACGTGCAAAGGAAATTAAACAACAAGCTAAAATTGATGCAGGGGGTTGGTTTCAAGCGCGGACATTTCCGACAACTATTCTACTATCCCGCGAAGGTCTGGAAGCCGTTGTTTCTCAGTTGGATTTTCATATTGATTTTGTCGATGACTTGACTGCACCTACGCAGTCGCGAATTGACAAATTACTTAAAGTGCGTTATGGAAGTATTACTGATTTCTCCAAACAAGTTGACCATACTTTAAGAATTAGTAGAGATAATTTACTTGACGCATTTCATCTTGACGTTGATGGCATTGCTAATCGTGTTCGCGATGGTATAATTACACCAGCACAATTTCATGATAACATGCTGGATACCATCGGCAAACATTATCGCAAGATATATCGTAGTGCTAAAGGTGTTCCTTTAACTGCTTCTGAGGAGGCATGGATAGTTAAGGAAATCGAAAGTCAACGTCCTTATCTGAATAACTTTCGGGATTTGCTGACACAAAAGAAAGCACTGAATCAGGAGTTGACAAGTTATGTGAATAACCGGGCGGGATTGTATGCAGAGCGGGGGTCGTCAATTTATGAATATAGTATAATAAATACCTGGGATGACGCGATTCTCATTGATTGGCAAATGTCCGTTGCGGAGCATTGTTGGGAATGCCCTATTTTAGCACAAAATTCGCCTTACACTAAACAAAGTTTACCCAAAATTCCTGGTGATGGATCCACTGCCTGTGGCACAAACTGCAAATGTTTTTTAACTATTTCTGATTTATACTATTCAAAACAATTGTAATTGTTGATATTCTGCTATTACATCATCTAAAGCTACAATTATGTCAAGAGGTTTTTATGAAAATGTTTGATGATTTTTTTGCTACTATTCTTTACTGGCTTCTTCTATTGGTCTTAGGGGCGGTTATTGCTAATCAGATAATTGGATGTCTTACAGCAAGCATATAACCAGACTACAAGAAAAAGTATGGAGTAGGGTTGTGATTACTTTTCAATGAGGTCTAAGAAATGTCAAAACATAAATCTTATGAAATAATTACTATAATTTGCAAGGAATGCAAAAAAACATTTGGTGCCAGAACCCGCAATGCTAAACATTGTCCTGAGTGCTATTTTAAAATTCAACAACAACGGTTGCGAGAATATCGACAACAACAGAAGGTTGTTCGCAAACAAAAGGAAAGTACGAATTACGACTTACGAAGTACGAATTAAAAGACCCTGGTTCCTTAGAGGTTTTTCAATTCGGACTGGCGCGACCTTGTCGGGGACTTCGTAACTCGTAAGTCGTAATTCGTATGAAGAAGGAAAAAGATGAACGAAATAGCAACGATACTAACGAAAAGTCAGATGTCGGGAAACGACATTCAGCAAGTTATCACAATGATTGACCAGGAAAGTGCCAATTCGATTTATCGCAGATGCGCAGAGGAGTTTGATTTTAAGATAGTCGAAGTGGAAGGCAAAGTTCTTTCAGTCGCGAAAGAGTTATCCTTTGTATTTGGGTACTCAAGTGCGAATGAAGTTCTTCGCGTTCTCAACAGAAATTTGATTGAAACTGTGATGGTTGGTCGATTACGTCAGACTGACGTAATCGACGTAAAAACGAAATTCGACCTTGCCAAGAATGATAATAAGCAAAGTCTAATCGACTACCACGGTTTCTGACAATTGCGCTCGAAGGACACGGTTCGGTTTGTGATAAGGTCAGAGAATATCTTCTGGCGATGGAAAAGAAAGCACGTGTCGATTCAGTTGTTTATGAAACAACTGGAATGGATGCAGATGACTTTCAAGAAATAGGACAGTACATGGATGACCCGATGATTCAGAATATTCTGGAACGTCGGAAGCAGATGAAAGATATAATTCAGCTTCGTATGCAGCAGCTTGAGATCCAGCGGCATCTTGCCGAAACGCAACAACGGATAGGAGTTGTTGAGACGACGTTAGAGGAGAAAGTAAGCGTCACGCCTAAACAGGAAGAAATCCTCTTGAAGCGGCGAGATGAACTAATCTCATTTCAAGTCCAGAACGGAAGAGACAGACGAAAAGCCTACGCGGTATTCACACGGAATATCAAAGAGCGTTTCCACTTCGGGCTGTTTTGTGGGCTCGAGAGAAGCAAGTTTGATGCTGTGATTAACTGGATAGATGGATTGATTGAACAGGAACGCCAGAAACTTGCGCAGTTAGATATGTTCCGTCCAAAGGTAGTTTCAATGCGCTGAGCGGGCATCGTGGTGGCAATCAACCGTTGCATTGAGAGTTAAGGAAAGGACGAATTACGTAATTCGGATGGGATGCGGTTTGAAGCTAACAAAATATTTAAAAATAATTCTTGACATAAAACCTAAAAAATGATATTCTTATAAACAAATCATGTTACGAATAAGTGAAAGACACTTAGAAAGCAAAGATTTTTCTAATTCGTACTTCGTAATTCGTAATTCGTATTTTCCTCTTGCTACAAATAAAATTCTTTTTTGAAATTTGTCTACCCAACGATGGGCGACAGAACGAAAGTTTTGTCGCCCGTTTTTGTTTTTCAAAGGAAAATTATGAATACAGTTACAGTCGAAGTGTCTTTTACAGTTGACAGCAAGAATGGAAATATTTCGTTTCCATCAACAAATCTGCTAGATGTTGCTGAAAATTTGATAAAAGAAAAAGTTGTACAATGCGATATGTGTGGAACTTATTTTTTGCGTGGACGCGGTAATCCGAAACATTGTGATATTTGCCGACAAAAACGAGGTGAACAAAATTGGCAATACAAGATGTTCTAAGCGAAGCAGCGACGGAAGAAGAAAAGAAAGCGCAACAGTTACGTAGTAAAAAGTATGGGATAAGTATCAAAGAGGGTGGTAATGTTACGAAACCCTCGAAATATTCAAATGTGCCCGATGATAAATTCCTTGACCCTGTAAATTTTAGTTATCCGATAGATACCGAACATTTAATGCCGGCATTGCGCTATTTCAATCATGATGGACAACGTGGGGCGGGAGGATATACACCGGAAGAATGGCAAAAAATGGGGACAAAGTTAGTGAAAGCCCTTGGTAGTGAATACGAATACAAAAATGGTAAGGTTGCTAAGAAAAAAAATGAGCAGTTAAATGAGATGTGGTTACATGTGCCAGGGTCTTACGAGGACGCGATGGAGAAACTTAATAAAGCTATTTCAGAAAATCCCGTGCAATTTAAGATGAAGCGCGATGACCATGCTAATATTAAAGCGACCTTTGCGGATAGTATTATTGTAGAAATTTTCAACTATGTTTCCGACGAACGAACTTCGCATTACTATCAAGCTACATGGTCAGAAAATGATGACGGCGAAATAGAGTTCGATGACATCGAAGAAGTCGACTTTGAAATAGCTGTTGTTAAGATAAATGAATGCAAGGAGTTGGTAGAAGAAGTGCGGAATGCAACCAATACGGTGGAACTTAATGAGACAATACTAACAGACGTTGTTTTAACCGAAGTCGAGATTGATGGCAAAAAGATATTTCGTGGTAAAGTTCCAATAGCACAGAGGGCGGATGTGCGAAATGGGAATGGGCGTGTCTATACCGTGAAGGCGCTGGAGAATGCTGTAACCGAAGCACAAAAGGCTATTGATAAGTACGGTGGTTTGCGAATGGAGGATGGCCACCATTTTGATGAAAAAGGCAAAAACAAAAGTTCACTATCGCGTACCGCTGGCATCATTAAGAAAATTTCATGGAACCCAAATGAAAAAGTAATAGCACTTGATGAAATTGAACTTGTACCGGAAACAGAAGCAGGGAAGTCTATCAAGGCATTGTTGGATAAAAACTATAAATTGCAAGTATCGCAGCGCGCTATCGGTTCATCCGAAATGATTAAAGAAGATGATGGGCAAGTTATAGAACAAGTTGATTATGTAAAGTTTCAAGGATGGGATTTTTTACCAGGGGGAGAAGCATCGGTGTCCGATGCTAGTTTTGAAGTCATAACGGAGGGGATTAAAATGCCTGACAAAGTGTTAGGTGAAAAGGAAGTTACTGAATTTGTTCAGAATACTATTACTGAAGCTGAACAACGAATTACGCAAACAATCACCGAAAGTATTACCAGCACTCTTAAAGAAGCGGGTCTTTTGGTTGATGAAATAGCAGAAGACAAAACAGAATCCGAAAAGAAGACTGAAGTCAAAGATGAACGCATTGAAACCCTATTGCGCGAAATAAAATCTTTGAACGAACGCATTGAAAGCGGCGAAAAAGTAACCGCAGACTTTAAAAGAGAAAAGGAGATAGCATATTTAAGGCAATTTGCTAACCAATATCTTGAAAAGGAAGTCCAGAAGGAGAAATATAAACGGTTTAATGAAGAACAGAAGAAGCGCATGCTTCTTCTGGTAAAACCCGAAGAGCTTTATGGTAAAGTTGACATCGCTAACGAAAATTCATTGTCCGAAAAGCTAAATGAATTATTTAGTACTCAAGTAACCATTGCCGATGGCTATATTGCAGATATGAAACTAAAAGAGTTAGGCATACTTGACGAAAATGGTAATATCAAAAAAATGTCCGAACATGGCGTTACTCGTGTAGAGATAAATGAACAGACGCCGGGCATGGAATACATGGCTAAACTTGAGCAAGCGGTAGAAAATCGATTGAAGCAGACTGATTCCTGGGTTATGCCAAAAGGACATGCTTCAGAATTTGCCTTGAATGCTATTCTCAAAGAATTTGATGAGCAAAACTGGCGACAGCTTGAAGCAGAGGCAAAAACACTTACAGAAGCCAACGAAGTTACGCAGGCAAGTATCGGACCGCGTGTTGCTATGATTTCACGTACAATTATTCCTATCGCATGGAGACGATTAACCGCTCTTGACGTAATGGATGTAGGCCCCACAATGGGAACCCGTATTGTCGATATTCCAGTTGCTTCATGGGGTCCGGCGGAAACCTCAGAACTTTCAGATGATATTGGTTCCATAATGGTTGCTGATGATGGGGATATCCCGGTGGGAGGCATAACTTATGCAAACTATCCATTGTATGCTATCCGATTGGCGTTGAGTGCAGAGATTCGCTCTGAGGCGATTGCCACTGCTAAAGGCACCTCAATGGATCCAGTGGCGGATAGTTTAGCCGGTTTATCACGCGATATTTCAACCCGATTAGATAGACTATTTTGGTGGATGCAGATTGCCAAAGCACAGATGTTTACTTCTTCATATACCCAGAAAACCAGTTACACTGCAATGGTTGACAAAGGGAGCAATTTATTTGCATTTACTACCGATGGTTCAACTGAAATTACTGGTGGACTTTTGCGTTATGAATGGGTGAAGACGGTTGATGCGCGCGGTAACCCAACCGGAGCCGATATTGTCAAACTTTACGGTACTGAAGCGGGTACGCCGACATTACAATCGATTGATGTCCGCGAGGCGGCTGGTGATAATACCGCATTAGTATATACTGATGATTACTCAGTCAATTGGCTTGATGGTACGATAACGCTAACAACTGCTGGAAACGTGAAAGAGGCAAATAATGGATTGGAGGCAAAGTATACTTATTCTAATGCTACCGGTGTTATTAATGCTAATTTCTGGTCTGCTATACCGCCCACAGGCGTTACGTTGTATGACCATCTAATTAACTTACGTCAACAAGTCGGAGAATCTAAAGTGTTGGTTAGTGACCGACATTACCAGGCAAATTTTATTGCTATGTCGAATGGAATTGAGGATTTGATTTCATCCGGCCCACAGTTTACCGAAAGTGGGCGTTCGCCCGCTGAAGTTATGGACAGATTAGCAAATGTGATGAACTACGCTGGATTGACACCTACCAAAACTTCTGCAATTCCTAATGGCTATATTCTAATCGGGGAAAAGGGGTCGGCAGTATATCGTGTGCATACACCACTTAAAATGGTTGGCCCTTACAAGATTGACATCAAAGGACATGATTATTATCATATCGAAGAATATAGCGGTTTTGATGTACCTGTAATGGATAAACTGACTCTAGTATTGATAACTGACTTATAATAAAATAGGATGAGGCAACTCATCCTATTCACGTATAGGAGGATTTTAAAATGTCAATCGGAAACTTGATAGCGGATATTGACCCTGGGCCATCATTAGGAAATGCGGTGGCGCGAAAAACACTCGATTTAGCGACTGATGGTGCGCAGGGTACAAAAACTCTATTTACTGTAGTTGGCACAGTCTTGGTTCGGTTATGCGCTATTTGTACCAAAAATTTAGCCGGTGCTACGGGAACTATCTCAATTGGAATTGCAGGTGCAACGGCAGCAATCATCGCTCTAACAACGGCTACCGATATAGACGCAAATGATATTTGGCATGATGCTACGCCGGATGCATCAATTGAATCTGTTTCTACTCTCCGCGAATATATTATAACTGGCAGCAAGAATATCATTGCTACGATTGCGACTGCGGATTTAACGGATGGTATATTACAATTTTATTGTTTCTGGGAAGCTCTTGCTGATGGAAGCACTGTTGTAGCGGCATAAGATTAGATATCGAATGCGGAATGCGGAATTGTCTTGTTGGTTTGACAACTCCCGTCTCTGTCGGGATCCCGAGAAGCGGGACATTCCGAGTACGTTACAAAATAATACAAGGCAGATTTTGTAACGTACTTACTTCCTTCTGTACTAATAGACTTCTAACGTACCAGGAAAAGTTTGTAAGTACGTTACAAATCAATACTGTAACGTACTTAAAGTATGATTTTGTAACGTACCAATCTGAAAGCGAAGTCGGATATTTGTATAAGACTGAATATAATGGTAAAAAAAGAGAGGTAGGGAAAATAGATGTTCTCGACAATAGGGTTACAGATTATTAAGAACGAAATAACCATTGACCCGGCCGCGGTTGGTTATGCTGGAGAAACGGCGCTTCGACAAGCTGAACTAATGAATACTCTGTTTCCACAAAATCCAAAAGTCTATGTCAAATCGCCTGTTTCGCCGCAAAGAGTAGTTGATGTTTTAGTCAGGCGACTAAAATGGAAGGTGATTACTGCTGCAACATCAACAAATACTTCGGCATTCTATTTTGTTGAGTTATGCAAATTAAATGAATTGCCGATTGATTCGACAGACCCCGATGTGGTAACTTTAGTGAACAACTTAGTGACTGCTGGACTTTTAGCTTCCGCTGATGTAACTGCATTAAATGATTTGACTAAAGTTGAAGTTTTGAAATCCAGGGCTGATTTAACTATCGGCAGTCTTGTGACTGCTGATGATATAACCGCGGCGTTAGCATTGCCGTAGGAATTTATGAACACTAAAAAAAGATTCATATTTTATTCACCCAGGAACTTTGAACAATGGGATTGGCGAAATCTTGAAACTGGTATCGGCGGTTCCGAAACTTGTCATATAGAAATGTCCTGGAGGCTGGCGCAAAGAGGACATGAAGTTATTTCCTATACTAATATTCCTGGGGATTGCCCGCGTGAATGGAAAAATACAAAATGGTTTCATTTAGATGAATGCGACTTTCAAGACGAGGGAATATGGATCTTGTTTCGCTGTCCTGACATTGTTGATAAATTTGCTCATCTTGATAATAAAGAATTATGGCTGATGATGCAAGATGAGGACTATCCTGGTAGTTGGAATGATGAACGAATTGCTAAGCTAACGAGAATAATGCCATTATGTAAAGAGCATGCCAGGAATGTTTTGCGTAATAATCCAAGTATTCCAAAAGAAAAGATTTGGATTACGACTAATGGGGTGCGCGTTGATTTAATTCGCGAAATAGAAAAAGGTAGTATTCCAGAACGCAATCCCAAACGATTGATTTATGCTTCATCACCTGACCGTGGATTGAAGGCTTTACTCAAAATATTCAAACGAGCGCGGGAATTTGTCAACGATCTGGAATTGCATATCTATTATGGATTTAACAATATTGATAAGCTTGTTATTCTTTACCCCCATCTTAGTCATTTTAAAGATACCAAGACCGAGATATTGAAAGCGGCTGAACAAGATGGAGTTTATTTTCATGGACGAGTTTCACAACGAGAGTTATACCAGGCGCACTTACAATCAGGTTTGTGGGTGTATCCGAGTCTATTCACCGAAACAAGTTGTGTGACATGCATGGAAAGTCAGGCACTTGGCCCAATTCCAATTACCAATCCATTATGGGCGTTAGGTGAAAATGTTCATCATGGGGTTTTTATTCAAGGCGATTGTTATAACGATTTTTTGACTCAAGCACGTTATGTCGGTGCGATTGTACGGCTTGCCAATGATGTTAATTTGCAAGAAAACATCAGGAAAGAAATGATGGCTGATTCGAGATTTAGATTTAATTGGGAAAGAATAGTTGATGACTGGGAAGCATCTATTTGGGGTTATGGTAATCAGGTTCACGTTGCACAATATAACTTCCAGATAAAACATGCAGAAGGTACTATTTTAAACGTTGGTTCTGATGTTGATTTGCCAAATCTACAACAATTCCAGAATGCCATCAATGTTGATATTCGACAAACTAGTAATGTGGATATTGTATGTGATGCAAGACAATTATCAGAGATGTTTAATGGGCAGAAATTTGATACTATTATTTTAGGCGATATTGTCGAACACTTAACTGATGACGACATTCTAAAAGTGCTTACTGAAGCAAAAATGGTGTCTAAAGGCAAAATAATTATAACTTGCCCCGAAGATAATAGAACTAAAAAAGCACAACAAGATATGGGTTTAGGCTATCGGGCAGATGAATATCCAGAAAGTGTTTATAATTACCACTACAAGCCAATAACTAAAGAATTGCTTTTCGATTTAGTTCAACAAGCTGGTCTTTCAATTACTCATTATGAACCAATCGATTACACTTTCGCTGGAGGGCATGGAGTATTATGTTGTTAGGCAATAAACCAATAGGCACTGTAGGATATTTAGGCGGCTTGATGTCATTACCAGAAAAGTTTTGCTGGTGTTGGGGACAAATGATTCAGTACAATACTGAGTTTCTTTGTAACCCGGGGCAGTATGTTCATTATAATAGGGCAACAGTATCATTCCATTCGGTAGCAAGAAACTCGCTGGTTGAGAGTATGAAAGGGGACTGGTTGTTTTCCATCGACACTGACCACGAATTTGAACCCGACATCGTAGCAAGACTTTTACATAGAATGAACATCTATGATATTGACGTTATTGTTGGTATTTATACTTATAAATCCCCTCCTTATTTGCCAGTATTATATCAGTCAGATGCTAATGGTGCTTTTCAACAACTGGTGCAATGGCAAGATGCAGATGTGTTTGAGATTGGTTCTGCCGGTGGTGGTTGTCTTTTGGTGAAACGTAAAGTATTCGATAGAATTAGAGATGAATTAAAAGAATCTCCCTTTGACATTGAGTTTCCGTTTAGTGAAGACCATTCATTCTTTAGGCGATTACACAAACTCGGTATCAAAGCCTATTGTGCGCCTACGGTTGAGGCAAAACACATGATTGTTACAACAGTGGGTGTAGATGATATTCAACAAGATAAAATAACTACAATCTCTCAAAAAGAGGTTCAAGGATTCAGGTGACACTATGGCAATAGCAACAAATGTAATGACTTGGGTAGCAACTTTAGATGCAGGGCAAGCTAAAGAGGCAGGCGCAAGTTTAACTTTAACAGTACACTTAACTCAAGGTTGGGAAATACAAATACCTTTCCGGGCTTATCATAGCGCATACTCAATAGACCCTGCAGTGTACATTTATAGAAGCACAGATGGCGGAACGAACTATGATTCCGAAGCATTTACAGCATTTGCCATTTCAGGTGCTTTCCAAGCAATTAAAACACGTTCGGTTGTTTTAACTACTGGGCAGTATGCTTTAGAAATGCGTTGTTCATCTCCAACTTGCACGTTTATGGTATTGACCCAAGCAGTAATTACTGGAATTAGTATGGAGTAAAAACTAGTATGTATCTGCCAAGACGTTATACTAATCAAAAACCGGATATAGGTTTAGAAATAAATAGAAACCATGAAATCGGTAGAAGTGTAGTTGGCAGTTGGCTTATGAATGAGAATACTGGTAGATTAGCCGCTGATACTTCTGGCTATGGTAATCATGGCACGCTGACTAACATGGCGTTTCCGTCAACTCCAACGTCTGGGTGGAACCCAGGGAAAGATGGAGTGGCACTGGGGTTTGATGGGACGGATGATTATTGTTTATGTCCTAACGACCCGATAAATGGCACTAAAAATGCGAGTTTCGTTATCTGGCTTGTTCCTCGAAGCGCAAGCAATCTCAAGACTTTTTGGGCAGATCAGCAAAATGTTTATACTTACCGTGGGTGGTTTTTTAGAACAGAGATATCAAACATAGGATGTTCATTTCACGTTAATGATACGGCAGGCAGTAGTTCTGCTGAGATAACATCTGGATTTACACTTAATAATTGGCATTTTGTCGCTGGGACCGTACATGGTGGAAATAACCTCACGATTTATATGGATAATCAGTCTGCAACTAATTCAGGTACTTCTACTCAAATAGGCAATAATACAAATGGCATTTGGTTTGGACGAGACTTTAGTGCGTCAACGATTGGAAGTTTTATAATTTCTAAGGCGTATATTTTCAATAGAACCCTTCAAGACTCCGAAATCTGGCAACTCTCCTCTGACCCCTACTGCTTTTATCAACAGCCGGGGCGGGTGATGTATTTTGTTATTACTGGCGGGCAGGCATATTTCAAGACATTTACTGAAAGTCTTACTATGCAAACACAACTTCAACGTTCTTTTGGAAAAACATTGATTGAAAATATGGGCTTTGGTGATACTATGCCCAAAGGAACGGGGAAGATAAGCCAGGAAATTATAGCGTTAATTGATAATACAGTAAGGTCAGTACAGAAGACATTAAACATCGAAACATTAAATTTATCTGATACATCATCAAAATCAATTCAAAAAACGTTGGAAGCGGTACTAATCGAGGCTGATGTTTTCAGTCGAACCGCGGCTTTTGGAAGACTATTCTCAGAAGATTTAAGCATAACGACTCAACTTTACAAAGACACACAAAGACAAATTAGCGAATCACTTCTATTATCAGATGCGGTTATATTACTATTAGAAAAGTTCTTTTCAGAAGTATTGCAAGTATCTGATAAAGTATCTAAAGGGCAGGCGAAGACATTGATAGAACTGCTTTTATTTAGCGAAGAGTTTCAAAAAGCAATAACGAGAGAAATAGTTGAACAAACAATAATTAGCGATGTTGTGGAGACATTATTTGGCAAACTGTTTTCAGAAACATTAATATTACGGGATAATAAATACCTTGCGGTTAGTAAGATATTTGCGGAAACATTGCCGATTATTGATAGTTTTAAGCAAGATATAACTAAAAGTTTTCTCGAAAATATAGCAGTTACAGCTACGATTGAGACGATATTTGGGAAGCTATTTACGGAACGCATTAATCTAACGGATGAAGTAATTAAGGGAACCAGCAAGAACATAATTGAAACCATATTACTTTCTGATAATTTCCAACGTACCGTTAATTTTATCCGAATATTTGTCGCCGCCCTGACTTTAACTGATTCGGTATCTAAACAAATTGGGCTCACAAATATCGAGAGCTTAAAACTAACTGACGCTTTATCGCGGTATATCCAGCGCATAGTTACTGAAATTATTACGGTTGAAGATATAATTTCAGTTCTAGCGGAAGGAGTTACATATCAGAAAATCTTTACAGAATATTTGAGTATAGTTGATGAAGTCGCTAAATCAATTACTATACAAAAATCAGAGGCATTAAAAATTTCTGATATAATGTTTCGCGAAATATTTGTCGAATTAGCCAAATTGTTAGCACGTGAAATTCTATCCTTTACACTAATAGCTAAAAAAGAAATTAATTCAGTGCTAAGGAGCTAAGATTGAAGATTGAAGATTGAAGAATTACGAATTACGAATCTCGAATTACGAATCACGAATTTAGGAATTGTTTTAAATTCGTACTTCGTCCTTCGTAATTCGTAATTTCCTTTCCTTACAATCTTCAATCTTCAATCTTCCTTCTTCAATCTTCGTATGGAGAGGTAAAAAATGAACTCAAAAGTACATATAGCACAAGTAACTCTACGTGGATTTGTTTTGTTAGAACATTTCCGAAACGGAATTCTGATTGCTAAAAGAGAAACTAAAAATATAATAACTAACGCCGGGCTTGCAGTAATTTCGGGATTGTTGATTACTGATGTTTCTGTGAACGATTTTGATGAAATAGCAATAGGTACGGGTGCTGTTAGCGGAACAGCAGATAGCGGAAATGTCGGCGGTACTACTACTGTTGATACAGAACGAACTGAAGCAGAGGATTATTGGAATGGTGCGACAATAACTTATGTTACCGGGAGCAACGCCGGTGCAATACGCGATATTACTGATTTTGTAGCGGCGACGGCTACAATAACTCATGATGCGTTTACTAATCAGGTAGTAGCAGGCGACCAGTATAAACTTTCGGCGCGACCTACATCAACTGCATTATTAACCGAGATTGCTGCCGGTGGCGGAGAGCGGCGGACAGCGGGGAACGTAACAGGATCGAGACAACAAACTACTGTACCAAATGATACAGCGCAACTGGTAACAACCTTTACCTTTACTGGTGCGTATGGAATTGACGAATGTGGTGTTTTCAACGACCCGGCTGCTGGTGATATGCTTTGCGCAACTGCATTTGGAGACGTAAATGTTGTTTCAGGCGATACTATACAGATAACCTGGCGTATTGTGTCATCTTTTGGTGGTGCTTCATAGATTGAAGAAGGAAGATTGAAGATTGCAGGAAAGTTTTTCAATCTTCAATCTTCAATCTTCAATCAAAATAGGTGCTTCATAATGCCTTACGAGTTTTTTATTCGACAAAATGATACCAAACCATCATTATTGGTAACCTTGGTAAAAGATATAGAGGGCACGCCACACGACCTTATTGGAGGCACAACGGTAGTTTTTTCTATGTCGACGGCAATCGGCGGTACACAAAAGTTGAAAGATAAGGCGGTCAATATTGTTAGCCCTTCATTGGGACGGGTGCGCTATGATTGGGGAGTTGGGGATACAAATACAATTGGGATATACTACGGTGAATTTGAAGTAACATTTCCCGATGGAAGTATTCTTACGCTCCCAGAAAAGAACAGCGATGGCACAGGCGGATACATCATAATAGAAATTTTTGGCGAGGTTGCATAATGTCATCTTTAACAAAAGCACAATTTAGAGATGAGTGTAAAATACGTTCAAGCGCAATATCATCTTTTTCTGACCCTCTAATTGAAACATTTATTGATATTGCACTTCGAGCATATAGTCAAAAGTTACCTGAGTTGCGAGTAAGTCCTGATAATGCAATTGTAAGTGACCAAGAATTGTATGCTTTTCCATCGAATGCAGAATC
>Ga0210016_1002657_pt1 | contig 16215 bp, 18 predicted proteins | sample CryGeyCG2014_300_FD_185454 | JGI IMG/M metagenome (GOLD analysis project Ga0210016, IMG submission 185454) | Groundwater microbial communities from aquifer - Crystal Geyser CG02_land_8/20/14_3.00 (SPAdes) (version 2) | ecosystem: Environmental > Aquatic > Deep subsurface > Groundwater | place... | reverse complement strand
ATAATTGCAAGTAGAAATATTAATATTGCTATTTTCCAATTCAAGAATATAAAAACAACCCCGATCAGAAAACTTCCAATTTGCAAATCCTGCGACCTTTTCAAAATAAAAGCATAAGATTTTTTCATTTGGTTTAAGATAAAGCATTAACTGAACAGAATTTATTAAGAGGATTAATTTCCCATCTTGGATGTCTTTTCTTATATTGTCTATATCAGAAAACGGCATTTCATGATACCGAGTGTTTTTTATCTCAATCATATTTTTACCCCATAACTTTAGATTTTAGATCTACTATTGGTAGACTAGCTTTAGCTCTCGCTTCGCCTGTAAGTTCGGGTTTATATTTATCATTGGTAATTAATTCATAAGCTCCTTTTGGGCAAATCATTACTCTCAATTTAGGTAAGAGAAAAGAAAAAAACCTCAACCATTTAAAGGTATAATGATTTCGACTCCAAATAATTAAAACTTCTTCATTCTTTTTTATTCCTCTTTCCTTAAATGCAATCCATAGATGTTGAAAATCCTCTCTATAGTTTACAAAACCTGTTATTTTTTCTGGTATTTTTTTACATTCAAAAGTAACGGAAGCATAAGGCATTACATCAATTCTTTGAATTTTTCCATTCTTAACAATGGCTAAAGGATTAAAATTAATGACCCGGCAAACTTCCTCTTCAATTTTTGCCCATTGGGAATCTTTAAGCAATGTTATTTCTGATTTCATTTGATTAATTCATCAATACTAATCTCAAGAGCTTTTGCAATTTTATTGAGTGTTTCCAATGTTGGATTTTTATTTTCACCCTGCTCGATTTTAATAATTGTGTTATTAGCCACATCAGCAAGTTTTGCAAGTCGGTCTTGCGAAAGCCCTTTTTTCTCTCTGAGCTTTCTTAAATTTCCAGCCAACATATTTTCCTGCTTTGACATATTTTATTTTTGGTAGTACTATTGTATTGCAGTATATTAAAAGATTTAGTACTATTAAAATGATACTACAAAATATATTTTTGGTCAAAAATTGGGCTTCTTGAAAAGAAGCCCCGCTCACTATCGTTCGCTTAAAGAACTATAATCAAAGTAGGCTATGGTAACTGAAATACTGGTAAATCCTTATACTGCTATTCGATTATTTGCTAAAACCTATCTGGCTTTTGGGGATGAAGTATTAACAACTAGGAAATATAAAATTACAAGAGAAGCATGGATTGCTTCCATGTTTCTAATCGCTCTCGATCAACAATCAAAAACCGAATGGTGGTTAACTCCAGTTTCAGGAAGTGGTTCACCTGATTTTAACTGTTACTCTTTTTCAAGAAGCAAGGACAACAGTTTCACAAATCGATCTTTTCTTAAACTGGAAGTTTTTGAGTGGCGGAAAGAACAAAACGAATTGGATTTCCTAGATGCATTAACAGAAATCAAACTTAAAAAAATTATTGATCCCAACATTACTATTCTTTGCTACATTCGAAGAAATAGCTTAATTCCGCCCGCTATTGGATTAAATCAAAAATTAAAAACAATAAGTCCCCGAGTTAAAGATATTTGGTATTTAGGAGATGTTAGCGGTGACGCTACATTATGGAGAGTTACACAGTTATACCCGAACACCCTAGCTATCGATATAAATTATGACCATATCTTGCAAACAAAAGAAACTCAAAGCTTTTTGCATGCCTATAGGGCTAAATCAGAAAAACTTGAATTTGAGCCCACTGGTAAAAAGGTTCTTTTAACGCCAGAATTTGATTTAAAGTTAGAAGAATGAACACTATAAAATATATCGCTTATTGCAGAAAATCCACAGATGAACCGGACAGACAAATTTTGTCTATTGAATCCCAAGTATCGGAATTACAAGAGTTCGCCGCAAAAGAAAATTTGAAAATAGTTTCAACAATTACCGAGAGTAAGACCGCAAAGGAGCCAGGCAGAGAAAAATTTGCGCAAGTTTTGGAGATGGTAGAACGCGGCGAAGCCGCCGGTATCATCTCATGGCATCCAGACAGACTTGCAAGAAATTCTGTTGATGGCGGAAAGATTATCTATTTATTAGATACCGGAAAATTGCTTGATCTAAAATTTCCGTCTTTTTGGTTTGAAAATACACCGCAAGGCAAGTTTATGTTAGGGATTGGCCTTTAATCAGTCTAAGTATTATGTTGATAATCTTTCAGAAAATGTAAAACGAGGCAATCGCCAAAAACTTCGTCGTGGCGAGTGGCCAAATCAAGCGCAGTTTGGTTACTTAAATATCAACAAGAAAATAGAGGTTGATAATAAACGAGCCAAGTATGTGCAAAAAGCTTTTCAGCTTTTTGCTACCGGCGGCTACGGATATGCTGACATCCGCCAATTTTTCAACCAAAACAAAATTTTCAACAAGTCCGGTCATGAACTCCACCTTGATAAAGTCAAAAGAATTTTGACCGATCCGTTTTACTACGGGGTGATGAGATTTTGCGGCGAACTTTATGAAGGAAAACACGAGCCACTAATAAGCAAGAAACTTTTTGATAAATGCCAGGAGGTAGTAAAACTGAAAAGCCGCAAGGTTAAAAACAATAAACACTTGTTTGATTTTTTAGGTTTAGTGAAGTGCGGCGAATGCGGCGGCGCAATCACTGCCGAAAAACACACCAAGTATTACAAGCGGACAAATAGAACGGTTGATTATGTTTACTATCGTTATTCCAAGAAAATGGGTAATTGCTCGCAAAAATATATTGATAAAACGGAAATTGAGAAACAATTAAAAGATGTTGTTTTGCGAGCTTCTTTGCCGCCGCACGCCGCCAAAAAGTTTCTTGAATGGGGGGATAAAGACGCAAACGAAGAAAAGGGGAAATCATCGGGAATTGTTTCAACTTATCAACTCCAGCTCAAAGAAACAGAAGAGAAAACAGATCATTTACTTGAGGGGTACTTAGACAAGGTAATTTCTCCCGATGATTACCAAAAGAAAAAGAATGAACTTGTTGAAATAAAATCACTCTTAAACTCCAAAATTAAGGAAATTTCTCAAAACGGCGCTGAATGGCTCGAACCTTTCCAAGAATTCGTTAATAGTGCGCTTTCAGCGCACAAAATCGCGCGCGCAAAAAATAGTTGCCATGATTTATCAATCATTGCAAAAACTGTCGGCTCGAACTTCTTTTTATTGGATCGGCGGCTGTCCGCAAGTTTCAAAAAAGGCGGATTTGACGCGCTCCGCCAACGGCGGAGCGCTACCTCCCAACGACTTTCTTCTTCTTACTGGCTGGGGAGCTAGGATTCGAACCTAGAAAAATGGATCCAAAGTCCATTGTGATACCATTTCACCACTCCCCAATTATGTATATTTTACCAAAAATTAGGCTGATTAGGTATTGGGAGGGCTTAAGAAAATCGCCTTTTTCTGCGAATATAAAGAACAATAAGAAGAATCGGCACCCAAATAATAGCATATACTCCGATCCAGATCGCCAGTGACCCGATACGCCTGACTGTCCCGACCAGCGATCGAACTGCCTGTTTAAATATGACACTCGGTCTCCAGGTGTCTGTCGGTGCATAAGGAAGCGCAAGTTCATCGGTCGAAAGATAGAGGGTGATTTTTGCCATTTCCGCATTCTTCTTTAGATAATCCATCTGACCTTTAATCGAGTCGATGGAAGATTGGACATTGATTATTTCACGCTGAACCTCAAGAATATCCTGAATATTGGTCGCTTTATCAAGCATCTGTTCAAATATAGTTTTTGTTTTTTCATATGTTTTTAGTTGGGCGGCAAAGTCCACATATTGATCGGTGACATCATCACCCTGAAGGTTTTCGGAAATTACTTTAATGGAAAGGGAACGATAATATTGAAGTGCATTCTCCAACTGTTTTGAAGGAATGCGGACAGTGACAGTGGCCGAGGCGACATCGCTTGGATTTTCAATAGAAGAGTTGACCATATATCCGCCAAGTTCCTCGGCTTTTTTGATGACCTGTTTTTGGACAACGGCCACTTTTGAAACCTGCAAAGAAAGATAAGAATTTGTGATTACTAAACGGTTTTTGATATTTGCGTTCGGAGCAGATTCAGACGGAGGCATTATGTCATTCAAATTACCACCGCCTACATAAGGCAAAGGCGCCATTTTTTGCAATGAAGAAACACTATTTCCTTGGTTTGAAGAAGAATTTAAATAAGTGCGAGGCAAAAAAATAGAATTTTTTGCAAGAAGGTAAATGATTATTGCCATAAGAACGCAGATTAGCTTGTGGGTTTTTATCCAATTGACCATAGGTAATATTTTAAGAGTAATTTACTATATAGCTATTTGTCAAGTATATGCTAAAATCAGGCTATGAAAAATGGAAAAATTTTACTGGTCGGGCGGCCTAACGTCGGTAAATCAACCTTTGTCAATAACCTTATTGGCCAGAAAGTCGCCATTACCTCTCCCAAACCCCAGACGACCAGATTTCCCATCCGCGCTTTTTATCAGGACGAACGCGGTGAGATTATCTTCATTGATACTCCGGGAATCTTTGGCAAAGTTAAAGACTATCTTGCAAAAAAAATCAATCGAAATACTCTGCAAACACTGAATGAAGATGTCGATTTAGTGATTTATATGATCGATCATACCCGACGACGTGATTTTGAGGAAAGTAAAGTCTTGGGTCTGGTCCGTCAGATTAAAAAACCGAAGATTCTGGTCATCAATAAAATCGATCTTCAGGAAAAATCTTATCTACCGCAGTATAAATTTCTTGAAGAAGAAATCAAGGATGTTTTCCAAATCTCCTCTTTGAAAAAACTGCATCTTAAACCGCTCTTGCAAAAAATTTTTGATTTATTGCCAACACTCCACCCCCGAGGTGAGCCGCAGGCGCAACCCCACGCCGGGGGTAAAAATAAAACCGGCTATCCTCTTCTTAATCTCGACGCCAAAATTTTTATCGCCGAACTTATACGGGAAAAAGTTTTTTTAATGATGAGTGAAGAAATTCCGTATACGACGACCGTCATTGTAGACCAAATAAAAGAGAGAAGTAAAAAACTTACTTACATTAAAGCAAGAATTCTCACCACCAACGATCGTTATAAAAAAATGTTGATTGGGGCCGCTGGCCGTAAGATAAAGGAAATCGGCAGTTTTGCCCGAAAGGAAATTGCCTTGGCTATTAATCGAAAAGTCTATCTTGACTTAACGGTTGAGACCGACCCTCATTGGCAACAAACCTATTATTCTTAAAGCCTAATTTCTTTTTCCAACCAATCGATTTTTTCGTTTTTTCTCCGCCAGAAAATATCTTCCCAAATATAGTGAACCGCCAACATTGAATATCTACCATAATGTTTAATAATATCCTTTTTAATCTTGTTCGCTGAAACCAACGGTTGATTATAGAACAATTGACTGTAAATTTTTTGTTGCCAAGGAGCAATATGATCAAAAGCGTCATAATGATGAAGCGCTTCAAAAAGCAGAATACGGCTGGTCTCCGGTCCTACCCCATAAAGTTTCATTAACTCGTTCCGGGCACTTTCTTTGGTCATTTTTCTCAACGAAAACTCGTCAACTTTTTTATCAATAAAATCTTCGGTTAACCTTTTTATAAATTTAGCCCGATAGCCGATTTTTAAATTTCTCAATTTTTGTTCTGAAACATATTTTAAATTTTCCGGTCGCCAAATGGCATAAAACTTTTTATGATCAAACTCAGTTTGATCACCATATTTGACCAGTAGATTATCAAGCATCTGTACCGACCGATGAACGGTGGCATTTTGCAAAACAATACTAATAATCAACAGTTCATAAAGATTATGTTCGCAGGAATTTCTCATCCCCAACCATCTATTAAAAACCGGCGTAAATCTTTTATTTTTTTTTGTCAGTTTAATAAAGTCTGATAAATCTTGATCTAATTCATAACGATAAATAATTTCTTTTTTTATTAACTCTAGTTCGCTCTGCGGTAATTTAGTTTTACCATCTTTGAGACGATCGTCTCTTAGATTGTCAAAGTTAAAGTACGCCGTTACTTTTAATTTGGGATTGTAAACGTCTCCCCTGTCTTCTATCCGCAAACCAAATAGTTTTTCTCCTACTCTCATTAATTGCCAATATTTACCTGGTTGCCAATCATCCAGTGGTAGCTTATTTGGAAAGTGAGACGGTTTATGAAAGGTGCCGTCGAAATGAAAAGGAGATTTTGGATAGAGAAAAAATGAATTAATTGTCATTTCTTTTTATCGAGTTTGTCCAAGCCTAATTTTTTTACACCGAAATAAACAACGACGGCGATGACGATGAAATCGATTGAAGTGCTGATAAAATGACCATAAAGAATTTTTGCCGGACCAATGATAAAACTGGCCGTCTCCAAACCTTTGGCCAGCCCCAAAAAAATTCCCAAAACAGGATTAATAATATCACTAACAAAAGATGCCACCAGTTTTGAGATCGCTCCACCCAAGATAAAACCAACCGCTAATCCAACGACTCCCTTTTCTCTAATAAACTCCAAAAATCCTTTCATATTATTAGTATTTATAACCCTACCACCCTATCCCGACCGCTTCGGTCAAGAGAAGGTTGGTACAATGCTCTAATTATGTTAGTTTTTTTACTCTTTCTAAACATTCTTCCTTTCTTAAAATTTCCATCGACTCATTTAAAGGCGGTGAAATTCTTTTGCCCGTGATCGCGACCCGCAGATCCATAAAAAATTGACTGTTTTTGATATTTAGCTCTTTAGCTAATTTTTGCATTGCTTCGCCAATAGCGGTTGCTTTCCAAGTATTAACTTTTTCCAAGACTCCAACAACTCTATTAAAAAAATCTTTTTTGCCAGACAGGTCAACCTGCCAGGTTGCCGGAGCTTGGAAGAAAAACTCACACAAGGGCAGATAATCAGCCAGTTTTTTCATTCTCTCCTGCACTAGCGGAATTGTCTTCTCAACAATTCCTTCAGGATAATTTTTCCCGATAAATCCTAAAACTTTTAACTTTAAACTTTGAACTTTTAACTTTCTTAAGTATTCTCCATTCATCCACTCCAGTTTCACCGGGTCAAAAACCGGCGCAGTTTTTTGGACATCTTTAATATCAAATATTTTTACATATTCTTCGAGACTAAAGATTTCCTTACCTTCCGGGTGACTCCAACCCATCAATGACAAATAGTTAAGGAGGGCTTCTGGCAAGATTCCTTTTTCTAAGTATTCAGATGTCCAAACCGGATTTCTGCGTTTTGACAGTTTTGATTTATCAGGATTTCTCAAAAGAGAAACGTGGGCAAACAACGGTAACGACCAACCGAAAGCTTCATAAAGAACAATGTGTTTTGGCGTCGACGGCAACCATTCTTCTCCGCGAATAACATGAGTAATCTTCATTAAATAATCATCAACGACGACTCCTAAATGATAGGTGGGATAACCGTCTGATTTTAAAATAATTTGGTCATCCAGGTTTGACCCTTCAACCTCTATCTGACCTCGAATTAAATCATTAAATATTATTTTCTTATTGGGGATAAATAAACGAATAACATATTTCTCTCCTTTGACAATTTTATTTTTTATTTCCTCTTGATGGAAATAACAATAGCGGTCATATTTGGGAATCTGCTTGACCGCTTGCTGTTTTTTTCTCATCTCATCAAGTCTTTCCGGTTTACAAATACAATAGTAGGCCTTTCTTTTTTGAACCAATTCTTCTGCATGCTTTTTGTAAACTGCCAGTCGTTCTGACTGTCGATACGGAGCGTATGGTCCACCAACTAACGGTGACTCGTCAGCATGAAGTCCGATTGCCTCCAAAGTCTCAAGCATTCTTTTTTCTCCCCCGGGCACGAGACGAGTTTGATCAGTGTCTTCGATGCGGATAATAAATTGGCCATCATTTTTTTTGGCCCAGGCGTAGTTCATCAAGGCGGTGGAAACACTACCGACGTGAACGTCTTTACCTGTTGGTGAAGGAGCGATTCGTGTTCTAACCATGATAAAAATTATATAATATTTCGGTGATTAAATCAGATTGTTTGTGCCAAAAAAATTCTCTATTCCAACCAAAAATTGTTTATGAAAACGAAACGGTGTTTAGAAACTTCAACAGCGTGACTATCGGTCGCTGCATCAATTGCGGACTTTTAAAAACCGTTCTCCAACCGAAAAATAAATTTAATCCGCAAACAACCCATGCCGATTTTTATGAAGAAAAACATTTTCTTTTTGTTAGTCTGCTCCAACCGATTGTTGACCAAATAAAAAAATACAAAAAAACCGGTTTGGTTTTAGACGTCGGTTGTTCATCAGGTATTCTTTTGGAACTGTTAAAAAAAGAAGGTTTTGACATCTACGGAATTGAGCCTAATAAAAAAGCTTTTTTAATTTCGCAAAAAAAATTTGGCGGCAAAATTTTCAACGGTTATTTATCGGAGTATATTAAGAAAAAACCGCGCGGCTTCGACGTTATTATTTATAACCACGTTCTCGAACATATTGATAAAGTGGTTGAAGAAATTAACTTAATAAAAAAAGTGCTTAAACCCGGCGGTCTATTGGTTATCGGCGTTCCTAATATCAACAACATAATTTTTTTCTTAAGACAGAAATACTGGGAATATCTTGTGGCGCTTGAGCACATCTGGCATTTTTCTAAAAAATATTTGGTAAACTTTTTGAATAAAAAAGGCTTTAATGTTTCTGAGGTAAGTTTCTCTAATGATCGGCGACCTGACTATCCGATCTTAAAGCGAGGATATTTCTATTTTTTATCAATTATCAATAAACTTTTCAATACTGGTGAGTTAATGTTGATCGTTGCCCAACTAAAATATGACAAACATGATTAAAAATTTTATTTACTGTCCAAGGTGTAAAGGACTGCTAAAACGGATCGACGGTCGATTGATTGACTGTCCTAAATGCCATTTTCATTTTTATCTCGCACCGGCACAAACAACCGCCTTGATTATGGAGAATTCCAAAAGGCAAATTTTGTTGACAAAGCGCAAGTTTGCTCCAAAAAAAAATTATTGGGATCTGCCAGGAGGCTTTATCAACTTTAAAGAAACCGCCGAAGAATCTTTAAGACGGGAGATAAAAGAAGAACTAAATATTACCCTTAAACAACTTACTTATTTTGGCAGTTACTGGAGTTACTATCCTTATAAAAAAATTCGATATCAGACTCTCTGTTTAGCTTTCACTTCTCACTATGATGGTCAAAAAATCAGTGTCAACGACGATGTCAAAGACTACCGATTTTTTTCTTATAAACAAATCTCTCTGGATAAAATTTCTTTCGTCGATATAAAAACCGCTCTTAAAGATTATTTAAAAAGGGTTTCGTCATAATCTAGTTAGCGTCTTTTAGTTAATTTAACTAAACCGAATAAAGCAAAAAAACCCGGGAGAAGTAAAATATTTAAATATTTAAAAATATCCTTTTGCCTTTCCGATAATTCCGGTAAGGGATAGAGGTTGACGGCTCGCTGGCGGATACCTGATAAGGCCCCGCCCGAAGCCAAATTATCTAAAATATTAAGAACAAATTCAAGGTTGCTTGAGCTCCGGCTAAGGTATCTTTCTTGAATAAATCTTGAGGAAGGAATAACGATGACCTGACCGCCTTGTTTGCTTTTGGCCTGGGCGACGACAACGAACTCCTTTAGGGTTTCGGCGTTAGGTTGAGGAATTTTCTGCGGGTCAAGGACAAAACCGCCGGTTGACGAACCGTCTTGAGTCCAAGATTTCTGGGTTGACTTCACCAGCTCGGTTGTCTCAATATTATTACGGCTAATTAATCCAAGCGAAGACACCCAAGGAAAGGTTAGTTGATTAATATTAGAAAAAAAACCAAGTTTCTGATTAAACTGGTCTGTTTTAATCCAAAATGGATAGACCGAAAAAAACTGAACCTGGTTGTTACCGAAATTGACCATCTCGGCCGAACCAGAAAGGACTAAATTTTTATTAACATCAACGCCCCAATCTCTTAATAATCCAAACAGATTATTTTTTGCCTCGGCCGTCTGCAGGTTATCAAGTACCCAAACACCGTCGATAAAAAAAACCGCCGTGCCTTTATTATTTAAATAATTTCTTATTTCATTTATCTCGTCGCTGCTAAATTCTTTTTTATTGTCATCAAAAATCAATACCGACTTGTAAGTCGAATCAATTTTTTTGACATTTGACTCTGAAGAAATGTCAAGAAAACTCAAGCTAAACTGTTGCCGTAGTACTTCTTTTAGCGTAGCCAAATCATCTTGGGCGGGGTCAAAACTTTCTTGTTTGCCAACGATGGCAATTTTGTCTAAATTTTTTTTAGTTAGTTTATAGATCGCGGCGGTCAAATTATACTCTAGACTTTCTAAATCGGTTGCCTGAGGAATAATCTCTTTTTTTTCACCATAAGCCACCGCGATTCCAAAATAAACGGCGGAAACTGCGTATTTATCCTGTTCAATTTGTGAAAATTGTAACTCGGGAATTCCCGCTTCTTTAGCTTGGTTTAAAGCCTGTTCGTCTTTTTTCGGATCAAGAATTTTGACGACGACTTTTGATTCACTCTGATTTTTATACTCATTTAAAAAATCAATGACATCGCTTTTTAGCGGCAGAAATCTTGTTGGTAAATCCGAAGAAACAAAGAATTTAATGTTAATAATATCATCGAGATTGCGGAGAATGTTCTTGGTTGACGGCGATAAAGTATAGGCTTTACCATTGGATAGGTCCAGACGCCAAGAAACCGGAGATAATAAAAAATTGAAGACAACAAAAATTGCCAGCGAGACGAGAATAATTAACTGGCGCTCAGCCTTGTTTAATCTTAAAAACTTGACCAGGTTAAATTTTTTGATATTTTTTAATTTAAAAAACATATTACTTCCGTTTTTCTAAATCAACAATGGTTAAAAATAAAAACAGGGCCGTTAAGCTCAAAAAATAAAGAGTTGAACGAAAATCAATCAACCCTTTGATGAAATTTTGCAGGTGATAGCTGGGACTAAAATAGCTGAAAAAGTCTTGCAGAGTCTTAGGCAACACCGAAGCGGTGAAGTCCGTAGACAAAACCAATAAAAAGAAAGTAGTTAATGCCGCCAGTAGAAAAGCGACTACCTGATTTTTCGTCTGAACGGAAAAAAACATCGCCAAAGCGATGAAAGAGCTTCCTAAAAAAACCGCCCCCAAATAACCAACGGCGATTTCTGATAAATACATTCGAGTCAATATTGATAACGAAATAGGAAGGGCTGTCGTCAACAATAAAGCAACTATTAAGAGAGTTAATAAGGTAAAAAACTTGGCTAAAACAATCTGCGTTTCTGACACTGGTAAAGTTAAGAGAGTTTCGATCGTATTAACTCTCTTCTCTTCTGACAAAATTCTCATTGCCAACGCGGGGACAAAAACCAAAAAAAGCCATGGGAGTAAACTAAAAAAAGATTTCATCGACGCCGAACCAACAAGAAAAAGATCTTTGACAAATAAAAAATTGGCAAAGATGGCAAATAAGATTACAACAATATAGCCGATGGGATTATTTAGATAATAATTCAATTCTTTTTTATATAAAGTCTTCATAAAAATAGTTAAATAGTTATTTGATTAACCTTTTAAACAACTTTTCTACCGTTCCCTTTCCCTTCGGTTTTTTACCGTCGTAAACAATTTTTCCTTGATTAATAATAACAATCCTGCCGGCGACGTCCTCAACCTCGGACAAAATATGAGTAGAAAAAATAATCGTTTTTTTCAGTCCCTTAATTAACTTTTTAATTTTATCTTGTTCGATTGGATCCAAACCTGAGGTTGGCTCATCAAGAATAAGGATCTGGGGGTCGCCAATAATGGCCGCCGCCAAACCAACCCGTTGTTTAAACCCGCGCGACAGCTCTTCAATCTTTGAGTTTAAAACTTCTTCTAAACCAACCTGGCTGATTATTTTTGAAAAGTTTTGATCTTCTTTGGCTTCGGCGATAAACTGGAGATATTCTTTTACTCTCATTTCTTGATATAAGGGATTGTTTTCCGGCAAGTAACCGATTTTTTTGAGGACTTCAATTCTGTTACTAATCGGGTTTAGGCCATCAATCGATATCTGACCAGTGGTTGGCCAAAGATAACCAAGGAATAGGCGCATCGTTGTTGTTTTTCCAGCCCCGTTAGGGCCGACAAAACCAATAATCTCACCCTCTTTGAATTGAAAAGAAACATTATCAACTGCTATTTTATCTTTAAACTTTTTCGTCACCCCACGCGAAGAAATCATAGGTTATATTTATAACAAAAACCACTTACCTTAGCAAGGTTAAACTATTGGATAAATTATCTCAGCAAAATAGCCATTATTATCGGGCGATCTTTCCATGCCTACATAAAGATAAATTTCCAAGTCGTCAAAGGGAAATGTTGTATTTTTCTTATGATTATTTGACGCCGCATATTTAGACACTTCCATCCACAAGAGGGATAATAATTTACTTGACCCTTGATGAATAAAAGACAATGCTTTAAAACCAGGAATTATAATTTTGTTAATATTTGCCTTTTTTTTTAATTCTAGTTTCCGATTAATGATTACTCCAATTTTCATTTTGGCTTTTTTTGGTTGATATCCCCGAGTCTCGAAAATAGTCAATAATGTAGCTGTTTGTGGAAATTTATAAAAACATTGACGTAACTCTTCAATATAGTCTCCAATCTTACTATATGGTCCTTCACGATCAAGACAATAAATCGAGAAGGATTTTATTTGCTTAATCGCTGGATTAACCAATGTTCCCGTTTTTGATAAATTTTTATAATAATTTTCGGTGCTGTCTAGAGCCAGCTTTAATGTTAATATTTCTTGTTCTAACAACTGACGTTTTTCCTTAAACAAATCCTTTAACGATTTATTTTTTTTAAGATATTTTTTTATTTCCGATAACGAAAAATTGAGTTTTTTTAATAGAAGTATGACTTGATAGTCAATAATCTGATCGGGTTGATAATAACGATAATTATTATAAGAATCTACCAGCTTTGGTCTAATAATTTCTTTTTGATCATACCAAAGAACTGTTCGCTTAGTCGTTCGAGCTAAACGAGCAAACTCTCCGGCAGTAATTAAGTTATTCTTCATATTGACAATGACGTAACGTAATACCTTATAATACCCTATAGTTTATAAGTTGTCAAGTTTATAAATAACATAATTATAAAAGGAGCCCGAGAAAACAATTTAAAAAATATTGATATTGTGATCCCAAGAAATAAAATTGTTTGTTTTATCGGTGTTTCCGGATCAGGAAAATCAACCGTTGCCTTTGATATTATCGCCCGCGAAGGGGAAAGACAGTATTTTGAGTCTCTACCCTCTTATGCAAGAAGATATCTTCATAAAAGCAACCGTCCAGACGTTGATGAAATTAAAGGAGTTTCGGCCTCAATTGTTATCAGCCAAGATCGGGTTCGAGGTAACCCCCGCTCAACCGTAGGAACTTTAACTGAGGCTTATACCTACTTAAGGCTTCTTTACTCTCGTGTAGGCTTACCATCGATGGATTCTTCATATTATTCGTTTAACCATCCATATGGAGCTTGTAAAAAATGCAAGGGTCTAGGTAGGTCAATTGAAGTAAACCTTAATAAACTTTTAGATATGGAAAAAAGCCTTAATCAAGGAGCAATTAGGCATGGAGACTGGCGCGTGAAAGGAATGCGTTGGAGTATTATCCGCGCCACTAATTTTTTTGACATGGATCTTCCTTTAAGAGATTTTAGAGAAGAAAGTCTTGAAAAACTTCTCTATGCTCCCAAACAACTTATTGAAGACACGGGTGATTATAAAGTGATTAAATGGACCTTTGCCGGATTGATTACTCATATTATGACGCGCGACACTAATATCCACCGTGGCCCGACCCAGACCGATCTTGAATATTTTGATTTTATTGATTGTCCGGCTTGTCATGGGGGCCGGCTAAATCAAGAGGCTCTTGCGGTAAAACTAAATAAACTTAACATTGGTCAAGTAGCCAATCTTTCTTTAGATGATTGTTTCAGTTTTGTCCAAAGTATAAATCATAAAAATGCCTTGGCAATCAAACCACTTTTAGAGAAACAGTTAAAAAGCCTCATTAGTGTTGGCGTGGGCTATCTCAGTTTAAATCGCTCCACTAATACTTTGTCTGGTGGCGAAGCCCAACGCGTCAAGATGGCTCGTCAATTAAGCTGTGACTTAATTGAAACAATCTATGTTTTTGATGAGCCCACCGCTGGTCTCCATCCAAGAGACGTTAATAATATTAATCAATATTTGAACAAATTAAAAAATAATAATAACTCCGTTATTGTTGTTGAACACGATGAGGTAATTATTAAAAGCGCCGATCATATCATCGAACTTGGTCCAGGAGGCGGAAAAAATGGTGGCAGAATCATTGCTCAGGGAACGCTTCGTGAGGTAATTAATAACAGACAATCTGTCACCGGAAAATATTTATCAAGAAAAAGTAATCTAAATAAAATAAGACTGTCGCGAAGAAGTAACCGCAGTATTAAAATAGTTAACGCCAAAAGAAATAATTTAAAAAATTTAAATTTAAATCTTCCCCTTGGCGAGTTGATTGCTTTAACCGGTGTTTCCGGATCAGGTAAAAGTTCATTAGTCGAAGAAATTTATTCACAACATAATAATATTGTTTTAGTCGATCAAAGTCAGATTGGAGCCAATAAACGTGGTTGTGTCGCTACCTATGTTGGTGTATTTGATGAAATAAGAAAAATATTTGGGAGAGCTAATAATATGTCGCCGAGTTTATTTAGTTTCAATTCTTATGGAGGGTGTGAAAATTGTAAAGGCATCGGATATATTGAAATGGACATGAATTTCTTGGGAGATGTCAAAATTAAATGTGAAAACTGCCAAGGATCACGATATAAAGAAAAAGTCTTACGTTATCAATATCAGGGGAAAAACATTGCTCAAGTTTTAATGATGACGGCTGAAGAAATAAAGGATTTTTTTAAGCAAGAACTAATCAAACAAAAAATGAATTTCCTTATTGATGTTGGTCTTGACTATGTTGAGATGGGACAAACACTTGACGCCTTATCCGGGGGCGAATCACAAAGATTAAAACTAGCCACTCGCTTGGAAGAAAAAGGTAATTTTTATATCCTCGATGAACCAACATCGGGTTTACACTTTGCAGATATAGAAAAACTTATGCGTCTTTTAAACAAATTAGTCGATGGAAGTAATACGGTATTGGTAATTGAACATAATCTAAACGTTATTGCCCAGGCCGATTGGATAATCGATCTTGGTCCGGAAGGCGGTGATAAGGGAGGAAAAATTATCGTTCAAGGAACGCCAATAGCGGTTTCACAAAACAATAATTCCTATACCGGACAGTTCTTAAAAAAAATATTAAAGTAATTATCATTTACATTGACACTCGCCGTCCCCATAGTTGCAGTCATCGTCGCAACAACAAGCGGTATTTTTGAAATTTTTTTCAATAATCCTCCAATTAAGATTTTCAAAAAAAGCATCGATATAACTTCCTCGATTTACGCCATAATCAATAAAATAGGCGTGTTCATAGGTATCAAGAGCGATAATCGGCGTCACCCCCCAAATCATGTAGGTGTTTTGCGAGTCGCTAAGGTAGTTAAATAATCTTTTTTCCCGGTAATTCCAGCCGGTAAACACCCAACCGCGGGCTGAGATCCCGGTGGCTTTCAAATCTTTTTTAAAGTTATTAAAACTGCCGAAGTCTTTTTCAATTTGCTTCAACCAGGTACCGTCTGGTACCTGGCCATTACCACCCAGATGCCTGAAATAAATCTCATGATTAACCACCCCTCCCCAGGCAAACGACAGTTCAGTCTTCAGTTCACGAATCTTTGAATATACCTGATTAGCTTTCCCGAAATCTTCTTCTGTTAATTGAGAAATTTTCTCATTGATTTCATTGTATTTGTTGACATAACCTTGATAAAGCTTGAGGTGCTCTTCGACGGTTTTTTTGGAAATTCCTTTCATCTGAAAAATAGATTCCGAGAATTTTTTTGGTTCAAATTTTTTTATTTTCATCTATGATAAATGTCAAGGGTAATTTGTTTTTCCCTTAACTTAATAACTTTTAAACGTTTCCTATTAAACAACTTTGATCAACCATCTATTCGCCCGTTAGTATAGGACAGATTGCCGGTC
>Ga0210016_1002656_pt1 | contig 16215 bp, 20 predicted proteins | sample CryGeyCG2014_300_FD_185454 | JGI IMG/M metagenome (GOLD analysis project Ga0210016, IMG submission 185454) | Groundwater microbial communities from aquifer - Crystal Geyser CG02_land_8/20/14_3.00 (SPAdes) (version 2) | ecosystem: Environmental > Aquatic > Deep subsurface > Groundwater | place... | reverse complement strand
AATACCGATAAGGGCATGGATACCCCCCATTGCCGGCAAAGCCACCCCCAATGGCACTGTGCCTGAGATAACTAGCTCAAAAACACAGGCCACAGCTGCTACCACTACCGATAGCCAGGCAGCCAAACCGCCACTAACTAGTATCCTTTTCTTTTGTCCGCCGGAAAGGAAAGCGCCACCTCGATAAACATAATAACTTATAAAAGTAGCAATAATTCCCATATTAACGATATTGGCCCCCAGTGCCAGAAGCCCCCCATCTTGAAAAACCAGGCATTGAACCACCAGGACACAGGTCATTATCAGCATTCCGGCCCAGGGACCCAGCAGGATAGCAGCCAGAGCAGCTCCAATAAGATGCCCTGACGTGCCTCCAGCTATAGGGAAATTAAGCATCTGCGCGGCGAAGATGAAAGCCGCTAATACTCCCATCAGTGGGACTTGTTTTTCCCCCATCTTTTTATTGGTCGCCTTGACCGCATAGGCAACACAACCAGCAGCCACCACGCAGCCAGTTACTGCTACCGGGGCACTGATAAAACCATCAGGTATATGCATAGAAACACCTCCTTTTATAGTTCCTTTCTTACACCGTATCCATTGTATTTTATTAGATATTTGATGCAATTGCAATAAGATGCAACAATAAGGCAAAAAATTTTACCCTTTTTCTAGCTGCACCCTGGACTTTAAGAAATCTATTTCATGCACCTTGCCCCGAAAAATTCTCCTTTCCCCAAACAGGGTCTGTACCTCCACCCGTTCTCCATCAATGACCATGTAGGCAACATCCTCTAAAATTGGCTTATCGCCTTCTGTAGTCTCATAAACTTTGGCCAGACACATCTTAATGTTTCTCCTTGCTACGTATTAAAGCCTCTCGTGCTTTTATTAAATTGTCACCAACCACTGCCATTCCCACAGCTACCTCTTGCAGCTTCTCCCCGACATCAGTGAATAGAGGAGTAGCCTTTTGAGCCCAGTCGCGGAACTCTTTCTCATGCTCCTGGTTATGTTCAATCCAGTAGTCGAGCAAAATACGCAATCTTTCTTGAATGTCACTCATAACTCAGATTGTTCCCTTTCTTGCGGCATTCGCTACACTGTCCTGAAATAGCTATATGTCTCAAATCGGCCTCAAAATCATAGCCACGGAGTAAAGCATTTTTCAACGGATGTAACAAGGATTCCTCTAGGTCCATTATTTTGCCACATCTGTAGCAGACCAGATGATGGTGATGCCCTTTCTCAGCAACATGGTAACGCACACACCCTTCGCCAAAATCGGTTTCCGTGACCAAATTCAATTCCTTTAATAACTCTAGGGTACGATATACAGTAGAGATATTGCTATAAGGATAGCGGGCATGTAATTGCTGATAAATTTCTTCAGCACTAAGGTGCTTATCGGCATTATGCAGTGCTTCCACAACCAGCATACGCTGTGGCGTTAGGCGATAACCCTTTCCCCGTAAAACTTCCTGGCAACTCATAGCGAGGTAAATTATAACAAACCAGATGGATTATTGCAAGAAGTTGCTGGTGCAACTAATTGATTTTGGCAGCTTTCTTACTGTCCAGCAGAATGGTCACTGGTCCATCATTATGAATCTCTACCAGCATGTGCTCCTGGAAAAGTCCTGTTTCTACCTTAAGTCCTGTGGAGCGAATCTGCTCAATAAAAAATTCGTAAAGTTTCCGTGCCTTATCCGGTGAAGCTGCCTCGGTAAAACTGGGACGTCTTCCCTTTTGCACATCAGCCAAAAGAGTAAACTGGCTTACTATAAGGATTTCTGCTTTTGTTTCTAATGCTGAAAGGGCAAACTTGTTCTCTTTGTCAGGGAAGATACGGAGGTTAGCTATCTTGTTCGCCAGATAATAGGAATCTTCCTCTGAATCACCCACGGCAACGCCAAGGAAGACAACAAGCCCCCGCTCGATTTTGCCTACCACCCGCCCACCTATGCTTACTGAAGCTCTGGCAACCCTCTGCACCAATGCCTTCATGCCGGCACCAATCCCAATCATTCACTCACTGCTATGGCATCCGCCAATACCCACCCCTCCTTATCGCCATAAGTAATTTTGTAGCGCTGTGGAGTAGTACCATACATCATGTCCTTTTGCACCTCCATCACAGTCACTGCAATAGGTTCCTTTATCGTGTCAACAACTTCAGCCCCCTCCACCGCGCTTCGCGGTGTATCCCAGACTCTTATGCATCCATTCCACCGCTTTAAGGTTTCAGCACTGATCTTAGCCTTATAAGGCTTCACTTTCTCAGACATAAACACCTCCCTCAGTTAATTTTTTATCAAAGCGAATTTTATACCTCGAGTTTGGCAGAATCAATTAAGAACCTAGACAAAATTGCTTGCCCTGTGCTATCCTTAGCTTGATAAATGGAAATTACTTGGCTGGGACGTTCGTGTTTCTTCATCAAAGGAAAGGGAAAAACCATTCTAACTGACCCATGTCATCCTGATTTTGGTTATCCCCTAAGCAAGCCCCATGCCGACATAGTAACAGTAAGCCATTTCCATCCCGGGCATAGTTATATTGATGGTGTGGCTAACAGCCCTAAACAAATCAAGGGACCGGGTGAATATGAGATAGGAAAGGTATTTGTCACTGGCATCACTAGCTTCCATGATAATGAAAAAGGAGAAAGAAAAGGCAAGAATACCATTTATGTTATGGAAATTGATGGCATAAATTTGTGCCATTTGGGTGATTTGGGACATCCTCTGACCCCACAACTGCTGGATGACATAGGAAGCATTAATGTCTTGTTTTTGCCCGTCGGAGAAACGTCCACTATACCCATTGATGTAGCGGTGGAAATAGTGAAACAACTGAACCCTAGCATTGCCATTCCAATGCACTATAAAACCCAGGTTCGTGACAACCTTCAGCCTGTGGATGAATTCTTAAGAAGAATGGGAATTCACGAAACAGAGACAAAACCAAAACTTTCGCTTACTCGCTCTTCCTTGCCTAGCAGTACGCAAATCGTAGTCCTAAATTATACGAACCTATGAAGCCAGGACTCAAATCTGCCTTGGACTGCGGAATCAGCGAACGTAATTAATAATGGCTATTATCCCCACTATGATAAGGTAGATGCCCACTAAGTAATTGAGGATTTTCGGGAAGATCATCACTATGATACCGAAGATTAAGCTGACTATCCCTACCAACAGACTTACACCAGAAAATATGACAGGCATAAACTATTACCTCCTTTAATTTTTTGTACCGATATTATGCCACAAAAGCGAGAGCATGTCAATAGCCTTATTGCTCCAAATACTCTAAGACAAGGGCTACTGCGCCAAGCAAACAAGAATCATCTCCTAACAAGGCTGGCCTGATTTTAACAGTGTTTACTCCTGTTTTGAAAGCTCTTTCCTTGACCACTCTTATTGCCGGCCGGAGCAATAAATCACCCATCTTGGCAACGCCGCCTCCAATCAAAATTAGCTCAGGATTGAAAATATTGACCAGGTTAACCAAACCTACCCCGAGATAAAATCCAAGGTGCGAAACAAGCTCTTGAGCTAACTTATCTCCCTGTTGAGCTGCTTCAAAGATAATCTTGGCATCGATTCGGCTCATGTCTCCGTCCACAAGTTTAACAAGGAATGTTTGTTCGCCTTGTGCAATTCGCCTTACCGCTTCTCTGACTAAAGCGGTACCAGATGCTAAGGTTTCCCAGCAACCAATATTACCACAATTGCAACGTGGACCGTTAACGTCTATGGTCATATGACCAATTTCGCCAGCAGCACCGGAGGCTCCAGTGTACAACTTGCCATTGGTAATGATGCCTCCTCCAATTCCAGTGCTCACAGTGATATAGATAAGGTTAGCCACTTTCTTCTTCAACCCAAATGTCCATTCCCCCAAAGCAGCCAGATTGGCATCGTTGCCCAGATAAGTGGGAATGTTAAAATGCTGCTGAATAATATCTCTCAAAGGCACCTCTTGCCAGCCAGGAAGATTGGGAGAGAGGATAACCTTACCACTCTTACTATCAATAATGCCGGCAGCCCCAATCCCTATGCCGGAAAGCTGCTCAGCCTCAACTTTGCCCTGGGATATAGCTTCCTCTATAGTCATAAGTATGTTATCTATGACGGCATTAGGTCCACTTTGGGCTAGTGTAGGATTGTATCCTCGAGCAAGAATCTCCCCTTTGGTCGTACTCAGTGCGGCGGCAATTTTACTGCCACCGACGTCTACCCCCAGAATAAGCTTATTCTCTTTATGTTGTGCCATTATTGCTTTATGCTACTGGGGTGAAAAGAACTTGTCAAACAGTGGGGATGGAGGGTAAAATGATGAATAAAATTTGGGACCCCGGCAAAAACCTCGTTTTTCAGGGGTATAGGGATATTGTGATTGGTCTTGAGCATATAAGAAGTTTATCCCGTGCATCTCCCACCAAAATAGTGCTTTTGGTAATTGATGGCATAGGTGGTTTGCCACACCCCAAAACAAATAAGACGGAGCTGGAGTCAGCCAGGAAGCCCAATTTAGACTGGATAGCCAGGGAGTCTGTTTGTGGGCTCATCGACCCTATAAGTCCGGGAATTACGCCGGGAAGTGCCGCAGGACATCTAGCCATCTTTGGCTACGACCCTATTAAATATATTGTTGGGCGAGGAATTATTGAAGCTTCAGGAATAGGTTTGGAACTAAAAGCAGATGATATTGCCGCCCGAGGAAACTTTTGCACTGTTGATGAGCAAGGAATTATTACTGATAGAAGGGCAGGGCGAATCCCTACGGAGAAAAGCGCAGAACTATGCCGTTTATTAAACGGGATTAAACTGGAAGGAGTTGAGCTTATTGTGGCACCCATAAAGGAACATAGGTTTGCGCTCATACTTCGGGGAAAAGGTTTGTCACCTGAACTGACAGACTCTGATCCTCAACGAACAGGATTACCGACTAGAAGGATTGAAGCTCTATCATCGCGAGCGGTGAGGACAGCGCAAATCGCTAATGAATTTGTCGCTCAGGCAAAGAGTCAATTAAGGGGCGAAAATTCAGCTAATATGGTGCTCATGCGAGGCTTCTCCCGACGTCCCACCATACCATCTATTTCTAAAATCTATAAACTAAAGCCAGTGGCAATAGCAGCATACCCGATGTATCGTGGCTTAGCCAAATTATTAGGAATGGAAACAATAACCACGGGCGATAGCATCAATGACGAGCTTGAAAGTCTGCAGCACCACTATGCTGATTATGATTACTTCTTTGTCCATTTCAAGAGTACCGATTCTCGAGGAGAGGATGGTAACTTTGAGGCTAAAGTTCAGGCCATTGAGGAACTTGATGATGCCCTTCCCAGTTTACTCAACCTGGATCCAGATGTCTTGATTGTTACCGGTGACCACTCCACTCCAGCAACTCTGGCTATGCACAGTTGGCATCCAGTTCCTTTTATGCTACGCTCCAAATGGTGTCGTCCCGACAGTGTTATTGAGTTCTCGGAGACATCCTGCCTTCATGGCGGGCTGGGACATTTTCCCGCGGTGGAAATTATGCCTCTGGCTATGGCTCATGCCTTAAAGCTGGATAAATTTGGTGCCTAGGAGGTGATAAAGTGACAAATGCGGACTTTTCTTTAAGGGGCAAAGTAGCTCTGGTAACTGGTGGGAGCCGTGGTATTGGAAAGGCTACGGCTTTGGCATTTGCTAACTTTGGGGCAGATGTCGCCCTAGCCAGTAGGAAACTTCCCGAGCTGGAGAAGGTAGCCGAGGAAATAAAAAAATGGGGGAGGAAATCGCTGGCGATAGCAGCTCACTTAGGGAGGATGGAGGAAATAAGTAACTTGGTTAGCAAAGTTAAGGAGGAGTTTGGTAGGATTGATATTCTGGTCAACGATGCTGGTACAAATCCTGTCATGGCATCGGCGTTAGAGGTGGAGGAGCGAGCCTGGGATACCATTATGAATCTCAACCTCAAGGGGTTGTTCTTCCTCAGTCAGGCAGTAGCCAAAGTGATGAAGGAGCAGGGTAGTGGTTGCATCATTAACGTTTCTTCAGCTGCCGGAATTAGACCTGGCATATTGCCAATTTACGCTATAAGTAAAGCAGCAGTGATAATGGCAACCAAGGTCATGGCAAAGGAATGGGCCAAGTATGGCATCAGGGTCAATGCAGTAGCACCAGGGTTGGTTAAGACGCGTTTTAGTGAAGCTCTCTGGAACAATCCCAAAATCTTAGAAGTATCCTTGAAACAAACTCCTATGGGACGTATTGCTGAGCCAGAGGAAATAGTTGGAGCAATGATCTACCTAGCTTCAGATGCCTCCCGATATGTGACTGGAGTAACAATAAGTATAGACGGAGGGGAAACTATTTGACTTAAGGATAAAGGTGACGAAGAACTTAATTGCTTTTACAAAACAGGAAGGAAAGGGGGTATACACTTAAGAATGGATAAGGTTTTAGAAGGAATAAGGGTTCTCGATTTTGGTCGCTATGTTGCTGGGGCTTATTGTGGAGCACTCCTGGCAGATATGGGGGCTGAGGTTATCAGGGTAGAAAGGCCCGGTGGCGAGGTGGATAGAGAGTTAGGTCCTTTTGCCCCAAATGGGGAAAACATTGTATATGGAATGATCATGCATCGGAATAAAAAAGGTATCACCCTAAACACGCGGAGTGAGAAAGGGAGGGAAATATTAAAAGAATTGGTGAAACGAGTTGACATAGTAGTGGAAAACTATGGCGTGGAGGGTAAGAAAATAATGGGGCTTGATTACGAGCCTCTTTCCGGGATTAACCCGGGCATAATTTTAGTTTCCATTTCTGGATTCGGATCTTATGGTCCATATGCCAAGAAACTATGTTTTGATGCTGTAGCTCAAGGAATGTCAGGAGCGATGTGTTACACCGGGTTTCCTGGAAATCCTCCAACGAGAGCGGCAGCTCCTTATGTTGACTTTAGCTCAGGTATTTATGGAGCTCTGGGTGCTATGTTTGCCCTTTATTATCGAAAAAAGACAGGAAAGGGGCAGATGGTTGACGTTGCATTATTCGATGCGGCTGTTTCTTTTGTTGCTGGTATGGGGGTTGCTGCTGAGTATAAATTGCTAGACTATATACGTCCGCAGATTGGCAATAGCAGCTTTTATAATTATAACAATACCTACAAAGCCAGAGATGGATGGCTTTTCATATATACCTTGGGTAATTCAATCTGGCGAAGATTGCTCAAGGCTATTGATAGAGAGGATTTAGCTCAAGATCCCAGATTCAAAGATGATGTGAGCCGCTGGCAAAATAGGGACATCCTTGATCCGATAATTAGCGAATGGGTATCCCAGCATACTGTCAGGGAGGTGCTTAATCTTCTTGAGGAAGCGCGTGTGCCTTGTGGGCCAGTGAATGATATTAGCGCCGTAGTTGACGATCCTCATGTAAGAGTGCGCAAGGCAATTGAGGATGTTGATTTTCCTGGCGTCGGATCTGTGCCTCTTAGCGGTGTTGTTATAAAGCTCTCCCAGACACCCGGTGAAATAGAAAAACGAGCTCCTCTCATAGGCGAACACAACGAAGAGATATACGGCAAACTTTTAAATCTCAGCTTAGAGGAACTTCAGCAACTTAAACAGGAAAGTGTTGTCTAACTTCCAAAATGTAACTACACACGCACCTCAGTGCGTGCCAACATTTTCCTCTAAAACGCGTGCCTCATAGCTAATAAGAGTTAGAGCACCAACACAAACTTCTGTGCTGGGTAAAGTCCTATTATGAATTTATTGTGTTTGAGGACCGTTCACCAAGAGCGCCGTCCACCACCTCGTCTTTCCTCACCGGGACGGCCTTCGGAACGAGGACGAGCCTCATTAACGGTAAGTACTCGTCCTTTCAACTCCTTGCCGTTCATGCCTGTGATCGCGGACTGAGCTTCGGCTTTGGTGGGCATCTCCACGAATCCAAACCCTCTCGCTTCGCCACTGAATTTGTCCGTGATGATTTTGGCAGATGTGACCTGCCCAAAGGGTTCAAAAGCCTTTCGCAACTCCTCTTCCGTGACTTCACGCGGCAGATTCCCTACATAGATATTCATTCTACCCTCCTTTTAACTCCTTTTAAATATTTATACCAGAATGTTGCCTATTTAGTCAAATACTTTCCGGCGCTAAATATGCTTTGCAGCAGCTACGACTGCGATCATTCTTTTACTTAATCCCTTCCCTGAACTTGTTTCAGGGCAGACTGCTTTATCAGCCAGTATTCGATACTGTCAGCTAGAGCTAGCCAGCTAGCTTCAATGATGTTTGTTGAGCTACCTACTGTTCTCCAATGTTCCTTACTGTCACTGGATTCAATGAGCACACGAACTTTGGAGGCAGTACCAGCAGTTTCCTCCAAGATACGCACCTTATAGTCAGTAAGAGTCACAGCAGTTAAATCGGGATAGAACTGAAGCAAGGCTTTGCGCAAAGCCTGGTCAAGTGCACTAACAGGTCCATCACCCTCAGCGGCGCTGTGCACTATTCTATCGTTTACCTTAACCTTAATTGTAGCTTCTGATAATGGCTCTTCCTGATTTCCACTGCGAGGAGGGCGGCGGCGTTTCTCCACCACTACCATGAAATCAACCAACTCAAATGGCGGCCGATAGTCAGGCTGACTGCGGCGAAGCAAGAGTTCAAATGAGGCTTCAGCAGTATCATATTGAAACCCCTGGCTTTCCAGTAACTTAATTTCCTTAAGTATCTTTTCAATTTCCTTATTTCCGGGAACGGGCAAGCCACGCTCCTTAGCCTTATAAACAATGCTTCCCTTTCCCGCCAGTTCAGAAATGACAACCTTGGGACGATTGCCTACTAAATCAGGATTAATATGGTGGTAGCTATCTTCCCACCTCATCAGACCAGAGACATGTATTCCACCTTTGTGAGTGAAGGCACTAACACCGACATAGGGGAATCGGTCATAATGAGGCATATTAGCTATCTCGGAGACATAATGGGAAACATCACTGAGCTTACCAAGTTGCTCCTTAGTAACACAATCAAAGCCCATCTTTAGCTTCAGCGCTGGGATAACGGAGCAAAGGTTAGCATTGCCGCAACGTTCGCCATATCCGTTGACCGTCCCCTGAACCTGAATAACTCCTGCTTCAACTGCAGCCAGAGAGTTAGCTACAGCAAGTTCACTATCGTTGTGAGCATGAATACCCAAAGGAATAGAGGTCACCTTTTGCACAGCTTCAATCGTCTCTGTTATCTGCCGAGGTAAACTACCACCGTTGGTATCGCAAAGGATTACACACTCAGCACCAGCCTGAGCAGCATAAGTTACCACTTTAAGGCTATATTCGGGGTTTGTCATATAAGCATCAAAAAAATGCTCGGCATCAAAGAAGACCCGTAATCCCTTTGACTTAAGATAAGCTATAGACTCTACAATCATGTCCAGATTTTCTTCCAGAGTGGTTCCGAGAACTCGAGTTACATGTCTGTCCCAGCTTTTGCCCACAACGGTAACCAACTGAGTTTTAGCCTCCAATAGAGCTTGAAGGTTAGCATCTTCTTCCGCGCTGCATCCTGAATGCCTGGTGCTGCCAAAGCCAACCAGGGTCGCATGTTTCAGACATAACTCCTGTTGCCTGGCAAAGAATTCAATATCCTTGGGGTTAGAGCCAGGCCAGCCACCCTCAATAAAGTCAATGCCCAACTCATCCAGTTTCTGGCAGATCTTCAGCTTATCCTCAACAGAAAAGGAAATCCCTTCCTGCTGAGCACCATCCCTTAGCGTGGTATCATAAAGTTGTACTATTGACATTAGCTTAATCTATTTCAAAGGTAAATGACTTCTAACTTTGGCAATTACTTGGAGTAGCTTCACATAAGTCATGCCGTCATCTATTTTGTTCCAAAATTCCTCGCCTGTTAAGACTTCCCTACAATCACCCTTAAACAGTTACTCTCAAATTCTTCAAAACAGTAGGCCAGACGAATTTCCGTTAACGTTTTCGCTGTAAAAGAAGCTTTGCATAAGCAGAATTTAGTGGAAGAAGTACAGTGTTGTACATTGCAATTACATAAGCTCGGATTCACCCCTTGCCCTTGCATAATAAAAATAAGTCACCCTGTATATCTCTTGCTACCGTACGTCTTATCGCCTTTCCCTTCTTATGGAGCAAGCAAATTTCTCCCTTTTCCAGTTCTAAAGGATTTTGCGGGATGATAAATGCGTTTTTAATCTTGTCCCAGTCTTTATCTCTCACTGTTACTATATCATCAAGAAAAATACTGACATAGTATCCGTTTATCATTGTAGGTTCTTCAAGCTCTAACTTTCTATTCGTTATCTCAACATACTTCGGGTCAATATCAATACCTACAAACTTCCTTCCCAATTTTTTGGCAGCAATTGCCGTTGTCCCAGTACCAACAAACGGGTCGAGGATAATATCTCCTTCATCACTGCTTATAAGTAACAATTACTTCGTTTTAAAATATTTTCTGAATGTTTCATCAATTGTTTCTATCTCAGATTTTTTAAACTTCGACCCCAAGAGATTCCATAATACTTGTTCGTCTATAAAGTTATCCTCGTAAAGTTTAATAATTATTTGTTTTTTAGACATAATTTCTTTACTTTTTGTAAAATTCTATCGCGCTCTAATTCCTCGTTATATTTTTCTAAGATTTCCGGTATATCTTTTTTGAAATCAATTTTATTTGGTTTATTCACAGTAACATCATGCACTCTCAAAAAATCATAGATTTCAAACAAAGCATTTTTGCTCCTAAGTTCAATAACTCTGATATTGAGTTTTCTCGCTTCTTCAATCATCATAGGCGTTAGCCTATCGATAAGGAAGAGGTCAACTTTTCTTGCTAATGCTTCATCGGCAATCTCTGGATTACCGATCCCAAGCAGTTTTAACTCAATTTGTAATGCCCTCCTATTATCATCGCTAAAAATAATCCCATCAATTTCCCTATTTTCAACCAACCCCTTCCTTTTCATTTCTTCAAATACTAATACATATTGAGTTGGTTTCACTCCCAAAAGTTCAAAAATTGAGTAGAGCAGTTCCTTTTCAGTTTTCTTTCCTACCTCACTCCAAGCTCCACCTTGGACAGATAATTTCATAGCGGAGATGGTATTTACTAATATCAATGACTCTATTTCATTTAATTCCACTTTTTCGTTTTTCCATACAATAGAAACTAAAATTCTTGGTAGCGTATCGGTCGCGAACTCTTTTATTAACATTTCCAAAGATTTAACATTTTGCTTGCCTAATTCTATACAAACCTCTTTTCTGGATGTCCCCATCATGTTCGTTACAGTTTTATTATTCAAACCACCAAACCACAAGACCTCATTTTTGGTTTCACCTCTCTCAATTAAATTGGTAAGCCACCAATCAACACCTTTGTTTGCCCTCTTAGCAGTGTAGACTTTTTCTAACAACACATAGGCATTATCAATAAATCTCTTGTTAATAGTCGCTAAAACATAGGGTCTGTAATCTTTTCCTTCTAGGATTGAAATGATAATCTTGGATAAAAGTTTTTCCACAATCTCACCCTCCTTTGATTTTTATGTCTTGTGGAATTAATCTTATTGCTTCCGCTATTCTGTCAGCATTTTGTTTTAATCGCTTCTCAGAGACTCTCTTACCTCTCAGTGAAGAACCAGGATTCTCTTTAACTCTCTGTTCAAATTCTTTCATCTGTTTGGTAACAACTTCTTCAACAAAAGCATCGTCTTTCGAACTTATACCTATATTATTTGTTTTTTCTAAAACAATAATGTATTCATCATCAATCTTACCTATGTCCTTGCTGGTATATTTTTTGGTAGTATCAATATTTCTAAAGATTGTCTTTATTGGTCTGAAATTTAAATACGATGCAAAATCCAAGAAGCGTTTATAACTCTCTATGAGTTCGTATTCAAGGCTGGAATTTCCAATGGCAATTACACAAACTCCACCTTCTACTAAAACTCTATTCATTTCTATCATGGAGCGAAGCATATCAGCAAGATACTCTGAAAGGAGGCGGAATCTATTAGCAATGTAATGGGAATGCCCCCCTATTTCATGCTTTCTGAAGTCTTCGTAATTCATTCCGAGCCAAAGCATATTGTACATATGAACACGATAGTAATCCAATGCGTTGACATAAGGTGGAGAAGTTACAATAAGTGTTGAGCTATTAGAATCTATCTTAAGAAATCTCGCATCCCCATGTATAACTCTTACATTAGGTTCTTTCTTCACAAGAGCTCTCATCTCTCGGATTGTACCCATCATATTGATTATTTTCCTGTAAAAGTTAGCAAAAATCTCCACTCCATTTTCAGATTCAATTATCGACCATATCGTTGACGAAAGAGCAACCAATCCCAAATCATAAATTTTTTCCTTTTCTTTTAATTCGTCGAGCCCTTCTTTGATTAAACACAATTCATTTATCATATCCCTATTAAAGAGATTACTCACGTTTCTTTTTGGCAATTTTCTATAGTACTCAGGCTTGCGATGGTCACTATCTGTATATCTTTTTAGTTCCAGTAGTTTTTTACTAAGAAGGCTCATTTCTTCTTCTGATATCAGTCGTGCTTTTACTTTTGTTATAAGGCATGCCAAAGGATTGAAGTCATTACCAATGGAGGCTCGTCTGTTTAAAAATGATTCAACAATTGTTGTTCCACAACCACAAAAAGGGTCTATAACAGTATCATTTTTCTCGGTAAATAGGTTGATAAAGGTTTTAGGAATCTGTGGGATAAATCTTGCAGGATAGGAATGGAATCTGTGGGATAAATATTGGGTTTGAAATTCCTTAAAATCCCAATTTATCAAGTCAAGGGCACCATATTTGTCTTGTTGAGATGGATAATTGTTTTTTAGTATCTTCTCATATTCCTGAGTTATAGTTAATTCAGTTTCAAATAGTGTTTCTTGCATTTCATCATCTCCCTACAAAAACTTGTTTATCAAATACTAAATCTATTATATTCTGTCTTTCATTTATAACTTTTACCATTTTAAACGCTTCATACTTTACCTTACTCATTAACACACAAAACGGGCTTTTTCCGATTCCAACAGAATCAATTCCGATAAGGCTTGCTTCCACATTTAAAGTACCACTTCCGCACATGGGATCAAGAACAATTTCCCCCGGTTGTATGCCTAGTATATTTAGCAATCCTTTAATAAGCTGTGGATGGAATTTGCCCCGGTAAGGGAAAAGCCCATGGGTGGCATAGCCAGTAGAAAAATTGCCTTCTCTAAAGTATGATTTTGTTATTTCTGACCTCCCCACCCAGATAAGGGAACTATTATTGGAACAAATGATGTAATGATGGGTGGGCACTCTGTCTACACTTTTGAAAAATGCTCCTCTTCGAGTGACTTCGTCTTTAGTAAGAAAATTGCACTCATAAAGGGCAAATTCTAATTCAAAAAGTTCAGAAGTGTTAGGTAACAATTCATATCCCTCTGGTAACACAAGTGACGCAATCTTAGGTAAATCTGATATCGACCTTGTTTTTGAGATTTGTTCAGTACTCCCGATCTTCTCAGCGTCTACATCACCTAAATAGTTTCTCAACTCTTCACTCTCTGGGCGATTAAGTCTCCCATTTCCTTCGTTCCCACCTTGGTTTTACCCTCGGACATTATGTCATAGGTTCTGTAGCCCTCTTCCAAAGTGGTAAGGACGGCATTCTCTACAGCTTGTGCCCCAGTCTCCAATCCAAATGAATAACGGAGCATCATGGCTACAGCCATGATAGTGGCAATGGGATTAGCCATATTCTTTCCTGCCCGGCTTGGGGCGCTGCCATGGGTTGGCTCGTACAAGCCAAAGGTTTTCCCCTTGGGAATTCCCGCCAGGCTGGCTGAAGGAAGCATTCCCATGGAGCCAGCCAGCATGGAAGCTTCATCGGTAAGAATATCGCCAAACATATTCTCCGTAACCAGAACATCTAAATCACGAGGGCGCTGGATGAGTCGCATAGCACAAGAATCTACTAGCATGTGTTCCAGCTCAACATCGGGATACTCTCTAGAAAGCTCCACAGCAATTTGCCGCCATAACCTAGATGACTCCAGGACGTTAGCTTTATCTACTGAAGTCAATTTCTTGCCACGACTGCGGGCTAGCTCGAAACCAACTCGCAGTATGCGCTTAATTTCCGCTTCAGAATAAGACAAGGTATCAATAGCTTGCCTTCCTTCAGAAGTTTGCCATCGCTTTTTGGGTTGCCCAAAATAAAGTCCCCCGGTAAGTTCCCGAACAAATATTAAATCAACTCCTTGAACTACTTCAGGTTTAAGAGTTGTGGAATTGGTTAGAGGTGGTAATACTTTTACCGGGCGTAAATTAGCAAACAATCCCAATCCTTTTCTCAAAGCCAAAAGCCCATCTTCGGGTCGGGTCTTAGCCTGAGGGTCATCCCATTTAGGGCCACCAACAGCGCCCAGCAAAACGGCATCACATCTTTTACACATCTCTAACGTCTCATCACGGAGAGCTGTGCCATAGGTATCTATAGCAATACCGCCTATAAAGTCTTGATGATAGTGAAATTTATGCCCGAACCTTTCACCTATAGCCTGCAAGACTTTTATCCCCTCGTTTACAACTTCAGGCCCGATACCATCACCAGATAAAACTGCTACGTTAACGGTTGAACAATCTATTTTTGCTATACTCAATCAGCCCCCCGGCATTGATGATTCCCATCATAAATTCGGGATACGGATTAGCCCTGAAGCTCTTGTGTCTGGAAATATTGTTAATCCCACCACTGGATAAATCTACTTCAAGGATATCACCGGACTCAGTTTCATTTACTGCTTCATCACATTCTAAAAGAGGTAGGCCAATATTAATAGAATTGCGAAAAAAAATGCGGGCAAAACTCTGGGCAATAATACAAGATATACCACAGGCTTTTAGAGCCAGTGGAGCATGTTCTCGAGAGGAACCACAGCCAAAATTAGTGGTGGCAACTATAACGTCTCCTGGGGTAACCTTGGTGGGGAATTTGGGGTCAATGCCATCCATACAGTGTTTTGCCAGCTCATTAGGTTCCGAGATATTAAGATAACGCGCCGGGATAATAACATCAGTATCAATATTAGCACCAAATTTGTAAACCTTTCCCTTTAACTTCAAGTTATGCCTCAGTTAAACAAATCCTATCCTGAATTAAGTTCAGGACTAATTTCTAAACTCTAAACAAATTTGTTTCGCCCTGAACTTGTTTCAGGGTAGTGTTTAGTGCTTGGAATTTACTTTTTGATGCTTATTGTATCCAAATTCACTGGTTGTAACAAGACGAATTCCTTCAGTATTTGTATAAGCAAATATCTGAAGACTTACGAAGGCGTGAATAATCCCTCTTACGCTGGATAGCAAGGTTCTTTCTTTTGGAGGAAAGCTTCCATACCTTCACGAGGGTGGGGAGTGGTAAAACACGTAGCAAAAGCTTTAATACTGTATTCAATAGCTTGCTCATGCCCCAACTCAAGCCATTTGTTGAGAATATCCTTCTGAATTCCCAAGATAAATGGACTCATGTTAACAAACCTCCTTGCTATCCTTACACACTCTTCCCTCAATTTCTCCTGTGGGACTACACAGTTTACCAATCCCAGCTGATATGCTTCTTGGGCCTTTATTGTCTCGCCAGTAAGTATAAGCTCTCTTGCTTTGCCCCATCCTATAATTCTGGGAAGAAGAGAGGCTTCTATTACTGAAGGGATCCCCACCCTTATTTCGGGGAGACCAAAGAGAGCATCATTAGCGGCAACCCTGATATCGCAAGCCAAGGCAAGCTCCAATCCTCCCCCCAGGCAAGGACCCTTAATAGAAGCTATCACGGGACATGGCAATTTCATTACGTTGCTCATAACTGAATGTAGGGAGCGAATAAACCTCTCGGCATTTTGAGGTAAGAATTCTTTCATTATTCGTACATCTACCCCTGCAGAGAAAGCTTTCTCACCAAAGCCTTCTAACACCACTGCTCTTACATCAGTGTCCCCTTCAATTTCCTTTAAAGCCCTACCCAGCCCAAAGATAGCTTCTTCATCAATAAGGTTAAGGTCGCCCTTCCCCTGAAAAGTAAGGAAAATAATACCGTCCTCCCTCTCTATCCTTGTTTTCTCTTCGCTGTTCAAAAATCACACCCTTTCTCCTAAGGGTAG
>Ga0210016_1002651_pt1 | contig 16226 bp, 15 predicted proteins | sample CryGeyCG2014_300_FD_185454 | JGI IMG/M metagenome (GOLD analysis project Ga0210016, IMG submission 185454) | Groundwater microbial communities from aquifer - Crystal Geyser CG02_land_8/20/14_3.00 (SPAdes) (version 2) | ecosystem: Environmental > Aquatic > Deep subsurface > Groundwater | place... | reverse complement strand
AATATATCAAACCATTTTCAGATACAATAACAGGCGGATTCATACCGCCCTCAAAATGCCGCCAATCATTTACGCTAATCAATTTTTAATCGTAGAGAGAGTGTCTAAGAAAATGGGTACTTGACAGATGATCTGGACCAGGAAAAACCGGTAGTGGATCTGAATATCCTCTATAAAAACACGGCGCCTTACGGCGACTGGCGCACCAGCGATTATCATTCTTATTTGTGGATCTATGTCCCCAAAGGCGCCAATCTTTTGGAAAGAGAAATGGTAAGCTATCCCAATATCCAGGAAGAAAGAGGCAAAACTTATTTCGGTTTTATCGTCCATGTCTTGATTGGAGGGGAAACCAACGCGCGCTTAAAATACGAATTGCCGGCCGATTTTGATAAAAATAATTATCGGCTTTTAATCCAGAAGCAATCTGGCGTGGGCGATATTCCGGTCAAGGTAACTATCAAAAAAAACGGAAGAGAATTTGTCCAAGAGCGGACAATGATCAAGGATTTGAATTTTGAACTTAAATAAAAGCAAGTTCATAAAGTTCTTAAAGTTATAAAGTTTGTAAGGTTTATAACGTTATAAAGTTTACAAAAGGCTGGTATTTTTAGATGAAATAGCGGTTTTTTGGTTTTTTGAAAAAGATTGATTTTGTCCATTTTTAGGCTATACTTAAGTAATGGAATTAATAATTTAATCTTAAAAAATATGAAAATTCTAGTGACCGGTTGCGCGGGATTTATCGGCAGCAATTTTACCCGCCAATTCAGGAAACGCTTTCCTAAAGCGGAAATCGTAGGGATTGATAATTTTGCGACGGGCCGGCAGGACGCGGTCAGCAAGGAAATTATTTTCTATGAAGGCTCAATGACGGATGAAAAGTTTTTGGACAAAATTTTTAAAAAACACAAACCGGAATATGTTTTCCATTTTGCCTATGTGCCTCGAGTGAGTTTTAGCGTGGAGCATCCGGCCGAAACTACCCAAAACAATATCGGAGGTACGGCGCTGCTTTTGGAAAAATCCCGGGATTACAAAGTCAAAAAATTTATCGATTCTTCTTCCTCTTCGATCTATGGCGGAGCCAAAATACTTCCCACCAAGGAAAAAGATAATCAGCCCGACCCCAAATCGCCTTACGCTTTGCAAAAATATACCGATGAATTGTTGTGTAAAATGTTCGGAGAGCTTTATGGTTTGGAAACGGTCTGTCTGCGCTATTTCAACGTTTTTGGTCCCGGTCAATACGGCGATTCGCCCTATTCTACGGTGGTTTCCGCCTGGCTGACGGCAGTTTATCAGCCTTCCATAAAAAAAGCTTTTTTGGAAGATGACGGCAAACAGTCGCGTGATTTTTGCTATGTGGATAATGTGGTGGAAGCCAATATCTTGGCGATGCAATCCAAGAAAAAATTCGGCGGAGATTTTTTCAATATTGCCCACGGAGAAAGAACCACTCTCTTGGAAGTCAAAAAACTGATTGAAAAATACAGCGGGAAAAAAATTAAACTGGAAATGAGAAAACCACGCTTGGGAGATGTCCGCCACACCCACGCCGATATCAGCAAGGCTAAAAAACATCTAGGCTACAAAGCTGCTATCAATTTTGCAGCAGGACTCAAAAAAACAGTGGAGTGGTGGAAAGGCATATGAAACTTCTTTTAATAAAAATCGGTAAAGCCGGAAAGACTCTGCAAAGAGATGGTTTTTTTCGGGGCGGGAAAAGAGTGCTGCGGTCTTTCTTTGCTATGTTTGGAAGAGTCAAAGCGGGAGATATTTTATTTATTACCGGCGGGGTGGGCGACAGCGCGCTTTATCGCACAGCGCACGTGGCGGAAGAATTGGAAGCCAATGGATTTCGATGTTCGATAACTATCCAAGACAATCCGTTTTTAATCGGTTACGCGGATAAATTTAAAATTTTTATTTTCCACCGCGTTCTTTTTACTTCCAGCGTGGAAAAATTAATCGGAAAAATTAAGGAACAAAACAAGGAAATTATTTTTGAAACCGATGATCTGATTTTTGATTCCCGCTATTTTAAAGAAATGGATTATCAAAAAGAAATCAATATGTTGGAAAAGAAAATGTATGCCAATGATGGAGTGGGGGCGGAAATAATAAATGATCCGTATGTGAAAGTTTGCACTACCACGACGACCTATCTGGCAGAAAAATTAAGGAAATACAATAAGCAAGTTTTTATCGTGCCCAACAAATTATCCAAAAACGATTTAAGACTCGCCGAAAAAATTAATCATTCAAAATTCAATCCGCCGACTGGCGGACAAAATTCTATCAAGCTGGGTTATTTTTCCGGCACCATCAGTCACAACAAAGATTTCGCGGTGATTACGGAAGCGCTAATGCAAATTATGGAAAAATTTCCAAATGTGGATTTATTCCTCGTCGGACCTTTGGATATCGAAAATAAACTTCATAAATTTAAGGATAGGATTAAACAGTTTCCTTACGCTCCGCGCGAAAAACATTTTGAAAATATCGCTTCCGTGGATATTAATCTGGCGCCATTGGAAATGGGCAATCCATTTTGCGAATCCAAATCGGAGCTAAAATTCTTCGAAGCGGGGATCGTGGGAGTGCCGACGATCGCCAGCGCCACCCGAACCTTCCAGGAGGCGATTTTAGACGGGATTGACGGCTTTACGGCGTCTGATACCGCCGAGTGGGTAAATAAGCTGGAAAGGCTGATTTTGAGCCCGGAATTGCGTTCCAGAATGGGCCTTGAGGCTCGCAAAAAGGCCTTGGAACGATATTCCACCCAAACGGCTAAAAATGAGGAATATTATACTTATTTGAAATCTAAGTTTTTAGCATAACCTATAAATTTTAGCCAGGCTATTTTTATAAAAATTTATATAAAAAATATTTTATACTAATAAAATTAAAAGTTATTCGTTCTTCCATTCAACCATTAATGGATTAGTGGAAAAAAGGATTTTTTAAGCTTTTAAAATTTATAAAAAAATTTTATGGCAAAAGTTAAATCTTATCGAATTAATCCGAAAGAAAAGCATCGGATTATAAATGATTTTTTTGAAATAATTTCCAATTTAAAATCAAAAAAAGAGATAGTTGATTTTTTGTGGGTCTTTTAACTCCAGGTGAAGCGGTCATGATGGCTAGGAGAATCCAAGTGGCAAAGATGATTGTTGAAGGGAAGGGATATAATGAAATAATGAAACAAATGAAAGTCAGTTGCCAGACGATTACAAAAATAGAGCATTAGTTGCATAATAAAGGAGAAGAATATAGCGTTTGGATTACGCGATGTTTAAATGAGTTGAATAAAAACAAGAAAAAGAAAAATTTTGAATATCAAGAAAGCCAATCGGATAAATATCCCGGGCATCGATTGCTAAAAGAATTGTTTACATAAACAATTCTTTTTTAGTTATGTTTTTTATTTGTGCCTGATTTTTATTTATACGGTCGAAGCAGGCAGTGAGTTATTTTTCAGATAGAGTGTATTGTTTATCCATTCATCCATTAAAGGATAAATATTATTTAAAACAGTAAAAATATTAGTAAAAAAATTGCAAAGTTGAAAAAATGAGATTTATGTTATAGTATAGGAGGTAGTTTTTTAATTAATTTAAGCAAAATCAATATTTTTAAAAAAAGAGGAAATAAAAACAAAATGATAGAAATAAAAATAATAAAAAAATCTGCCATCTTTTTATTAATCGGCGCGTTTTTATTTTGCGCTATTTCAGTTTTATCCGCTCAAGCGCAAGAAGCTCCGGAAGATTTATTCCGTATTCCCGGAATAATAGAAGGAACCGGAAAGAATTTTGCAATTACCGACAGTGAATATCTAAATATATCTTTAACCAGTAGTGAAGATATAACTGCCAGAATTGAATCGGCGCCGGAGATGATTGTTATGGATATCAGGGCATCAAATGAATCCTATTTTTCCAATTTTATTCTATCTGGACTTTCGGCTAATACAACCTATCACAAATACCAAGACGACTATCATAATTACGCGCCGTTAATTTCCGATGAAAACGGAAAAGCTTTTTTTGTTCAAGATGTAAGTCAAGATCATCTCGTTTTTATACAACCGAGAAAAAGTACAAAATATATTAATAGTATCACTGGAGGAGATTGCGGAAGTATCGGTAATTGGAATGCTGATTCTAAAACTTGCACTTTAAATACAGATGTAAATGATACTATTCAGATTGATAGTGATGGCATTACTTTGGATGGTAATGGACACAAAGTGATAGGAACAGGTACGGGTTATGGCATTACTACTAAATATAGCCAATATATAATTAAAAACCTTATTGTTAGTGGATTTTTGCGAGGCATCTTTGTTCGTAAGAGTGGTTCCATAATTTCTAATACGGTAACAGGCAATTCTTATGGGATATATATGGAAGGCGCCAATCCTGGTGTTAATATCTCGAATAATTCCGTTTCTGCTAATACTATAAACGGCATATATTTATACAATACAAAAAACAATATTATTTCTAATAATATTATTGGACCTGATAATTGGGTTGGTCTCTTTCAAACATCATCGGATTATAATACGTATGAAAATAATGATTTATCGGGCAACCAGATGGGAGCAGTGCTATATGGTAATCACAATATTCTTCGCGGAAATACTCTGTATGACAATAGCGAATCGAATTTTTATATTAAGAGTAGTGATATGATGACGAATGATATTGGTATTGACAATACGATTGACGGCAAACCGATTTATTATGAAAAAAATGTTTCTAACAAAACATACGATGATTCAATGAATGCAGGTGCGTTTTATTGCGTCCATTGCGAAAATATTATTCTTAAGAATGTTTCATTAGCTGATAAACGGGCGCAAATGGTTTTTTGGCATACTGATAATTCCCTAGTGGAAGGTTTAACTTCTGAAGATAAAAGCATCACGGTCGCGCTTGATTACGCGACTAATAATATCATTAGAAAAAATACTTTCAATTGGATAAAAGTTGCCTATGGCAGTGGAAACAATATATATAATAACAACATTATGAGTCCGGATATGATGACAAGCATATATCCTTCTTTTGGCAGTTTATTCTATCAACCTCTTCCGATCGGTGGTAATTATTGGAAAAGGAATGAAGCAAGGTGCAAAGATATAAATAACGACAAAATTTGCGATGATCAGTTTTTCTTTGATGGCGGAACGGATATTTATCCTTGGGCGCAGGAATTTGATTTTAATACACCATCCTGTTGCTCCAGCGTAATGTTTTTGCCGGGAATTAAAGCCAGTCGGCTGTATAAAAAAGATGGCGGCAGCGAAGACCAGCTTTGGGAGCCGAATTATTTTGGAAATGATCTTGAAGACTTGGCTCTTAGTGAAAGTGGAGAAAGTATTAATGATGTTTATACCAAAGATATTATTGAAGAAGCGGGTCTGCCGATAATCGGAGGAAATATTTACAAAACATTTGTAGATAAACTGGAAGCGCTTAAGAATGACGGAGCGATTAATGATTATAATCTTTTTGCCTATGACTGGCGGAAAAGCGTTGAAGATGTGGCGCAGAGCGGAACTTTATATTTTGACGGAGCAATGAAATTGGCAACAGCCGAACTTAAGAATCTCGCGGAGAATTCTCAAAATAAAAAAGTGACAATTATCGCGCATTCCAATGGCGGACTGCTGGCTAAAGCCATTATGCAAGAATTGGAAAAATCGGGAGAAGCCGGCAAGGTGGATAAAATTATTTTGGTCGGCACGCCGCAAATGGGAACGCCTCTGGCTATTCTCTCGATGCTTTATGGATATGACGAATCGGCGTTGTTTGGAACGCTTATTTCTCAATCGGAAGCTAGAACCTTGGCGGAAAATATGCCGGGAGCTTATGGACTTTTGCCATCGGAAAAATATCTGGAGCGGATGGAAGAACCTTTTATCAGTTTTTCATCCGAAAATACCCGTTATAAAGATTTTAAGGATGTTTATGGGGAAAATATCGACAGTTTTGATGAATTGCGGAAATTTTTGACAGGGGAGGATGATGGCCGGGAAAAACCGGATGCGGATGAGATAGATTTGGAAAATGTTCTTAATGAAAATATTCTGGATGAGGCAGTCGAGATGCACCAACGATTGGACGAGTGGACGCCGCCTTCTAATGTTGAGGTAATGGAAATTGCCGGATGGGGATTGGATACGGTGAGCGGAGTGGATTATACGGAAAAGGAAAAAATGGATTGCTATGCTTCTCCGGGATTCAAAATTCCGTCTTGTATTGGAATAGGCGAATACGAACCGGTTTATGAACCGCAATTTACAGTGGATGGAGATAAAGTGGTAGTGGCGCCTAGCGCTTTGATGTTGCCGGAAAGTGTAAAAAAATATTGGGTGGATTTGTATAATTATAATGATAATAATATTTCCGATCGAAAACACAGCAATATACTCGAAATGAATCCTCTTCAACAATTCCTCTCGGATATTATTGAAAATAAAGATAATTCGTTGCCTGAATATATAGAAACTTCTCGTCCAGATGATTATGAAAACGCCAAACCGCGTATTCGCATGTCTCTTTATTCTCCGCTGGATATTCATCTTAAGGACAGCGCCGGAAATAAGACCGGGCCGGAAATAATAGACGGCCATACGATAATTAAAGAAGAAATTCCCAATAGTTATTATTATCAATTCGGTGAGCGAAAATATATTGGCTTTCCCGGCGGAGAAAATATTCAGGTGGTTATGAATGGATATGCCCTAGGTTCCTATACGCTCCAGTTGGAAGAGGTGAAGATAACAGAAGAAGGCGACGAAGTTATCGCGCATACCGTCTTTACCAATCTTCCAACTACGGCTGATACGACGGTTTCGTTCAATATTCCCGAAACCGGATTGGCGGATATGACAACCTTGAAGGCGGATATGGATAGCGATGGCGTAAATGAATATGAAATAAATAAAATTCTCAATGGCACGGCTGTGCCGATAGTGACTATTGAAACCATATCCAACAATGTGGATCATTTGGCAAAACTAGGGTTCATCACGGATGTAAAAACTCAAAATTTTCTGCAAGTCAAAATTAGAGAACTCTCGCACGCTAAGGATATGATTGAAAAAATGGATAGCAAGGATAATAAAAATCCCAAAGCCAATCAAATCAAGTTGTTCAATAAAAAAATCGACGATCTTATAAGATTTATTGAAAATAAATTTCCGCAAACCATTCTTTCTCCAGCCAAAGAGACTTTGATTAAAAATTTAGAATCAATTAAAATTAAGTAATTAATAAAAAATAATTTAAAAATTATGCAAAAAACATATTGGTGGAGGATTATATTAGTCGGGGTTGCTATAATAGTATTAGTAGCTTCTTATATTGGACCTTGTACTTTTAAATTCAGTCGATGTTTAGGTGGAAACAGCATTCCTATAACCAGAACTGCATTCCATATATTTATTGCAATTTTTATCATCTCTCTATTTCTCTTTTTTATCAACGACAAGATTTTTCTTAAGTGGTTACGATTTGCTGTAGTTTGGATTATTTTATCAACCATTTTAATCGCGCTTACTCCAACTTATTCAGGCGGGTGGATATCTATGAATCCCGACAAAGAAATGGTTTCCATCTGTCTGGGATCGCTGTTCGTCATTTTGAGCCTAGCGAAAATTGTTTGGGACTCAAAGAAATAATTTGAGAATCTGGAGATATTGACAAAAATAGCTATTTTTGATACAATTCTTTTATTGATATAATTTTATTAATAAAAGAAATGAATTTTCTTGAATTTAAGCGAAAAACAGACGAATTGCCTTATTTTGAAACAAAAGAATTGAGGTTGATTTTAGGTACTGATTTTACAAGCACAACCTTGATTAATTTGAAAAATTGGGTAAATAAGGGATATTTGACCATGATCAGACGAGGATTATATATTATTTCTGAAACAAAAAATAAGATTGATACAATGGCTTTTGCCACAAAAATTTATCCGCCTTCCTATGTCAGCCTGGAAATGGCCTTGAGCTTTTATGGAATTATTCCGGAAGCGGTTTTTACGGTAACATCGGTAACAACGAGAAAGACTAAACAATTCAAAACGCCAATTGGAAATTTTAGTTATCAAAAAATTAAAAAGGAAGCTTTTGGGGGATTTGAGACAAAAAAACAGTATGGTATTTCTTTCAGTTTAGCCCTTCCTGAAAAAGCGCTGGTTGATTTCTTTTATTTAAATCGCAATGTTTTAAATGGAACCGAAGAACAGTTTAAAGGGTATCGCTTCAATGAAGATTTTAAATTTGAAGCAAAAAAGCTTCTGAATTTTGCCAAGGTGTTTCAAAATAAAAAAGTTTTGTTTTTAACTCAAAATTTTATCAAATATTATGCTGCCAAATAAAGATTTCTTCAAAAAATACGCGCAAGAGAAAAATATTCCCTGGCAAGAAAAAAATATTTTAGTGGAATATTTGCAAACCCAAATTATTAAAGCGCTTTCCTTGAGTAAATTCAATGAGAGCATTTCATTTCTGGGCGGAACCTGTCTTCGATTTGCGCACGGAATTAATCGTTTTTCCGAGGATCTGGATTTTGATTTGATTAAAAAAGATGGATTTGAGCTTGATGAATTAATGCAAGACATTAAAACAAAACTTGAATTGCAAGGATTTGAAATTGATGCCAGAACAAAAACGACTGAAAATATCTACGTTATTTATTTTAAGTTTAAGGGTGTCCTTCGAGAATTTGGATTTAAGGTTCAGAAAGATGAAAAGATTTTAGTTAAATTTGAAATAGATTTTAATCCATTTAAAAATATTCAAACAGAAACAAAATTTGCCGATAGTTTTAATGAGCGATTTCCAATGTTGGTAAATACTTTGGAAACTCTTTTTGCCCAAAAAATTATTGCTATTGTGTTCCGGCCATACCAAAAAGGCCGGGATTTTTACGATCTAGTCTGGTTTTTGGCGCAGAAAAACATCAAACCAAAATATGAAATTCTAAAAGAAAAAGGAATTAAAATTAAAAATCGGCTGGAGCTGGTGAAATTTTTGAAAGACCAGGCGCAAAAATCCGATTTGCAACAAGCCGCAAAAGACGTGGAAAGATTCCTTTTTTATCCCGAGCAGGCGCAGTGGATCTTGAAGTTGCCGGAATATCTGGAAAGTTTTGAGAATAAAAGGTATTAACATCAGCAAGCTTGCCCACCTCCGCCGTAGGCGGATAAATTTGGCGGAAATTAATTATAGGTGCGGGTAAAAGTCGAAAGAATTATAAGAAAATTATAAGAATTGAAACGAAGAAAATCAGAGCTAGAGACAGTCCAAAGAGTGTTATTAAAAATTCACTTTTGAGGTAATCTGGCTTGTATTGCGACATCCGATCGATGAGCTGGGAAAAATTCTGCCTATAAGAATCGCGGCCATAAGCCGGTTTTAATTTTAAAGACCGGTTTTTTTGCTCTTCCATGGATTTTCCGGTGTTGATATAAGAAGAACCTTCAGCCGGATAAGCGGAAATATAAGGTTTTTTCGCCGGTTTGAATTTTCCCAAGACATGGGTAAATTTAAGGCAATAAGTTTTATCTTGGGAATCAGCAATGGCGGGAAAGCGGAATTTTTCATAGCCGGGAGAGCGCCAGCTGAACATATCTCTTTTGGATTCAGCCATGATTTTTTCGCAGGATTCATCAGCCACTTCTAAAATAATTTTATCGCCCAATTGCGGAGAAAATTTGCTGAGAGAAACATTGACTTGGTTGAAATTGTTTTCCGCGGCGGTTATTTTTTGAATAAGCGGGGAATTGGGATAAAATTTTTCCTGTTTGTTATCTCCTTTAAAATTAAGCGCCGAATCGGCAAAAGACAGAAAATTAAAAAACTGCCAGAGAATGATTCCGGAAAAAATCAGGAATAAAATTATTACGATGTGATTAAATTTAAAATATTTCATCAGGCATACTTATTGTCATTCCGAGCTTGCTCGTCTCGCTGAGTCGAAGCGGGTCGAGGAATCTAATTAGATCTTTTGACTCCGCTCAAGATGACAGTTGTTTTTTATAAATAATACCGGGGAATAATAATTATCAACAAGGAATAAGCCCAAAGCAAAATCATGCTTAAACTCAAAACTTTCAAAATATTTTTCCAAATATGATATTTTCTGGCCAGCATGCCCAAGCCGATGGAGATTAAAATAAATTGGGCGGTAATGGCGGGCAGAAAATAACGGCCATGAGTTCCGATTTCAATTTTTCCGCTAGTATCAAAATGATTCCAATCGGCAAAGCGGATGGCCAGCTGGAGATAGATGAATATTCCCAGTAAAAATAAAATGAATATTCTCTTGGGTAAAAAAGCGGGAATTTTTCGGGGAAAAGCAAAGTAAGCGATAAGTCCCGCGATGGAAATAATTTCGACCAAATGAGCCAGATCAACTATCCAATCGGTAATTTCCGTGTCCAGCCAGCCAAAATTGCCCCAAAAAGAAAGTTCCGACCAGCTCCAGCGGTCGAGAGTAACGGAAATATATTTGGAAACAGATTGGAAAGCGGAATCAAAATGAGAATTGTTTTCCCGAATAAGCAAATTAAGATGATTTCCCGGCGCGACATTTTCCAAAATTATAAGAGCGATTAAAGCCGCTATGATTGTTCCGGCAATAAAATAGTCATTTCTTATTTTTAGATGTTTTCTGGCAAAATAGATGGCCAGAACAAACAAAAGCAGCGCCAAAATAATAGCCGGAGCTTTGGTAATGATTCCCAAAGCGGTTGTCGAGAGCATGATTATTCCATTGGTCCAAGTCAATCCGTCTTTCAATGACCAGACAGCGCCGTAAATAAAAAGCGTAAAGGTGAAAATCAGCAGAATATCATAATTAATAATCGCCGCCGCTTGGGAAAACATCGGTTGAAAAGCCACTAAAGTTGCCGTGAGAACAGCTATTTTTTCATCCCAGCCGATTTTGCGGGCAATTAAATAAATTAGTAAGATAATCAAGACTCCTAAAAATGCGGAAAAAATTCTTTCTGTAAAAAAACGAAAAAAAATATCATTTTGAGCTAATAATTTTTCCATCAAGGATGGAACAATATAGTAAGCCGGAGCGTTTTTGTTTAAGTTGGATTGGGAATTTTCCAGGTATTTTTTCCAGTAGCTGTTTTTAATGGTTTCTTCCCATGGGCCATGGTCGGTTTCGGAAAAAACAGGGGTAGTGGAAGAACTGAAAATAACTTCATCAGTTCTGACCAATTCGGCTGTATTAATCAGTTCTTCAGAAAAATTTCTCGTGGAGATGTCTTTTGAGTCTGTTTTTTTTGAGGGATCCGGTGGTTTCCTTTCCCAGGTTTTTTCTTGGGGTTCCGCTAGATATTGGATGCGGGCGTAATGGACCGTTTCATCCGGACCCTGAAAAACAGGGAAAACGGCCACCATAAGAAGCTGTTTAAGAAAAAAAACTACCAACAAAATCATCAGTAGTTTGCTTTTTTTAAAGGATAATAGAAGTTGTCTAAAAGCCATAAGTCTAGTATACTATGAAAAGGATAATTTTAAAAACTTGTAATTTAGTTGAAATCTGATCTTAATTAATGCGGGATGTTTCCGAAGGTAGTTTGTTCGTATTGGATAAAAAATTTACAGTATTTTTAAAAAGCGGATAACACAAGAAATGCTAAAACATAGAAACATATTTCTAAGGAAAATTAAATGTCGGAAAAAAAGAAAATTTTACATTTGATAACAGGCTTAGAATTGGGTGGGGGAGCGGAAAGTATGCTTTTTCAGTTTTTGCCAAATATGCAAACTGATTTGGATAATCAGGTTTGCGTGATAAAGGGGGAAGGAGAAATTGGAAAAAAATTGGAAAAAGCAAAAATTCCTGTTCATTATCTAAAATTGAAAAGCATTCTTGACATGGGAATAATTTTCCGCTATAAAAAAATGCTCAAAAAATTTAATCCTGATGTCCAAGTAAATTATTTAATTCATGCTGACATCTTCGGGAGAATCTTTGGGAAAATTTTTGGAGTGAAAAAAATAGTTCCTTATATTCGAAATATTCATCGAAACAGAAAATTCCTGATGTTTTTGGATAAAATAACGTTGCCACTAGCTGATTTTATTTTGACTAATTCTGAAACAGCAAGAAAGTATTATATTGAGAAAATGGATGCGAAGGCAGATAGAATAAAATGTATCCCGAATGGAGTAGATCTTTCTCTATTTGAGAATCTGAATGTAAATCGGAAAGAAAAATTGAAAGAGATTAAAATTCCGGATAACGCTTTTGTTATTGGAACCGTAGCTAGATTAGAAAAACAGAAGGATATCGCGACACTAATCAAGGCATTTTTTGAAGTAAATAAAAAATATTCTAAAACTTATTTACTTCTCATTGGTCATGGAGGTGAAAAAGAAAATATTAAGAGACTGGTCGCCAAATTAAGACTAGAAAAAAAAGTTATTTTCTTGGAAAAAAGAAAGGATATTCCGGAATTACTTCAAATTATGGATATTTTTATACTCCCTTCGCTTAATGAGGGGATGAGCAATGCACTTTTGGAGGCAATGGCTTCTCAAAAAGTTATTATAACAAGTGATACCGAGGAAAACATTGAGTTGGTACGAAATAATTATAATGGACTGAATTTTAAAACAGGAGATGCGAATGATTTGGCGGATAAAATTTCTTCTTGTATTAGTAATGGTGAAAAATATGAATACTTTAAAAATAAAACGTCATCTCTTATTGGTGAAAAATATGATATTAAAATAGTTACGCAAAAATTTAAATATTTTTTAAATAATTAAAAATGCGGATAATAGCTTAATTTTTAAATATGAAAAAGACAAATAAAATTTTAATAACTGGCGGAGGAGCTGGATTTATTGATCCGGTTAATATTGGAAATCCGGTTGAATTTACCATAAAACAGCTTGCTGAAAATATTCTTAAACTCATTCCTGAAAGTACGAGCAAAATAATTTACAAAGATTTGCCTCAAGATGATCCAAAACAAAGGCAACCAGACATTGCTCTTGCAAAGAAAAAATTAAGCTGGGAACCAAAAGTTGAATTGGCTGATGGATTGATAAAAACGATAAAATATTTTAAGAATCGTTTATCTGGGAAAAATTGAAAATGATGATTAGTTTTCTAGAAAAAAAATTTAAAATTGACTTGAAGTATTTTCTTAGTGGTGGCTCGTGGCTTTTCTTAGGTCAGATAGCTGCTACCTTAAGAGCTATTATTATAAGCGTTTTTTTAGCGCGTTTTTTTGAAATCAACGAATTTGGTAAATTTGCTTATATTATGGCAGTTTTTTCGATGGCAAATATTTTTGGAGCGCCTGGAATGAGTATAGCAATATTTCAATCAGTTTCAAGGGGATTTGAAGGAACATTGCGATATTTAATGAAGAAAATTTTTTATATAGGATTGCTAGGTTCACTGTTTTTTATTTTTTGTCAGTTATATTTTAACTTTGTTCAGCAGGAGAATAATCATTATATTTTTCTAGCGTTAGCTTTGATTTTTCCATTCTATAGTGTTGGTACAAATTTTGCTTATCACGTCAGTGGATTAAAAAAATTTAAAGATAGGATATATTTTGAGATATTGATGAATCTATTCATATTATTTTCTGTATTTACGTCGTATATAATTAAAGAAGATATTTATTACTTAATAATAGCAATAACATTATCTCAGACAATAATCAGTCTTGCTTATTTGTTTTATCTAATAAAAAGGTCAAACGATAAGATTGATTATGATTCATATAAATATGGCAAAAAATTGAATTGGAATTATGTGATTCCAACTATAAAGATGCAATTAGACAGGATATTTATATCAAATTTTTTGGGATATGAAAAAACAGCCACATATAATGTGGCTTATTCATTCAGTAATCAAATCACTACCGCAGCTAAGGTGCTAGGAGCTTTAATTGTCCCAAAATCGTCAAATCTTACAAAAAAAGAAATTAGGGAGAGATTAAACCTTAAGAATATAATATTGAGCTTGCTTGTCTTGTTTAGCTTTTCTACCATCATAATATTTTTTATACCATTTATTATCAGGATTCTTTACGGCAATAATTATATGGAAGCTATTCGATTTGCACAAGTCATGTTGTTTTTTATACCATTAAGAAGTTTTTCATTAATTCTAAGAAATATTAACGAATCCCAAAAAAACATAAAAATAATAAACATAACAAGCAATCATATGTCTATCATAGAGATTGTTTTAATGTTGTGCGGATTATTGTTCTTCGAGATTTGGGGATTAATATTTGCTAAAATAATATCCGATCTCATAAGTATTATTTGGCAACTGGCGTATATCCATAAAAAAGAAAAAGAGTAAGTTTATTTTTTCAGGATAACAAAATAACCCATTGGATATTCGACGCTGATTTTATTATATCCCTTACTTAATTTTTTGAATATTTTATCGGTATAAACGAAAATATTTTCAAGAAAATATCTTAAAAGATGCGGCAATGGAAACATTTGATAGAAAGTGGAAAAAATTCCTTCACCCAGAAGCACTATTTCAACTATCTGAAATCCATTTTCAATTGCTATTTTTTTTAAAGCATCATCGGTGAACCGGTTATAATCATTTGGGCAACCATGCTTGTGGAACATAAAAGGGGATGTGAATATAAACAAACCGCCTTTTTTTATTATGCGGTTGGCTTCTGAAAATATGTTTTTGTAATTATAGATATGCTCAATTAAGTTTATTGCGATGGCGTTGTCGTATGAATTATTTTCAAAAGGGAATTTTTTTTCTAGATCTACTTTAACATCATAACCATAATATTCACTAAGATTGGCTACGATAAATTCATGCCTACCCTTAATTAATTCATGATAGCCGGAAATTCTACTTCCTCCCAGATCGATAATTTTTCCATCAAGGCTTAATTTTGAAAGCTCCCGATATTGCAATTTTCTAAATAGTGATATCATTTATTTTTTAAATAAGTTAATAAATATTTTTAAAACATTCGACTGGTCGTATTTTTTTGCTTCGTTATATAAATCATTTTTAAAATAATCTTTCCCGTTTTTTATTATTTCTCTTATTCCTTCTGAATAATTGGCGATGTCGCCAATGTTATAAATATATAGTTGTTGTATTAATGGACTAATTTCTCTTACTCCGCCAATATCAGAGGCCACATAAGGAAGGCTGCTTGCCATGGCTTCTATTAAAACTCTTGGAAATCCTTCTTCTTCCGAAGGCATTAGGAAAACGTCGGCAATGCTCATTATTTCCGGAACAAACTCGTTACTTATTCTACCTAAAATTTTTATATTTTTCAATTCATCTATTTTAATTTCCTTCTGCAATGTTGATTTATATGGGCCATCACCAATAATTAAAAAAATGGTTTGCTCGTCAAATTTTTTAGCAATCGGGACTATGTAATGAGCGCCTTTTCTCGGAGCTAATCTATGGACAAATAACACATATTTTTTATTTGGATCCAAAGAAAATTTTTCAAATATTCTATTTCTTTCAAATGAACGGTTAAATCTTTTAAAATCTATCCAATTAGGCATTATCTTTATTTTATCCATGCTTATGCGATAATTTTTTGCATATCCTTCGGCCAGAGAATTAGTTCCCGTGACCAGGTGATCCACTAGCGCGAGAGTTGTCTTCCACAGAAACTGATTAAATTTATCTTTTTTGAAAAGCCACATCATTCCACAACTCCAGAACCAGTTTTCCCCTCCTAAAATTTTGAGAATGACGGAGCTATTGATTGCGGAGAGGAATGAGTAGTGGATATAAAACTTTTTATATCCCGATAATCTAACCTTCGTGATTAAATAAATGTTTTCTAAAATTCTAAAAGGTAGAATTGTCTTTTGAACTTCTATCCTGGTTACATTTTTAAAATAGGAAACATTATCGGTTTTTCTTTCAATGATAAGAAATATATCTAATTCAAGCGCGGCTTTTTCTATAAAATCATAAAGATGGTAATAATGCGTGTCAGTATGCTGATCAAAAAAGGGAAGTATATAACAAATTTTTTCCTTTTTCATAATTATTGATTTAAAGCAATTTCCCAAGATTTTTTTAGTTTAGCTAGCGTCTGTTCTTTGTTAGGCATATTCGCCAAATTAGTAAAAGCTGCTTGAGAAAATATGATGCGCTTTTGCTTATGCAATATTGCATCTTTGATGG
>Ga0210016_1002639_pt1 | contig 16242 bp, 32 predicted proteins | sample CryGeyCG2014_300_FD_185454 | JGI IMG/M metagenome (GOLD analysis project Ga0210016, IMG submission 185454) | Groundwater microbial communities from aquifer - Crystal Geyser CG02_land_8/20/14_3.00 (SPAdes) (version 2) | ecosystem: Environmental > Aquatic > Deep subsurface > Groundwater | place... | reverse complement strand
GTGTAGTTACCACTGTATCGGCGAATTATTCCTCTTTAAAGTCTTTTTCCAGTATTTCCTTAATCAGTGGCTTCAAAACTGGTAAATCCAAACGTACCGCATCCCACAGAACACCCAGCTTTATATACGCATACCCGTGAATTATTTTATCTCGTATCCCCGCCATCTGCCTCCAAGGAACTTTAGGATACTTTCTTTTAATTCCTGAAGGAACACGTTTAGCAGCCTCGCCGATAACCGCAAAATCCATTGTCACAGCCCGAATAACCATCTTGTTCTTCGCAAATTCATCAAAAGTAAGGCTCCTAGTAAATTCCTCTATCTCTTCAATAGCCCCAAGAATATCTAGAAAATAGACCCTAACCCTTTTTTTCATACATACACAACTTCACTTAATATATGCTCTTTAAGAGAAGGCTTCAAACCGCCTCTAGCAACCAAATCCACCTTCACGCCTAACTGCTCACTCAAAAAAATCTCCAACTCCACAAACTTAAGCAACCCTACACGAGCATCCTCCCCGAATTCAACCAGAACATCAACATCACTCCTCCGCCTCTGCTCTCCACGAACATAAGAACCAAAAACCCCAACAGCCTCCACCTGAAACTTCTCTTCAAGAACAGGCTTAAGCTCCTCCAACCGCCTTTTAAGATACTCAACACTCTTCATCTCTATCCACAATAGAATATGCATCATCAACCCTTTTTAACTTCAACGGCACAACCCCCACATAAACCACAAGTTCATGTCATCATCCTTCGCTACAGCAACGCTTCCAAACACGCCGCACCCACACACAGTTCCCTACATTTATCAACCCTACTCCCTTAGCCAAAATTAAGAGCTTAGCAGTCATCCCCCAGACAATCGTAGCATACTCACAGCCAACAAACTAGCTAGGACAAGAAAAAAGCAAAACAGTCCTCACAGCCGGACTAATCTACATCACACCCCTCAACACAGAAACAGTAACCCTACAACCAATCAGGGGAACACTAAGCTTCGCAACCACCAATTTCATAGCCCAAACAACCCAAGCAGCCTATCTGCTCATAAACCACGAAATCACAGCCTTTCCAGTGTCCCTTTCTGTGGTCTATATAAATTCCTAAACCACAAGAAATGAAAGGAAGAAGAAATAGGAAGACCAAATAGACCGCCAACTAATCAACGTCTAAAGAATATCCAAACAAAAACCCAAAACCGCAAACCCAAAACAAAGCAAACAAACAAGGACAAAAACACCTTCACCACCGCCACCACCAACAAAAAACAGCAGCCACCCACAACCCCCCTCCAACACATAAGAAAAACCAAAAACAAACCCACACTCATCTTCACCAGCACATCCACAAGCACGACCTACGGCGAACCCACAAGTCATCCCCACACCCCCCCAAAAAAACTACGCGCCTTCAAACCCTACCTCCACATACGACGCATCCAAACTATCCTCCTCACCCACCAAAAAACAACAAACCAAGTCGAAATCTACAACATAGGCTTCCAAGACCAAATAAACGTCAAAACCATCGCCCAAACAGCCAAACACCTAACAAAAACTAGTCTTGCCTCGTTGCGATGAAAATTTATTAAAGCATAAAAAGCAACTAACGGAGAAGGGTGGAAGAACACCCCCACATACCCCATCATGGATGCGCATAACTCATGGTCCGAGTCTATCTAGAGCTCTCCACGTTAATAGCCTTAGCGAACTCATCTGACCTATTCCATAAAGAAACAAAGGAGTTTCTAGACGCGATTAAACGTCTCAGCTTTGAACCCACATCATGCAAACAGGCTGTAGAAATGGACCTAGCCATAGGCGTAGCCAAGAGACCGTTAAGAGTAACTGACGCACTCAGAATGATGGAGACAATTGACACCTGTGGAATCAAACTCCTAAATACCCAATCAAGAACCCTGCTCGTACTCGTCAAGAAATATCTGAAAGAAACCAGGTTAAACATGGGCGACTTGTTACATTACGCTGGAGCAACCTTGCTGAATGCAGACTATCTCGCCTCCTGGGACACCGACGACTTTAACCCCAACTTCGAGAAATCCATAAACAGAGTCAACAGAAGAGAAAACCTTAAAACTATAAAAGTAGGCACACCAACTATCATTTTAGAGTGGCTACCATGAGCAGCGTAGATGTAGCAAAACATATACACAAAGAAGTAGACCGAATGCTCAAGGGCTTAAACATAGAGGACCAAGCGACCGTGATCAAAGAAGCCCACAACATAGTCAAAAGCCTAAAGAGAATAGAACAAGTAACAAGCAAAGTTAAAGCCCAAGCCTAAAGCCTCCAAAAATCACCCCTCATCCCGCGACAAAACCCAAAAAACTCCCTCAAAAGAAGCCAACAGACATCTAACAGCAGATAAAATCACACTACCTAAACTGCTCACACATCCGAACCAACATCTACGCCAAAAAAACTATGTTCGCCTTTGACGTAAAAATTCTACAAGTTTTAATTGGTAGATCCACCCCTACTAAGTAGGGGACCCCCTACCTGTACTTCGATCCACACCCGAAAACCAAATCAAACAACAATCAACGAACGGAGAAAACAGAACCCATGAAAAAAACGTTAATAACAGGCGGAGCAGGCTTCATCGGCAGCCACCTCATAGACACCCTCCTAACAAAAGAAAACACCATCACAGTCCTCGACAACCTCACCACCGGAACCCCACAAAACATACAACAATGGCTGGGCAACCCCAACCTCACCTTCATAAAAGCAGACCTCCTAAACCCAGTTGCCCTCAAAAAACTAGAACCCAACCACTACGACACCATCTTCCACCTAGCAGCAAACCCAGAAGTAAAAATAGGCGCCACCAACCCAAAAATCCACTTCCAACAAAACATAACAGCCACCCACAACCTCCTCGAAACCATCAGAAAAACCAAAAACAAACCCACCCTCGTCTTCACCAGCACATCCACCGTCTACGGCGAACCCACAAAAATCCCCACACCCGAAAACTATGCACCTTTAAAACCCATCTCCACATACGGCGCATCCAAACTCGCCTGCGAAGCCCTCATCTCAGCCTACGCCCACACCTACAACTTCAAAGCCATAATCATCCGCCTAGCCAACATAGTCGGCCCAAGAAGCCAACACGGCGTCGTCCACGACTTCATCCAAAAACTAAACAAAAACCCAAACAAACTCGAGATCCTAGGCGACGGAACCCAAAACAAATCCTACCTCTACATAACCGACTGCATAAACGCCATACTCCTAACACTACAAAAATCAAAGGAGCAAGTAAACATCTACAACATAGGCTCAGAAGACCAAACAACAGTCACTGAAATAGCCAAGATAATCACCCAAGAAATGGGCATAAAAAACGTCAAATTCAAATTCACAGGAGGAGTAGACGGTGGAAGAGGCTGGAAAGGCGACGTCAAAAACATGCTTCTCGACATTAGCAAACTCAAAACCCACGAATGGAAACCAAAGTATAACAGCCAACAAGCCATAACCAAAACAGTCAAACACCTAACAAACCAACCACTAGCTTCGAAGATGGATTAACCGAACTTGCCGGCTGGGCTAAAACTCACGGATGGGATGCAGCAGACCTCTTCGAAAAAGCACTAAACGAACTAAGAGAAAAACACCTCGCAACTAATCATTTTTAGAAACAAACGAGTAACCTACGCTATTCTTTTTCAGAAACTCTTCAAGTCTAACCCTGACGAGTTAATCTATCCCTCTATCCTATGAACTGACACCTTATTCGGGGATCGAGCGTTCCAGCATCATCCTTAAATATGTGTACGTTATTTAATTTTTGTGTACAGGTGAACTTAATGCGTTCAACTGCAGTTACAGCTCGCTTAAAAACGGAACTGCTAAGGGAAATACAAGAAATCGCTGAGGAGGAATCCATTGACAGGTCATCCGCCATACAGAGATTACTCCAAATCGGTTTAAAGGAATATAAAATGGAAAAAGCATTAAACCTATACCGAAACGGAAAAGTAACCTTATGGAAAGCCGCCGAATTGGCAGGTGTTTCGCTTAGAGAAATGATGGAAGCAATTAAGGCTAGAGACATCCCATACCAATACGACCTCGAGGCTCTTGAAGAATATGTAACCGAGTTGCTGGCTAAGAGGAAAACCATTGACACCTAAAGTTGTCAGCAACGCATCACCACTTATCTATGCAGCAAAAATCGGTTTCCTCGATGCCATGGAGAAACTCTACGGAAAAATCCTTATACCCCCAACGGTCTACAACGAAGTTGCAGAAAAAGGCGCTAAGAAAAAAGCCGCAGACGCCCTAGTTATAGAAGAAGCGGTAACGAAAGGCCATCTTCAAATAGTTGAACTGAACGAGAGGGCGAAAGCAGAAATCGAAGTTTTAACAAGAACCCAAGATATCAGTGTCGGAGAAGCCGAAGCAATAGCACTGGCTAAACAAGTAAAAGCCAGATTGCTCATCATAGACGAAAGAAGCGGCACAATAGCAGCGAGAGTATGGGGAATAAAAACCATTGGGCTACTAGGCGTCATCATCGAAGCTATGCACCAAGGCATAATAACCTTTGAAGAATTAAAGAGGTATTACAATATGCTGATTGAAACCGAGTTCAGACTCAAGCACAGAGACTACGTAAAAGCTATGGAACTAGCAGAAAAAGTCCGAAGAAAGTTGAGGAAACCATAAACAAGACAAGTCTTTCAATCGCGCAAACCCAACGAATACCGAAAAGGCGACATCCGCCACTGTTATGCAGACACAACCAAACTCAAAACCCACGAATGGAAACCCAAACACAACAGCAAACAAGCAATAACAAAAGCCGCCAAAACCTTCAAGGCATTTTTCAACACTCGGCAACTATTTAGTTAACTCGAGAGAAGTTGTTGTTCTATAGCCCTTAGGGTCAACTACTTCTAACTTCGTAGGCATAGAAATCTGGAAAGCCTCCCAAAACGCCATACTGCCAATATCAAAAGACATAGCAAAAGAGTTAAAGGTAATTTTAGAAAAACCCGCTTGAAAAACCAACATCAAAGCCACAACCAAACCAAAATCATAATTTTGAAGTTGTTCCAATTAACTGGTTTACTTTCTGCCTTATAGGGGCTTAGGATCACTTTTGATGAGGCAAATTGCGGACGATTTTGAAGCTTACGCGTAAATGGATCGTCTCTAGGAGGGAGTGAGAGAAATGTTGGAAATCGATGTTTATGAAATACGTGGAAGCTGTCCTGGAGAGTTCAAGCGTATAAGTATAAATAGGTTAATCACAGCATTTTAAATGTGGGTGTTAGAAATTGACTGAGCGTATTGAAGTGAATCCTAAGATTTTGGGTGGAAAACCTGTGATTAGGGGGACGAGGATCCCTGTGTACCTGATTTTAGAACTTTTATCTGCCGGTTATGATTTTAAGAGAATAATTGAGGCTTATCCCACTTTAAAAGAGGAAGACATTAAAGCCGCTGTCGAGTATGCTGCAAAGATCGCGAAAAATGAAGAAGCCTTTGAGTACGTGGTGCCTTAGACGCCGAGATTTCTCGCCGATGAAAACGTGTCACCTCAAACGGTAAAGCTGCTTAGAAAGCTTGGCTACGACATTAAAGGTGCTGCTGAAGCTGGCCTTAAAGGCTGTGATGACGATGACGTTGTAAACTTGGCGGCAAGAGAAAACAGAATTATTATAACGCATGATCTAGGCTTCGGCTCCGTTTACTACTTCTCCAAAAGAGGTCAGGTTGGCATAATCATATTAAGAATAGATCCACCAACCGTTGAAGAAGTAAACCATATTCTCCAAAACTTCCTTAAAAGAGTGAATCTGGAAAAGGAAAAACTAACTAAATGTCTAATAATGTTGAACAGAAGAAAATACAGAGTTCTAAAATGAAAGCCATGAGATGAACGTTCGGTAACTGAGACCACGTTGAAAAGGCTGAAAAACGACAAGGTTAACGAGTTACATAAGACCCCTAGAACACTTGAGAAGAATCCAATATATCCCCATATTAATCTTCACCTCCACCAGCACAATCTACAGCGAACCCGCAAAAATCCCCACCCCAGAAAACTATGCACCCTTAAAACCAATCTCCACATACGGCGCCACCAAACTCGCCAGCGAAGCCCTCATCACCGCCCACGCCCACACCTACAACTTCAAAGCCATAATCTACCGCCTAGCCAACATAGTCGACCCAAGAAACAAACACGGCGTAATCCACGACTTCATCCAAAACAACTAGAAATACTCGAAGATGGAACCCAAACAAAATCCTACCTCTACATAAACGACTGCACAAAAGCCATACTCCTAGGACTAGAAAAAACCACCTAAAAAACAGCCAAAAACCAAGTTGAAATTTACAACGTAGACTCACAAGACCAAATACCCGTAACCAAAATAGCTAAAATTGTCACAGAAGAAATGGGGTTAAAAAATGTACAGTTCACCTATACTGGCGGGGTAGACGGAGGAAGAGGCTGGAAAGGAGACGTCAAAAACATGCTCCTAGACATCAGAGCAAACTCAAATCATTAGGGGAGGGAAACCCGAACTCAGCACGCGCTAAGCGTTTCATGTTCAAACTAGCGGGTTTGAGGCTTTGAGAAAGCTGTAGCCGTTGAAATCGTCGACGTTCTCAGTATAGATAATCTCTAAACCGTTTTCTTTTGCAGTGACGGCTAACACGCAGTCAAAAATTCTGCCCTTAGAAAGCTTCAATTCCTTAATCAGCTTAAAAACTTCTTTTGGAGCCATTGACGTCGGATTCACTTTTTCAATTTCGCGGCATTCCCAGAGGTCTAGGCATATGTCCGAAGCCTCGTTAGATGAAAGTGGGTGTTCAACCCTTTTCGGATTCGTAACTACTGCAAAAAATTCGTACAATATTTGCGGAGTTATGTAGGCATCAATTTCACCTTGCATGGCCTTTTTAATAACGCTGCTGGCTCTTTTCTGATAAGGAGATGCCTTGTTATGCGAATGCACAAGAATGTTCGTATCAAGTAATATCTTCATAGATCTCTTCCCTAGTGAGTCTTCCCTTCAACCTCCCAAGGTTCGGCGGATTATTCAACCTCTCAAGAACTCTCTTACCCGCATCACTTCCACGCACCACAATCAACCTCACCACCCCTCTATTAACAACCTCAATATGTAATACGTCACCATCAACCAAACCCAACTTCTCCCGCACCTTACGGGGAAGATACACCTTATCCTTATAATAAGTAGTCTCAGCCATATCAACCACAATATTACCCAACTAATTGGGTAATATAAACCTTCCGCTCGCCTAACACCAAAACACAAAACATCGCTTATGACCAGCAGCTACACCAAAGCCAAACCCCAAATAAAACTGAACACTTAAACGTTTTTCAATTTTCAGCAAAATAAACATACCTCCCTCGTCGTACCAGCAACAGCTGTCATAGCCCTATAACCACATACACAACGACAGCCCCAGTGATAGGTGCAGTAAACAAAACAGACATACAAAACCTAAGAGAAATACTGAAAGAACTTGGCCCACTCTCCCGCATATTCAACTTCCCACTAAACATCATCGAAAAACTACTCATATCCCAAAAACCATAAGCAAGACCTCAAAACACTACGTCCCTGCAAACAAGCATAACAGCGCACTTTCCAGCATGGTCCAAGAAGCAGATCGGCAAAACCCAAGCGTCAAGCAGTACGCCCCATTATTTCCATGTTTCTTCGCTCACAACCATGAACAACCAAACCAAAAGTTAAAATATCCTAAATTAAAAACACAATTCTCTTTCGTTCTCTGAAAAACGTTGTTTTCAACAACCGTTCTCCCTTTGGAACCAAATATGTCAACAAATTTTTGCTTCTGAGCAAGCCTAAAACGCTCCAACATTCAACAGGGTTAAGGTTTATTAGGATTAAGGCGGAAACTAACTACGGAACCACGTTGAAAACGCGTTCACGCCATGAACCCTGTGCAGATGAGGAAAAAAGCGCTGCGAGCTCTGTTCAACAAGAACAGCTTGGAAAAAGCTTAGATGAAGTTCTGAAAACGCAAAAAATTTTTTACGACCAGCTAACAGCAGTAGCCAAAAGACTTGAAAGTGAAAAGGCTTCTTTAACCCGTGCCCGCAGGGTTGTTCCAAGAGCGGCTAAGCCTGAACGCCGCCACATGGACCAGAGAATCCGCGACGCTGAAACCTTCGCTGAACGCGATAAGCTACTGCGCGACTTGGCTGCTCACTGCTACAACATGGCTAAGGAATGGGCTAAGCAAGGCGACGCCAAAGCTCAACTGGCGTGGATGAAGCTTCTGGCAAGATTTTTAAGTTTAGCCCAGAAGCCAGCGGAACTCGTTCAAATCGAGGAAGAGCTTGATGAGTTAGAGCGTAGGATTAAAAAGGCCGAAAGAACAGGCTGACGCCTGAGAAGTTGGTATTACAAGCAATAATGGATTATCGTGCTGAACATAATATCACTGGAAACCCAGCTGGGAATCAAACAAATCATCAAATGAAAAATACAATTGCAAACGAAACTGAAACAACCAATGAAAACGTTTATGATCAATGGACACTCAAGCACGGCTGGGAACATGAACAAATATTCACTCTACTCTGAATTCCAGTTTCTCATAGTCAAAGATTAACTGTCTGCCCTTAAAAAACAAGCCACTCAGCACCATTGGAACCGGAAGCCTCATTATCAACGCTTCTACATTTTCCCTCCTTAACACGAGTTCCGACAAATCCTCTGAAATCACAGACACCTCGTCTATCACCGTTCTCACAACCTGCGTTGCCCCAGCGGCAGTGCCAGACGTCGCCTTCCCCAGCTTAGGCAAATCTAACGTCAACGCAAGAGCCGAACTCACAGCCACGACGTTAGCGCCCGTGTCTATCAGACACCTACTCAAAACCGTTTTGTCCCTAAACCGAAGCGACACCCAAGCTCTCGCTAAGCCGTTATCCCCTATTTTAAACCTGTACTTCTTCACTAGGAGCTAACTCCTAGCAGTAAACAAAATACTTAATTTCCTTCGAAGGTTCATGGGCGAAGTAGAAGTTCTTAAGTCTCCTCTCCCCAACAAGCTTCAAAAGCTCCTCCTCTGAGTCTAAGACGAACTCCTCCCCCGTTTCCGTCACAAGAACGTACTTTTCAGGGTTCTTACTCAAAAGCTCTTTAAACCTCTCTAAAACATCCTTCCTCTCCAGCAAACTTTTAACAGCACTGCTCACTTACATCCCCTCTCTTACCAATGTTGAACCAGCATATATAAATTCCTCACAAATGTCAAACCATTAATTAACAGCGAAAAGGTGACCATAGGTATCTACGAGAGAGAATACCACAACGCCAAACTCTCCAGCCCACGGATCACCCCAATCCTCAACCATAACGTCTCGAAGAACATGCACAACAACACACACTCGCCGCCGTAATTACTACGAGAACAGAAAGGAACCAGATGAAAAAATAAAAAGTGACAAACAGTTCATTCAAAAGCTTTCCAAAACCTTAGAGGCAGCATCGACCGAGTTTTGAAAAAATGCGCCACCCGATCGCACGCTAGCACCCTCTTCCAAAACTAGACGGCAAAATTAAAATGCATGAAACAACCTAAGCCATAGACAAAAGCCAAAAAGCTGAAATCCATGGCAAAAGTTAAAGCTGAAACAAAAGTTGGAGGTACAGTTCAAAAAGCTGGATACAGAGACTACGTCCAAGAAACAGCCAGAAGCCTAAACGTCAAAGGCTACGTTGAAAACCAGAAAGACGGAACCATCCAAATAACCTGCGAAACCCAAAAAGAAACTTAAACGAATTTGTTAACGAAATAAACGTGAAAGAAGACTTCTTAAATCCTACAAAGATAGATTCTTCATCAGACCATTTCAGCTGGGGTAAGAACTCTGCTTTCTATTAAGCCACTTATATCTTCACGGCGCTTTAAAATGTCCTCATCTAAGGTTACGAAACAATCAATTTTATGTCCGTAAATCCGTGACGCTATAGAGGCGGATGCCAGATGAAGGGTATCCAAGGTTTTGACGCCGGTCTTTGAACCCATCTCAAGAGCCATTGCAAATAACGCTGGAAGCTTTACCCGTCGTTTCATAACGTTAACCGAGACCTCGCCACCCATCGGAATAAAACCCAAATTCCTGATGTTTACGACTCTTCGAAGGAAGGCCCCCGCGACCTCTTCTCGCCCCAACGATCCAACTTTATCCGCGAACCTTTCGTAAGCCCTACTCGTAGCACACACCACCTCAACTAAGGTCAGTATAGAAGTCACTGCAGACAGCTCTCCTTCTTCTATTTTATTTAGAAGGTCTTTCGCCTCGTCGTGCTGGGGTTCGTCTGGTGCATACCTTGCGAGGATGATGTTTGTGTCAAGATAAAGCAACATTAACCTCGGCCTTCAGCAACAAGTTTAGCCACACTTATACCTTTAAAGAGCTTAGATCCAATCTGTTCCAACTCCTCATCCCGCAAGACAGGTGCCTTCGCCATCAGCTCTTGAACCCCGTCGCCTAAAAATAATTCAGGATGCTCCTTTAGATACTCCTCAATAATCACCCTCAAAGCTTCACTCCTACTTTTAAAGTGACCCCTAGAAACTGCTTGATCCACCTTTTTCACCAGCTCCTCTGAAAATCGAGACGTTATTATCTCTTCCATAAAGACCATCACTAAATTGTATACATTTCGAATACATAAACCTTTCGTGCCCCGCCGATCCCCCAACGCCTCAGCAGAGTCCTGCTCATGAAAAAGGATTTCCGAAAAATCGATACCCAAACAAAAAGAAGAGTAGACTCCACATAACCGACTGCATCCAAGCCATGCCCCTAATACTCCAAAAACCACAGAACAAGTAGAAATCTACAACGTAGGCTCCGAAGACTAAATCTCCGTAACTGAAATAGCCCAAATCACCCATGAAATAGGATTAAACCGTCAAAGTCCGAATGGTCGCTGAAAGCCACAACAACAATACTGGAGAGAACAAATATGAAAACCGCTAAGACACCCATCACACCCCAAGTGTTTGCATGAGTGAAAAACGTTAAAACTATGACTGCTGCGGCTATGCAACCCCATCGATATGACCTATACCTTATAGACCTTAACAATAGCCGGAAAAAGATAAAGTTTAACAAGCGCCATCCAATTGGAAAGAAAACCGGCGAAAATTCCCGTTGTTAAATGGAAAGAGACGGCTGCAAAAAAGGCTCGCGCGCGAAACTTCTCTTAAAACAAACTCCACATAATCTTCTGCGCTCCTAAACTCTCCACCACTCTCCTCAGTCCTAAGCTTAACCAAACAATACAAACCCTTAGAAAACCTAGGCAAAACAAATGTTTAACATTAAAAACAAAAGACGAACACTTCAAAAGAATAACACACTTAGGCTTAAAACTAATACAAGCATCCAAATAAGCCAAACAAAAAAGTCACATACTTAAATATTTATAATCAATAGTTTTATGTCAAAGAAAGAAGGGTATACTGTGACCCGAAAAGAGGAGGAAAGACACCTACTTAAAAGATCAAAAGAATTTCTGGAAACTGCTGAATATCAAACAAGCAAAGACTTTTATGACTTGGCAGTCTTCAGCCTCGAACAAGCCCTACAACTATTTTTAAAGTCGAAAGTGCTAGCAGAAGGCATTAACTACCCCCGAACACACAGTGTCAGAAGTCTCCTAGAAATACTGTCAGATCTAGTTCCCGAAAATAAAAAACCGATTATAAAAAGCATACTGAAAAATTATCTATTGGAACTGGGCATACTAGAAGACGCCTATATAACATCTAGATACGTGATGAGAGAATTCACCAAACAAGAAGCAGAAAAACTAACAACAGCAGTGAAGGAAATAATGAAAAATGTCGCATGAAATCTTAGTAAAAACTGCTCTAAAAAGACAGGAAGCTTTCAGAAACCTAAAGAAACATCTACAAACCATCAAAGAAACAATCAAAAAACTCGATGTAAACGCAGAAGCCTACCTATTCGGATCAGTTGCAGAGAAAGAACACAACTACTCAAGCGACATAGACATTCTCATAATAACAAAATTAAAACCAGCAAAAATACACGCTGAACTCTGGAAAGCTGGAATAAAAGAACCATTCGAAATTCACGTACAACCACCAGAAAAAGCCCACTTTTACAAAAGAAAAATAAAACTCGTAAAAATATAACAGCCACGATTTTAACAAAAGCTAAGCAAAAAACCTAGGATGGACACGTAAAAAAAATAACCCTCACAACATCAAACACAGACGAAGCTGCATCTCCGACCATCAAAAAATAGTAAATCTTTAGCTAAACACTTCAACGTGTCCAAACAAGCCATATCAAAAACCGTCAAAACGACAACATGGAAAGAAATAAACAAAGCCGAAAAAATCGTGGATAAACTTCTAAGCAAACCTGTTAACAAAAAGCCTTGAAAATACTGCACTATTCAACCTATTGCAACTAATCCTTCCAGCACTTCGTCTTCTTCTACATCTACTTCCTTAGACAACCAAGTTCTAAGTAAGGCAGTGTCGCTTGGTACTTCACCACTGTAAGTGTACACCTTACCGCCTTTAACAGCGTCCACTTGAAACGTTTTCTCCTCTTCCTGACAAAGAAACGAAATCGTATCCGCGTTCAAAACATGACGCTTAAAATCTTCCCAGTTTTTGCAACGTATAATCAAAGGCGGGCCACGTACACTTACTAACGAGCTGGTCGTAGATAGACCTGAAAGAGAATTAACCGTATTAGAAATCTCCCTTTGAAAAGCTGAAAGATGCACCTTAACATCCTTCATTTTTTCAGTTTCTTCCACGCTTAAACCCTGGCTTTCACCAATTCCCCGAAGCTGCCCAATTAAACGCTTAAAATTCGCTTCAAATTTTTCCAAACTCTTCAAAACAAAATCCAAAGCTTCACCTGAACCTTCACCCGCCATTTCACACACCTAAACCTAAATTTCTAGGTGTTAGTAGCGGTAAATAAATCTAATGAATCAAGAATATAGAATACAAACACAATAGAATATACGGACTCATATCCTTTTTCCGAATCTTGTTTTAACTTAATGCATCAATCAATTCCAGAAATTCCATTAAATTCACTAACATTTTTTTCCCTGTTTAAACCAAAATTTGTCTCACAACCAGTCTATTAGAATGTTTAAAAACAAAACTAGTTAGGCAACTATTTCTTTGGAAGCGCCACGGCAGAAATTCCAAAACGTTTACGAATTTCTTTAGCCAACGTTTCAGCGTGACCAGCACGGAAATTATCAGTAATCACAAGCTTCGGCTTTGAACGCCTAACGTACTCCATCAACCCATCAAAGTCTGAATGATCGCTTAAAGCAACCACATACTCCTTATCCGCAATCTCACGACAGAGAGAATTAAACTCTCAACCACTCACATAAACACGGAAACCGAAGCCAACCTTGCCGCCAGAAGCCATATGATAAAAAGCTACGCACGATGAATTCCTTTCTAACAACTCTTTTGCTTCTCTTTCCTAGACAACATCAAACGTCCAAAACGCATACCATGTCTTTCACAAACCTTAGAAACATGAAAAACCCGTTCAGGCACAACAAACGGAACCTTCACTTCAGCATTATGCAAAACTTGCATCACTTCTTGAAGTTTTCCATGATAACCAAAAACATAAACCGTGCCATGCTTCAACCCTTCCTCAACCACAGAAACAAGCAAGTTCCTCACGTTTCCCCCAAAAGAACGCTTACAGGAGGGACTTCCGTAAGTGGCTTCCATAACAAGGACATCAGCATCCAAAACAGGAGTCTCATCAATCCTAAAATCTCCAGTAAAAACAATCCTCTTTCCCTCAACATCCTCAACAAGCACTTGAGCCGCACCCAAAATATGAAAAGACAACACATACAAAATTCTGTTATGAACCACGCTATCTCCAAAAATGAAAAAAATGGACGGCGCCATCACCCAACACTTTAAGAACAAACAAAAATCCTTACGCCAAACATCACGAACAACAGTCAAAACACCGATAACCGTCAAAAAACCATAACAGAATTCATAAGAAACCCGCCGTTTAAGCGCAGACCATCCGAACTAAAGATCCTTACAAATGATTCGACGAGAAAGCTCTCCGCTTCAGCCGAGGAGAGTATCAAACCCTTAAAACGTAGCACTCAAATTTCCATTTCCTTCCGTTTTGCTATCGATTGAGCCTCCTCTAACGCTTTGTTGTAAACATCTATAGACAGCCAAAAACCCGAAGCGATTAACCCGTCTAAACATTCCTTAAACTCGTTAAGAGTTAATTCATCTCTAGCCAAGGCGAGTAGGAGCACCACGATGGTGCCTATCGGTCTAACCCCAAACATTTGAGCCGTGATGGATGCCTCCCTCTCGTCAATAATTAACTCCATTCCCAATTTTTGGGCTAAAAGAACAGCTTCAGCCTCACCTAAATGCATGCCTGACACGCCCACTAAGACATCAGCCCCATCCATCTTCCCCTCAGAGACCTTTATCCACCCATCCTCAATGGCTTTACTAATTAAAACAGCGTCTGCGGATTGCTTCTCTAAAGTCGTTTCCTTGCATACTCTCTTTGGGATAACAACCTGTCCAAAAACGGTTTTTAAAAGCGGGAGCCTACCAATCTTAGCCAGCCAAATTAGCGGGCTGCTATTACACACCACGGGTTTTCCGCCGGACATACTCTATGTCACGCCTAAGATCATCTATAGTATATGACACAGCTATCTTCCTTACCCTTGCCAACTCCATCATCTCCCGAAGCGATAAACCAGCCATCTCAGCAGCCTTCCAAAGAGTCACCTTACCCTCTTGATAAGCCCGAACAGCTTCCTCAATCCTCTCTTGTTGAAGCGCAAAATCCAACAAACGTCTAATCAACTCAGAACGGTCAACCTTCAACTTTTTCGCCAATCTTTCAACTTCTCTAAGCATGTCGCGAGGAAGCCTTGCCGTAACAGCCTCAAGGGACAACTGAATCACCGTATACAATAGAAGCTACCGCACACATATAAACTTTCCCAACGCATCACCATGAACAAAAGAAGGATGTATGAGAACAACTCAACCTAAAGATAGCAAAATTTCACCCTATTTGCATCCCCCTTACGAAATAACACATAAAAACTATGTTGAAAAACAACAAGATCAACGATGGAAAAATACGATTCTCATAATACGTTAATAGAATTAAACCAGCTAGTCCTAAAACAGCCCCTAGCTTAGTTGCCACATTGATAGTCAGAACAGCAAAGCTTTCACTAATACAAACTGCACACACCACCCCAACGACACAGGAACCAAAAACAGCAGAAACCAATGTTGACCAGCAACTTCACTCCAAGGAAAAGTTGACAAAACATCCGAAGCTTAATATACGTCTTCATCGCCACAACAACAATTTTCATAATAGCCGCAGCCTACTATCAACACACGCACACAGAAAAGCTTCTAAAAGCTAAGAAATGAACTCTAAGTTTGAGACTGAAGACTAAATGGTGTCGGGTTTGACGCGTGTTAAGCCTTGCACTTTGTCGTATGATTTGTCGAATGAGATGATTGGTCTGTCATGGTTTAGTGCATTGTCGGCGTAGTGCGAGTCGAAGAATGTTAAGTTGAGAAAATTCACGTTCTCAGTAATTTTAGGAAATCTTTGAAGGAGAGCCCTTTTAATCCAAGTTTATCGTAGATCTCATCGTTTGAGACTATCGACAATTTATTGTTTAGTGCTACGGATGCGTGTAATCCGTCAAACAATGTTAAAGAATCATGTTGCATCAATAGATGCTCACATAAGATTAAGTCGTTGGACGAAAGTTCTATTTCTTTGAGGTTTGATGATATGGTCTTTGCTTTTATGAACGTGAGTGCATTAAGCCTTTCCGCAGCATCTTTTTTGTGGTTAGCCATAACTTCACGAACTTCGATAAATGCTGAAATTGGGTAGTAAAGAGAAAAAGTTTTTGTTGCCGCTGTATACTCTTTTAAGATGCTTGATACAACATCATAGCGTTTGTCTCTTGGCTGAAAACCGAAAAGAAACTCCGTCTCAACCATGAAGTCTCTTTCCAAGAGAAGTTGTCTCCTTTAAAAGTTGTTCTTCAGCAAGCTTTCGTTCTTCTCTGCTGTACGTTATATCACCTAAAAGTTCAGCTAAGGCT
>Ga0210016_1002638_pt1 | contig 16250 bp, 20 predicted proteins | sample CryGeyCG2014_300_FD_185454 | JGI IMG/M metagenome (GOLD analysis project Ga0210016, IMG submission 185454) | Groundwater microbial communities from aquifer - Crystal Geyser CG02_land_8/20/14_3.00 (SPAdes) (version 2) | ecosystem: Environmental > Aquatic > Deep subsurface > Groundwater | place... | reverse complement strand
TTAATTGTTGAAGTTGATAATAAACAATGGGCCAGATATTCAATAAAAACCCATTTTATCAAGGTTTCTGATAATTTAGAAAATATTATTTCAAAATATGTTTTGTCTAAAGCTCAAAATAGTGATATTATTGTTTTGTGCCAGAAAATCGTCTCAATTACTCAAGGGAGAGTAGTTTATAAAAAGGACTTAAAAATTGGTTTCTGGGCAAAATTTCTTTCCAAATTTGCTAAAAAAACGCCTTATGGTTTTTCAGTTGGTAACCCTTTGAAAATGCAACTGGCTATAAATCTGGCAGGTCTTCCCTGGATTTTATTTGCCTCTTTATGCGCTGGTCTTGGTAAAATCCTTGGAATTTCCGGAATTTTTTACAAAATAGCCGGTCACCAAATTAACCAGCTCGATGGTTTTTACGGCGAGACGTTTCCTCAATATGCTGAAATTGGGATTTTGGGTTCAAAGGACTCGGATAAAGTTTGCCAAAAATTAAAAGACAGGTTTGGTTTTTCATTCGTTATCGCCGATATCAATGATTTAGGGAGAAATATAATTGGCAAAAGCCAGGATTTAAAAAACAAAGAAAATTTAATTTCGGAAATTCTGAAAGACAACCCAGCCACCCAGTCCTCCGTCCAAACCCCAATAATAATTATTCGCCAAACAAAATAAATGTATAATCATATTTTTAATTCCCAAACAAAAACCATTACATCGGCTGCCGGGGTTTTGGCTGCAATGTCTTTGATTAGCGGGATCTTGGGTCTTTTCCGGGATCGACTCTTGGCAGGCAGTTTCGGAGCAGGTAATGAGCTTGATATTTATTACGCTGCTTTTCGCATTCCTGATTTTATCTCAATGATTTTGGTAATGGGAGCAATTTCAGCTGCCATCATTCCAATTTTCAGCAGCTATTTAGTTCGTTCCCGGCAAGAGGCCTGGGAATTTTTTGCCAACCTGTTAAACCTATTTTTATTTTTTTTAATCATAATTTCTGTTATTTTAATTATTTTTGTTCCCCAAATTCTTTCTTTGATTGTCCCAGGTTTTTCCGGTGAAAAAAAAGAGCTGGCCATTACCTTAACCAGAATTATGTTTTTAAGCCCGATTTTTTTGGGCATTAGCAATGCCATTTCAGGGGTTTTGCGGGTATTTCGGAGATTTTTAGTAACCTCAATTGCTCCAATTATGTATAATTTGGGAATTATTTTCGGGATTTTATTTTTTGTTCCCTGGCTAGGGATTAGTGGTTTGGCTTGGGGAGTGGTCTTTGGTGGTTTTTTGCACCTTTTTGTTCAACTTCCTATTTTTTTGAAAACTGGCTTTAAACCGAAAATAATTTTAAATTTTTCCCATCCTGGATTTATCAAAACCATTAAATTAACTCTGCCTCGGGCCCTGGGTTTGGCAGCCGGCCAAATCAATTTAATTGTTATTACTGCTATTGGTTCTACGTTAGCAGTTGGCAGCATTGCTGTTTTTAATCTGGCAAATAATCTTCAAAATCTTCCAATAACCCTTATTGCCATTTCTTTTTCTACAGCTGCTTTTCCATTTTTAGCATTATATTCTTCTAAGAAAGATAAAGAAAAACTTCTTGAAGAGTTTTCTTCTGTTTTCAGACAGATTCTTTTTTTAATTGTGCCTGTCAGTATTTTGATATTTATTTTAAGAGCCCAGATTATTAGAGTAATTTTAGGAACAGGAAAATTCGGTTGGGCTGATACCCAACTTACTGCTGCTTGTTTGGGTATTTTTAGTTTTGCTATTTTTGCTTATGGGCTCGTGCTTTTAATTTCTAAAACTTTTTATGCTTTTCAAAATACTAAAATACCCGCCTTAGTAACTTTATTTACAGTAGGATTAAATATTGTTTTATGTTATTTTTTTGTCTGGGTTTTAGGGTTTGAAAATGCTTTTCAAAGCTTTTTAATAAATTTTCTTGACCTTCAAGGAATCAAAGAGAATTCAGTTATCGGCCTTCCTTTGGCCTTAGTTGTTTCGGGGATATTTCAGATAAGTTTGCTTTTGTTCCTTCTGTATAAGAAAATAGGGGATTTTAGAATAAAAGAGATATTTGAATCTTGCATTAAGATTTTGGTCTCTAGTGTTTTATTGGGTTTTGCTTGTTATTTTGTTCGTCAAACTATAGCTGAATTTATTGATATGCAGACCTTCTGGGGAATATTTTTTCAAGCCGCTTTAGCAAGCATGGTTGGAATCATTGTTTTTATTGCATCTGCTTTTGCATTGAAATCCCCAGAAATCAAAGCATTAAAAAGACTAATTTATAGAAAAAATGGAAGATAAGGCAAATAACATCCGTAATTTTGCAATATTAAGCCATATTGATCATGGGAAATCAACTTTAGCTGACCGTTTTTTGGAATTGACCGAAACTATCTCAAAGAACAAAATGCGGCCTCAGTTTTTGGATACGATGGATTTAGAAAGAGAGCGGGGGATTACCATAAAGATGCAGCCAGTAAGAATGGAATATAATTTTTCTGGAGAGAAATATATCTTAAATTTAATTGATACTCCTGGCCATGTTGATTTTTCTTACGAGGTTTCCAGGTCTTTGGCTGCTGTGGAGGGAGTTGTTTTACTTGTGGATGCCAGCAAGGGTATTCAGGCCCAAACATTGGCAAATTTAGAATTAGTCCAAAAGCAGAGTTTGGTTATAATTCCAGTAGTAAATAAAATTGATTTGGCTCAGGCAAAGATTGAAGAAACAGTTCAAGAAGTTGCTATTCTCTTAAAAGTAGAGAAAGAAAAAATCATTAAAATTTCAGCCAAGTTCGGCACTAATGTTGAGCAGATTTTAGAAGCCATCATAAAAAGAACTCCAGAACCTCCAAAAGAGAATATTAACAATCTCTTCCGGGCTTTGATTTTTGATTCAGAATATGATTCTTATAAAGGAATAATTGTTTATATTAGAGTAATTGATGGAGAAATTAAAAGAGGGGAGCAGATAGAACTTTTAGCCGCCAAAACCGAAGGCGAAGCAAGAGAATTGGGTTATTTTAAGCCGGAATTTTTTCCTCAAGAGAAACTTTCGGCCGGCGAGATTGGATATATTGCTACCGGGGTAAAAAAACCTGGCAACGTTAGGGTAGGCGATACGATAATAAAATTCAATCCCGCTGAAAGCGGGATTAATATTGAACCATTGCCCGGTTATCAAGAACCTCAGTCAGTGGTTTTTGCCAGTTTATATCCGGAAAACCCTGACCAATTTGATTTATTAAAAGAGGCCTTAAAAAAATTAAAATTAAACGACCCTTCTTTATTTTTTGAACCAGAAACCAAAGAGGCCTTGGGCAGGGGATTTAGGTGCGGATTTTTAGGAACCTTGCATGCTGAGATTATTTCAGAACGTTTATACCGGGAATTCGGTCCGAACTTGGTGATTTCTCCGGCCTCTGTTGTTTATAAAGTAGACGGCAAACTTATTTATTCAGCCGTTGATTGGCCTCAAAGTTATGGTCTAACAGAAGAATTATGGGCGTCCTTAGAAATAATAACCTTGACTCGTTATTTAGGCAATGTTTTGGAAATTTTAAAAAATTTCCAAGGAAATTATCTTGGCACAAAATATATTGGTTTGGAAAAAGCAATTTTGTTTTATGAAGTTCCCTTAAGGGCAATTGTCGCCAATCTTTACGATAAAATAAAAAGCGTCAGTCAGGGTTATGCTTCAATGAGTTATAAAATTTTGGGTTTTAGAAAAGGGGATTTGGTAAAAATGGAAATTTTGGTTGCCGGCGAAAAAAAAGAAGCCCTTTCCAAGATTGTTCTGCGGACTCAGGTTTTTTACCAAGGGAAGAAATTGGTAGAGAAATTAAAAGAGGTTTTGCCTTCCCAGCAATTTTCAATTGCCTTGCAAGCAGTAGTTGGTGGGAAAATTGTCGCCAGAGAAACAATTAGAGCGAGAAGAAAAGATGTCACCGGTTATCTTTATGGCGGTGATTACACCCGCAAAAGAAAACTGTTGGAAAAACAAAAAAAGGGAAAGAAAATTTTAAAAGTAAAAGGAAAAGTTATAATTCCTTCAAGAGCCTACTTGGAAATATTCAGGGGTTGACCCTTCACCTTTCGGTAACGTTCATTAGTAAAATGGAAAATCAAATATTATTTTGCGTTCGAGGACTACCGAAAGGTGAAGGGTTGAAATTAGAGAAAAATGTGATAAAATAACTAACGAAAAAGGGGAGCAATCGTCAGTATAAGCATGCTTAAAACCACTAAGGCTATTAAAATAATCCAAATTGTTTTAAAGATTGTTTTTGGCTTCATTGGGTTCTATGTTATCAAAATTCAAGAAAAATAGAAAGGCAGGTTCTCGGAAAAACGTATTTTTTTCAATTTTGCTTGGCACGGGGATTTTGCTGGTGATTATTTTTTTATTTTTTACAAACTGGAAGATAAATCAAAGAAGAACTGTTCTGACAGCAAGAATTGCTGTCTTAAAAGAAGAAATTGCAATTTTGGTTCAAAAAAATGAAGAATTAGAAGAGAAAAAATCTCAAATAGAAAGTGAAGAATATTTGGAAAAAGTTGCCCGGAATCAGTTGGGCTTAAAGAAACCGGGGGAAGAAGTAGTGGTTGTGGCAAAAGAAAAAGAGAAAGAAGAAGAAATTATTGAAGAAAAGAAGACCTGGTGGGAATGGCTAAAAAATATTTGGATGCGGGATTAGTATAGTGGTAGTACACAATCTTCCCAAGGTTGGAGTGCCGGTTCGATTCCGGTATCCCGCTCCACAATAAAACTTTTCGGCTTTTTGGAAGCCATTTCACGGGCGGCGCTCGGCGCCGCCGCGGAAAATTTGGAAAAAATTCCAGAAAGTCAGATTATTGCGCGTCTTTACAACGAAGTTAGAACCTTTTTTATTGAAAACTCCTGATAAAATTGCCCGCCCCGCAGGGCGGGGCGGAGCGATTGGATTTTTTCAGGAATTTCTGATAAAATGAGTTCGAGCGGAGTCATAAAGATACTCATTTGCTAGCCCCGTTAGAAATGCCGATGTAGCTTAGTGGCAAAGCAGTGGTTTCGTAAACCACCGACGGCAGTTCAATTCTGCCCATCGGCTCATTTCAAATCCCGCTCAGCGGGATTTTTTTGATTTTTGGAAGGGAATATGGTAAGATAAGATAAATAACACCGTTGAATATGGATAATTCAGAAATTAAAATTGAGGACTTAGAGAAAAGACTCCATTATTTGATGGACTGTCTTTGATGTTGCTGGAAAAGAAAAGAAACTAAAAGAACTTGAAAAAGAAGTCCAAAAGCCAGATTTTTGGAAAAATCAACAAAAAGCCGTAGAAGTTAATCAAGAAATCGTTAATTTACAAGAAGAAATTAACAGATTAAGAAATCTTGAAAAGAAAATTCAAGAAGGCGATGTTCAAAATTTGGCAGAAGAAATAAAAAAAGAGGAAATGAAGGTTTTTCTCTCTGGGAAGTACGATAAGAATAATGCTATTTTGCAAATTCTTGCTGGGGCTGGCGGAATAGATGCTCAAGATTGGGCGACAATGTTATTAAGAATGTTTGAGAGGTATTGCCAAAAGAAAAGTTTCCAGACAAAAATTATTCATCAGTCATTTGGCGAAGCCGGCGGACCGGATGGCAGAATCGGTACTAAATCTGTTATAATGGAAATTAAAGGTTCTTGGGCTTATGGATTTTTGAAAAAAGAAACAGGAGTACATCGTCTTGTCAGACAGTCACCGTTTTCTGCCAAAAAACTTCGTCATACCTCTTTTGCCTTGGTTGATGTCTTGCCAGAACTTAATAGAAAAGAGGAAGAAGAAATTGAAATAAAACCGGAAGAAATAAAAATTGATTTTTTCCGCGCTTCAGGTCCTGGCGGTCAGAATGTCAATAAAAGGGAATCAGCTGTTCGTCTCACTCATCTGCCAACCGGTATTGCGATAAGTTGCCAATCAGAGCGGCTTCAGGGTTTAAATAGAGAAAAAGCGATGAAAATTCTTTATGCCAAACTTTATCAGATAAAAGAAGCAGAAAAAAAGAAAGAGCTGAAAAATATAAAAGAAGAAAGTTTCCCTGCCTGCCGGCAGGCAGGGGCCAGTTGGGGAAATCAAATCAGGTCTTATGTTTTGCATCCCTATAAACTGATTAAAGATTTAAGGACTGGCATGGAAACTTCTGATGTAGAATCAATTCTTGATGGAGAATTAGACCAGTTTATTGAAGCCGAGCTTAAAATGACCAAATTTTAGAATAATTAGGTTAATTAGAATAATTAGAATAATTTTTAATGATCTCAATAAAAAACATTTCCAAAATTTATCCTTCTAAGTCCGGGGAAAAACCAACAGTTGCTCTTGATAATATCTCTTTCGAAATAACAAGACCAGAGTTTGTTTCTGTTGTTGGGAAATCGGGAGCCGGCAAAACAACCCTGCTAAAATTAATTTTAGCTGAAGAAAGCCCAACCCAAGGCAAGATTTTATTTGACGGCCTAGACGTTAATAAAATAAAAAAATCTCATATTTCCCGTTTGCGGCAAAGAATCGGTGTGGTTTTTCAGGACTATAAATTATTTCCTTTCAAAACAATTTATGAGAACGTGGCTTATGTGATGGAAGTGATGGGTGCGGAAGAGAAGGAGATTAATCGGGATGTGTTTCAAATTTTGGAGCTCGTTGGCTTGGCAGATAGAGTCAATAATTTCCCAGCTGAGCTTTCTGGAGGCGAAAAACAAAGAGCAGCTATTGCCAGGGCTTTGATTCATAGGCCAGAGGTAATTTTAGCTGATGAGCCAACCGGAAACCTGGACCCTTATAATGCCAGCGACATTATCCGGCTTTTGAATAAAATTTATGAATTTGGTACAACAATTGTTTTGGCTACTCATAATAAAGGAGTAATTAATAGTCTGGGCAAGAGAGTGATTACTTTAGATGAGGGAAAAGTCATTAAGGACGAAAAAAGAGGAAGGTTTATATTATAATATGTTTACATCATTCAAAAGAATAATTAAAACGGGCTGGAAGAACTTTTCTCGGAACATTAGTTTGAGTTCTGCTACTATTTTTATTATGGTAATGGTTATTTCTTTGGCAACTCTGCTTTTCATTTTTAATCCAATTTCCAAGATTCTAATTTCCATCTTGCAAGAAAAAATTGATGTTTCAATTTATTTTAAAGAAGAGGTTTCGTTGGAAGAGATTTTAGAAGTAAGATCAGAAGTTTCAAAGATTCCAGAAGTGGAAGAAGTCGGATTTATATCTCGCGAGCAAGCCCTTGAAAAATTTATAGAGAGATACAAGGACAACCCGGTTTTAATAGAATCATTAACCGAAGTTGGCTATAATCCTTTTTTGGCTTCTTTGAACATCAAAGCTCATCAAGCCTCCCGATATGAACAAGTTGTCAAGTTTTTGGAAACAGGTCCTTTTAAGGATTTAATTGACAAAATTGATTATTATCAAAGAAGGCCAGTGATAGAAAAAGTTTTTTCTTTCACAGCCGCTGTTAATAAAACAGGAATTTTTTTGGGAGTAATTTTGGGGGTGATTGCTGTTTTGCTTGCTTTTAACACCATAAGGATTGCCATTCATAATTCTGGCGAGGAAATTTCCATTATGCGATTGGTTGGAGCTTCAAATTGGTTTATCCGAGGACCGTTTTTGGTTCAAGGAGTTGTTGTTGGGCTTATTGCCGTCCTAATTACCTTTTTGATTACTTTTGGAGCTTGCTATGGTTTTGACTCAAAAATTAGGGTAATAGCTCCTGAAATAGGTCTTTTTAATATCTTTTTGGCAAACTTCTGGACCCTGCTTTTAATTCAATTAGCCACCGGCATTGGTCTGGGAATTGTCTCCAGTTTTATTGCTGTTAGAAAATATCTGAAAATTTAAAAGCCATATATTGCGGGGTCGTCTAATGGTAGGACTATAGCCTCTGGAGCTATGTATCCTGGTTCGAGTCCAGGCCCCGCAGCTATCCTTCGCCAAGGCTACGGAATAGCAAGCTATTATATTCGAAAAGGTTCCTGACACTTTTTCTCCTTTTCCCATAGGCTTCTTGATTTTTTGATTGGGGATAATCGGGTCTTGACAGCATATTTCATATTTGATACACTATTGTCATAATTATGAAAAGCAGTAAAAACCTAATTGAACAGTTAAGTACCCTGTCATATTTCAGCAAAAAAACCATATGTGAGCTTGGTAAACAGTTTGGGCTTAAAAATGTTTCGGTTGATACTTATATCAGTCGCTTTTTGAAACGCAGGGAAATTATTCAGCTCAAAAAAGGTTTTTATGTGGCCGCTGATTTTTTCAATAAAAATAGGGGCGATATTTCCTATTTATTTTATCTTGCAAACATTTTGCGAACGCCGTCGTATGTAAGTTCCTGGACAGCACTCCAGTATTATAATTTAACCACTGAATCAATATACACCATTACCTCAATTACACCAAAAGTCACTCGGACATATAAAACAAAGGCAGGAATTTTTGCCTACCAGTCGATGAAAAAGGAATTGTTTTCTGATTTTTCTTTGATTAAAGGAGGAAGTGATTCCCCGGTAGGTAGGTTTGATTTTTTTATTGCGTCTCCCGCAAAGGCGCTCTTTGATTTACTTTATTTTAAAACGCATCAGTTTCGCGGCGTGCAGTTTAAAGATATTAATAAGCTAATTGAGGAAGAGCGCATTGATATTGAGGAAATGGCTAAAAAAGACAGGATTGCTTTTTATACAATGATTAAAAAATATTTAAACCATGAGTGAACAGATTCTTACTACACTAAAAAGAAAATTTGAAGACCTTTCCGCGTATGGCGAAGTTGATGCCGAAACGCAATGTCCTTAAAGAGGAGTTGCAGTTTTATGTTCTTAATTTTATTTATCACCACCCAGAATATAGTAAGTGGGTTATGTATGGCGGTTCTGCACTTCGTATTATTCACGATCTTGACCGAATGTCGGTTGATTTAGATTTTGAAGTTTCTCACGCTATAACCGAGAAGTTTTTAGAGGAACTAAAAAATGAAATTGAAAAACATTTTATCAATACTTACGGCACTGAATCCAAGTTCCTCGTCATAAAAATAACCACAGGTAGAGGATTGCTTCTTAAGTTTAATGTCGGTAAAGAATTAAGTATTGGTCATCTATCAAAGAAGGTGCACGTTAAAATTGACCTTAATTATTTTACTGCTCCAAAAATAGTGACCGAGCGCAGGCCGATAAATCGCGATCAGCTTTCATTTGTGATTACAATTTATAATATGTCCACGTTTATGGCGAGCAAGATTGCCGCAATTTTTTTGCGTGGGACTCGCGGGGTTGGCGAAGCAGTATATGAGGAAAAGGGACGCGACATCTACGACCTTCTGTGGTATATGACTAAAAAAGTAGTACCCGACTTTGATTACCTTGTAGCCAAAGGTGTTGACGTAAGAGATCCGCGCGCACTTTTTGACAAACTTACGTTTCAGATGAATAAAGTAAATAACACCAATCTCAAGCAGGACCTTACGCCGCTTTTCGTCAATCAGACCTATATTGAGAACTGGTTGAAAAACTGGCGGGAAAGCTACTTGCGGCTTCTTGATGAATATAAAATCAACACCGTAACAATATTAGAAAGCATAATGGTGCATCAGGATTTTAATACTGATAATTTTTCTTTTGTGTATCGGTATAAAACAGAGGAAGGAAGGTCGGTGCGAATTATCTACACCATCAGCGACTACTGGATTGATTTTCGCGAGGGAGATTTACTAATTAAAATGAATGATAAAATAATTCAGTTAGTTGAGGGAGATATGAAAGATCGGTTGAGCGATAGGTTAAGGCAGTATATAACACTATTTTATGAAAAAACGGAAGCGTATTTCAAAAAAACAAGCAGAATAATATTAGGCGACAGCATAATCACAAAGGTTATCAGAATGACAGCAGATAATTTAAATCAGAAAGAGCAAATTGTACTTAATAAATCGGCCTTGCTTTCTTGCGAGCTGGATGATTTATTGAAATAAATATGTTCTAATCAAAACATGGCAAACGAAGCTATAAAAAACTTAATTTTTGGAATGTAAATGGGGTCAGGAACCTTTTTTACCTCAGATAGTCTTGACTTTTGTATGTAAATATATTATTGTTTATGTAGTCAGATGACCAGATTTGAGTGCTAGACAACGTTGTTAATTTCTACAGCATAGTTCTTTTTTAATTAAGAGAAACAATAAGAATAATAAAAAACAAAGGAGCCGAAAAATGAAAGAAAAGATGATTGGTTTAGTAATATTTGTACTTCTCGCTGTGATAATTATTACAACAGCGGGATGCTCAGGGGTAAAAATTTATACCCCTCCCTACTCTAAAGCAGAGATTGAGCGTCAGAAAATTGAGAATGAAGAAACCATAGAACAAACGCGAAGAATTAACGAAGAGAGATCAGGACCAGGGGTAAGAATAGCAACTATAAGATTTTAGTAAATATCTCTTAAAAAAGACAAAGCTAAAATCTAAATCACAGATATGATATCTGTGCTTTTTTAATTTAGAGAAAGGCGCGAGAAAGGAAAATAGGGTCTTGAAATATTCTTAAATTTAAGCTAAAATTAGATAAAGGAAAATAGTATCAATAAAGATTAAATGCCAAAAGAAAAGAAAAATAAGCGCAATTGGTCAGATTATGTAACCAAACATAGTTTTGCTTTGGATTTGGAAGAAAGCGTTTTTACTTGGGATGAGCCGCGGAAGATTGCGGAATCGCTTAAAAAATCGGCTGAAAAGAGCGTAGACCGGAAAGCAAGACCGTTTCAATCAGCGATGTCAATGCTTAATTTTTATATTAATCGGGCCGGCAAGAATTTAAAACCAGCAAGAAAGAAAATTTTAGAGCAGGCAAAAATAGATTTGCGGGAGTTATTTAATTGAAACTGGCGAAAATAAAATCGAGGTCATAGTCGGTTTTACTTACGAAATTGATTAACCTCCTTTTTCAATTCGGCGGACGTATTCGCTTTTTTCGGTATTAATTTCAATAATGTCTCCTTTTTTAATAAAAAGGGGGACATTTATTTCCTTTCCGGTTTCCAGAATAACGCTTTTGGTTCCACCCTGAGCCGTATCACCTTTAATTCCAGGCGGAGCTTGAACGATTTTTAGTTGAATTTTTATTGGCAGGGAGATGTTAATAATTTTATCTTGAAACATTAAACCGTCAACAATCTGATTCGGTTTTAGAAATTTCGTTTTTTCTTTCAATTGTTTTTCAGACAGATCAAATCTTTTAGAGGGATTTTGAACGTCGCAAAAAAAGTATTTTTCTCGGTGGCAATATAGAAATTTTGCCTGAAATTTTTCCATTTCCGCTTCTTCAAAAACATCTCCCTGATGGAAATTTCTGTCATAAACATTGTTATTGATTAAATTTTTTATTTTTGTCTGAATAACAACACGGCGTTGAGCTTTTTTCAAGGGCATTGATTTTAAAATTTCGTAAGGGTCATTGTCAAGAATAATTTGCGCCCCTTTTTTCAGTTCAGAGTAAGAGATTGAAGTCATGATATCCTCTTTTAAAATCCTCAAAGGCCATTGGCTTTTTGCCTTCTGGTTGAAGTTTTTTTATTATTAATTGATTACTTTTTCCAGCCTTCGGCTGGTCAGCCGTAGGCTGAGAAACCTCAGCCTCTAAAATTTTTACTCTTATAATTTTCTTATTTTTTTTCCAAAAAGTAAAACTTCCAGGCCAAGGATTGAAAGCCCTAATTTGTCTTTCAATTTCTGCGGCTGATTTTGACCAGTTAATTTTTCCATCATCTTTTTTTATAATTTTTGTATAAGTAGCCTTTGATTCATCTTGCGGTTCTGGTTTTATTTCACCATTTATCCATTTTGGCAAAGTTTTTGCAAGGAGCTTAGCTCCTTTCGTTGCCAGTTCTTTTAGCAATTCTTCGTAAGTAATTTTGTAATTTGTAATTTGTAATTTGTAATTTGCCACGATTGGCCCGTGGTCTATTTTCTCATCCATTAAAATTATTGTTACTCCGGTTTCTTTGTCGTTGTTTAGAATGGTTGTTTGAATAGGGGAGGGACCGCGGTATTTTGGCAAAAGAGAGCCATGAATATTTAAACAGCCATATTGGGGAATCTTTAAAATTTCTCTAGGGATAATTTTCCCATAAGAAGCAACAACAACCAAGTCAGGTTCCAGTATTTTTATTTTTTTAAAATCATTAGCTAAAATCGGCCTATATCCCGTTTCAAAAAGCCCTTTTAAAATTATCTCTCCAAATAATCCGGTACCTAAAAATACAATTTTTATTTTGTTGTTTTCCATTCTATTTCTTTTTCTTTTCCGGCAAATTCCAGCCATTCGCCGTCCTGTGAGATGACATACCATTTTCTTTTGGTTTCGGACCAAACCATTGGCTGATTGCGGAAAAACGGTTTTTTGACGATTTCTTTTGGTTTTAACCTATCAAGTTCAAGCCATTTTTTAAACACTGTTTCAATCGCATAATCTAAGCCCCTAGAGTTTGCCCACTTCGCAACTTTATCAATTGCTTCCTTTGCTTTTTCCATTGAACCGGCTAATTCTAAAAGTTGTTTTGCCGGCTTGGTAAATCTTGAGTAGATTATTTTTCTTTTTTTGGCGTTTGTTTTAAGTTCGTTTAAAGACAAACCTTTGCTTTTAAAGTAATGAGTAATAATTTGACGAATAGCTGTTTCTTTTTTTAATTCTTCAAAATATTTAATTTTCTTTTTCTTCAAATATTCTTCTATTTTTTGAGTAGTGCTTTTGCCAATACTAAGAATTTTTTTTATTCCCTTGAGACCCGACTCTTTGTAAATAATCTCAATATCTTCTTTCAGATTTTCTAAAGATTTTGCTGCCCTGCGATAGGCAGCTGGCTTAAAAGCTACGCCTTTTATCTCTAAGAGTTCAGCTATTTCATAAAATATTTTGGCAATTTTTTGGTTAGTCATTTTTATCGCTAAATTTTTCAACGGTGAATTTATAAATTATAATTTTTTCTATTTCTGGATTTATTTCTCCCTTTTGGCAGGCAATAGCAATTTGTTGTTCAGCTGTGTCTATGCCATCTAAATTAGGAAGCAAAAGCCCGGACTTTGGCACTGTATGGCCATTAAATACTACATCAATTCCAGGGGAAGAAATTGGCATTGTTTTTATTATTATACCGTATTTTTTAGGGTTTACCCTGTCAAATAAAATCCTTCGGATTTTGGGCGAAGCCCATTTGACAGGGTTAAGTTCCGTGACTAGTTTAGGCTTATTCAAAACATATACAGTGTAAGAAAGCTCAAGGAGTTCTTCTTTTTGAATGGGTCCAAAACGATAATCTTCGGTGGCAGCGGCAATGGCATTTGAAATAATTTCTTCAGTAATATTTTCTTTCGTTGCTAAATAAGTTCCAATACATCCTTTTAGTTTGCCGCCTTTTTCAATAGTTACGAAAACACCCGACTTTTTAGTTAAAAATTCTTCCGGGAGATTTTCCGGAGGCGAAATAATCTTTTTTTCTTTAATATAATTTTCTACTGCTGATTTGGCAAGTAAAATGTAAGGATTCATAATTATTTAATTATTCTAAAATTTGTTTTATTCTTTCTATCTCGGTTTCTACTACCTGTCCTTCGTATTCTCCGGCGTGGGCTGGCGCGCCTTTGTAAATCGGTCTTTTCTGGTCAATGTGTAAATTGAAAATTAGCTCTTTGTCTTTTTCGCTAATATAAAGATGAAACCTCGGATAGCCGCTTCTTTCCAAGGGCCTGATAAACGATGACCCAATGAAAAAATAACCGATTTTTCTCGTTAGGTTTATGATATTGTCTTTTTGATTTTTAATGACAAATGTCATAATTTAAAATTAACTACTAAATAACCGACGCCGAATGGCGCCTCGTAGGATAAGATTTCTGCCTGCCAAGCTTGCCCTGAGCTTGCCGAATGGGCTTCTAAAACTCCCAAGAGAAAACAAAAAGAACGCAAACCGCATTCGCCGGCCCCGGGATATTTATCGTCTAATTTTAAAATTGTGTCTATATCTTTCTTTCTCAATAATTCTATCAGTTTTTTGTCAAATTTTGGGCCATCTGGGTTAAAACCGTAGGGTCCGTCTTCTTTCAAATAGTGCGACAAATCACCGCTGGCGATTAGGGCGGTTTTAGAATTTGGCATTGGAAATTTGGTGCCTTCTTCAAAATAGAAAACAGGGGGTTTCGAGCCCATGAGATAAGTTCTTATTTTACCCTTGAAATCTTTAGCCAAGAAATAAAGAGGAACGTTGAAGCCCCAATCAGGATGCGGAGAAGAAATTATAAGGCAATCAGGATTGATATCCCTAATTTTTTCTCCCAATTTTTCCAAGGACTCTATTGTTTTTTTAACCTCCCCTTTGTCTTTTTCTGAACCAACATCAGGAAGCAAAAGAGGAGGGTGGGGCGAAAAACAAGCGAATTTAATCATACGTTTCCAAGATGAATATATTTTAAACCGGCCTTTTTCCCGATTTCGCGGGCTTTTTTTAAAGTTTCGATTGGCGCATCGGGAAGATTTTGGAGTTTCCAAGAGACAGCGCCAAAAAATCTTGAAATATGCCAAGGGGTTTCAGGGTCAAGTTCTTCTTTAATAAAGTTGGCAATTTTTTCAAAGTTTTCTTCGGAATCGTTCAGAGTTGGAATAACCAAAGTTGTTATTTCCAGCCAAATATTTTTATTTTTTATTCTTTTTAACGTATCCAAAACAGGTTGCAGCCGCCCGCCGCAATATTTTTTATAAAATTTATCATCAAAACTTTTTAAATCAATATTGGCAGCATCCAAATAGGGTGAAATTAAATCAAACAATTCTTTTGACCAGAATCCATTGCTAACCCAGATATTTTTCAGCCCCTCTTTTTTTGCTAATTTCATTATATCTAAAGCATATTCGGAATAAACTGCTGGTTCTGTATAAGTATACGAGATACTTGGCAATTTATTTTTAAGAGCAATTTTGACAATTTCTTCTGGCGAAATTTCTTCGCCCTCAATTTTTTTTGTCTGGGAAATCTGCCAGTTTTGGCAGTTGTGGCAGGAAAAGTTGCAGCCGACAGTGGCAATTGATAAAGAATAAGTACCGGGCAGAAAATGATAAAGAGGTTTTTTCTCAATCGGGTCAATATTTACAGCGCAGGGCCTTCCATAAGCCAAAGAGTAAAGTTCACCATTTTTATTTTCCCTCACTCCGCAGATCCCTTTTTTTCCGTCTTCAACCCATTCGGTTTTACTCAGGGTTGACCCTGAGTTTATCGAAGGGTCAATAACACAATAATGCGCGCAATTTTGGCATTGAACCTTATTATTTTTTAGTTTTTTGTATAGATATGCCTTTTTCATAGGATTATTTAATTTTAATCCATTTTGTGATAAAATTCAATTAATATATGAAACAAAGACACCGGATTTTTATTGCCATAAATTTACCGGAAAACATAAAAAAGAAATTGGTTGAATATCAAAATAAATGGTCAGAGCTTCCTGTCCGTTGGACAAAGCCGGAAAGTTTGCATATTACTTTGGTCTTTTTAGGTTATTTGAAAGACGAGGAGTTAGTTGAGATTTGTAAAATTACAAAAGAAACTATTGTTAATCATACTTCTTTTGAGATTAGATTAAATAAAATTAGTTATGGTCCAACGAGTAAATATCCACCGCGGATGATTTGGGCAATAGGGGAGAAGTCAGAGGAATTTACTGCCTTAAAGAATGATTTGGACAAGTCATTAGCCGGTTCAGAAAATCGGGAATTTGCCCCTCATATTACTTTAGGAAGAATTAGACAGTGGGAATGGCGCCAAATTGAACCAGAAGATAGGCCGGAAGTTGAAGAAGAGATTGATTTGCTGTTTCCAGTAAATTCAATTGAGGCGATGGAGAGTGTTTTGAAAAGAGGAAGGTCAGAATACACCGTACTTGAATCGGTCCCGTTGGGCTGATTCAAAATTTCTAATTTCTAATTTCTAATAATATGAAAGTCCATTTTATTGGTATCGGCGGCATAGGGACAAGCGCTCTTGCTCAATATTATTTAGCAAAAGGCCACGATGTGAGTGGTTCGGATTTAGTATCTTCTGAAATTACAGATTTTTTAGAGGAAAAAGGAGCTAAACTTCTTAAACAAATTCCAAAAGATGTTGAATTGGTGATTTATAGCCCGGCTGTTGAGCCGCCGAAAATAAAAAGAGCC
>Ga0210016_1002634_pt1 | contig 16261 bp, 11 predicted proteins | sample CryGeyCG2014_300_FD_185454 | JGI IMG/M metagenome (GOLD analysis project Ga0210016, IMG submission 185454) | Groundwater microbial communities from aquifer - Crystal Geyser CG02_land_8/20/14_3.00 (SPAdes) (version 2) | ecosystem: Environmental > Aquatic > Deep subsurface > Groundwater | place... | reverse complement strand
GTGAATTGTAGAAACGCTACGTTCTATGGTTTTTGCTATATCCTCAAGGCGATATTTCTTTTTTCTTTAAATTGCTATTTCGTGGCGCTCGCTTTTGGAAAGATGCGAGAACTTTTTAGTTTTTTTTTCATACTGCCATTCTATCAAATTTTCGGATTCAAATGCGAAATCGCGAGGCGTTGGTCCCCTGACAACAAACCGGATGTCCACCGGAGAGGTGGGCAAGTGAAGGAGAGGTAAAATGGCAAAAGAAAAGAAAGAAAGGGTTGCGCTGGAAGAAACCCCCGAGCGACAGCCTGAAAAAAAGAAGTCTGACAAGCCGAGAGGCTGGCATTCCCGCCGGCATGAAACGCCAGAGGCGCATTACGCGGCCACGGCACGTTACCAGGCCGAGCACGGCCCGGAAGCTAGACGCGCCAAGGCTGAAGCTCGCGCCACAAAAGCCGCGGAGCGGACGCTCAGAGAACAACTAAATCGCTTGACGAACGGCTCGGCGAAGGCATTGGCGCCAAAAAAGAGCGCGAACGCTTAATCAACCAGCTTGTCGATGGCCACCGCGCCGAAGCCACCGCCTAACCGGCACCAGTCACGAAGACCACCGTCGCCCCGCAATACTGCGGGGCGACATTTTTTTATTGGAATATTGTTTTTTGATACGGAGAGAACGGTTCTCCCCGGGAGAACCGTTCTCTAAAAAATTAATTTTCTGTTGGTAGTTTACTTTAAAATGCTATATGTTACATTGAAAACATGATATATAAAAAGTAAACCTCTCGATAAACTTGAGGCATAAAATATTATGGCTAAAAAACGCGTCTTAATCATCGGCGCCGCCGGGCGCGATTTCCACAATTTTAATGTTGTCTATCGCCAAGACAGACAAATTGAAGTAGTAGCCTTCACCGCCGCCCAGATTCCCGGCATTGCCGATCGCCGTTATCCCGCCAGCTTAGCTGGTAGAATATCATACCCCCGCGGCATCCCGATTGAAGAAGAAAAAAACCTGGAGAAAATAATCAAGGGGAAAAAAATCGACGAATGTATCTTTTCCTATAGCGATGTTTCCTACGATACGCTGATGAACATCGGCTCACGCGTCCTGTCGGCCGGAGCAAAATTTTCGTTGCTCGGACCGAACCAAACAATGCTCGAGAGCAAAAAGCCAATCATAGCCGTTGTCGCGGTACGTACCGGCTGCGGCAAAAGTCCGACCACTCGCCGAATCGTGGAAATCCTACGAGAGGCAGGGAAAAAAGTAGTGGTAATCCGTCATCCGATGCCCTACGGCAACCTTGAAAAACAAGAAGTGCAATGCTTCCAAACAATGGAAGACCTTGAAAAAAATCATTGCACCATTGAAGAAATGGAGGAATACGAACCCCACATCGCCATGAACACTGTTGTTTGCGCCGGCGTCGATTATGAAAAAATATTAAGACGGGCAGAGAAAGAAGCGGATGTGATTGTTTGGGACGGCGGCAACAATGATCTGTCTTTTTATCGGCCCGACCTAACCATTACCGTCGCTGATCCGCACCGGGCGGGACACGAAACCAGATATTATCCGGGCAATGTTAATTTCAGATTGGCCGACGCCATCGTCATAACCAAAATAAATTCTGCTGATCCAGAAAGCGTAAAAATAATCGTCAACAACGTTAAACAGCAAAACCCTTCGGCTCGAATTATTAAGGCGGAATCAACCTTCAAGCTCGACAGCCCATGGGATCCCAAATGGAAAAAAGCGTTGGTTATAGAAGACGGGCCGACAATGACCCACGGCGAAACAGGCTTCGGCGCCGGCTTTATCGTAGCGCGCAATCACGGCGCGACCGTTATTGACCCGCGTCCTTACGCGGTTGGCAGCATTGGAAAAATATTTACCCGCTATCCGCATATCGGGTTAGTCCTGCCAGCTATGGGCTATGGGGAGAAACAGATGAAAGAGCTAGAGAAAACCATTGCTCTGGCCGAGTGCGATGTTGTGGTAGTGGCCACGCCGATAAATTTAGCCCGCCATATCAAAATGCGCCGGTCTTATGTGAGAGTAGAATACGATCTTTTTGAAAAAGCGAAGAAAGAACTCAAAAAAATTATGAAAGAGAAAAAAATTATCTAATACTCTGTCTGTCATTCCGGATTTAATCCGGAATCCATTAAGCGCGGCTTGCGTGAGCGTCCCGCTCACAATTAAGCGCGGCTTGCGTGAGCGTCCCGCTCACAATTAAGCGCGGCTTGCGTGAGCGTCCCGCTCACAATTAAGCGCGGCTTGCGTGAGCGTCCCGCTCACAATAACGTAAAAACTAATTTGTTAGCTACTTAGATTTTTATAAAGTCGGTTCCTGGATTCCTGCTTTCGCAGGAATGACACGCGGGGCAAAAATAACACAATAAACAAATGAAACAGCGAATTGTCATTGCCTTGGGCGGCAATGCCGTCCAAAAACAAAATGAAGGGGGGACATACGAGGAACAGGCGAAAAATATTGAAGAAGCCATGCGCAATCTTCTCCCACTCGCCCAAGACGATAATTGCGAATTAATCATCACCCACGGCAACGGTCCCCAGGTGGGCAATATTTTGTTGCAAAACGCGGCCGCCGCCCAAATCGTTCCCCCAGTGCCAATGTTTGTTTGTGGCGCCATGAGCCAAGGACAAATTGGCTACCTGCTTCAACAATCACTAACCAACCTCCTAAAACAATCCGGGATACAGAGAGAAGTAGTAACAGTTATCACCCAGGTAGCGGTAGATAAAAATGACGCGGCCTTTCAAAGCCCATCAAAACCAGTCGGGCCATTTTATAATTCAGAGGACGCAAAAAAAATCAGTGGCGAAACGGGACACACGTTCAAAGAAGACGCGGGCAGGGGTTACCGACGCGTTGTGCCATCGCCAGAACCAATTGCCATCGAAGAAATCAAAGCCATTGAGGCGCTAATCGAGAAAGGAGCAATAGTTATCGCTGGCGGAGGAGGGGGAATTCCCGTTGTCTGCGAAAAAGAACTGCTTCGTGGAGTCGACGCCGTTATCGACAAAGATAAAGCCAGCGCCCTCTTGGCCGACAAATTGGGTGCCGACCTGCTCATTATTCTCACGGCAATCGAAAAAGTCTGCCTTTTCTATGGACAACCAAAGGAAGTTAAACTGGATTCTCTTAATATCGAAGAAGCGCAACGATACGTAAACGAAGGCCATTTCGCTGATGGCAGTATGAGACCAAAAATTGAGGCGGTGATTAATTTTATTAAAAGAGATCCCGAACGCAAAGCGCTTATCGCTCAGGCCAACTCCCTCAAAGAAGCATTGGAACAAAAAAACGGCACTTGGATTAAATACTAGATTTTTTATTAATTATTGTTCGAGCTCGTCGAGAACTATTCAGCATTAATTTCTCAACTCAAGTTTATCCTGAGTTTATCGAAGGACTCGAATAATAAAGAACAACAATGAAACATCTTATCTCCTTAAAAGAACAAACCAAAGACGATATTATCCAAATTCTTGAAACGGCGCGAAAATTAAAAACTCTGAGAAAAGAAGGGAAATTCAGCAATGCCCTCGCCTACCGGACGCTGATTATGCTTTTCCAGAAAGGATCAACCCGCACTCGCCTGTCTTTTGAGGCCGCGATGACCGAGTTGGGCGGCCACGCCATTTTTCTGGAATCCCGCACCTCGCAATTCTCTTTGACTGATTTCGGTGATGAAATCCGGGCCGTGATGCGCTTCGGCAGTGTTCTGATGTTCCGAGCGCTAAAAGTCGCCGACGTTGAAATGGCCGCTTCTTACAACCAGATTCCGGTCGTTGACGCCTGCAGCGAAAAATATCATCCGGCGCAATCGTTGGGAGACATGTTGACCATGGTTGAGCATTCCGGGGGGCCTGCCCGCAATGCTACGCATAGCGTTGCAGGCGGGTTAGAAAATATTAAAAAGGTAGCCTGGCTGGGCATCGAAAATAATGTTTCCAACACGCTAATGCTGACTTGCGCCAAACTGGGTATTTCTTTTTATATTGCCGCCCCAGAAGCCGACCCTGTTAGCATCGACAAACAACTCAACAAAATGGCTGAAAAAACCGGCTTAGTTAAACGAACGCTTGACGTCAAAGAAGCGTTGGAAGGCGCCAACTACGTTCACACTGATACTTGGATGAATATGGAATTTTTCTCCGCCGAAGGCGGATCCGCCTCGGGCGGAGAAAGCAGTAAGGTTAAACCAGAATTCGCCGAAGAATTCGAAAGAAGAAAAAGAACCTTCGCGCCCTATCAGCTTAACGCGAAAATTATCGATACCTACGCGCCACAGGCAAAAATAATGCACTGTATGCCCTGCCACATCGGCTACGAAATTACCCGCGACGCCATCGACCACCCAAACTCTGTCATCTTCGACCAAGCCGAAAATCGGTTGCATATCCAAAAAGCAATTTTACTTTGGCTGTTAGGCAAACATAATATTTAACGGCTCACTCTCTTATCATTCAACGCTTTTCTTTGACCAAAAGCTTAATTTTTGTTATTCTGTGAAAGGAAAATGACCCCATACTTCCACGCCCCCGTAGTTCAATGGATAGAACGAGAGACTCCTAAGCTCTAGATCTAGGTTCGATTCCTGGCGGGGGCACAGCCAAATCAAAACTACCGTCCGTAGCTTCCTCCTACGCTCAAATCGCATTTGAGCTTCGGAAGGACGAGCAGCTTTCTTAAAATGCTTCTTGGTCTTCCGCAGCTTCGATGGTAATCGAGGCATAGGAGACCCGCCCATAGCTCAGTCGGTAGAGCAGTTGCCTCTTAAGCAATTGGTCGCAGGTTCGAGTCCTGCTGGGCGGACACAAAAAAAGGTTCGCTCGCCAGCACGGCGAGCGCCCACTGAAATAGCGGGCGAGTCCTGCTGGGCGGACATCATTACGTGCGTTAGACGAGCGATCTCCCTACGAATTGTTGCTCTCTTGTTTTAAAATAACTATAATTAGATAGGGGGTGACCAAAAATTAAACAAAACAATGTTGATCAAAATTTGCCAAATCTGCAAAAAACCATTTAAGGCGCTATCTTCTCCGTATATAAAATTCTGCTCCATTGAGTGTGTTGACGAAGCTTACAAAAATAGACAGCTGGATCAGGAAACAATCAACTATGCCATTAAGCTTATAGGGGATAAATCAGAGAGAGAGAGAGAGAGAGAGAGAGGAAATTAGCACTGAAACTTTGCGAGAATTTTTCTTTTTAGAAATTCTTAAAATAAATCACCTGCTCTCTAAAAAAGAATGTGAGGAGCAAGAAAAAGAAATCTTGGAAAATGAAAACTATGATAAACAAAAATAGAGAAAAAATCTCTTCAAAATTTAAAGAATATTACCGAAAATCTAACCATTTCTGCCCCTAAAAAACTGCCCGGCGATGGGCGTTTATTTTTAACGCGCTTCTAATGGGACCATTGATCATTAATCTTTCCCTTTAAGCTATGGACCTCGACTCTCCCGTTGAAACAATTCCCCGCGTCTCCGCAATTTACGCCAAACGGCTGAATCGCCTCGGCATCAAAACAGTCCGGGATTTGATTTATCATTTTCCTCTCCGCTACGATGACCTTTCTAAGATCGCCAAAATAGGCGACGCGCAGGCTAATGAAACAGTTACCGTTCGCGGACAAATTATAAACATTCACGCTTTCCGCACTCCCAGAAAAAGAATGTTTTTAATTGAAGCGTTAATTAAAGATAATAGCGGAACCATCAGGGCGATTTGGTTTAATCAGCCTTTTTTGTTACGCGCGTTAAAGAAGGGCGAGTGGGTTAGCTTGGCGGGAAAAGTCAATTACGACGGGAAAACGTTATTTTTTTCAAATCCGGCACACGAAACAATCAGATTGGAACAACTTGGCGCGGGCAACAAACCGGCCAGTCGCCACACGGGCCGCCTGGTTCCGATTTATCCGGAAACAACCAAGCTCACCTCTAAATGGCTGCGCTACATTCTCGACTTAATCTTCCCCAAGGCCATCAATGAATTCAAGGATTTCCTTCCGGCGGAAATTAGAAAGTCGCAAAAATTGGTTGACTTAAGCGCGGCGCTGAAAAAGATACACTTTCCGCAAACACAGAAAGATATCGACGAGGCCCGCCGGCGCCTGGGCTTCGATGAGCTGTTCTTGATACAGCTTTTTATTTTACAACAAAAACAAAAATGGCAACTGAACCGGGCGGCAATAATTAAATTCGACCAAAATCTGATTAAAAAATTTGTTGCCTCTCTCCCCTTCAAGCTAACTAATGCCCAAAGAAAAGCCTCCTGGGAAATCCTTCAAAATCTTGAAAAAACCACTCCCATGAATCGGCTATTGGAGGGTGACGTCGGCTCCGGTAAAACTGTTGTTGCAACCATCGCCGCGCTGCAAACTATTAAAAACGGTTATCAAGTAGCCTTTATGGCTCCGACTGAAATTTTAGCGCGCCAACATTTCGAAGGACTCTCCAAATCATTAATGAACCTCGGTCTGAAAATTGCGTTGACAACCAGTAGCGAAACAAAAATCAGCTACGACTCTCCTCTCGGCAACCACCAGGAAATTGAAGAAATAAAACCAAAAGATTTTTTAAGAATGACCAAAGAAGGAAAAATAAACATCGCTATTGGAACACATTCGCTGATTCAAGAGAGTGTCCAATTTAAAAATTTGGCCTTAGCGATTGTCGACGAGCAACACCGCTTCGGCGTCCAACAAAGAGCGGCTCTGCAAAAAAATATTGTTCAGATGGAAGACGGCCTAAAAACAACAATTCCCCACCTGCTATCAATGACCGCCACCCCAATTCCGCGTACCCTCGCTCTAACAATATACGGCGATCTCGATCTCTCACTCTTAAACGAATTACCCAAAGGACGGCAAAAAACTATTACCAAGATAATTGCCCCCGCCAATCGGCAAAAAGCTTATGACTTCATCCGCCAACAAATTAAAGGCGGTCGGCAAGTCTTCGTTATCTGCCCCAGGATAGAACGACAATCGTCTGACGGCAACGGTAACGAAACCCGTGTCGTCAACAGTCAATCGCCAGACGTAACCACCGGACAAAACGAGCATCGTAACCAATTGACTCTTTACGACAAACGGAGGCTGCTCTGGGTTGAAGTTAAAGCCGTAACCGAAGAATATAAAAAGCTGTCTGAGAAAACCTTCCCCGACTTGAAGGTCGCGATGCTGCACGGGAAAATTAAAGCCAAAGAAAAAGAGCAAGTCATGCGGGATTTCAGAGAAAAAAAGTATGATATTTTAGTTTCCACCTCTGTTGTTGAAGTCGGCGTCGACATTCCCAATGCCACGGTAATGATGATTGAGGGAGCCGATAGATTCGGACTGGCTCAGTTACACCAATTTCGCGGCCGGGTCGGACGTGACAAATTTCAGTCGTATTGCCTTCTTTTTACCGACTCGGATTCCCAATTCGTCCGGCAACGTCTCAAGGCTTTGGTTTCCACGCAAAACGGCTTTGAGCTAGCCGAGAAGGATCTGGAGATACGGGGTCCGGGCGAATTCTACGGCACGCGCCAATGGGGATTGCCCGACTTAACCATGGCCTCATTGATGGATGTTGAATTAATTAAAGAATGCCGCAAGGAAGCTGAGAAACTACTAGCCGACGATTCTCCGGAATTAACGAACCATCCGCTCTTGGCCGACAGATTAAAAAAATTCCAACTGCTCGTGCATCTGGAATGAAACGTCGACAAATGTTGATCGGCCGCAGGGCCTGTTTCCTAAAATCCGAATCTCGAAACTCGAAACAAATTCAAAATTCGAATTCGCGAATGTTCAAAACGTTTTTGTCATTCTGGTTTTGAGCATTTAATATTGTTTCGAATTTCGTGCTTCGTGCTTCGGATTTAAAGAAGATGAGCATCGTAACCGTAACCGAATAGCGCCAAACTATCTAGGAACTCTCGCCTTAGGCGTCACCCAAAACTTCATATATTTACCTAACATCAGGCGCGTTTGGGCCTCCAATCCCGGTATGGCGCCGAAAAAAATTATCGTTAGGGGCATTAAAATCCACTGAAACACCATGTAGAAATGCTTACGAATCGGATGGCCGGGCGGACGCGGAGGCAACAAAATAGTACTGTAAATAGCGGAGCTGATTAATCCAACCATGGCCAAGGTCATTAAAATCCTGGTTAACCGAGGCAAATTATAAGATAAAACCATCAGATTAAATTTTTCTCCGCCCAGAGCAAGAGGCAGCCAGCCAAGCAAAAAGATCAAAAGCGCGTTAGTCCCCCACGACCAAAATCCCTCAAACTGATTGAAAATGTGCCGAATCGATTGCCGAAAAGGCATTTTTTTGTTTTTCAGGAAACCGTAAACAAAATAAGGAATATTTTCCGCCCCCCAGCCCCACCGCAATTGCTGCTTATAAACATTTTTCATGGTTCCTAAAAAGGTTTCAGCCAAAGTGGCATCCATAGAAACCGGATAGTAAAGAGGGATGGTTCGATAATCACCGTCGTAGAAAAGCAAGCTCTTCCAAAAAATTCGCGAATCCTCGGAAATATTTTTGACATTCCAAAAATCCATTTCGACTATTGCCTTAAGGCTCATGGCGTGCGAAGAAAAAGTGGCCAACCTTTCCGGCCTTTCCTGCTGCATCATCTGCCAAAAGGTGCAAGAAGTTGCCACGACCCGCGATAGGGCCGGGGTATCCCAAATATTATTATTAAAAATCGGAACAGGCTGGAAGCTGGACCGATGAGGTTTCTCCGCCTCCAAAAAATGATATGTTAGACAACCGAAATAATCAGGATAAACTTGCGTATCACCGTCGAAAACAGAAGCAATAACATCTTCATAGGGAATTTTTAAATCATCGATCAACTCTTTGACTTTCCTGCCGGCCCAGGTTTCGTTAGAACCTTTACCGGCTAATTCGCCCGGAACATCTTTCGGATGAACAGTAATTAAAAACTCATAGAACATCTGGCCATACTTTTCCTGAATTTTTCTGGCGGTCTCTCGAGCCTCTAGCCCCGCCCTTTCTTCCGCCGCCAAAACAATAATAAATTTTTCGCTCGGATAATTGGTTTCTGCCAACGACCTAAAGGTCTCGTCCAAAACTTCAAACGGTTCTCGGTAAAAAGGGATAATAATTAAATGATATAATCGCCCCCAGCCCTCAACTCCTATCTCCCGATTCTTGAGCCTCGCCAACCAATCAACTTTTAAATCTTTTTGTATCCTCGAAAAAGTTACCCGCAGATGCAAAGCCAGATACAGAGTTTTCAAAAGCCAGTAAACATCAAAGGCGATAATAAAAAAAGCTATAAAAACAGGAGCAAGCCAAGAGCACAAAACCACAAACAACAGAGTTGCCCAAGACAAGACGCCCGGTAAAATTTCGAAAGCGCGAAAGATTACATAATCGCCTCCTTTCAGATCTGCTGCGTTACCGATTTTTAAATATTCCTTTTCCATAAAAGACTATGAAGCGTAGCTTGCCCTCCTACCTTTGCGTTCCCACGAGAAGGTGAACCTTGATCTCCTCGCAATATTGCGGAGCACTCTATTTCACCCTCCAAAATTTGCCCGAGCCAGCGGTCGGAATCGAACCGACGGCCTGACGCTTACGAAGCGCCTGCTCTACCGCTGAACTACGCTGGCAAATTTGGGAGGGCAAGTTGAGCTATGGGGGCAAAGGTGGGAGGGCGAGCGTGAGCGTCCCGCTCACAATAAGTTCAGATTTGCCTTCGCGACGATTTTTTCTATTTTATCCCCTCCGCGTCGCGCGTACTTCCAATAACCCGCCAAACCGATCATCGCCGCGTTATCAGTACAGTAACGGGAGGTGGGAACCAGAAACTGGGAATTAGGAACCCGAACTTTCACGGCACATGCCATTTGTTTGCGCAATTCTTTATTTGCGGCTACCCCACCTGAAAGCATCACGGTTTTGGCCCCATATTCTTTAGCGGCCCCTATCGTCTTACTCACCAAAACATCAACTACCGCCTGCTGAAAAGAAGCGCAGACGTCGGCCACGATCCCTTCGTTAAGATGTTTAGAATTTGCGGACAACTTTTTTGCTAAGTATAGAACCGCTGTTTTAAGCCCAGAAAAACTAAAATCGGAATCAAAACCGTTAATCATCGGCCTCGGTAATTTAAACGCGTCTGGGGTGCCATTTTGCGCGTTAAGCGCGATTTCGGGGCCACCCGGATACCCCAAACCAAGCAATTTTGCCACCTTGTCAAACGCTTCGCCGGCCGCGTCGTCCCGCGTTTGCCCGATAACTTTGTATTTGCCCATACCCCGAAGCAAAACTAATTGCGTATGCCCGCCAGAAACTATTAAACAAATAATTGGGAACTGGGAACTGGGAACTGGGAACTGGGAATCTAAAAAATTGGCGGCTATGTGCCCCTCAAGATGATTAACCCCAACAATCGGCTTGTTCATGACTTTCGCCAAAACCCGCGCTGTGTTAACTCCCGCCCATAAACACGGCTCAAGCCCAGGCCCATTTGTTACAGCAATCAAATCAATCTTTTTCGGCTGGATGCCAAAATTTATTTTGGATTTATTTAATGTCGCTTCCAATAAAATCGGTAAATTTTTATAATGCGCCCTGACGGCTAAATTCGGCACCACGCCGCCATAAGGCGCGTGAATTTTAACCTGCGAAGAAACAAAATCAGACAGAATTTTCACTCTGCCTCCTTCAATTTTCAGCAACGCAACGCCAGTATCGTCGCAAGATGTTTCGATGGCTAAAATTTTCATTGATTTACGATTTATGAATTATGAATTATGATTTACGAAAAAATTTTTATTCTTAAATCTTAATTCCTAATTCTGAAAATAACATTTTTATTGCCTTTTTTCAATCTTTTTAGTAATATGTAGTGACAAATTCCCAATTTATACTTTATACTTAATACATAATACTTGATACCTACTCTGGCCCCATCGTCTAGTGGTTAGGACATCACGCTTTCAATGTGACAACAGGGGTTCGATTCCCCTTGGGGCTACAATCACAGAAAACCGTCCGCGGAATACGGACGGTTTTCTGTAAAGACCAAAAAAAATTATTTGCCGATAATCTCCCCAACCCTTCTGGCATACCGGGAAAATATTTGCCGGCTTTTTTGCCTTAGGTCAGTACTTTTTAGAATGTCGATGCCTTGAGCCGGGTTTTTATCAATCACGTCCGAAAACAACCCGTGTTTCTCAAATTCTTGCCGCGCCTCATTACTAAAATCCGGCCAGACTTCGGCCAATTTCTTTTCTGTCTCGGTAGTGGGCAATTTGTTTTCGACTTTCATGAACGAGATAAGGATGGCGGCTAATCGTTGAACCTCAGCCAGCATACGATAGCTCGGGTAATCACGGAATTCCGAAGCACGCAACTCTAGCCTCAGAGCAAAAGAATCGTGGTCAGCCAACGACATCTTTCCGCTCTTTTTGCTAACCTTGGTATTTTTGCTTTTACGAATCAAAGACGTATTTGTTTTTCTGTTCGCCAGCCGATTTTCTGACGTAAAAGCGTAATTCATTACATCGCTTAAAACATAAAACTCAGCTTGGGAAACACGCGGATTAGTCAATAACTCCCCCGGCAAACCCAAATTAATATGCAGCGACAACAGCTCCTCTGAACTAATCTTCTTGGTTCCAGCACCGAAATCTTCCATGGGTAATGCGCCCATAACAGCTAATTCCTGAAGTATCCGGCCCTGCACCCAGGGACTATAAGTAAAATTGGGATTTACTTCCCATAACGCGTTTGAATATGTTCGGCTTTCCTGATAATTGGGAATGCCCAATTCGTTCAAAACCGCCACTTTATCTTCGGATAAATATTTTTCCGGCACCTCTACTTCTATGCCAATAGTCGGCAGGGGATTTCCTTCGCGGCTATATTCTTTCTCCTCTTCGGAATAGCGCCGGCACCTATCTACCTCCTTAGAAAAATCCTCTTCGCTGGCTGTTGGATGCTGCTTGAGAAAATTGTAAAGATGGAATTTCGTGGCCGGAACAGCTGTCGGCTCAAGGCCGCCATGCTCTAATTCAACGAGGCCCGACTTGATCCTGCCCATTACATCGCTCTCAATTACATTTTCCACTGGAGCCTCAAATTGTTTAAAAGTTCCGCCAAAAGGATGAAGCATGTTTGATCAATATTTTTTAATAATCTACCACTATTATACTACCCTGAAACATGCTAACAAGAACAGATAACGAGTTGGAAAAATTATTTTATCGTGTTAAGATTACCACATAAAAAGCAAGAAAATCAGATGACAAACGATCCCGACGAACCCAAAAATAATATTTCGGATATACCTCGGGGAAAGCCCTACGACCCGAAAGAAGTTGAGGAAAAAATTTACCGGCTTTGGGAGCAGTCGGGCTATTTTAATCCGGATAACTTACCAAAAGGTAATGGTAAAACATACACTATCCTAATCGCCCCGCCCAACATTACCGGCTCGCTTCATATGGGACATGCTCTGGAAAACACTATTTCGGACACCTTAATCCGCTTCCATCGCATGCGCGGATATAAGACGCTCTGGCTACCCGGCACCGACCACGCCGGCATCGCCACCCAGAACGCAGTTGAAAAAGAACTGAAAAAACAAGGTTTATCGCGCCACGATCTGGGCAAGGAGGAATTCTTAAAAAAGATCTGGGAATGGAGAGAAAAATATGGAAACATCATTTTAGACCAGCTCAAAAAACTCGGCTGCTCGCTAGACTGGTCAAGAACCAGATTTACCATGGACAAAGAATATCAGGAAGCCGTGAGAACCGCCTTTGAGCACTATCAGAAAAAAGGGCTGATCTACCAGGGCGAACGAGTTGTAAATTGGTGCATTAAAGACCAAACCGCCCTTTCAGACCTGGAATTGGAATACGCCGAAGAGAAATCAAAACTTTGGTATATAAAATACCCGATTGCGAAAAATTCGAAATGGAACAAGTTCGGCGTAGGCGCCAGCGAAATTCGAAATTCGAAATTCATAACTGTCGCGACAACGAGGCCAGAAACCATGCTTGGAGACACAGCAATAGCGGTTAATCCCAAAGACGAAAGGTATAAAGCTTTAGTCGGCCAAACCGTTATTCTACCTTTGGTTAACAGAGAAATTCCTATTGTCGCTGATCCTTTAATCGAGATAGAATTCGGCACCGGCGCGGTTAAGGTTACTCCAGCGCACGACTTGGCCGACAACGAGATCGCTTTCAAGAATAATTTGCCTATTCTGAAAATTATCAATGAGGTCGGAAAAATCATCAACGTCAACGAAGAATTCGATGGCCTGAAGATTTCTGAGGCCAGAGCCAAAGTCGTCGGCAAATTAAAAGAATTAGGCCTGATAGAAAAAGAAGAAGAATTCATCCACAATGTTGCTAAATGCTACCGCTGCAACTCAACAATAGAACCACTACCATCAAAACAGTGGTTTCTCAAAATGAAACCACTGGCGGAAAAAGCCATTAAGGCAATAGAAAATGGAGAGATAACCTATGAGCCGGAACGCTGGAAAGCTATATCGCTCGATTGGCTAAGAAACGTCCGCGACTGGTGCGTCTCGCGACAAATTTGGTGGGGACACCAGATTCCAATAGAAAACTGCGAAGACACTTTCGACACCTGGTTTTCTTCCGCTCTCTGGCCATTCGCCGCCTTAGGCTGGCCGCAAGAAACGAAAGACTTAAAAAATTTCTACTCCGCAACAGTCATCACTTCCGCCCGAGACATACTTCACCTCTGGATCTCCAGAATGATTTTTTCCGGCTTAGAATTCATGGACCAAGCTCCGTTCAAAACGGTTATAATCCACGCTACCGTTCTAAACAAAGAAGGAAAACGAATGAGTAAGTCTCTGGGCACCGGCATCGACCCTTTGGAGCTTATAGAAAAATACGGGGCGGACGCCACCCGTTTCGGCTTAATCTATCAGACTTTCGGCGGCCAAGACATCCACTTTAATGAAAACGTTCTAATGATGGGCAAAAAATTCGCCAACAAACTTTGGAACATCGCACGATTTGTTTCAACAAAAACCGAAGGCAATATTTTGGCCAACAACGAACCCGATCTTGACGGTGCCGACGAGGAGAGCCTCGCTTTAATAAAAAAACTTGGCGAAACAATAAAAGACACCACCGACAATCTTCAGAAATATAATTTTGGCGAGGCAGCGCACGTCATTTATGATTTCGTCTGGCACGACTTCGCGGATAAATATATTGAGCATTCCAAGACAAAAAACACAAAAGATGTTAAAATGATCTTGGCCTACGCCCTGACTACGATTTTAAAATTACTCCATCCTTTTATGCCATTTATAACAGAGACGATTTGGCAAGAGTTGGTGGAGAAAAATTTAGTAAAAGAAAAAATATTGATAGTGGCAGAATGGCCAAACCAACATTCGGTATTGTGAGCGGAACGCTCACGCAAGCTACGCTTAATAACGTATAATGTATGAAGTATTATGCGTTTTTACTCCCCGCTTTATTGTTTCCAAAAACAAGATACCCCGCAGTACCACGGGGGAGATTCATACATGATACATAATACATGATACTTTCGTATCTCTTCTATATCGCTCTCGGCTTTCTGCCCAGCTTAATCTGGCTCTTATTTTATTTAAAGAAAGATCCGCACCCCGAACCACAGCATCGGATCGTAAAAATCTTCCTCTGGGGGATGCTCATCGCCCCCATGGCCGCGGTTGCCGAGCTTTTCCTGCTTTGGCTGACTAAACCAATGGGGCCGCAATCGATGCTTAGCGCCCTAACGAACGGATCGTCTTTTTTAAATCAATATACTGACGGTTGGAGAGCCTTAATCGGGCTGGTATTTTTTGCCCCGCTGGTAGAAGAATATCTTAAATATCGAATAGTAAAGGAGGAAGTATCAAAAGACCCGGATTTTGATGAACCCCCCGACGCAATGATATATTTAATAACTGGCGGACTTGGATTCGCGGCAGCCGAAAATCTGTTGGTCGTCTTGCAATTCCCCTTATTGCCTCTCGGCGCCGCCATAAATACCATTAGTTTGCGCTTCGTCGGAGCCACCTTCCTTCACGCCCTCGCTTCAGGAATAGTAGGCTATTTTTGGGCCAAATCTCTGCTTGAAACCCAAAAAAGGACCCGGCTAATTGCCAAAGGCCTGGTGCTTGCCATAGTTTTTCACGGGAGTTATAATTACATCGTGAACCTAAAGGACTCGTTCCCGTTCACAACATTACTGATCATTCCTCTTTTGGTTGCCATGGCTCTGTTTGTATCTTTTGGTTTTCGATATTTAAAAAATAAGCTTTCCGTCTGCAAAACAGAATGAGCCAATTACAGGCTGGCTACTCCCGCGAAGAAAAAAGACGCCACTCAGCAATAAAAACGAGGGGTTCGTTCCAAAAATTAACGAACGTTTAAAAACGATGCCAAAATGCGAATGAGTTGCCAATCAGCTAATTACGAATGACAAAAAGAGGGGGTTATTCGCGATTCGCAGATTAGCAATAATTAGCAAATTAGCATATTTTGATGCCTAAACCATCTTTCTTTCAAAAACTCACCGGCGTTGATGAGCCGGAAACAGAAGTAGAAATAGGCCCCGGGATAGAAAAGAGCCCAAAAGAAGAATTGCTTTTTGACGACCCCGATGAAAAGGAAACTGAGCAAACCGTTGCCGAAAACAACGCGATAGCCAAAAATAGAAAAGCCAAAAAAGTTCCGGCGCGCGAAGGAGCAGAAGAATGGTTGCCAGAATCGGAGGGACAGCTGACGATTGATGTCTACCAAACTCCTTCGGATATTGTTATCAAATCGACCATCGCCGGAGTAAGCGCCGATGACCTCGATATCGCCATCTCCAACGACATGGTAACCATTAGGGGCGCCAGAAAAAAAGACGAAGAGGTCAGAACCGAAGAATACTACTATCAAGAGTGCTACTGGGGCGCCTTTTCTCGTTCAGTCATCCTACCGGTTGATATTGAGGCCGACAAAGCAGATGCCGCTTTAAAAAACGGCATTTTAACCATCCGCCTGCCTAAAGTTGAAAAGGCCAAGACCAGAAAACTAAAAGTCAAAACTAGCTAAAATATTTTACTTATTGTGAGCGGGACGCTCACGCAAGCTTCGCTTAATTGTGAGCGGGACGCTCACGCAAGCTTCGCTTAATTGTGAGCGGGACGCTCACGCAAGCTTCGCTTAATTGTGAGCGGGACGCTCACGCAAG
>Ga0210016_1002631_pt1 | contig 16273 bp, 9 predicted proteins | sample CryGeyCG2014_300_FD_185454 | JGI IMG/M metagenome (GOLD analysis project Ga0210016, IMG submission 185454) | Groundwater microbial communities from aquifer - Crystal Geyser CG02_land_8/20/14_3.00 (SPAdes) (version 2) | ecosystem: Environmental > Aquatic > Deep subsurface > Groundwater | place... | reverse complement strand
GGCGCTGCTCGATCATCTCGCCCTGGCCTACGACTTCGAGGGTGCGCCGGGCACCGGGCGCGACGCCTCCGAGCGTGTGCGCAGACGGCTCGTCGTTCGACATCCCCTCTCGCGCATGAGTCCGCGCTACTTCGATGCCAAAGAGCCGCAGCTCTTCAGCTATTCCGAGTCCGATCGTCTCGCGGCGCGCGCGCTGCTCCTGCCCCACGTTCCGCGTCCGTCTTTCCTGTCGGGTGTGACGGAACCACCCTTCGGGGTGAAGCACGAGATCTCCATCGCCGAGCTCGAGGCCGCGCTCACGCAGCCCGCGCGGCACCACCTCGAGCTTCGCTACGGGCTCTTCTCCAGCTGGGAAGACGCGGCGCTCGAAGGCGAGGATCCCCTGGCGCTCTCCGGCCTGGATCGATCACGTGTCGGCGAGGAGCTGCTCTCGCAGATGGGTCGGGGCGTGAGCGATGAAGCGCTGGCGGAGCGCGTCTGGGCGCGCGGCGTCCTGCCCCACGGCAACCCGGGCGCGGCGCTGCTGCGAGAGATGTTGACGCGTGCGCGGGCGATTCATCGCCTGGCCTACGGCGAGGCGATGCCGAGTCCTCGCATGGCCAGGAGCGCGGAGATTCACCTCGGCGACACACGGCTCTACGGATCCACGATGGAGCCCGAGTCGGGCGACCGCGTGGAGACGCGCTTCGGCAAGCTGGCCGCGAGGCACGAGCTGGGCGCGTGGCTGCGTCACCTCGTCGCCTGTGCGGCCCATGCCCCGGCGCGCACCACCCTGGTCGGCGGCGACAAGGGTGGCGTGCGAGCGCTCCACTTCGGCCCCGTCGCCGAGGCGCGTCCCTTGCTCACGGAGCTCTGTCGCATGGCGCAGGAGCTCCCGAATCGAGCCCTGGTCCTGATCCCGGACATCTCCCTCGACTACGCCCGTCGGCGGAGCGACCCCAAGACCCGCGACGGGGCGCTCGCCCACGCGCGCTCCCAGTTCGGCAGTTTGTTGTTCGACGACGGTCGCCACCGAGTGCCCGAGGCCGAGAAGAAGCTCTTCGCCGATCGCGTCGACGCGCTCTTCGCCAGCGACGACGGCCCCTTCGCGCGCACCGCGGAGGCGGTCTTCCTGCCGCTGCTCGCACACCTGGAGGGAGAGGCGTGAGCCCCGCCGCCTCGAAGCAGGACTCCAGGGCAAGGCCCGCGGCCTTCGATCCCCTCGGCGTTCCTCTGGGAGGCCGACACCTGATCGAGGCCAGCGCCGGCACGGGCAAGACCTTCACCCTGGCGCTGCTCTACGTGCGCATGGTGCTCGAGCGTGGGCTCAGTGTGCGCTCGATCCTCGTGGTCACGTTCACGCGCGCGGCCACCTCCGAGCTCTCGGAGCGCATCCGCGCCCGCCTGCGTCAGACCCTCGCGGCGCTCTCGAATCAAGACGCTCCGTGCGAGCGCGACCCCATGCTTCAGCAGCTCGTGGCGGCGCGCCTCGCGCATGGCGAGGTGGCCCGTGACTGCGACAAGCTCGCGCAAGCGCTGGCCAGCTTCGACGAGGCGGCCATCTCGACCATCCATCACTTCTGTCAGCGCGCCCTCGAGGAACACGCCTTCGGGACGCGCACCGATCCCGACAGCGAGCTCACCAAGGACGACAGCGAGCTCTTCGCGCAGGTCGCCACGGACTTTCACGCCAACCATCTCGAGCAGGCGTCTCCTCGCTTCTACGCCGCGCTCCGGCGACGCGCCTCGGGACCCTTGCCGACCTACCTCGAAGGCATGGCCCGCGTCTTCGCGCGCGCGCCGGTCGCGACGCTCTTGCCCGAGGCTTCCGCGCAGGTCGACGTGGCGGCATTGGAGCGCGAGGTCGAGCGCGCCCACGACGATGCGCGCGCATGCTACCCGGGCGGCGAGGCGTTGATCGCGCTCTTGCTCGGCTCGGCCATCAACAGGGGCACCTACCGGGTCAAGACGCTGAACCAGAAGTGGCGCCCCGCGCTCGATGCCCATTTCAACGACGTCGCGCCCGAGGCCCTCGACGCCGAGGCCGCGACGGCGCTCTCGATGTTGACGCCCGAGGCCCTGGCCGCCAACACCAACAAGGGCGGCAAGCCGCCGGCGCATCCCTTCTTCGAGGCGGTGGGGGAGTTGGTGGAGGCGTGGTCCGCGCTCGACGACGCGCTCGCTCACGCGAGCGTTCAGCTCTTGCTCACCTTCGCCGCCTACACGCGCAGCGAGGTGCCCCTGCGCAAGGCGCGCGCGAGTCAGCGCTCCTTCTCGGACCTGCTCGTCGCGCTCCACGACGCGCTCATGGCCGACGACGCGGCGCCGCTGATCGAGGCTCTGAGGACTTCCTTTGGCGCCGCCCTGGTCGACGAGTTCCAGGACACGGATCCGATTCAATACGCGATCTTCGATCGCCTCTTCGGTGACGAGAGCCACCCGCTCTTCCTGATCGGCGATCCGAAGCAGGCCATCTACGGCTTTCGAGGCGCGGACATCTTCGCCTACCTGCGCGCCGCGGAGGATGCGCGCTCCGAGCGCCACACCCTGACCACCAATTGGCGCTCCGATCCCGCGCTGCTGCGAGGCGTCGCGACGCTCTTCGACACTCCGGCGCCCTTCCTCGATCCGCGCATCGACTTCGTCGACGTCTCGGCGCGTCCCGGCGTCGAACCGCGCCTGTCTGGTGCTGCGCTCCGCTTCCTCTGGCTGCGCAGGGACGCCGTCGACGCGGGCGGCGGCATCACCGCGGGCTACATGCTCGGCGGCATGCCCCGGCTCCTGGCCCGACACGTCGCGGTGCTGCTGCTGAAGGAGCCGAGCCTGTCACCTCCCGACATCGCCGTGCTCACGGGCACGAACCACGCGGCCGCCGTGATGCAGGCGGCCCTGCTCGAGCGCGGCATCCCCGCCGTGCTCGAGTCCACGGCGAGCGTCTTCGCGTCCGTCGAAGCCGAGGAGGTGGAGATCCTCCTGCGCGCCCTGCTCGCGCCGACCGACGTGCGCGCGATGCGGTCGGCGCTGGTCACGGGCCTGCTCGGCTACGGCGGCAAGGAGCTGCTCGAGCTCTCCACCGACGAGGCGCGCTGGGACGCGCTGGCGGCGGACTTCGGCCAGCTCCGGCACGCCTGGTTCGAGCGCGGCATGTCGGCGCTGGCCGGGCGCCTGCTCGACGTCTTCTCCGTCACACGACGTCTGCTGAGCCGACCGGGGGGAGAGCGCAGCTTGATGAATACGCTGCACGTCTTCGAGCTGCTGGGCGATATCTCGTCGAGGGAGCGACTGTCCGCGTCGTCCTTGGTGGAGCGCTTCCACGCCCTGCGCGTCGAGCCGAGCCGACGCTCCGCCGAGCTCAAGGATTCGAGTCAGCTTCGCCTGGAGAGCGACGCCAGCGCCGTCCGCGTGACCACGATCCACAAGAGCAAGGGGCTGGAATACCCCATCGTGTACGCGCCCTTCGTCTACGAGCTCGGCCTGAGCAAGGACAAGTTGCACGAGGGCGTGCGCTTCCACGATCCCGAAGCCGGATACCGCGAGACCCTCGACCTCGGATCTCCCGACGTCGCCGACAACCACGAGCTCGCCAAGGACGAGGCCTTCGCCGAGGGCATGCGCCTCTTCTACGTCGCGCTCACACGCGCCAAGTATCGCGCCTACGTGGTCTGGGGAGCCACGCGTGGCTTCGCCAAGTCCGCGCCCGCATGGCTCCTGCATGGCGCTCGCTGCGCCGCTCCGGACGAGTCGCCGCGCGCTTCCATGATCGAGCGCGTGAAGCCGCTCGACGACGACGAGCTCGAGGCGGATCTCCAGGCTCTGGTCACAGCTTCGCGTCGCGCGATCGCGGTGGAGGATCTGACCGAGACGGTCGCCGTCCGACCGACGCAGATCGAGCTCGACTTCACGCCGCCTCCCGAGCTCGTGGCTCGAGGCCCGCTACCCGACGTGCGCATGGCCTACCGCGTGGCGAGCTTCTCCTCCCTGAAGTCCTTCGGCCAAACCCGGGACCTGCTCGATGGGCGTGACCGTGATCAGGGCGTCGCGCCCGAGCCAGGCCCCGAGCCGGTGCAGGAAGCAGCGCGCGTCATCTTGGCGGACTTCCCCTCGGGCACGGGTCCGGGACACGTCGTGCACGAGGTCTTCGAGCGCTACGCCTTCGAGTCTCCCGAGACCACGCCGCTCGAGGAGCTGTGCACGCTCGCGCTCCAGCGTCGCGGCTTCGACCCCGCGCTCGCGCCCAAACTGAGCCTCGGCATGATCGAGGCGTTGAACACCCCGCTGGGTGAAGGTGAGCCGAGCCTGCACGAGATGGAGGCGCACCGCGCCGAGCTCGAGTTCTTCCTGAGCGCCCAGCCCGAGGCGAAGCTCGACGCCGCGCGACTGGCCGACGTCTTTCGCAAGCACGGCGCGCCCGCGGGAGATCCGTCCTACGCGGATCACCTGGCCCAGCTCACCTTTCCCCAGCTCACGGGCTACCTGCACGGCTTCGTCGACCTGATCTTCCGCGCCCGAGGCCGCTACTACGTGGTCGACTACAAGACGAACCACCTCGGAGACCGCGCTCGCGATTACGCGCCCGCCGCGCTGCTCGAGCCCATGGCGCATCACCACTACCACCTGCAGTACCAGCTCTACGTCGTGGCGATGGTGGGCATGCTGCGCCGGCGCGTGCCCGACTTCGACTACGACACGCACTTCGGTGGCGTGCGCTACCTCTTCGTGCGCGGCATGTCGCCCGCCCACGACCCGTCCACGGGCGTGTACGCGGAGCGCCCCACGGCGGCGTTCGTCGCGGATCTGGAGCGCGCCTTGATGGGTGATCGCTCTTCGAGGTTCTCGTGACCGACGTCCTCGACACCTTCCTGGACGCGCCCTTCTCGTCGCTCGAGGTCTCCTTCGCGCGCAGCATCGCGCGCCTCGCCGGCGACGAATCCCGCGAGCTGCTCCTGGCCTCCGCCGCGACTCTGCACGCCGTCGCGCGCGGAGACCTCTGCTACGTGCTCGGGGACGATCTGCCGGAGGCCGACTCCTCTCCCGAAGACAGCATCGACGAAGCTCCGCGAACGGCGCCTCGCGCCTTGCCTGCGAAGGAGGAGTGGCGAGAGCAGCTCTCGCGTTCGCCCGCGGTGGAGGTCGCCCCGGCCTATGCGGCGCCCACCTCGGCCCGTCCGCTCGTGCTCGACGCCGAGGGTCGCCTCTATCTTCAGCGCTCCTTCGTCGCCCAGGCCGAGATCGCCAGCGCCATCCTGAAGCGTGTGCGGGCGAGCTGCGTGGTCGAGGAGGACGCCCTTGCCGAAGGACTCGCGCGTCTCTTCGCCCAGGCTCGGCCCGACGATCTGCAGCGCGCTGCCACCGAGCTGGCCGTGCGTCGCGCCTTCAGCTTGATCACGGGCGGTCCCGGCACGGGCAAGACGACCACCGTGGCCAAGGTGTTGGCGCTCCTGGTCGAGCAGGCGGAGGCGCTCGGGGACACGCCGCCACGCATCGCCTTGGCGGCGCCCACGGGCAAGGCCGCAGCCAGGCTTGCCGAGGCGATCGCGCGCGCGCGCGGCGCTCTATCCGTCTCGGAGTCCGTGCGCGAAGGTCTGCCCACACACGCGAGCACGCTCCATCGACTCCTGGGCCTCGCGCCGGGCATGAACCGTCGACTCAGCGCGGGTCGCCTGCCGCACGACGTCGTGATCGTCGATGAAGCGTCGATGGTGGACCTCAGCCTGATGCAGGAGCTCTTGCACGCGCTCTCCCCGCGCGCGCGATTGGTGCTGCTCGGCGATCCGTCGCAACTCGCCAGCGTGTCGGAGGGCGCGGTCTTCGCCGACCTGTGCGCCGCGCCCGCGGGCTCCGCCCTCGCCCAGGCGCGCGTGCGTCTCGTCGAAGGCCACCGCTACGAGTCGGGCAGCGCCCTCGACGAGTTCGCGGAGACCATCCGTCGTGGCGACTCCAAGCGTGCCCTCGAGCTGTTGGAGCTCGGTCCCACGCTCACGCTCTATGACTCGCTGCCACGACGAGGTCTCGGCGATGCCTTCCTCGAACTCGTCGAGCGCGGCTACGCGGACTTCCTCGCCGCCACGAGCCCCGAGCGACGCCTCGACGCCTTCGATCGCTTCCGCGTGCTCTGCGCGCATCGCCAAGGGCGCTTCGGCGCGCCCGAGATCAGTCGTCGACTCGGCGCGGCGTTGCTCGAGCGCGGGCTGATGCCAGCGGCGCGTGACGGACGCGCGAGCCTCGAGCCCATCCTGATCGTGCGCAACTCGCCGGCGCTCGGACTCTTCAATGGTGACGTGGGCTACGTCGATCGCACTCAGCTCGGCTCACCCGTCACGCATTTTCGGCGCGAGGGCGGAGGCGTGCAGGCCTTCGCGCCATCGCGGCTGCCAGCGCACGAGTCGGCGTGGGCGATGACGGTGCACAAGAGTCAGGGCTCCGAGGTCGACTCCGTCGCGCTGGTCCTGCCTGATGTGCGCAGCGCGGTCTGCACGCGCGAGCTCGTCTACACGGCCATCACGCGCGCGCGATCACGCGTCGATGTGTTCGCCACGAGCCAGGTCCTCGGCGCCGCGATCGGTCATCGCACCGTTCGCCACGGCGGCCTCCGCGAGGCTCTCTCTCGCGACGACGATTGCTGAGTCCACCCTCACGGGATGGAACGCGCCAGCGGTGAGGTGTCTCTCTCGAGCGGCACATCGCTTGGACATTTCGGTTCTATTCAGGAATTAGGGTGAATTTACGAGATTGTCTGCCGTTCCCCTGTGTTGCAGAACATGTCAGCTATGACCGCACGAGGGGACAGTCTCGGGCAACGAATTCGCCAGGCTTACGTCGACGCTGGGCTCAATCGCAGCCAGTTTCAAAGAGCGCTCGGCGTCGCCTACAGCACTGTGCTGATGTGGGAGCGAGACCGCACCCAACCGAATGCGGACAACTTGCGCCTGATCAGTGAGATCACGGGCAAGCCCGTCGACGTGTTGCTCGCGCCGAGTTCGCAGAAGCCCTCGCAGCTCGATGGTGGCCGACGCTACGCCGACGTGTTGACCCGCTTCCTCGCAAGCGCCGCGGGTCGCTCCGCGACCGAGCACGAGCGACACACGCTCGAGAGCATCCTCTTTCATCACATGAAGCCGACGCCCCAGGCCCTGGCAATGATGCTCGCGGCGCTGCGATCCTGCAAAAGAGTACGCAAACCAGCGAAGAAGGGCTGACGGCCGACACCTTCGTAAGATGACATACGATTCGAGCGCGCTTCCATGCGTGTGAGCGCGTCACCCAAGAGGTGAACGCGACGTGGCGGCTCCGATTCTCTCCCGCCGATTGGGACGGTGTCCGGTCGCTCCGTGCGCGGCCCCCGACGAGCGTGGGGCCCTACAGCGCATCGGGTCATGCATCTCCACGACCTGGGTGACGCATCTCGCCGTAAGGGCCGAGGCTCGACCCGGCCCGTCGCTCACGATCGAACGTCGACGTACCGCGAGCGCTGGGGACGGCGCCGCAGACGTCGCGTTCCGGGTGGAACGAGTCTCGCGCCCACGACCCGACGTCGCCGTCCGCGTGAGCGGGCGGCGAGAGATCGCGAACGCCAGAGACCCCCAGCGCCCTAGAGAGACCCCCAGCGCCAGCGCCCTAGAGAGACCCCCAGCGCCAGCGCCCTAGAGGGAACGCTTCTTGGCGCGCAGACCCCGTCGGCTTCCCCTGCCGCGCTTGCGCTTCTTGGTGTCCCACGAACTGCCGGGCTTCGCGTCTTCGCCGTACACGCGTCGACCACCACCCCCCGCGGGTGCACTGTCGCCGCCTTCAGCGACGACTTCCCCCTCGCCCTCTTCTTGACCGCGCCAGTCGCCACCGCGCAGCTCGTTCCAGTCGCTCGGGGGCTCCATCGGATCGGGGGGACCCGCTCCGTGACCACCGCCGCTGAAGCCACCGCCTCCGGGACGACCACCGCCAGGGCGACCCCCCGGCGAAGGTGCGCGTCGTGGGCGCTCTTCAGCCGCGTTGATGTTCAGGGCGCGTCCGCCGAGGTCCGCGCGATCGAACTGCTCGATGCATGCGGCGGCCTGCTCGTCGTTGGCGAACGTGATGAAGGCGAAGCCTCGCGGCCGCCCTGTCTCGCGGTCCGTGGGAAGAAAGGCATCCACGATTTCCCCGGCTCCCGAGAGGAGCCCGACGAGGTCCTCCTTGGTGGTCGAGTAGTTGAGGTTGCCTACGAATACCTTTGCGGAAATGGTCCTGCTCCTGTGCCGTCCCCGTAGGGATGAGTGTTCCCCGTGGGGAAGTGAAGACAAAAGTCTAGCATCCCTGGGGCGCAGGGGAAGTACCCCAGATGCGTTCGGGCCCGGATGCCGAAGGGCGCCCTGTCGAGCACGCTCTCCTGGGCAAGCCAGGGTCGGCCGTCCGAAGCTCCTCGCCTCGCCGGACCTGCGTCAGAGGCGGGCGTCGAGGCCGACGAGCACGCCGCGGCCTCGGCCGTCGATGCTCGAGCCGTGGACTCGATAGGCCGCGTCCAGCACGTTCTCGACCACCAGATTCAGCGAGAAATGCGCATCGAGCACGTAGCCCGCGCGCAGGTCGAGGGTCGCGTAGCCGGGGCTGCCTCCGATGGGAATGCGCGCGTCCTCGATGTCACTCGGGGCCAGGCGCGTCTGGCGTGCGGCCCAGCGCAACGCCGCGCCCACGTGGATCCCCGTGCGCTCGTTGGCGTAGCGCACCTCCCAGCTTCCCGAGAGCGGCGGCACGCGCGACAGCGGCACGCGGCCTCCGTCCCCTGTCGGGTTCGGACCGTCGCCGCGCGCGTAGCTCACGCTCGCTCGCGTCGAGAGTCCCCACGCCAACCTCCAGCGCAAGGCCAGCTCCCCTCCGAAGAGCAGAGCGCGCCCGGGTAGGTTCACGAGCGAGAAACGACTTCGGCTGGTGGCGCATTCGGGGGTCGACGGCGGGCAGTCGGCTAAGCCTCTGGGTGCACGCTGGATCGCGCGTCGCAGACTGGTCGCGAAGATCCACGCCTCGACCGTCAGCGGTCCGGGCGCGCTCTCGAAGCCGAGCTGCGTGGTGATCGCGCGCTCACTCTTCAGGCTCGCGTTCTCGAACTGGAAGCCTGGCCCGACCTGTTGGCGACTCGTGAGGTCGTCGAGGTTGGGCGCACGGAAGCCCGGATCCAGATTCAGGTGAACGCGCGCGCTGTCTTCCTTACCCAAGGTCACACCCGCCCGTCCGATCACCGACGGGTAGTCGGCGTTCACGGCCTGGGTCCCGGACTCGGGATCCGCCGGTGCGCGTGCTCCGACCCAGCTCGCGCGCACGCCACCGTGCAAGGTGACGCTCGCGATCGGCTGAACCATCAGCTCCGCGAAGGCGCCGACCGAGGCGTAGAGCGAGTGGGAGAGGTACTGGCCTCGCGAGAGCTCGCGTCGAATCCCAAGATCCGTGAGCTCCTGGTTCGCACGCGAGGCGACGCCATCGCGGTAGGCTTCGAATCCGTAGCGCACGCGTGCCACGCCTCGCTCGGAGAGACGCCACCGACGCGTGGCGGCGTGGAAGCTCAGGCCCAGGGTCTCGACGCGATCGAGCCAGTCGAAGCGCACGCGCGACAGAGGTCGGTCGCGGACGCGCTCCTCCACGTGCCGCTGGTAGGAGAGCGTGAGGTCGACGTCACGCATGGCGCCGCCGCCCCTTCCTCGAAGCGACACGTAGGTGAGGGATCGCAGCTGGCGCGCGATCTTCAAGCACTCGCTCTGCGGTGCTTCGGGCGCCGGGCATTGATCCGTGCGCGGTGCGTCGAGCTCGCGAAAGCCGTAGGTCGCCGCCACCCAGTGCAACCGCGGGGACAGCTTGCCCACCAGCCGCGCGTCGTAGGTCCACTCGCGGAAGCCCGTCCCGAGCTGTGTGCGCCAATGGCGGCGATCTCGTGGATCGGGATACTCCCGCTCTTCTCGGAACCTCGGCACCCAGCTCGCGCACTCGCCTCGCCTCGGGGCGGAGGAGCCTGGCCCACCCGCGCAATCGTCTGGACGCTCTCGGTGATCGACTACGCCACCGGAGCGCAACAGCCCGGCGCGTCGGTAGCCCACGCCGACCAGCGCGCCGAAGCGCCTGCCCTGCGTGAGCTCGAGCTCGAGCCGACCGCCGGCCAAGCGATCGGCCGAGGCGAAGCGCACGCGTGCACCCGGATGCAGCGACAGGCCCGGTGGTGCCAGCGACAGGTCCGGTGTTCGAGGCGTGGCCATGAGCGCGCCGCCCAAAGCGTCCGAACCGTAACGGGTCGAGGCGCCCCCGCGGAGCACGTCGAGGCGCGCCACGCTGGCCGAGTCCACGGTGAAGAAGTACTGGTTCGGACCCTGTCGGTAGATGGCGTTGTTCAGGCGGATGCCGTCGAAGAGATGCACCACCTCCTGACCGGTCATCCCGCGAATGTAGGGGCTCGCCTGGCCGTGGGCCGTCTGTTGAATCGAGAGGCCGGGTTCGTATCGCAGCGCGTCCGGCGTCGAGTTCGCCTGGCGCTCGTCCATCTCGGCGCGCGTGCTGCTCGAGTGGGCGCGGCCATCGAGGGAGTCCTCGTCGACCTCGGTCCCGGTCGTGACGACCGCGTTGGCGCCATACTCGAACTCCGCCGCGTCGCGCTCGGGCTCGCGCGTCGCCTCGTCGCTAGCGTCGGGCTCGCTCGTCGCTGTTCGCCGATCTTGCGCATCAGCCGATCCGGCGACCATCAGCAGCGCGCCCAGCGTCGCCGCCAGGCGTCGGCCTCTCCAGCTCATCGACTCTTCACTCGTCCTTGTCGAAGCGCACGGTCAGCACCGGCACCTTCGACGTGCGAACGACGCGCTCGGCGACGCTCCCCAGGAGCAGGTGGCGCATGCCCGCGCGTCCATGCGTGCCCATCACGACCATCTGGGCGTCGAGCTCTTCGACCAAGCGCGCGACCTCCTCGTGGGGGATGCCCTCGGTGAGATGAGCGCGCACCGTGACGCCCTGGCCAGAGTAGCGCGCGACGGAGGCGTCGAGGGAGTCTTGGGCTGCGCTCGAGACACGCGCGGCGTACTCGGGTCCGACCATCACGCCTCCGTCGGGCAGCGCGTAGACGGGCAGGGAGTAGCTGTGCATGAGCTCGAGCTCGGCGCCCAGCTCCTTGGCCAACCAGAGCGCGTATTCCGTCGCGTTGTCGGAAGGGGCCGAGAAGTCCACGGGCACCAGGATCCGTCGTATCGGGGTCATCTCGTCTCCACCAATCTGGGGTCTTCGCCCCGTGGCCGGTCTGGGATACATACTCCAGCATGAGTCACACCACCATCCTCTGCGCGACCGACCTCGCCGCCTCCGGCGACGCCGCACTCCACCTCGCCACTCTGATGGCGAAAGCCACCAAGAAGAAGCTGGTGCTGCTTCACGCCATGGAGATCGAAGGACGGGTCGACCTGGACTCGCTCGATCCGTCCGTCGTGCCCGCCGCGAAGGCCTTCGAGGTGCGCGTCGCGTCGCGCATGGCGAGTCACTCTGCCGCGCTGGACGCCGCCGCCGCCACCGCTCTCAGCGAGGGCGTGCCCGTCGAGGTGAGCGTCGAGGAGGGTCGTCCTTGGGAGACCATCCTGGACGCTGCGGCACGCTACGACGTCGGCTTGGTCGTGCTCGGAGATCACGTCTCCGAGGGTGGCCTGGGCGATCGCATCGGAGAGCGCCTGCTCGGCAGCACGGCGGAGCGAGTGGTTCGTCATGCCTCCTCGCCCGTGCTCGTGGCCCGCGGCTCCATCCCCGAGAGCATCGAAGGCGCGACCTGGCTGGTGGCCGTGGACTTCTCGGACGAGTCACGCGTGGCGGTGCGCGAGGCGGAGCGCATGGCGCGAGTCTCGGGCGGCACGCTGCTCCTGGTTCATGTCGTGCCCGAGGCCTACGACGCCGAGTCCATGTCCGAGGAGTGGAAGCAGATCCGCGCCGTCTTCACCGAGGAGGCGCAGGGCAAGCTGGACGCGCTGGGGTCCGAGCTACGCCTGGGCGTGAAGGTCGCGACCGAGGTCGGTCACGGCAACGCCTCGGAGGTGCTGACACAGCTCGCGGCGGAGCGGGACGCCTCCTTCCTCGTCGTCGGCACTCGCGGCCAAGGTCGATTGGCGTCGCTGCTCCTGGGGAGCACGGCCGAGCGCGTGCTCGATCGTTCCCCCGTGCCCGTGCTCCTCACTCGTCGCGACATGGAGGCGGGCTTGGCCTTCGAACCGGCCGTGAACCGCGAATGAGTGAGGTCGGTTTGGAGCTGGCCGAGGAACTCTTTCGCTACATTGGCTTCGAGCCCGAGGACGCCGCCATCCTGCGTGACATAGGTCCCCTGCTGGAGCCGCACCACGATCGCATCGTCGATGAGTTCTATGCCGCCATCCGGCGACACCCCGGCGCCTCGCGCATCTTCGAAGGCGAAGCGCAGATGGATCGACAGAAGGTCGTCCTGCGGGCCTGGATGACGGGTGCCTTCTCCGGCGAGTACGGCGAGGCCTGGTTCGCTCAGCGCAAGCGCATCGGCGAGGTGCACGTCCGCATCGGGCTGCCCCAGCGCTACATGTTCGCCGCCATGAACCTCGTCCGGACGGGCGTCCATCGCGCCGTCGACGAAGGTGCCGTCGACTGGACGCGTGCTCAGAGGCGCCGCGCTCACGTCGCCATCGACCGACTGCTCGACGTCGAGTTGGCGATCATGCTGCAGACCTGGCACGCGACCCAGAGCCGCCGTCTGCGCGCGTCCGAGCGTCTCGCCACTCTGGGCCAGGTCGCTGCCTCCATCGGGCACGAGCTGCGTAATCCCCTGGCCGTGATGGAGACGTCGCTCCATCTGCTCGAGAAGCACAGCACAGGCGACGAGCGCACGGATCGCCACCTCGGTCGCATCCGCGATCAGGTCATCCTCTGCGGCAACATCATCGGTGCGCTGCTGGAGCTGGCTCGTGATCGACCGCTGGCGCGCGTCAGCACCGATCTCCGCGCGCTGGCCGAGGACGTGTTCGGGAGCGTGCCGAATCCCAAGCACGTCGAACTCACGCTCGACCTGCCGCCGGACTTCCCGGCCGTCTCCGCCGACTCCAACCAGCTTCGCCAGTTGCTCTTCAACCTGGTGCAGAATGGCGTGGTGGCGCTCGGGCAGACGGAGGCTGGGCGCGTCACGCTGACGGGCCGCGCGAACGAATCGGGCGTCGAGATCGAGGTCCGCGACAATGGCGCAGGCATCCCCGAGGACGCGCTGACGAAGGTCTTCGAGCCGCTGTTCACTGCGACCCGCGGTGGCGTCGGGCTGGGCCTGGCTCTCTGTCGACGCATCGCGGAGAAGCACGGCGGAGTGCTCCAGGCGTCCAACGTCGCCGAGGGCGGCGCACGCTTCCTGCTCCGGCTGCCCAAGGTGGAGTCATGAAGCCGCGCCTGCTGGTCGTCGAAGACAACGAGGCCCTGGCCGAGAACATGCTCGAGCTCTTCGTCGATCTCGGCGTGACCGCCCGAGTCGCGGCGGATCCCGAGTCCGCCTGCGCGCTCGCGGCGGATCCCGGCTTCGACCTGGCGCTGGTCGATCTACGCCTGGGCGGGCGGGACTCGGGCCTGCAGTTGCTGCCCGAGCTGAGGCGCCTGTCCCCGGACGGGCAGATCATCCTGGTGACGGGCAACGCCACCCTCGACACGGCCGTGCGCGCGATTCGTCAGGGCGTCTTCGCCTACGTGCTGAAGCCCTTCGATCCCGACGAGCTGCTCGCCATGGGTCAGCGCGCCCTGGACCAGATCTCCTTGCGCAAGGAAGGCGAGCGCCTCGCCCGCGACCTGGCCGAGTCGGAGCGGCTCTATCGAGGCGTCGTGGACGCCGTGCCCGCGTTCATCGTGGGCCTCGATCAGGAGCTCCGCATCGTCTTCTTGAACGACTACGCCAAGCAGACCAGCGGCTTCCGTTTCGAGCAGGCGCGCGCCCGGCGCTTCGCCACGATCTTCGCCACTAGCGAGGTGGAGTCGAACCTGAGTCGCACCCTCGCGCAGGCTCTCGGAGGGCGCGTTCGACGCGATCTCGAGTGCCCGCTCTTGACGCGATCGGGGGAGCATCGCGTGGTGCGCTGGACCTTCATCCCCGCTCACGCCGTGGCGCGTGACGCCGAGCTGCTCGCCGTGGGCCTCGACGTCACGGAGCGCCTGAACCTCGAGCGCAAGGCGGCCGAGACGCGCGCCATGGCGATGATGGGCACGCTGACAGCGGGCCTGGCGCACGAGATCCGCAACCCTCTCAACGCCGCCAAGCTCCAGCTCGAGGTGATGACGCGCGGCGCTCGCAAAGTGCCCGAAGAGCAGCTGCGCGAGAAGATCTTGGGCCGCATCGAGATCGTGGGCTCGGAGCTGTCACGCCTCTCGTCGATGCTCGAGGATTTTCTCAGCCTGGCCCGACCGCGCGGCGTCCAGATCTCCGAGGTCTCCATCGTGGACCTGCTCGAATGGGTCAGCGATCTGGAACGCCCCGTGGCCGAGCAACACGGCGTCGCGATCGAGATTCACCTCGGAGACGACGTGGGCAAGGTGGAGGGCGACGCGCCCAAGCTGAAGCAGGTGTTGATCAACCTGGTCCAGAACTCCATCGACGCCATGGGCGGTCGACCCGGCACGATCCAGCTGCGCGCGTCCGTCGTGGACGAGACCTGGCTCAGAGTCTGCGTCGACGACGACGGTCCGGGCTTCAGCCAGACGGGCCAGAGCGTGCTCGAGCCCTTCGTGACGACCAAGGAGGCGGGCACCGGTCTGGGCCTCACGATCGTGCAGAACATCGTCGCGCACCACGGCGGGCAGGTCTCCCTGGGCCGCTCCGAGTCGGGCGGCGCCCGCGTGGGCTTCAGTCTTCGCCGTCTTGCTGCGCCCACTCCTTGAGCCGGTACTGAATCTTGCGCCGGCTGATGCCGAGGATCTCTGCCGCCTTCGAGGTGGAGCCTCCCACCGCGTCCATGGTGCGCTCGATCGCCATGCGCTCGAGCTCTTCCAGGCTGATGCCGGGGATCATGACGCCGAGATCCTGCTGATCGCCCTGACCTTGTGCGCTGGGCAGGTTCACGGCCTCGATGCGCGTGCCCTCCGTGAGCACGACGGCGCGCTCGATGGCGTTCTCCAGCTCGCGCACGTTTCCGGGCCATGGATAGAGCCGCAGGGCGAGCAGGGCGTCGTCCGTGAAGCCTTCCAGGGCGCGGCCGTTCTCTTCCGCGAACTTCCCCAGGAAGTGCTCGGCCAGGATCGGGATGTCGCTGCGACGAGCGCGCAGGGGCGGCACGTCCAGCTGCACCACGTTCAGGCGATAGAAGAGGTCTTCGCGGAATTCTCCGCTCTCGACCCGCTCCTCGAGCACCCGGTTGGTCGCCGCCACCACGCGCACGTCGACGCGCAGGGTCTCGTTGCCGCCCACGCGCTCGAACTCGCGCTCTTGCAGGAAGCGCAGCAGCTTCACCTGCACGGCGAGCGGGATCTCGCTCACCTCGTCCAGGAAGAGCGTGCCGCCGTCGGCCTTCATGAAGCGACCCTCGCGGCGTCCCGTGGCCCCGGTGAAGGCGCCGCGCTCGTGGCCGAAGAGCTCGGACTCGAGCAAGGTCTCGGCGAGCGCCGCGCAGTTCAGCTTCACGAAGGGCTTGCTGCGACGCGGTGAATTCTGGTGGATGGCCGCAGCGATGAGCTCCTTGCCCGTGCCGCTCTCGCCATGCACGAGCACGGTCGCGCGACTCGCCGCGACCTGCGCCACCGTCTTGAGTAGGCGCTGCATGCTCGGATGCACGCCGAGGATGCGGTCGAAGGAGAAGCGCTCGTCGAGGCGTCGCCGTAGCTCGACCGTCTCGCTCACCAACAGGCTCTTCTCCATCGCGCGATCGACCAGCGCGCTGACGGCGGCGAGGTCCAGGGGCTTCGTGAGGTAGTTATCGGCGCCCATCTTGATCGCCTCGACGGCGTTCTCGATCGAGCCGAAGGCGGTCATGACGATGAAGGCCGTCGCCGGGGCGCGTGGCCGACCGCGTTCGATGAGCCCGATCCCGTCGAGATTGGGCATCTTCAGGTCGGTCAGGACGACGTTCGGACGAAAGCGCTCGAGCATGGCGAGCGCCTTCTCGCCATCGGCGGCGGTTTCGGTCTCGTAGCCATCATCCTCGAGCAATTCGGCGAGCGCTTCGCGCGCGTTTGCCTCGTCGTCCACCACCAGGATCCGGCCTCGGGTCTTGGTCATGCCGCACCATGCAGCGTGCGCAGCGCAGAGACAAGCGCGCGGTCGACGTGGCCGGCAGAGGGCTCAGCCGCCAAAGGTATCCGAGGGCATCACGTCGTCTCGGAGCAGGTC
>Ga0210016_1002590_pt1 | contig 16419 bp, 20 predicted proteins | sample CryGeyCG2014_300_FD_185454 | JGI IMG/M metagenome (GOLD analysis project Ga0210016, IMG submission 185454) | Groundwater microbial communities from aquifer - Crystal Geyser CG02_land_8/20/14_3.00 (SPAdes) (version 2) | ecosystem: Environmental > Aquatic > Deep subsurface > Groundwater | place... | reverse complement strand
TAGGCGTGGATTTTTAAGAATCCATTCTTTATTTAGAAATATAATTTTATTTTTGTTTTGGCTCTAGACCATCAAATTAATTAATATGTTTCAATTATATCATATTTAGCTAATTGGGGACAGGTCTAGTGAATATGATGAAAAAATAGCATCGCTCTATTTTCTCATAGAGTACAATATGTTTTTGAACTTATGCAATCAAGTCAATTCAATTGATTGAAAATTTCCGCCATCTTTGATAAGATTAAAACAATTGGACCAATTTAAATATAGACTGATTTAAATATAGACTGATTTTATGAGCAAATTCACTCATTTACATGTGCATACTCATTATTCCTTGCTAGATGGACTGGCTAAGATTGATGAAATTTTGGATCGCGCTAAAGAATTAGGGATGGATTCTCTAGCTATCACTGATCACGGCGTGCTTTATGGCGCCGTAGAATTTTTCATCAAAGCCAAACAAAAAGGAATCAAACCTATCATCGGCTGCGAGATGTATTTGACAGTGGGAGATTATAAAAGCAAGAACAATACTTCCGAAGATAAGACCCGCTATCATTTGATTTTGCTTTGCAAAAATGAAATTGGCTATAAAAATTTAATGAAATTGATTTCTATCGCTCATTTGGAGGGCTTCTATTATAAACCCAGAATTAACCGAAAACTTTTGAAAAAATATTCTGCCGGGCTTATCGGGCTTAGCGCTTGCGCCAAAGGAGAAATTCCTTCCGCTGCCATTTCCGGAAATTTTTCTCAAGCGGAAAAATTGGCAATGGAATATCAAGAAATTTTTGGAGCAGGCAATTTTTTCTTAGAAGTTCAATTTCATCCCAAATTTCCCCACCAAAAAATTGCCAATCAAACTCTGATAAAAATATCCAAAAAACACAAAATTCCTTTAGTCGCTACCAATGATATTCATTATGTCAATAAGGAAGATGCCAAAATTCAAGATATACTTCTTTGCATTCAAACTAACAGAAAAGTAGATGAAACCAATAGAATGAGTCTTCTTGATTTTGAGCTTTATCTAAAAAGCCAAGAAGAAATGCAAGAACATTTTTCCGATTTGCCGGAAGCTATCGCCAACACTCAAAAAATTGTAGAAATGTGCAATTTGGAAATAAAATTGGGAGAAACTCAACTTCCTCATTTTGAAGTTCCTAAAGGCTATACTGATAAAACTTTTCTCCGAAAACTCGCTGAAGAGGGTTTGAAAAAAAGATTTGGAAATAAAACCAGTTCGGAACATCTAAAAAGAATGAATTACGAATTAGAAGTCATTGAAAAAACCGGATTTCCCTCTTATTTTTTAATTGTTCAAGATTTTGTCAATTGGGCAAAAAGTCAAAATATTGTGGTTGGACCCGGAAGAGGTAGTGCCGCCGGAAGTTTTGTTTCTTATCTTATTGGCATCACCAACATTGATCCGATAAAATATGACCTTCTTTTTGAAAGATTTCTCAATCCGGAAAGAATTTCTATGCCGGATGTAGATATGGATTTTGCCGATAACCGTCGAGATGAAGTTTTAGATTATGTCAGAAAAAAATATGGCGATGATCATGTAGCGCAAATTATTACATTCGGAACAATGGCAGCTCGCGCGGCCATCCGCGATGCCGGAAGAGCTTTGGGTTTTCCTTACGATTTTTGCGATAAAACCGCCAAACTTATTCCTATGTTTTCTTCTATTCCCGAAGCGTTGGAAAACGCCAAAGAATTTAAAGATCTTTACGACAGCGATCCCGGCGCCAAAAAATTAATTGAAAGCGCCAAACGATTGGAGGGAGTGGTTCGTCACGCTTCTATGCATGCTTGCGGAGTGGTTATCACTAAAGAACCGGTTGTGGAATATACTCCTTTGCAAAAAATTGCCGGCAAAGATTCCGGAACGGTAACTCAATATTCTTCATCCACTAAATATAGTTTCATTGAAAAAATAGGTTTGCTAAAAATGGATTTTTTAGGACTGAAAAATTTAACCATTATTCAAGATACCCTAAGAATCATACGAAAAACTAAAAATGTTTCCTTGATAGTTGATGATATCCCATTAGAAGACAAAAAAACTTTTCAACTTCTTCAAAAAGCTCAAACCACTGGAGTTTTCCAATTAGAAAGTTCTGGGATGAAAAGATATCTAAAAATTTTAAAGCCCTCTGTGTTGGAAGATATCATCGCTATGGTAGCGCTTTATCGTCCTGGTCCTATGGATTGGATTCCCGATTTTATCGCCAGAAAACATGGAGAAAAAGAAATTCGCTATCTTCATCCCAAACTAAAACCAATTTTGGAAAAAACTTACGGCGTGGCAGTTTATCAAGAACAAGTAATGCAAATTGCTCAATCTTTGGCAGGTTTTTCTTTGGGGGAAGCGGATGTTCTTAGAAAGGCTATGGGAAAAAAAGTGTTTTCTTTGATTCAAGAAGAAAAACAAAAATTCATTGAAGGTTGCGTCAAACAAAACATTGATAAAAAAGTGGCAGAAAAAGTTTTTTCTTTTATTGAACCATTCGCCGGATATGGATTTAACAGAAGCCATGCCACTTGTTATGGACTTATTGGTTATCAAACCGCTTATTTAAAAGCGCATTATCCGGCAGAATTTATGGCCGCGCTTCTTACTTCCGATCAAGATAATATTGATCGTGTTGCTATTGAAGTAACCGAATGCCGAGAAATGGGTATAGAAGTAATGCCTCCGCATATCAATGAAAGTTTTGAAAAATTTGCCGTGATTATAGATTCGCAAGAAAAAGAAAAAATTCGTTTTGGTTTGAACGCCATCAAAAATGTCGGACATACCATCGCCAAAGAAATTGTGGACGAACGTAAAAAAAATGGAAAATTCTCCACTTTTACAAACTTTATTGAAAGAGTCCAGCATAAAGATTTGAACAAAAAATCCATTGAGGCTTTGGCGAAAGTGGGTGCTTTAGAAAATTTAGCGGAAAAAAACGCTGTTCTCGTTTCCATTGAAAATATCCTCGCTCACAGCAAGAATTTAGCCAAAATTAAAAATTCCAATCAAACCAGTCTTTTCGGTTCCGAAGAAATCAAAATGCCTGAAATAAAATTGGAAATTGTTCCTCCGGCATCCAAAAAAGAACAACTCATTTGGGAAAGAGAACTTCTGGGCCTTTATATTAGCGACCATCCTGTCAGACAATATCAAGATTTTTTGGAAAAAATGGCAATTCCTATAAAAAAAATATCCACTGAGATGAATGGACAAAACGCAACAGTGGGAGGAATAATTTCAAAAATAAAAAAAATTTATCTCAAAAATAAAAAAGAAATGCTTTTCGCCACTTTGGAAGATATGAATTCCTCCATAGAAATTCTAGTTTTTCCAAAAACACTTGAAGAAACCGGCTCTTTTTGGAAAGAAGAAAAAATTGTTTTAGTGAGCGGAAAAATTTCCAATAAAGATGGAGAGATAAAATTGCTTTGCGACAATGCCAAAAATATTGATCCGGAAGAATTGAAAAATTTTCAAAGAATTTTAGAAACTCAGAAAAAAAATGAATCAAAATATCTGCCATCCGATAAAAATCGACAAAAAAAACCCTCTAGAATGACAATTCACTTGGAAAAAGAATTTAATAAAAATTCTTTGCGAGAATTATCATCCTTGTTTAATCAATACGAAAAAGGAGAAACACAAATTTTTCTTAAAATAAAAAATTCTCTGATGGAAACTCCCTTTCATATTTCTTTTGAAACAGATCTGAAAGAAAAAATAAAAACTATTCTTCCTGAGGCAACAATTGAATTTATTTTCTAGATTTTTTGAGAAAAAATTATATCAGTTTAGATTTGACTGCTTGATTAAAAAATTTATTCAATCAACACAATAACCGCTATTGCAATTGGATGGTTTTTGTTTAATTTTTTATCCTCTTAACTTATTTTACCAGATTTTGAAGTTTTTTAGCCAGTGATAGATTCAAAAAATAGATCCTAAAATTATCTGATTTTTCTCAATTTTTTTCTTAAATTTTTGTAATCGGGAAAAGATTTTTCCACCAGACACCAAAATCTTTCTGAATGATTAAGCTCCTTTAAATGGCATAGTTCATGCACAATCACATAATTGCACAACTCTTCCGATAAAAAAATCAATCTAAAATTAAAATTTAAATTTTTTCTTCCCGAACAACTTCCCCAGCAACTTTTTTGGTTTCTAATAGAAACTCGCTCAAAAGAAAAGTTATAAAAAAGATTAAAATATTCTATCTTTTTAACAACAATTTCCAAAGCCAATTTTTTATACCTCAAATAATCATTTTCTTCCGTTTCTAAAAAATTTCCGGAAAAATTATTTTCCATATCTGAGATCTTTTCTAAAATCCAATCTGATTTTTCCAACAAAAAATTCAACCCGTCTTTTTCTTTGGCTCTATAAGGAATAGTTATCAAAACTTCAGCTCTTCTTCCGACGCTCAAACGCAAATGTTTGGCTTTTTTGCTTTTTTTCAGAAAATAAACTATTTTTTTATTTTTTATAATAAGCTCTTTTTTCATCAAGAATTTTTTGCTTTACGTCAATTTATCCGGCCTAAAAATATCATTCCTTCCTTTTTTTGAAAAAAGTTATTAACTGATAAATATTTTCCGTGGTGTAAATTTTTAGTGAAAAAAATTTCTACATCATTCCGCCATAAGTAGAAGACATTACGCCAATAAACCATGGAATAGCTACAATAATTCCCAAAAAAGGCAAAATAAACATAATAATAGTCGCTAAAAGCGTCCAAAGAAAATACTTGCGAGTTTTTTCAACCGATCTATAAATTTGATCTATTTTTTCTTCTTGCACCTTCATTCTTTTTAAAATTTCTTCTTCCATATTTTTTTATTTTTTATTAATTTTTCCCCAATCAAAATTCCACGGATCAGTTTTTCTTCCTGACGCAATATCGCTATGACCCAATATATATTTTATCTTATATTTATTTTTCAAATAATCCAACAGATTTTGAATTGATTTATACTGAGCGCTATTGGGACTTTCTTTCCCCGTATTGACAATTTCTATCCCCAAAGAAAAATCATTGACATTTTTTCTCCCATCGGGAACTTGCGAAACTCCGGCATGATAGGCGATATTTTTGTCTTCAACCAAACGATAAACTTTGCCTTCGCGAGAAATTATATAATGTGGAGAAACACCCGCCGGTTTATACTCCCTTTCTATGATATCATCCAAATTATGCGGGTCATCCCCAACCGCGTTATAAGAAGAATGAAGAATAATCGTATCTATTGAACGATTTTGAGAAACAGAATATCCCCACGACACTAATCGGTTTTTTATTTTAAAATCTTGCGAAGAATCGGGTGTTTCTTCTTTTTTTTGAGAAGAATCATCAATGGAATTTTTTAATTCTTTTTGATTAATTTCAATTTCTCCTTTAGCCTTTTCTTCCTTTTTATTTATTTCATCCAAATTTTCAGGATTAGCCTCTTCCTTTGTTTGTTTTTCCAAAACAGATTCCGATATTTTTTTCTCTTCGGCATAATTTAAGATAATTTCTTTTTTTTCCGCTTTCCAAATATCTTTTTTGAACGCAAAAAATAATCCTGCTAAAAAAACACCAAAAAAAATAATTAGAGAAAAAATTTTCATACCCCTATTGTAACACACGAAATAATTTTTCCAATTAATTTATAAACTACAAAAAAACCGCCTCGCTAAACGAGGCAGTTTTAAAAACTAAGCCTGAAAAAATTACAAAACCGCTTCCTTAGCCATTTTTGCCAAACGAAATTTGGCCACTGTTTTGGCGGGAATGTTTATTTTTTCTCCTGTTGCCGGATTAACTCCCATTCTAGCTTTTCTGTTAACCTTAACCATTTTCCCAAAACCGGGGAGAACAAATTCTCCGTTATTCTTTACTTCTGAATACGCCATTTCAACCAACGTATCCATAAAACCAATAACATCCTTTTTAGGAAGACCAGTTTTTTCGGCTAACGCACTCATTATTTGAGCTTTTGTCATTTTTGCCATTTTCTTTTTTTTAATTAATTATTCCCCCTACTATTACATTATAATGATTTTAAAAAGATTTGCAATGCCCCCGAATTAGCTTACCAAAAATATAGCTCTAATGTTTTAATAATTAGTGGTCAATCGTAAATTCGCCAGCGCACTGGAAAAGCGTCGCTGTCTTTCATAATTAAAACGCCTACTCCAACCATTGGTCTGTCTTTCATAAAATTATTCATTAAACAAATTATTTTCAATAAAATCAACTGCCTTATTATGATTCACGTCTTTGGCAACCAGCCTTCTTACTTCTTCCAAATTTGCCCATCTGTTTTCATAAAATTCCTCGGCTAATTTTTCCTTGTCTGGATTGAATGTATCTTTGTCCACTTTCACTAAATGCCAAACGTCATAGTGGGCACGGCAAGGCTGTTTTTTTGGGTTATAAATATCGGTAATAGTAAGGATTTGCGGTTCGCTAACTTTCAAGTCTTCATAATTTAGCCCCCATTCTTCGTCAATTTCTCTCTTTAGTGTTTCTTTTAATGTTTCGTCCTTATCAATATGCCCGCCATTCACCAGCCACAATCCAGACTTTTTATGATGTCCAATAAAGATCTCTTTGGCTTTAGGGTCATAAGCGCCAAAGTAAGCACAAAAATGAGATACTGGATTCTCATCTCTAGTTAGAATCCCCTGTTCCAATCTATCAAGGAATCTTTTGGAAATCTCAGTATTGGAAAATTTTTTCTTGATAACTTCTCTTAACTCAATTGCTAATTTTGAATCAGACATAAAATTATTTTTTTAAATCAAACTGGATTATTTGAAAGCCATATTTATCAATATCTTCCTGCAACCAAAATGACATGTCTTTGTTTTTCATAATGCAAGTAACTGTTGTTTTAATTTTCCTGCCAGTGTATTTCTGTGTGTTTTTATCCCATTCTTCTAATACCAAAATCGCCTTCATTAACTTCAAAATCAGCGAGGCGTAATTCAAATTTATTCTTGCCAACTAGTATTTTCTCAAAGTATTCTTTCCAAACTTTTTTATGTATAGTTGCCATAAATTTTACTAAATATAATCCTTCAAAAATTTATTAATTCCTAATCCTCTGTGGCTTATGGAATCTCTCTCCTCGTCAGTCAGTTGGGAATAGTATTTATTAAATGCTGTTGAGATAAAAATCGGGTCATATCCAAACCCATTAGCTTCCATTGGCTTGTTTGCTATTATTCCCTCTAAACTACTTTCGTGAGTCCAAAATTCTTGGGTTTCAGGATTATAAACTGCCAAAACTCCATTATATCGGCAATTTCTTTTTTCATTTGAAATATCTTCCATTCTTTCCATAATTTTTAGATATCTATCCTTTTCCGTTCCCTCGTGCCATCTCTTGGCGTGAACGCCTGGTTCTCCGCCTAATGCATCTATAAATAATCCAGTGTCATCCGCTAGGGTTATCATTCCTGAAACATCTGCGTAAAATTTAGCTTTCTTTTTGGCATTAGCCAAAAGATTATCCTCGTCTTCCTCCGCATCGCTTGTAATTCCAACTTCTTTTAATGAAATTAACTCAATATCTGAACCAAGATTTCTAAAAATCCTTTGGAATTGCTTTAGTTTGTTTTCATTATTTGTGCCGATTAAAATTTTCATAACTTTAATTTCTGTTAGCCCTTGCCTTAATTTACCACTTCCCTTAATTTTTATACTTTCAAGATTTTCAACTCTATTTTCCCCTCTTTCGCTAACATTTTTGCAGTTCCTCCGATCGGAAATGTAATCATTGACTGAGTATGCCCGAAATCAACATTGGCGAAAACTGGCAAATCATCCAACTCTTTTTTAGCTTTAATAATCTTGATCAGTTTTTCATTCGTCATTTCTGTCGCTTTTTGAAAACGTCCCAAAACAAGACCCCTGACACCGGAAAATTCCGGCAAGTGAATTAGCGATTGCAGGTTGCGATCAAAATCTACTGCTTTCGATGTTTCATCGTCTTCCAAAAATAACAGAGAATTTTTGAGATCAGGAAAAAATTCCGTGCCTTGCAAAAGATTGAAAGTGCAAAGATTCGCACCCAAGATCGTTCCTTCTGCTTCACCCTCGTTAATTATCAAATAGCCTTCATTTTGGATAAACTTTCTTTTCTCTTGATTAAGATAATATTTGTCATCACTCCATTTCAAGGATGGTTTTATTTCAAATGGTTCATTGGAAAAGATACATTTTTTGAAATATTCCCAGGTATAATCAAAACCTAATTTTTCACCAAAAGTCGCATAAGCCGGACCGGAATAATTCACCAACCCCGTTTTGGCAAAAATGGCATTATTAAGTGCTGTAATGTCGGAAAAACCGCAAAAAATTTTAGGATTATTTTTAATCACATTCCAATCGATATATTTCAAAATTTGATTACTGTTAAAACCGCCGATCACCGCAAAAACAGCTTTCACTTCAGGATTGCAAAAAGCCTCATATAAATCTTCAACGCGAGATTCAATGCTAGAAGAAGCAAACAGATCAATTTCTTCCACATGTTTTCCAAAAATAACCTTAAGCCCCATCTCCGCAAAACGCTGATTGGCAATTTTCCTATTTTCCTGAGAAATAATGCCCAAGGAACAAGCGGGAGCGATAACTTGCACCGTGTCGCCCGCTTTTAATTTTTGTGGAATCATAAATTATTTGTATATAGCAATTATTTGTCTGACAATTAATTCGTCCACCTTTATATATTTACCCTTAAAATCAAACCAGACTCGCATAAAGTCATCTCTTTTAATCTTTCTAATTTTCCCTATTTCCGGATCTTGGAGATAAATGTATTTTTCATCCAATCCTGCTACGACCGAATAATGCCCATCAGATACTTCCGATTCTGAATACTCTTGGCGTCCTTTTGTGAACCAATTTACAATAACCGGCACTTTTTTATCCAGCCAATTTTCAATATCCTTGAAATTGCTGCTGTTTTTTATTTTTACTTTAAAACCCAGACTTCCAGCTACTCTCTTTATTTTTTCATCATCCACTCCCAGATTTTTGTTATGCCTGCATAATTTCGCCAATTCTTTTTCTGATTTTTCTATACCATAATAATCCAAGACAATCTTAAGAGAAGCCGGTCCACACATTCCGGCGTTTAATGTTTCTTGAAATGGTTTTATTTTAAGCATTTTTTTCATACTTTTTATTTTATCCTGAGTAGCGCGATATTATCCGATGATATTTCTTTGAGCGATCGAGTGCTATATCTTTCAAAAAAACCGATAAATTCAAACTGGCCATTTTTTTCAACGAGTAATTTTAATTCTTCCGGGGCGATGATTTTTAAATCATCTCTGTCCATGAATTCCGTCTTTTCCCCATCATCGTCAACTTCCAGTTTAATCGTCTGGATTACGGTTTGTGATATAAGATCTTTGGGAATTGGCTGATAAGTGGTTTTTACTTTTATTTTTCCTCGTCTCATTGTCCAAGTTTGCGGTTTCCAAAATTTCGGATCCGCCCAGTTGATAGTCAAATTTTCCATCAGATACAGCCCGCCTGAATTCAAGCAATCCGCCACTGAATTTAGATGAGAAAGAAACAGATCATTGTTTTTTGTGTAAGAAATTGAACCCATCATGATATAAGCAAAATCGACTTTTTGTTTCAATTTGAAGTTATTCATATCGGCTTTCACTGTTTCTACATTCACTTCTTCCACTAATGATTCACGTTTAGATAGTCTAACATTTTTCTACTGGCATCCAGTCCAATGGCTTTGTATCCACGTTTGGCCATTTTTCTTAGTTGCAACGCTGTACCACAGCCCAAATCTAGAACGGTTTTTACTTTTTTCTTGCCGTATTTTTTTATAAATTGCTCAAATAAATCACCCTGTTTTTTCGGGTCGATAAAGCTAAAAGCAATTTCATAATATTTAGCCTGGTCGTAAATTTGGGATTTCATGCATTTATGAATAATATCTAACGAGCTTTCTTGTTTCCATTAACTGATTTTATTTCAGCTTTATATTGATTTCATTCAATTGCTTCGTATCCACTTCACTCGGACTATCCATCATCAAATCTTTATTGTAATCTCAGATTTTAATTGGCTTCTTCCGCTTTTTCTTCATCAATTTCAAATGAAGGAGTTTTGGACTTATTAAGTATTTCCAATTCATTAACTCCAATCTCAACTTCCCCTGTTTTTAACTTATGTTTTATCATATCGTTTAGGCAAGCCAACACATTTCCGACAATTTTAAGAACCCATTCGCTTCGTATGTCGTTGGCTTTCTGCCACGCCCCCTTATCTATAGCTAGATCAAACTTAACATGGGTAAGCCCATAGCGGTCTCTAAGATCAATGAAAATAACTCCGCCGTGATCTCTCCTTCTATGTACCCAAGTACCCAACCAGCTAAAGTTACCGATTGGCCAACACTTGCTTTATTCAATTATCCACATGTATGTGTTCGCATAATTACTGAAATCTCTTTAATGATAGTTATCGTCTTTTTAATAGCAGTCTGCCATTTTTACACTTAAAATATCATCTAAGGAAATAAGGACTTAAATTTTAATAATAAACGATTTTTCTTAATTATTTTATCAATCAACATTAATCCATATTCCACCCCTTCGTGCTGAATCATAGGCAAGGATACAGACCTTAGCAACATTTATCCCCTGAATTACATTATGCCTTAAAAGTTCATTTTTTTAATAGCACCTATAATATCTTGATACATTTTAGTATATAAATGGCAATTATAATCATTCTAATTTTCGCAAACAAAAAGTCTTTTATCAAAAACCAAAGGCTTTCAAAAATTCTCCAGATTTTTTATTTCTTCTTTTTTGATTTTTCAGAAATAAACATCGCCAAAGCCGCACCCAAAGCCGCGCCAATTCCAGCTGAAATTAGAGCCGCTCTTTCCGGATTTTTTTTGGCAAAATCAGAAGCCTTTTTCACCGCTTTTTCCATTTCTTTTTTAATTTTATCAATTTCTTTTTCCACCATCTTTTCCGCCTTTTCTTTGACTTCTAAGGCTTTCTTTTGGATTTCATTTTTATCCATTTGTTTTTTTAAATAATTATTTTCTAACAATAAACAAACCTATTATAGCAGAAATTCCTCCTACTGCAATATACCCCCAACCTGTTTCGTATCCTAAGATATAATCCAAAAATTTTCCCAGCCCAAACAAAAAATAAACAAGACCCAATAAAATCAAAAAACCGCCTAAAAAACTTCTTTTTATTTTACCGACAATTTCTTCTATTTTCTTTTTCGCAATGGTCCTCAACGGGTCAAAAAGATTCTCTCCAAAACTAAGAAAAAATTCCCATAAATTTTTTTTCCAATTATGAAAATGGTCTCCATTTTTTTTGTTTTTTTCCATTTTTTTGTTTTAATTTATAACCGCTTTCAGTATAATCTATTTTTCAAAAATAACAACTCTCTTAATTATTTATCTCAGTATAACATAAGTTAAAATCTAGAGCCACAAAAAAATCATCAAGATTTGATTTTTGTATTATTGATTATGTTGACATATTTCTTTTATAAATTTTTATTATTTCATTGCTTATTCTGAGCAAATATTATAAACTACAAACATATAAAACTTGAGCGTTTGACAAGAAAATTGATAATGACAATTTTAATAATTTAATCTTGATTAAACTGGCAGGGATCAATTTCACAAATTATGCTTTAGTAATTTTAACGCAAACGCGTAAGTCCTAATATAATTAAAAATTTTTATGAAACAAACTCAACTTTTCACCAAAACCCAAAAAAACTCTCCTCATGACGAAATAAGTCTCAACGCTCAACTTCTTATTCGCGCCGGATTTATTTCAAAAGAAATGGCCGGAGTTTATTCTTTTTTGCCTTTGGGACTCAAAGTGTTGGAAAAAATAATCGGAATCATCCGAGAAGAAATGAACGCCATTGGCGGACAAGAAATTTTTCTTTCTTCTTTGCAAAATCCGGATCTTTGGAAAAAAACCAATCGTTGGAATGACGAAGTGGTGGATGTTTGGTTTAAAAGTCAAATAAAAAACGGAAAAAATGTGGGTTTTGGAACAACCCATGAAGAACCTCTAACCAACTTGGTTAAAAACCATATCACTTCATATAAAGATTTGCCTAAATATATTTATCAATTTCAAAATAAATTTAGAAATGAAAAACGCGCTAAATCCGGCATTATGCGTCTTCGCGAATTCATTATGAAAGACTTATATTCTTTTCATACCGATCAAAAAGATTTGGAAGATTATTATGAAAAAGTTAAAGAAGTTTATCTTCGTATATTTCAAAAAATGGGATTGGGAAACGAAACTTTTTTAACTTACGCTTCCGGCGGAAGTTTTTCTCGCTATTCGCACGAATTCCAAACTCTTACTTCGGCCGGAGAAGATCTTATTTATATTTGTTCTCAATGCCATATCGCCATCAACAAAGAAATTATTGTTGAACTAAAACACAAATGTCCTCAATGTCAAAATAAAAATCTCCAAGAAAAAAAAGCCGTTGAAGTGGGAAACATTTTTCAGCTTGGAACCAAATTTTCTTCCGCGTTGAAATTGAATTATCGGGACGAAAAAGGAAATTCTCAGCCAGTCATTATGGGTTGTTACGGAATTGGACCGGCACGCGTAATGGGAACAATAGCAGAAACAAAAAATGATGAAAGAGGATTGATTTGGCCTGAATCCATCGCTCCTTTTTCAGTCCACTTGATTGATATCGGAAAAAATCCAAAAAGTGAAAAAATCTATACTCTTCTCTTGAAAAACAAAATAGAAGTTTTGCATGATGATCGTAATGTATCCGTTGGAGAAAAATTGGCTGATTCGGATCTAATCGGCATTCCTTACAGGATAATAATCAGCCAAAAATCTTTGGCGTCTGGAGGAGTGGAAATCAAGAAAAGAAATGAAAAAGAAAGTTCCATTTTCAAAATTGAAAATATAATAAAATTTTTAAAAAAATAATATGTCAGAAAGACCAAATCTTAAACAATCAAAAGAGACAAAACAACCAAAAGAAGAAATAAATTTTGAAAAAGTTTCTTATTGTTTAAAACAAATAATCGCTCTTAATAATGAATACAAGCCGGGAATACCCCGAAAAGAACTTTCTGGAACTTCACCGGATAACAAATTCAGAATAAGAAAGAATTATTTTCAAATTTTAACCGGTTTTTTACAACTTCTTTCTCTTTATATTCCTCATAAAAATGAAGCGCTTAAAAATGACATCCAAGATTTTGTTTCTTTTTTCTGCCAAGATGAATTTAGAAACAGAATGACCACGCAAGAGGATTTGGATAAAGCTAAAATTATTGTGGAAAAAATTTTTTCCACTTTGGGATATGTTTTGGAAGACAATTCCAAAAAGTAGAGTTTTAAAAAAATCATAAAAAAGCCATCAAAGCTTCGCAAAGAGATATTGAAAGTCTGTTTATGAAAATTTTTCAAATCTATTTGACAATATAAAAATTGAAAAAGCTAAGATACACGAAAAAAATTTATGAAACAGTAAACGAAACGACTAATTCAATATGGTGGTGTCTATTGGACGAAATCCGAACTTTCTTTGAGCAAAATCCAGAGGATTTTGCGGATTGAATCCCGCCCAGCGTTTCCGCCCGCCTCCGCTTCGCTTCGGCAAGCAAAACAGAAAAATTTTTTTTACATTTTTTTAATTGCCTGCCCCAAAAATTCTTTTCAATTAAAGAAACGAAAATTTTTCTGTTTTGCCTTCCTGCTTTGGCAGGAATTGCGGAAACGCCCCCACCCCACAGCCCGCCTTCGGCGGGCAGGCAAGCGGGCAAAAATTCATTTTCCCCACACCCCTTTTTCTTTTTGCCCGCTTGCTTTCGGACTTCGCCCGATTTTTTTGCGGACAGGCTACAAATCAAAAAGGGTGGTGGGTGGGTTTAGAATTAAAATCTGGACACCGTCTTATATTCAATGTTCTTACAATGATTTATTTTCTTAACAAAACTATCCCACTCATTTTTTGTTATCTCTTGCTTCAAAATATATTTCACATCCATTAAATGACTGCTATTATACGAAAATAAATCATTTTCTAAATCGTGTATCTCTTTACATAATTGAAACTCATCTGGTCCCATTAAATTTTCTTTTTTCCGCTTTAACTCAAAAAATTCCTTGTTAAATTCCAAATATTTTTTATTTAGTTCGTCTATTTTGATAATAACATTTTTTTCTTGGTCAGTTTTTTTATACTTATTCAATAATAATCCCAAATACACTAATTTTTCTATTATTCGTGGATGATTATAACCATAGCCGAGAGTTGCTTTTTCAAAGTGTTGTTCTATTAAACTAACATATAAATCTATCAAATGTCCAACATCAAAAATTTTATTCTTAAAATTATCACGAATTTCTCTTAACAAAATTTCTAAAACTTGTTCAAGATTAAATAAAAAACTTTCATCTACTTTGTCTGTTTTTTGAAAATACCAGCTTAGAGTATAAAATTGAGTTTTATATATTTTATCTAAATCTATTTCCTTAAATTTGCTTTTTATCCCATAAACAATCCTTAAATTATTGTCTAACGATTGAATAATCGGCAATCCAACTTGTTTATTTTCTAATCCAACATCCCTCGCAAAATCAAGAAAAAAATCACTCCATTTTTCCAATAGTTCAATAAATTTATCTAAATTTTCTTTTTGTTCTTTTTCCTCTTTTAATTCAAAAATCCAATTTATAACATTTACTTGCCAAGTATGAAAGTTTATAAATAGATCGCTGACCGACAAACTGATATTGCTTGTTACGGATAATAACAAAACATTTTTCTTTAATTCCTTAAATAAATCTTTCCAAAAAATATCGTTATGCTCATATTTATTCCAAGCGATTCTAATTTGATTAAAATAAATATTTACAAGTTCCCTTGAAAATGCTTCTTGATTTTCAGCAAGACAAGATATAGAAATTTTACTTATTATTTGATTTATCTGACTGCACACAAAATAGTTATCTGTTTTTTGCAATATAGTATTTGACACATTAGATATAGATTTAATAGATTCCCAAATCCAATCGTTTTCCTTTGACTTTAATAATTTTTCAATAAAACCTATGTAATATGCCAATACTAAATTTAGTAATGGATTATCTTTATAAGCACCTAAATTTTTATCAGCATATTTTATATCCAACGAATAATTTAAAATACTTTCGTAAATCTTTAGCAAAAAATAAATATTTTCTTTCCTTTTTTCTTGAATAATTCTATCGCTTATTGATTGTAAGTATTCAAGTATTCTGGTGGTAAATCCCTCATCATCAAGAGTATAAGTTCCCCAAAAAGACGCGGGCATTCTAATAAAATACCCGCTTCTTAAGTCTAAGTGCTTCAAATATATGTCGTGAATATATTTTAAAGTTAAATTAAAAGAATTTATCTCGTTTTTTGACAATAACCTTAACCCTATTTCAAATAAATATTTGACATTTTCCAACACAATTAAATGCCAATTAGGATTTGTCTTATATTGAACATCTAAAGAAAAATCTCTATTTTCTTTTTCGTATTCAAAAATTTTATTTTGAATATGGGCATGTTTTTTCAATTCTTTATTATTTATCTTTTCCAGTCGCTTCACGGCGTCAGTCTTAATTTTCGTCAAAGTCGTTTCCGGGTTTATTCTTTTCCTTAATTCTTTATAAAGCGTGTAAATTAAGTAAAACGCGACAAATAAAATAATAACCAATATTTCTAATACATATTTTTGGAAAAGAAAGGGAGTAAAAAAAGATGCTATCGTTAAAAGTACCAGCAACCAAAAAAAGATTTTTTCTTTTGTGTCTTCAATAAACTTGTTTAGATATTGAGTAGAAAATAAATCGGCCGTACTCTGTAAAATAAAAGTTGAAAAAGAAAATATAATAGCAATTGACGCACCAATAATTCCAGCGGTGGCAAAAGCAAAACTATATAAAGTACCTTCCGGAATATTTGGATTAAAGTTGATTGATATTTTATGCAAAAAGAATACTAAAACACCAAGAAATACAAAATAAAAAAATAAAGAATCAGTAAATTTTTTTATTTTCCCCTTAACATAAAACCACTTACCATAAAAATATTGTTGTGATTTGTAGAAATATAAAAACACTTTCTGTTTCAAGGTAAATTCTTTTTTATCGTTAATTTTCATAACATTATGACCAAAAATCCAAAAGATTTTTAATGGCTTCCTTAAATAATGCGGGGGCTTTTATTCCTAAAACAAGATCGCCGTTTTCGTTAAGCAAAAAGCCGACCTCAATTTCAACAACTTTTGTTTCTGTCCCGCCATACAAAACAACGGTGCGAATTATTTTGTATTTCGGGTAGTATTTCTTGA
>Ga0210016_1002585_pt1 | contig 16427 bp, 22 predicted proteins | sample CryGeyCG2014_300_FD_185454 | JGI IMG/M metagenome (GOLD analysis project Ga0210016, IMG submission 185454) | Groundwater microbial communities from aquifer - Crystal Geyser CG02_land_8/20/14_3.00 (SPAdes) (version 2) | ecosystem: Environmental > Aquatic > Deep subsurface > Groundwater | place... | reverse complement strand
ATCGCGACCTCGGCGCTGGCCGCCTGCAACGCGACCGCCAGATCGGCGGTCTGATACATCGACAGCAGTTCGGCGCGATTGGCAAACAGCAGATCGACATCGTCGCGGATCATGCGGCGGAAGGCGGCGCGGTGGCGCTCGACGCAGAACGGATCCGAGAGGGTCAGCGACACCCGCCCCGAAGCGCTCTTGCAAGCCCTTATCGCGCGCGCGAAGGCCTCGTGGCTGGCCGGGCCGTCGAAGCGGTAGCCTTCGAGGTAAATCCACTCCGCCTGCGCCATCTGGGCTGCATCAACGTCGTCCGGGGTCAGGAATTCCGACCAGCCGAGGTAAGTATTCATCGAGCGCTCGCCGTCGGGCGTCACCAGGATGATGCAGCGCCCGGTTTCCTGGGCGCTGTCGGCGGCGGCAAAGGGGGTCTCGTAAACCGCGCCCTGGGCGCGCAGGTCATGGGCGAAGATCAGGCCAAGCTGATCGTCCTTGACCTTGCCGACATAGGCGGTGCGCCCGCCCAGATGCGCCATCCCGGCGATGGTGTTGGCGGCCGAGCCGCCCGAGACCTCGCGCGCCGGACCGATCGCGCCGTAAAGGTGCACGGCGCGCGGCATGTCGATCAGTTGCATCACCGCCTTGCCGATGCCGTTGGCCACCAGAAACGCCTCGTCGGCGGGGGCCAGCACATCGACCATCGCGTTGCCGATACCGACAACCTGAAACTTCTTCATAACGTCTTGTCCTCATAAGGGCAGAGATCGCGGATCAGGCAACCGCCGCATTTCGGGGCGCGCGCGGTGCAGACGTAGCGACCGTGCAGGATCAGCCAGTGATGGGCGTGGCGCTGAAACGCGACCGGCAGATTGTCCTCAAGCGCGCGCTCGACCGCCAGCACGTCCTTGCCGGGTCCGATGCCAGTGCGGTTGCCAACCCGGAAGACGTGGGTATCGACCGCCTGCGCCGGGTGATGAAACCAGAGGTTCAGCACCACGTTGGCGGTCTTGCGCCCGACCCCGGGCAGGGCTTGCAGCGCGGCGCGCGACGAGGGCACCGCGCCTGCGTAATCCTCGACCAGTATCCGCGACAGCCGGATCACGTTCGCCGCTTTCTGGCGGTAAAGGCCGATGGTGCTGATCGCCGCGGTCAGCCGCACCTCGCCCAGATCGAGCATCGCCTGCGGCGTATCGGCCAGCGCGAACAGTCCGGCGGTGGCCTTGTTCACCCCGGTGTCGGTGGCCTGTGCCGACAGCACCACCGCCACCAGCAGGGTGAAGGCGTTGGTGTGGTGCAATTCGCCTTGCGGTTCAGGTTCGGCGGCCTGGAACCGGGTGAAGATCGCGCGCATCTGGTGGTAGTCGAGCTGTCGTGCCATGTCGGGCGTATGCCAAACCCCGGCGCGCGCCGCAAGCGGCAGATGGCGGGGCGCGGGCAAAAGGCGCAATTTCCGGGTCGCCGGGCGCGCCCGCGCGGCCTATCCTGTGGCAAAGGAACCCGCCATGCCCGACACCCCTGCCCCGGCCTATCACTACGCCGTCATCGCCCGCGCGCTGGCGCTGATCGACGCCGCCGGACCCGGGCTTTCGCTTGAGGCGCTGGCGCTTCAGATGGGCATGAGCCCGGCGCATTTCCAGCGGGTGTTTTCGCAATGGGTCGGGGTCTCGCCCAAGCGCTATCAGCAGTATCTGACGCTCGACCTGGCCCGTCAGTTGCTGGCCGAGCGCTGCACCGTGCTTGAAGCCGCGCACGCCGCCGGGCTGTCAGGCACCGGGCGGCTGCACGATCTGTTCCTGCGCTGGGAGGCGATGAGCCCCGGCGACTATGCCCGCGCCGGGGCCGGGCTGGTGATCCGCTGGGGTTGGCGCGACTCGCCGTTCGGGGAAGCGCTGGCGATGGCCACGCCGCGCGGGCTGTGCGGGCTGGCGTTCAGCGCCGATTGCGGGCGCGAGGCCGCGATGGCCGATTTGCGCGCGCGCTGGCCGGGGGCGGCGTTCATCGAAGACCCGGACGCGGTTGCCCCGCTGCTGGCGGCGGCCTTTGGCGCGTCGGGCGAGACCCGGCTGCATCTGATCGGTGCGCCCTTTCAGATCAAGGTCTGGGAGGCCTTGCTGCGCATCCCTTCAGGCCATGTCACCACCTACGGCCAGATCGCCGGGGCGATCGGCCAGCCCCGGGCGGTGCGGGCAGTCGGCACCGCCGTCGGGCGCAATCCGGTCAGTTGGCTGATCCCCTGCCACCGCGCCCTGCGCAAGTCCGGCGGGCTTGGCGGCTATCACTGGGGCCTGCCGGTCAAGCGCGCCATGCTGGCCTGGGAGGCCGCCCGCCTTGACGCCGAACCCGCCCGGCACACCGCAACGTGATCGGCAAGAACCTGCCCACCGGCAGCGGCAGCTATCTGCACCGGCCCCGCACTGGTATAAACCGCACCATGCCCGGCTTAAGGGCCAATCCTGTTGCGAGGCCTGTTCCATGACTTTGAAGACACCGCTCGTGCTGGCCACCCTCGGCCTGTTCACATTGTCCGCCTGCGTTGACCCCAACGCCTATCCGGGCAACCCCAACGGTCGCACCGAGGCGGGCGCCATCACCGGCGCGCTGATCGGCGGCGTGATCGGCGCGAACCAGCGCGGCACCAACAAACTGCTTCCGGCGGTGATCGGGGCCGGGATCGGTGCGGCGATCGGCGGCGCGATCGGCAACGAGCTTGACCAGCAGGCCGCCGACCTGCGCGCCCAGACCAGCGGCAATACCACCGTCACCAACAACGGCAGCTACCTGACCGTGACCATGCCACAGGATATTCTGTTCGCCATCGACAGCGCCACCCTGCGCCCCGATCTCGCCAGCGATCTGCACGCGATTGCCGGCAACCTGACCAGCTACCCCAACAGCCGGATCGAGATCATCGGCCATACCGACGATACCGGCAGTGCCGCCTACAACCAGGATCTGTCGCAACGTCGTGCCCGCGCGGTGGCCGATGTGCTGGTCTCAAGCGGCGTGCCCGCCAGCCGGGTCTCGGCTTACGGGCGCGGCGAGGATCAGCCGATGGCCTCGAATGCCACGGCCGAGGGCCGCGCCCAGAACCGCCGGGTCGAAATCATCATTCGCCCGACCAGTTGATCCCGCCGCCGGGGGGCAGGCGCGGGCCTGCCCCTTCGACCTTGCATAACCCCCGTTGCGGTCATAGATTCTGACCAATCAACGGGGTCGCCATGCCATTCCACAAGGTCCAGTCGGAAAAACTGTCGCAATCGGTGGTCCGGCAGATCGAACTGCTGATCCTGCGCGGCATCCTGCGCCCGGCTGAGCGCCTGCCCGCCGAACGCGATCTGGCCGAGCGCATGGGGGTCTCGCGCCCCAGCCTGCGTGAAGCCATTGCCGATCTCGAAGACCGCGGCCTGCTGGTCAGCCGCGCCGGGTCCGGGGTGTTCGTCGCCGAGGTTCTGGGCTCGGCCTTTTCGCCCGCCCTGATCGCGCTGTTCGCCAGCCATGTTGAGGCGGTGTTCGACTATCTGGCGTTTCGCCGCGACCTCGAGGGGCTGACGGTCGCGCGTGCCGCCCGCCGCGCCTCGGCGACCGACCTTGCGGTGGTCGACGCGATCTTTGCCAAGATGGAGTCCGCCCACACCCGGCGCGACCCCGAGGCCGATGCGGCGCTGGATGCGCAGTTCCACATGGCGATCATCGAGGCCAGCCACAACGTGGTGATGCTGCACATGATGCGCTCGATGTTCGATCTCTTGAAGCTGGGGGTGTTCTACAATCGGCAGGTGATGTTCAGGAACCAGATGACGCGCGCCATGCTGCTTGATCAGCACCGCGCCATCAATGACGCCCTGCAAGCCCGCGACCCCGAGGCCGCCCGCGCCGCGATCGAGCGCCACCTCGACTATGTCGAACAGTCCCTGAATGAACAGGCCAAGGCCGACCGCAACGAGGCGGTCGCGCGCCAGCGCTTCGAGCAGGAACAAAGCCGCTGAGAGCCGGGGCGCTTATCGGCCCCTGCGGTGCCTCTGCGCTGCACCGCGATGCGCGACCGACAGGAAGCAAAGAGCGCTGCCACAATGCAAAAACCCGGCACAGGGCCGGGTCTTGCGCTCGAATTACGCGCCGGTCAGTGCAGCTTGGCTTCGACCTGCCCGATCGCCGCGTCGATCGAGGCACTCGCCGCTTCGGCGGTCATCTGGCGCGCCAGCACATCGCCCGCCGCCGCAATTGCCACCGTCACCGCGCGCTCGCGCACGTCCCGCACCGCCGCCGCCCGGGCCGAAGCGATGCGCTCTTCCGCCGCCGCCAGCCGCCGCGCGATGGTCAGCTTCAGGTCTTCCTTGGCCTCTGCCGCAGCCGTCAGCGCCTCTTCGCGCGCGGTGCCCACGATGCGCGCGGTCTGGGCCTGCGCTTCCTTCTGCTTGCGCTCGTAAGACGCCAGAATCGCCTTGGCCTCTTCGCGCAGCGCCCGCGCCTCGTCAAGCTCGGCCCTGATCCGGATCGCCCGCTTGTCCAGCAGGCCCAGCAAAAGAGCTGGCACCTTGAAGTAAAGCAGCGCCCCGATGAACAGGATGAAGGCCACCAGCACCACGAATTCGGTGCTGCGCAGCGAAACGAACGCCTCGCTTTCGGCCACCGCCGGGCTGGCCGCCAAGCCCAGAACAACGATCAGCTTCTTCATCGCCTTATCCCTTCAGCCGCGCCGTGACCGCCGCCGTCACGTTGCGCCCATCGACCGCCCCACCCAGCGCCGCCACCACTGCGCGGGCGGTATCCCTGGCCACTTCGGTGATGCTGTCAAGCGCCCCGGCCCGGATCTCGGCAATCGCCTGTTCCGATTCCACCGCCCGCGCCGCGATTTCCGCATCGGCCTTGGCAATTGCCGCCGCCAGATCCTTCGCGATCTCGGCCTTGGCCTCGGCCACGATCCGACCGGCCTCGGCCCGCGCCGCCGCCAGCGCCTCGGTGTAGGCCTTTTCCGCCGCCACCGCCTGCTGCTTCAACTCGCTTGCCGCCGCCAGATCGTTGGTGATGGTGCCGCTGCGCTCGGCCAGCACCGCCCCGATCCGGGGCAACACCAGCCGCGTCAGCAGGAAGTAGATCACCACCAGCGTGACCGCGAGCCAGAAGATCTGGTTCGGCCAGGTCGCGAAATCAAGCTGCGGCATGCCGACAGCGTGGCCCGCATCCTGGCCCGCCTCGACCGCCCCTGCCCCCGTGCTGTTTGCCATGTTGCTCTCCTGCAAACCTGTCAGACCCGGTCGCAGGGCCAAGCCCCGCGACCCATCGGTTCCTCAGGGTCAGACCGCGAACATCAACAGCAGCGCGACCAGGAACGAGAAGATGCCGAAAGCTTCGGCAAAGGCGATACCGATGAACAGCATCGCGGTCTGGCCGGCCGCAGCCGAAGGGTTGCGCAGCGCGCCGGCGAGGAAGTTGCCGACGATGTTGCCCACCCCGACCGCAGCCCCACCCATGCCGGTGCAGGCCAGACCGGCGCCGATATAGGCACCCATTTGAACGATATTGCCTTCCATGGTCGTCACTCCTTGAGGTTTGATTTGGTTGAATTGGTATCAGGAACCGGGGTCTCAGTGGTGCGGATGCATCGCATCGCGCAGATAGACGCAGGTCAGGATGGTAAAGACATAGGCCTGAATGAAGGCGACCAGCACCTCCATCGCATACATCGCCATGATCGCCACGATCGACAGCGGCGCGATCAGCGCCACCGCGGCAAAGCCCGCGAACACCTTGATCACCGCGTGCCCGGCCATGATGTTGCCGCCAAGACGGATCGAGTGGCTGACCGGGCGCACGAAATACGAGATCAGCTCGATCACCGCCAGCACCGGGCGCAGCGGCAGCGGTGCCGCCTGCACCCAGAACAGCCCGAGGAATGTCATGCCATGCTTGACGAACCCCAGCACCGTGACCGAAATGAACACCGCCAGCGCCAGCACCACCGTGATCGCGATATGCGAGGTGGTGGCAAAGGCCATCGGGATCAGACCCAGGAAATTGGCAAACAGGATGAACAGAAAGATCGTCATCACATAGGGGAAGTATTTCACCGCCTCGTGCCCGGTCACATCCTCGATCATCTTGTAGACAAAGCCATAGATCAGCTCGGCCACCGACTGGCTGCGCGACGGCACCAAGGCCCGCCGCCGGGTGCCCAGCACCAGCAGCGCCGCCATCGCCAGCACCGCCAGCGCCATCCACAGCGTCATGTTGGTGACGGTGTACCAGTGAATCTGATCGCCGCCGAACAACGGCCTGATCACGAACTGATCCATCGGATGGATCTGCAAGGCGCTGCTGGCGTCTTCCGCTGCCATGGTCACTGTCCTTTTGTTCGGTCGGGTTGCCCCGCCGCTTTTGCCGCCTGATCCGCCGCCAACTGCCGGGCGGTGCCCAGCATGGTCCGCACCCCGGCGGCGAAACCGAACAGGGCAAAGATTACCAGCAGGATGGGCATGGTGCCGAACAGCGCGTCCAGCCCGTAGCCGATCGCCAGCCCCAGCCCCATGCCGGTCACCAGCTCGATCACCATCCGCCAGGCCACCTCGCCCTGCGAGAAACTCCGTTCGGCTTCGGTCGCGCTCGCCGCCTCGCCCTTCGCCTGTGCCAGCCGCGCCTCGAGGGCGGCCAATCGCGCAGGATCAGGCTCATCCGACATGCCAGCAACGCCCCTTCGCCAGTGCGGCGGAACCTACGCAGCCACGCGGGCCGAGTCAAGCCGCCACCACCCCCTGCGACAATCCGCCAACGTATTGATAATTTGGCGCTTTACCTGACGCCGCCCGATCCCGCGCCGCGCCGCCCGGCGCGCGCTCATTCAACCACACAGTTGACCATTCGCCCGCCGCGCGCCATGGTAGGCCATGCCCGCAAGCCTTGACGCCACCTTTGCCGCCCTCGCCGACCCCACCCGCCGGGCGATTCTGGCGCTGCTGCTGGAAGACGACATGGCCGTCACCGACGTCGCCGAACCGTTCTCGATATCGCTGGCCGCGATCTCGAAACACCTGATCGTGCTGGCTGCGGCGGGGCTGATTGCCCAAGAAAAACGCGGCCGGGTGAAATGGTGCAGGCTCGAACCCGACGCGCTGCGCGCCGCCTCGGTCTGGATGCAGGGCTTCGGCCAGTTCGAGCCGCTCGACCTTGATGATTTCGAGCGCTTCCTCGCCCGCGAACTCTCGGAACCTTGACCCTTCACCTTTGCTCAAATACTCCGGGGTGAGCCGCGCCCGGAAAAGGGTCCAGTGGACCCTTTTCAGCGGCGAACGCCCGGCCCGTGGCCGGGCTGGGGGGCTGGCCCCCCGGCGCTCCCAGCAAACCACCCGCCGAACTCCGCCCGCAGCACGGCCTTCTGCACCTTGCCCATGGTGTTGCGCGGCAACTCGGGAACCACCACCGCCGCTTTCGGCTGCTTGAACCGCGCGAGGCTCCCACCGATTGCCGCCAGCACGGCCTCGGGGTCCAACGCCACCCCCGGTCGCGCCACCAGCACCGCGAACACCGCCTCGCCGAAATCGGGATGCGGCACCCCGATCACCGCCGATTCGAGCACCCCCGGCACGGCATCCAGCACCAGTTCGACCTCCTTGGGATAGACGTTGAGGCCGCCCGAGATGATCAGATCCTTCTGCCGCCCGACGATCCGCACATAGCCGTCCGCGTCGCGCACCCCGACATCGCCGGTGATGAAAAACCCATCGGCGCGAAACTCCTCGGCGGTCTTTTCCGGCATCTGCCAGTAACCGGCAAAGACGTTCGGCCCGCGCACCTCGATTACGCCCACCTCGCCCGCGCCGACCTCCGCCTTCTCACCCATGATCCGCAGATCGACCCCCGGCAGCGGCAGGCCCACCGTCCCCGCCCGGCGCTCGCCCGCATAGGGGTTCGAGGTCAGCATGCCGGTCTCGGTCATGCCGTAGCGTTCCAGAATGCGGTGGCCGCAGCGCGCCTCGAACCCAAGGTGGGTGTCGGCCAGCAGCGGGGCCGAGCCCGAGATGAAAAGCCGCATCCCCGCCGCCGCCTCGGGTCCGAAGCGGGCCTCCGCCAGCAGTCTGGTATAGTAGGTCGGCACCCCCATCATCACCGTCGCCTGCGGCATCGCCGCCAGCACCGCATCCAGCTCGAACCCCGGCAGAAAGATCATCGCGCCGCCGGTCAGCAGCACGGTATTGCAGGCCACGAACAGCCCGTGGGTATGAAAGATCGGCAGCGCGTGCAGCAGCACGTCGCGGGCGGTGAACTGCCACAGATCGGCCAGCACGCGCGCGTTCGACAGCAGGTTGCCCTGGGTCAGCATCGCCCCTTTCGAGCGCCCGGTGGTGCCCGATGTGTAAAGGATCGCCGCCACCTCCGCCGCCCCGCGCGCGACGGCGACAAATTCCGGGGGCAGCGCACGGGCAAGATCGGCCAGACTGCCCGAGCCATCGCCATTCAGCGTCAGCAGGCGCGCGCCATGGCGGGCGGCAAGCGGGGCCAGTTCGCCCGCCCGCGCCCCGTCGCAGATGAAGACGCGCGGGCTGGCATCGGCCAGAAAATAGCCGACCTCGGCTGCGGTATAGGCCGGGTTCAGCGGCAGGAAGATCGCCCCCAGCGCCACCACGGCGCCATAAAGCGCCAGCGCCTCGGGCGATTTGGCCACCTGCACCGCGATCCGGTCGCCGACGCCCAGCCCCTGCCCGCGCAAGGCCTGCGCCTGCCGCGCCACCAGCGCCAGAAACCCGGCCCCGCTGATCTGCCCGCCCCCCGGCAAGATCAGAAAGGGCGTGTCACGCCCGGCCAGCGGGGCGAACAGCGCATCATATAGCGGATTGGTCATCGCAGCCTCCCGAAAGCGGTGTCTGCCCGTTGTGGCACAGGCGTGGCGCAACGCTCAAGCGCGATCCGGGTGCGTCGAAGTGCCGCGCCCCGGCAAGGGTGTGAACCGGACTTTTCCGAAACGCGCCATGGAAATGTCGTGTTTGGCCGCAAAACTTCTGGTTGCACTGAGTCCTGACCGGAGAATTCGATGTTGTTTCTGAAAGCCTTGCTTGCCCGCCTGCTGCCGCAACCCGACGCCGCGCCCGAACCCAAGGCCCACCCTTTCGATCGCCACCTGAGCATGATCGAAAACGCCCGCCCGGCCCCCCGGCAGGCCCTGTTCAGAAATCGACGCCGCCCCCCGGAAGCCTGAGCGCCCGGATCAGATCACGCAGTTCCTGGCGCGCCGCGATATTCGACAGGTTCAACTGATCGACCCCGGTATCCTTGAGGTCGAGCAGCGTCAGACCGCGCGGAAACAGCTCGCGAAAGATCACCCGCTCGGAAAAGCCGGGGGCGACACGAAAGCCGATGCGCCGCGAAAGTTCCTCCAGCGCCGCGCCGACCTTCTTCTTGTTGTGCATCTGCTGCGGCCCCAGCCGGTTGCGCACCACGATCCAGTCGATCGCCTTCAGCCCGGCCTGGGCGCGCAACTGGCGTGCATTCCACACCATCTCGGAATAGATCGACGGGCCCGTCACATGCCCGCTTTCAGGATCCACCCGCGCCAGCAGATCGAAGTCGATGAAGCTGTCGTTCAAGGGCGTGATCAGGGTGTCGGCCAGCGAATGCGCCACCTGGCTTAGCCTTGTGTGCGAGCCGGGGCAGTCGATCACAATGAAATCCGCCGCCTGCTCCAGCCCCCCCACCGCCGCCGACAGACGCTGGTCATAGGGGTTCTCGCCGGGGGCAAGGGTGGCCGGATCGGCCTCGGGCAGCGGGCGATACTCGGGCGTCGGCAGCGCCAGCCCGGCCCGCGCCATGAAGGCGGTGCGGTTTTCGATATAGCGGGCAAAGCTGCGCTGGCGCAGATCGAGGTCAAGCACGCCCACCCGGTGCCCCATCCGCGCCAGGGCGGTGGCAATATGCATGCAGGTGGTCGATTTGCCCGACCCGCCCTTCTCATTGCCGACCACGATGATATGCGCCACGTCGTCACCCCGCCTTTGGCGCCCTTGGCGCGCCGTCACGATAGGGGCTTGGGGCTAGCGAAGGAAGGGGCGTTGCGCAAGGGGGCAGGTTGTCGATTGACCGTCGCAACAGCCGATTGCGGCCCGCAGCGTCCTGCCCGAAAATTGCCAAAGGTTTTCCGGGTTGGCAACGCCTGGTGCGGCCTCTATCGTGCCTTTCACCGCAGCGCGATGGCCATGAGGGGCGCGAATGAGCCGCATCCGGGGATATCTGATCAATCTCGACTCTGGCGAAACGCGACGTCGGACGGCCAGCGCATGCCTGGGCGCGGAACAGATCGGCTTTGAACGGGTCAGTGCGATCGATGGCCGCAAATTGAACCTGAAAAATCTGACCCGATACCGGGCGGACAAAGCGGTTCGGACCTTTGGCCGCGAACTTGCTGCGGGCGAGGTGGGTTGCTATTTCAGCCATCTGGAGTGCCTGCAGCGGTTCTTGCGCAGCGATGCCCGCTACTGTCTGGTCATGGAGGACGATGTAACCACCAGACCCGGCTCAGGCAGGCTGCTGGAGAACCTGCTCGATCTGCTTGACACTGAAGTTTTGGGCGATACCGCCGTGGTTAATCTTGCCAATCCGGCACGTATGGTTGTTTCAAGCCTGCAGCGCGTCGGCGAACTTGACGGTGCCCCTATAGACTTGAGAAAGGCTTACTATTTTCCGATTTCAGCCGCGGCCTTGCTGTGGTCACGCAAGGCCGTCGTGAAATTTGTCGCGGAATACTCTTGTGCGGCGATGCCTTATGATGCAGCGGTGCGGACGCTGTGTATTGCCGGAAACTTTGGCTATGACCTGTCAACCGCCATTCTTCGGCCCGCAGTTTCCGAAAGCGAAATCGACAAATGCGCACCCAGAGTGTTTGCCAGGAGCTTTCATCGATGGCAGGTGATACAGCGTTGGCGGATGGCCCATTTGATCAAGGCCAGGGTCAACAAATTCCGGGATCGGCTTGCCTCTGTCGCATGAATCCGGCCAAGCGCGATTTTCCTTGTCTGCCCCTGTCCCGCACGCTTGCGGCGCTGGCAGGCCGTATCGAAAGACCCACCGCGCCATGTCGCGCTGCGGCGTCGGCGCAAGGATGCGGCAGCACGTCCGGCAACAAAAGCAGAATCGCCCGCCGTCAGGGGGATCGCCTATGGATTTATCGCTCCGGCACAGCGACAAGAAGCGCAAGGCACTGCCCTGCCGACGCAACCCGACGGTGAAGACGGGGGCGCGACCGGGAAAGGGCATGATCCCCGCTCGGAGTCTTCAAATGCGATAGCCCTGCTCGGCTATTCGCCCGGCGTGGTGTTTGATGCCAATGCGGGCTACAAGATCACCGGCAGGTATCAGCACGACGGTGCCCTTGGCCGCCTGCTGGGTCTGCCCGAAGACCGGGTGATGGTGGTCGCCAAAGGCACCCAAGCCGACCCCACGGTGCTGACCGCCGCCCGCGACCTTGGCGCGCGGGGGGTCAGCAACGACCGCTACCGCGACTGGGCCGAGACCTTTCCCGAGGTGCTGGACCCCGGCCACGTGGTGCGCGGCGGCTACCGGGGTGGCAAGCTTTGGCTGGATCTGCGCTGACAGGCAGGGAGCGCCACGCAAAAGGCCCGCGACAAGCGCGGGCCTTGGCAATCGTGGCACAGGGTATCAGAAGCCAAGCCCTGCGTATTTGTTCTTGAACTTCGACACCCGGCCGCCGGTATCCAGCAGCTTGGCCGAGCCGCCGGTCCAGGCCGGGTGCACCGTCGGGTCGATGTCGAGCACCATCTGCTGGCCGTCCTTGCCCCAGGTCGAGCGGGTCTGGAACACGGTGCCATCGGTCATCTTGACGGCGATGAAGTGATAGTCGGGGTGGATGTCTTGTTTCATTTTCCCGCTCCTTACGCGTCAGCGCCGGTCTTGGCTTTGTAGGTGGTGTGCTCGGTGATCCGGGCCGATTTGCCCCGCCGCGAGCGCAGGTAGTAAAGCTTGGCGCGCCGCACCCGGCCCCGACGCACCACTTCGATGCTGTCGATGTTGGTGGAATACAGCGGGAAAATCCGCTCGACGCCTTCGCCGAACGAGATCTTGCGCACGATGAACGAGGCCGCAATGGTGGCCCCACCCTTGCGCGAAATCACCACGCCTTCATAGGCCTGCACCCGCGAGCGCGTGCCTTCGGTCACCTTGTAGCCCACGCGCACGGTATCGCCGGCCTTGAAATCGGGGATATTCTTGCCGAGGGCGGCGATCTGTTCCGCCTCGAGTTGTTCGATCAGGTTCATGCCTGGTCCTTTCAGTTGCTCAGGGTTTGCCCCCGAAGTGATGCCGCCTCATTGCTCTTGGTCTTCATCCGGGTCCCTACCATGCGCCGCACAGTAAGCCCGCCAGAGATCAGGCCTGCGTATTCTTGTCAGCCTTTCGGCCATCGCCTTGCGCCAGGCGGCAATCTTGGCATGATGCCCGGACAGAAGCATTTCCGGTATCACGCGCGTCCGCCAGACGGTCGGCTTCGTGAACTGCGGAAATTCAAGCAACCCTTCCGAAAAGCTTTCCTCTTCGGTCGAAGCCTGATTCCCGAGCACGCGGGGTATAAGGCGCACCGTGGCATCTAGCAAGGCCTGCGCCGCGATCTCGCCGCCGGTCAGGACAAAATCGCCAAGGCTGACTTCCGCAACACCGTATTCGTCAAGCACGCGCTGATCCACCCCCTCGAAGCGACCGCACAGCAGGGTGATGCCCTGCCCCTGCGCCCAGTCCCGCGCCATCGCCTGATCGAACCGCCTGCCGCGCGGCGAAAGATAGACCACCGGCCAGTGCTCGCGCCCCGGCGTGCCGAGCGCCGCCTGATCCAGCGCCCGCGCCACCACATCGGCGCGCAGCACCATCCCCGCCCCACCCCCGGCAGGGCTGTCATCGACGTTGCGGTGCCGCCCTTCGCCAAAGGTCCGCAGATCAACGGTTTCCAGCGCCCACAACCCCGCTTGCAGCGCCTTGCCGGTCAGGCTGAGGCCCAGGGTGCCGGGGAATGCCTCGGGGAACAGGGTGATCACCTTGGCCGTCCACGCCCCCTTGACGCGCTGCCCGTCCATCAGATCGCGCGGCGCGGCCGAGGCCGAAATCGTCAGCCGCCCATGCGAGCGCGGGGAGTGGTCGGGGGGATGGTCAGTCATGGCGCGACTCCAAGGCATTTGGGGCGGTCGTGGAAACCGGTTTTGCTGGCGCAACCGCAAAGCCCGCACACCACGCTGCCCCCAGAATGCACAACGGGGATGGCCATGCCACCCCCGTTCGCAAATCGTCGCGGTCCGAAAAGCTCAGGCCAGCGCGAGGTTGGTTGCCGACTCGCGCCCGTCGCGACCGGCTTCGATGTCGAACGTAACGGCCTGGCCGTCATCCAGTTGGCGAATGCCTGCGCGTTCCAGCGCCGAGACATGCACGAACACGTCCTTGTTGCCGTTCGCCGGGGCGATGAACCCGAAACCCTTGGTTGCGTTGAACCATTTCACGGTGCCATTGGCCATCGTGAGATCTCCTTCTTCTGTCCCATCCGCACAATGCGATGGCTTGGCTCAGTCAAATCAAAATCGAGAACTGAAGCCGTGAGGAACAGAAGGTCGATAAAGCGCTGTCAGCCCGCCCCATGTGGGCCGAATGCGGTGCCAGCGCAAGGGGATCGCAAAAAGAAACCCTAATCACGGGCACAATCGCATCAAGCGGGGGTCCGCGCGCGCCAGCGTCTCTTGCCGCGCCGCGGCAATTGACTCGGGGTCCCGCCTTCGCCACAAGAGGGGCGATACCTTGACGGGGGACTCGATGAAGAAAGTCTACAAAAGTGCCGGGGACGCGCTCGACGGGCTGCTGTTCGACGGCATGCTGATCGCAGCCGGCGGGTTCGGCCTGTGCGGCATTCCCGAACTGCTGATCGCGGCGATCCAGAAGGCCGGCACCAAAAACCTGACGGTCGCGTCGAACAACGCCGGGGTCGATGGCTTCGGGCTTGGCGTGCTGCTGGCCACCCGGCAGGTCAAGAAGATGATCTCGTCGTACGTCGGCGAGAATGCCGAGTTCATGCGCCAGTATCTGTCGGGCGAGCTGGAACTTGAATTCACCCCGCAAGGCACCCTGGCTGAACGCCTGCGCGCCGGTGGTGCCGGTATTCCGGGCTTTTACACGCGAACCGGCGTTGGCACGGTGATTGCCGAGGGCAAGGAGCACAAGGATTTCGACGGCCAGACCTATATCCTGGAACGCGGCATCGTGGCCGACCTGGCGATCGTCAAGGCATGGAAGGCCGACCCGTCGGGCAACCTGGTGTTTCGCAAGACCGCGCGCAACTTCAACCCCCCCGCCGCCACCTGCGGCAAGGTCTGCGTCGCCGAAGTCGAGGAAATCGTGCCACTCGGCACGCTCGACCCCGACGGCATCCACCTGCCCGGCATCTACGTGCACCGCATCGTGCAGGGGCGCCACGAAAAACGCATCGAACAGCGCACCACGCGCAAACGGGAGGCCTGATCATGGCATGGGATCGCAACCAGATGGCCGAACGGGCGGGGCGCGAATTGCACGATGGCTGGTATGTCAACCTCGGCATCGGCATCCCGACCCTGGTGGCCAACTACATTCCCGCCGGTGTCCACGTCACCCTGCAATCGGAAAACGGCATGCTCGGCATGGGCCCCTTTCCCTATGAGGGCGAGGAAGACGCCGATCTGATCAACGCCGGCAAGCAGACCATCACCGAACTGCCGCAGACCGCCTATTTCGACAGCGCCCAGTCCTTCGCGATGATCCGCGGCGGCAAGATCGCGATGGCGATCCTGGGCGCAATGGAAGTGGCCGAGAACGGCGATCTTGCCAACTGGATGATTCCGGGCAAGCTGGTCAAGGGCATGGGCGGGGCGATGGACCTTGTCGCCGGAGTCGGGCGGGTGGTGGTGGTGATGGATCACACCAGCAAGCACGGCGAATCGAAGCTGCTGCACACCTGCACCCTGCCGCTGACCGGGGCCGGCGTGGTCAACCGCATCATCACCAACCTCGGCGTGCTCGACGTGGTGCCGGGCGGCCTGAAAATCGTCGAATGCGCGACCGGCGTCACCGCGGCCGAACTGCGCGCCGCGACTGAGGCCACCATCGTGGCCTGAGCCCACGCCTTCTCCTTTGCCCAAATATCCTCGGGGGGTGCGGGGGGCAGACAGCCCCCCGCCGGTTACCCCCCCGCCGCGATCACCTTGAACACGCAGGGGTCTGATACCAGCTCGGGCGGGGTCAGGCACAGGCCCTGCGCCACCTGCCAGGCGGCCAGCACCTTTGGCACATAATCGCGGGTCTCGGGATAGGGCGGCACCCCGGCATTGGCCGTCACCGCTCCTTCGCCCGCGTTGTAGGCGGCCAGCACCAGCACCGGGTCGCGGTCGAATTCCGTCATCAGCCAGTCGAGATAGGCCACCCCGCCCGCGATGTTCTGACCCGCATCCTTGCTGTCACCCACCCCGAAGCGGCTGGCGGTCGCCGGGATCAGTTGCATCAGCCCGACCGCACCGGCGGCACTGACCGCATCGACCCTGCCGCCGCTCTCGACCCCCATCACCGCCAGCACCAGCGCGGGCGAGACCGCGGTGCCAAGCGTCGCCTTCAGGATCTCGGTGCCATGGCTTTGCGCCAGCTCCTGCATCTGTTGCAGGCGCGGGGCGGCCACCGCGCTGCCCTGCGGGCCCTGGCTCAGGCTGGCCAGCGCCAGCGCAAACCGCCCCTGCACCGCACCTTGGGCGGTCGGCACCCTGTCCCAGAACCAGCCGTAGCGCGACAGCGTCGGCACCGGAGCCACGGCACCGGCTGCCGCATCCCCGGCGGGCGCGGGCAACGGCTCGGGCCGAGGCGTGACCGCCAGACGGCGCGCCTGCTCGGCCGGGTCGATCTGCACCGTGATGCGCTTGCCCGCACCGGGGCCCGGCACCTTGACCCTGTGAAAGGTGAAATCATCTGCGCCCGACAAACCTTCGGCCTGCACCATAACCGGCGCTGCCAGGCCAAGCCCGGCAAGAACTGCTGCTGCCCATAGCCGCATGTCGAGGGACGCCTGCTCGTTTGTTGTTCTTGTTATTGCCGCCAGTGTCGCAAGAAAACGCCCGCAGCGCCAGTTTTTCCCGCGCCCAATCGTGGCAATTTTGTGGCATTGCGGCCCGTCTGGCACGATCCGCCCACCCGCACACCCCGGCCCCATTCCGGAAATAAACTAATTACTATTTGATTTTAATAGGTTGCATGATTTCTGACAGAAAGCTGAATTTTTCCGAAAAGGTCAGATTTCGTCCAAATTCCCGCCATGATTGCAGGGCCATATAAGGACATACCGAGACGGCGATTGACCCGGACAGAGACCGGCGAGACCTGAAGACCGAAGCGGTTGAACGAGCAACAGCAACAGAGAAAGACAACATCATGACCATGAACTTCAAAGC
>Ga0210016_1002578_pt1 | contig 16444 bp, 13 predicted proteins | sample CryGeyCG2014_300_FD_185454 | JGI IMG/M metagenome (GOLD analysis project Ga0210016, IMG submission 185454) | Groundwater microbial communities from aquifer - Crystal Geyser CG02_land_8/20/14_3.00 (SPAdes) (version 2) | ecosystem: Environmental > Aquatic > Deep subsurface > Groundwater | place... | reverse complement strand
CACCACCGCCAAACAGACCGCCACCCGAAACCTCGTAATACTTGCGCAGGTCTTCCATTTTCAGAACCACTTCGCCGACCGGGTTTTTCACATAGGTCTGGCCGATCTTGATTTCTGCGTCCCAGTCTATTTCCAACGATCTCAGACAGCGGGACTCGTGGCGGTTGCCGCCCGACACGTCATGCATCGGCACGTCGCCGGCATTGCAGAGACCGTCCTGAAAATAATCGCAGCGCGGGCCGAAATTGCAGCCAACGGGTCGTTCATGCGGCAGCGGGAAGTTGCCGGGGATGGCGACCAGCGGGCGGGCGTTCTTGTCGGCCGATGGCAGCGGGATCGAGCGAAACAGGGCCTGCGTGTAGGGGTGGCGCATCTTGTCGAATACCTCGGCCACATTGCCGGTCTCTACCGCCTCGCCCGAATACATCACGCAAAGCCGGTCGCAGACCTCGAGGATCAGGCCCAGATTGTGGCTGATGAACAGCATCGAGGTGCCGTATTTTATGCCAAGATCCTTGACCAGATCGACGATGCCGGCCTCGACCGTCACATCAAGCGCGGTGGTCGGCTCGTCCAGGATCAGCAGCGCGGGTTCCGACATCAGCGCCATGGCGATGACAATGCGCTGTTGCTGCCCCCCTGAAAGCTGGTGCGGATAGGCGGCCAGGATGCGTTCGGGGTCGGGCAGGCGCACGTCGGCCACGATCTGGCGGGCCAGGGCGATGGCCTCGCGGTGGGTCACACCGCGGTGGATCATCGGCACTTCGGCAAGCTGGGCACCGATCTTCATCGCCGGATTAAGCGAGGCCATCGGCTCCTGGTAGATCATGGCGATTTCGGAGCCGCGGATGTGGCGCAATTCTTCTTCGCCCATGTGGGTCAGCTCGCGGCCCTTGAAGCGGATCGAGCCGGCCACGATGCGGCCGTTGCGACCCAGATCGCGCATCACCGCCAGCGCCACGGTCGATTTGCCGCAGCCCGACTCGCCCACCAGCCCCATCGCTTCGCCCGGCATGACGGTGCAGGAAAAATCCATCACCGCCGGAATCTCGCGGGTGCGGGTGAAGAAGGAAATCGAGAGGTGCTCGATCTCGAGGATCGGTTTGGTGGGGTCCCAGTCAGCAGCCATGGCAACCTCCGGTCGTATGGCGGGCACCGGGGGCTGTCTGCCCCCCTGCGTCGCCACGGGCGACGCGTTCCCCGCTAAAAACAGTCCACTGGACTGTTTTTCGGGCGCGTGTCACCCCCGAGGATATTTGCGCAAAGGAGAAATGCATCAGTCTTTCAGGCTTTCTTCACGCAGGCCGTCGGCCAGCAGGTTGAGGCCCAGCACCAGACTCATCAGGGCCAGGGCGGGGACCACGGCGGGGTGGGGGAAGATCGACAGCAATTTGCGACCGGAGTTGATGGTGGAGCCCCAGTCGGGACTTTCTGGCGAGACCCCGAGGCCGAAGAAGCCCAGGGTGCCGAGCAGGATCGTGGTATAGCCGATGCGCAGGCAGAAATCGACGATCAGCGGGCCGCGGGCATTGGGCAGAATCTCCCACAGCATGATATACCACGGGCCCTCGCCGCGGGTCATGGCGGCGGCCACGTAATCGCGGGTCTTGATGTCCATCACGATGCCGCGCACGATGCGAAACACCGTCGGCGCATTGACGAACACCACCGAGACGAAGACGTTCAGCAGGTTCGGCTCCATCGACCAGACCCCGACCGGGTCGGCGTTGAACGCTAGCCCCGAGTAGACCCAGAGGCCGATCACCAGGGTGACACCAACGTAAAGGTTGCGCTGCCACGGATTGGTGAAATAGCGGCTGTTCAAGAGGACCGTCACGAAGATCACCGGGAAGATGAACAGCACCGCCGCCAGCACGTTCGGGATCGACGAGCGCCAGACAGCGTCGGTGAACGGCAGGGCGATGTCGTAGCCGGTTTTCTGAATATCAGGGGTAACCAGCAGGTAGAACAACAGGATGACCGGGAAGGCCAGCACCAGATTGGCCAGAAACGCCAGGGCGGTATCAAGCCTGCCGCCAAAATAGCCGGCCGGAAGGCCAAGGGAGATGCCCATGATGAAGGCGAATGTGGTGGCGGCGGGGGCGATCGACAAGACCGAGCGCGCCCCCATCACAACGCGCGAGAACACGTCACGCGCCAGGTGGTCGCCGCCCAGCAGGTAATGGGGATAGTTGCCCTCGCCGGGGTCGATCACCGGCATGCCCGGCAGCGCGTTCTTCATGCCGGAGATTTGACCGAGCGCGTCGTGGGTGATGATCTGGCCCGCGAACAGCGCGGTGAACACCCAGAACATCACCAGAGCAAAGCCGATCATGCCGACCGGACTGTCGTAAAGCTTGCCATAAAGCCCGAGCCGCCGCTTGAAGCGGAAAGACAGGGCAAAGGTCAGCACCAGCGCGATCCACACCGGAATGAACCGCCCGGCCATCGCGGCAATAATCCCTCCCCATCCCAACGCGTCCATGGCTGTGCTCCTTACGAGATGCGGATGCGGGGGTTGAGGAAGGCGTAGCCGACGTCCGAGATCAACTGGCTGATCAGCACCACCACCACCGCCACCACCGCACACCCCAGCAAGAGCTCGATGTCGTTGTTGCCGGCGGCCTGTACCAAGGTCCAGCCGAAGCCCTTGTAGTTGAACAAGGTTTCAGTGATCACGACACCGTTCAGCAGCCATGGGAATTGCAGCATGATGACGGTGAAAGGGGCAATCAGCGCATTGCGCAGGGCGTGGCGCAGCACCACGTCGCGAAACCGCACGCCTTTCAGCCGCGCGGTGCGGATGTATTGCGCCGTCATTACCTCGGTCATCGAGGCGCGGGTCATGCGGGCGATGTAGCCGATGCCATAAAGTGCTATGGTCATCACCGGCAGGAAGAAGTTCTCGAAGGTGATGTCGTCCATCGCCGAGGTCGCGGTGCCCTTGAACCATTTGAGGCCGGTTACCGACGAGGCAAAAATGGTGATGAACAGCACACCCGAGACGTATTCAGGGGTGGCGGTGGTGGCGATCGAGACGGTCGAGAGACTGCGATCAAGCCGCGATCCTTCGCGCATCCCGGCCAGGATTCCGGTGATCAGCGATACCGGCACCATCACCAGCATCACGCTAAGCATCAGCCAGCCGGTCAGGCCAAGGCGGGTGGCGATGATGTGCGACACCGGTTCCTTGAATACGTTGGAAAAGCCCCAGTTGCCCTGCATCACACCGCAAAACCGGGGAGCGGCGGCAGGATCGCTGCCACGCGGGATACAGCGCCCGCTGACCCGATCCGCCGCATCAAAGCGCCAGCCCGGCACCACCCCCAGCCATTCGCCGTAACGCCGCAGCACCGGCTGGGCATAGCCGTTCTTGGCCAGCCAGCTTGCCACCTCGGCGTCCGAAATCCGCGATCCGGCTTCGGATTTCGCGATCTTTTCAAGGTTGGGCGGCAGGTTGGTCAGATAGAATACCACGAACGTCAGGCAGAGCGCCGTCAGAAGCATCGTCACAAGACGTCTGAGCAGAAAGCGGAGCATGGCGTTTCCTTGGCGGCACAGTGAGCATTATTTCAGACCGGGTGGGCAAGCCAACACGGGGCTGAAAAACCGGGGGCGCGTCCAAGCCGCACCCCCGATGGTGCCAGGATCAGGCTTCGATCCACCACTTGTAGTGGTGATGCTCGAAGGTCGGATGCATTTCCGCGCCGTGAACCTTGGCGCTCATGTGGCGGAACAGCGAGCGCCAGTAGGGTTGGATCAGAACGCCCTGTTCCTGCATGATTTCCTCAAGGCGCTTCATCACGACCCGGCGCTTGTCGGCGTCGAGAATCGCCAGCGCCTCGCCCAGCTTGGTGTCGAACTCTTCGTTCGCGAAGGCGGTTTCGTTCCACGCCACACCCGATTTGTAGGCCAGTTGCAGGATCTGCACCCCAAGCGGGCGCATGTTCCATTCGGTGGCCGAGAACGGGTATTTCGTCCAGTCGTTCCAGAAGGTCGAACCGGGCAGAATGGTGCGTTTGATCTTGATTCCGGCATCACGGATCTGCGCCGCGACCGCATCGCAGCTTGCCGACTGCCAGTTGTCATCAAGCGAGATCAGCTCGAATTCGGTGTCGGCGTGGCCTGCGGCATCAATCGCGGCCTTGGCAGCCGCCTTGTCCACCGTCAGCGGCGGCAGCTCGGCGTATTCCGGGTGGATCGGGCAGACGTGGTGGTTTTCGGCCACCTGCCCCAGACCGGCATAGCCCAGCTCCAGCACCACGGCGTTATCGACCGCCATTTGCAGGGCCTTGCGCACCTCGACGTTATCGTAGGGCGCTACGGTATGGTGAAAGCGCACCGCCAGCGTGCCGGCGGTGATGGCTTCCGATTTCGCCCAGCCAATGCCGTCGAACACCGCGACAAAGTCGCCTTCGGTGCGGTAGGTCATGTCGATCTCGCCCGATTCGGCGGCGGCCAAGACGGCAGCCGGGTCGGTGCCGTAGTCGATGTATTCGATCCGGTCGAGCCAGGCACCCTCGCCCCACCAGGTATGGTTGGGGTTCTTCACCAGCACCTGCTTGACGCCGACTTGGTTGCTTTCCGGCAGGTAGGCACCAGTGCCGATCGGGTTGGCGGTCGGGTCGCCGTTGTCAAAGCTTTTGTGCACCACCGCCGCCGGATAGTCGGCAAAGCCCGCGATGATCGAGATGTCGGGCGCAGGCAACACCAGCTTGACGGTGTGGCTGTCCACCGCGGTGATCGCGCCGGCACGCGCCAGCTTGGTGGCTTCATCGACCAGCCCGCCCATGCGTGCGGCCATCGAGTTGCCCTCGACCCCGGCTTCGCACCAGCGGTTGATGTTGTTCACCACGTCATCGGCGGTGAAATCGTCGCCGTTGTTCCACTTGACGCCCTGGCGCACGTTGAGGGTGTATTCAGTGGCGTTGTCGTTGGCCGACCAGCCCTCCAGCAAGCGGCCCTCGAAGGTGCCATCGGTGTTGTATTGCACCAGATATTCCAGCCAGCCACGGCCGAAGTTGGCCAGTTCCGACCAATCCCAGGTGCGCGGGTCTTTCATCGCGCGGGTTTCCATGTTCATGCGCAGCGTGCCGCCCGCAACCGGGGCCCCCTCGGCCAGCGCCTTGGGGGCGGCCAGGCCCAGCAGCCCGTAGGCGGCGGTGGCCGAAACCCCGAGTGCCGAGGTGCGGGTCAGAAATTCGCGGCGGCTCATGGTGCCCGCGCGCACTTCGTCGCGGTAAAGCCGGGCTGCGGGATGCAGCGTTTCGGCCTTGGGTGTGGTGTGGATCATCGTCATCTCCCTGACAGAATTGGTTGAGCTGGTCTTTTGGCGCACAAGGTCGCAAACGGGACAATCCCGCCGTGCAACCGTCACAACGCGGTCTTCACCCCGCCATTGCGCATCTTTTTTTCCGATGCGTCAATGTCTGGTTTTGCCGCTTGATCGCGTAATTGCGACATTCGGGCGGGTAAAATGGCCAACTTCAGGCCGAATCATGCGGGAATCGCCTGAACATTATGAAAGACACGCTTAAATTGTGCGGAAATTTTCCGTTAAAGCGGAATCAGGGTGCGCGGCGAAAGGCGGTGGGCGATTTTCCCACCTGATGCTGGAACGCGCGGGTGAAGTAGGCGGGCGAGGTGAAGCCCAGGCTGCCCGCAATCAGCCCGACCTTGAGGTCGGTTTCGGTCAGCAGCCGACGCGCCTCGAAGATCAGCCGATCATGCAGCAGCGCCGAGGCGGGCCGCCCGCTGGCCTGCTTGCAGCAGCGCGTCAGATGGGTTGGGGTGACGCCAAGGGTCGCGGCAAATTCCGCCACCCCCATGCCGGAACGGAAATCACGTTCCAGCAGGTCGGAAAAACGCGCCACCAGCCGCCGCGCGGCATCGGGGCGGGTCGCTTCCAGCGCCGCACGGCTGGCCTGGCGTTCCAGCCAGACGCTCAGCAGCCCGACATGGTGCAGGGCGGCGCGGTCATGGCCGGGGCTGGTGCTGTCGATCTCGCGCTGAAGACTGTCGAGGATCAGGTTCAATTCCTGCTGCACGCCGGTTTCGCGTATCCGCAGATGCTGCGGCGCCGAGGGCAGGGCAATGGTGCTGCCGCGCCCGAAAAACACCGCGCTGCCGAACACCTGAGCGCCAACCTCGAAACCGTGCATCACCCCGGCCGGGATGAAGATCGCGTTGCCGGCGGTATAGCCGCGGGTCACGCCGCCCACGGTGATCCGGCCCTGACCCTTGGTGAACCACAAGAACATCGGTTCCGAGATCGAGCGCATCGCTTCAACCCGCCAGCGCCCGCCGACCGCAAGGCGCGGAATGGCAACCAGCCGCAGGCGGGAAGGTTCGGTCAGCTCTTGCATCGGTCAGGTTCCAGTGCGGCACGGGGGCTTGCGTGTGGTCGCGCGCAGAGTCGCAATTAACCAGTCCTTGCCCCGCGACCCAAGCAAAAAAGTGGCGAGATCGGCAGGTTATCATGGCAAGCGGCAAACTTGCCCCGCAAAAGCGGTCAATCAACCTCGGGCAGCGCGACCGCGGGCCAACCCGCCATGCGAGAGCGGAACCAGGTGCGCTGGCGCTTGGCATATTGCCGCGAGGCGATTCGCGCCAAGGCCACCGCGTGGTCACGCCCGATCTCGCCACGCAGATATGCCACCAGTTCGCGCGCGCCGATCGCCCGCGCCGAAGGCTGCGCCGGGTTCCAGTGCGGCAATTGCGCCCGCACCTCGTCCAGCGCCCCCGCCGCCATCATGGCATCAAACCGCGCGTCGATGCGCGCGCCCAACCAGGCCGGATCGGGGGCCAGCACCAGCGCCTGCGCCCGCGCCAGCGGCAGCAGCGCCGGGCCGGTCGCCGCCTGCCAGTCGGCCAGGCCGCGCCCGGTGGCGCGCAGCACCTCCCAGGCGCGCTGCACCCGCGCCGGGTTCTGGCGGTCAATCGCCGCGCGGGTGGCGGGGTCAAGCCCGGCCAGCATCCCCGCCACATCGCCCGCCCGCCTGCGGGCATCGCCCTCGGCCCGCACCTGCGCCGGGATCGCGGGAATCGCCGCCAGCCCCGCAGTCAGGGCGGTAAAGTAAAGCCCGGTGCCGCCGACGATGATCGGGCGCGCGTCGCTGGCCAGCACCTGTGCCACCTCGCGCAGCCAGTGGCCCACCGAATAATCCTGATCGCGCCCGACATGGCCGTAAAGCCGGTGTGGCACCAGCGCCTCGTCCGCCGCCGAGGGCCGCGCCGTCAGCACCCGCCAGCAGGCGTAAACCTGCAAGGCGTCGGCATTGACGATCACCCCGCCCTGCCGTTCGGCCAGCTTTAGCGCCAGTCCCGACTTGCCGCTGGCCGTCGGCCCGGCGATCAGCACCGGCAGCTCGGCCGAAAGGTTGCTCAGCGGCGACAAGTCGCCTCTCCCCTTGCATTGAAACTGCAAAATTGGTAACAAGACCTAACCAATATGTCCGAAGGGACCACGCCCATGCCCGTCATCACCTGTATCGAAGACCTCAAGCGCCTTTACAAGCGGCGGGTGCCGAAGATGTTCTACGATTACGCCGAAAGCGGGGCCTACACCGAGCAGACCTTCCGCGACAACGTGACCGATTTTTCCCGCCTGCGGCTGCGCCAGAAGGTGGCGGTGGACATGACCAACCGCAGCACCGCAAGCACGATGATCGGGCAGAAGGTGGCGATGCCGGTGGCGCTGGCCCCGGTCGGGCTGACCGGCATGCAATCGGCCGACGGCGAGATCAAGGCGGCGCGGGCGGCGGAAAAATTCGGGGTGCCGTTCACCCTGTCCACCATGTCGATCTGTTCGATCGAGGATGTCGCGGCCAACAGCGCCGCGCCGTTCTGGTTTCAGCTTTACGTGATGCGCGACGAGGATTTCGTCGATCGCATCATCGACCGGGCCAAGGTGGCGCGCTGTTCGGCGCTGGTGCTGACGCTTGATCTGCAAATTCTGGGCCAGCGCCACAAGGATCTGAAGAACGGCCTGTCCGCCCCGCCCAGGCTGACGTTGCCGGTGCTGATCGACATGGCCACCAAGCTGCGGTGGGGGCTGGGGATGCTGGGCACCAAACGCCACGGCTTCGGCAATATCGTCGGCCACGCCAAGGGGGTAGGCGATACCGCCTCGCTGATGAGCTGGACCAGCGAGCAGTTCGACCCCAAGCTTGACTGGAGCAAGATCGCCCGCATCCGCGACCAGTGGGGCGGCAAGATGATCCTCAAGGGCATCCTCGACCCCGACGACGCCCGGCTGGCCGCCGATTTCGGGGCCGATGCGATCATCGTCTCGAACCATGGTGGGCGCCAGCTTGACGGCGCGCTGTCGTCGATCCGGATGCTGCCGAAAATCGTGGAAGCGGTGGGCGACAAGATCGAGGTCCATCTCGACGGCGGCATCCGCTCGGGTCAGGACGTGCTGAAAGCGCTGGCGCTGGGCGCGCACGGCACCTTCATCGGGCGGTCCTACATCTACGGGCTGGGCGCGATGGGCGAGGCCGGGGTGACAAAGGCGCTGGAGGTCATCCAGAAAGAACTCGACGTGTCGATGGCGCTCTGTGGCGAGCGTGACGTGCTGAACTTGCGGCGCGAGAACCTGCTGGTGCCGCGCGACTTCGAGGGCGACTGGGCCTGATCGCCCCGCCGCCCGCCGCAGCGGCGGCAAAACCCGCATTTGCTTGATCCGGATCAAGGTATTCTGTGACGCAGCAGATACCATGCACTTGCCTTGCGGGCGGCTAGCGGCCACGCGCCGCAGCCCTCTTGCCAGGAGATCGGATCCGTTCTTGTCAGGATCACGAGATGACGCTGAACCAGGATCCAAAGTTCAGCCCGGCGCAGGCGGACCTGCGTCCCGAGCAAAAGGAGAATGTTGAATGCAAGCAATGATGATGGGCCGCAGCGCCCGGCAAATCCTGGGCGTCGGCCTGATCGCCGGTCTGGTGGGTGGTGCCGCGGAAATCGCCTGGATCGCGCTTTACCTGCAGCTTCAGGGTGGCTCGTCCAGCGCCGTGGCCCGTGGCATCACCGAAACGGTGCTGCCGGGGTCGGGTGATGCGGCCTTCGCGGTGGCGGCCGGCCTTGCCATCCACATGGTGCTGGCGGTTGTGCTGGGCGCTGCCGTGGCGGTGGTGTTTGCCCGCGCCTTTCCCGGCCTTTCCGGCACCTTGACCGAGTTCGCGGCGGTGGTCGGTGTGCTGGTTCTGGTCTGGACCATGAACTTTCTGGTGATTCTGCCGGTGGTCAACCCGGCCTTCGTGACCATCGTGCCCTACGGTGCCAGCCTGACCTCGAAGGTTCTGTTCGGCGTGGCTGCGGCGCTGGTGTTTCACACCATGCGCACCCGAGCGCGGGCCTGACCCCGCGCCCCTCCTGCCCCGACCATCGGGCAGGCCATCAGCGCCCGGCCGCCGCGCGGCGGCCCAGGGCGCTGATTGATACCGCCGCCAGAATGATCAGCCCCACCAGCACCTCGCGGATGTAACTGTCCACCTGCAACTGGGTCAGGCCGTTGTCCATCACGCCCAGCACCACCACCCCGGTCAGGCTGGCCAGCACCCGCGGCTGGCCGTTTTCCGACAGGGTCATGCCCAGAAACACCGCCGCAATCGCCGTCAGCATCAGCCCCGAGCCTTGCGTCGGGTTGGCCGAGGCCACCCGCGACGCATACATCAGCCCCGCCACCGCCGCCCCCACCCCGGTAAAGGCAAAGGCCGACAGCCGCAGCAGCGTGACCCGGACCCCCGCCAGCCGCGCCGCCTCGGGGTTGCCGCCGATGGCGTAAAGGCGGCGGCCATAGCTGGTCTGCTCCAGCACCAGCCACACCAGCGCCACCACCGCCAACGCCAGCAGGGTCAGCCACGGCAGCACGGCGGGCCGATCCCCGAGCCTGCCGATCGGCAAGCCACCGCGGGCAAAATCGCCAAAGGCCTGCGGGATGTCGCGCCCGAAAATGGTCTTGCCGCCCGACACCACAAACGCGAAGCCGCTGAACATCGTCAGGGTCGCCAGGGTTGCCACGAACGGCAGGATGCCCACCACGCTGACCAGCACCCCGTTCAGCAGCCCCGCCCCCAAGCCCACCGCCAGCGCCGCCGCCAGCGCCCATCCCATCGGCACCTGATGGCTGAACAGCACCGCCGCCACCACCCCGGCCAGCGAAGCGATCGAGCCCACCGACAGGTCGAAATCATTCATCACCATCACCACCGTCATGGTCGCGGCAACCACCGTCAGCATGCTGATCTGCTGGCTGATGTTGAGCCAGTTGCGCGCCGTCATGAAGGTGTCGGGCAGGCTGATCCAGAAGAACAGCACGATCCCCAGCATCCCGATCAGGGTGCCATAGCTGCGCAGCAGTCTTGCCATGGTTCAGGCGTCCTCGCTCAAAGGGTCATGGCACCGCGCCAGCAGCCCGGCCTCGGTCAGGCCCGCAGCAGGCAGCACCGCCCCCAGCCGCCCGGCGTGCAGCACCGCGATGCGGTCACAAAGGCCGATCAGCTCGGGCAGATCGGACGAGGCCACGATCACCGCGCCACCGGCGGCGGCAAAGGCCCGGATCAGGGCATGGATGTCGAACCTCGCGCCGACATCGACCCCGCGCGTCGGCTCGTCCAGCAGCAAGAGACGCGGCTGGCCCGCCAGGGCGCGGGCGAACAGCACCTTCTGCTGATTGCCGCCCGACAACTCGGCACAGGGCTGCCAAGAGCCGCGCGCCTTCAGCCCGACCGCGTGCCCCAGCGCCGCCACCCGCTGGCCCTCACGCCTGTGCCGCAGGAAACCCGCGCGCGACAGATCGGCCAGATGCGGCAGGGTCACGGTTTCCGCCAGCGCGCGCCACAGCATCAGCCCTTCCGAGCGGCGCTCGCGCGGAACGTAAGCCAGCCCCTGCCGCCAGCACTGCGCCGGGGTGGTGCCAAGGGCCACTCCGCCCAGGCTCACCTGCCCGGCGCGGCGCGGCAGTGCCCCCATCAGCGCCTTGAGGGCGGCATTGCGGCCCGAACCGGAAAGCCCCGCCAGCCCCAGAATCTCGCCCGCCTGCACATCGAAGTCGATGCCCCGCACCACCCCGCCCGCCAGCCCCCGCACCCGCAGCAGCGCAGCACCCGATGTCGCGCCGTGGCGGGGTGGATAAAGATCACCGATCTCGCGCCCGGTCATGTCATGGATGATCCGGGCGCGGTCGGTCTCGGCGATGGCGCGCGAGCAGACCGTTGCGCCGTCGCGCAGCACGGTCACCCGCTGGCACAGCCGCAGCACCTCGTCGAGCCGATGCGAGACGTAAAGCACCCCGGCCCCGCCTGCGACCAGCGCCCCGATCGCGGCAAACAGGCGCTCGGCCTCGGCACCGGTCAGGGCGGCGGTGGGCTCATCCAGCACATAAAGCCAGGGCGCGCGCCCGCCCCCCGTCAGCAAGGTGGCGGCAATTCGCACCAGCATCTGATCACCCGGCCCAAGCGCCGCCATCGTCCGGTCGGGGTCGAGATGATCCACCCCCAGCCGCGCCAGCGCCGCCCGCGCCGCGCGCCGCAGCGCGCCCCAGTCAACCAGCCCGAAGCGGGTGGGATAGGGCCGGGCCAGGTGCATGTTCTCGGCCACCGAAAGCCCCGGCACCACCTGCAATTCCTGATGCAGAAAGCGCAGACCCGCCGCCTCGGCATCAGCCGGGCTGGCCAGCGGGATCGGTCGCCCGTCCAGCGTGACCCGCCCCGCATCGGCCCGCTCGATCCCCGCCAGAATCCGGATCAGGGTGCTTTTCCCGGCCCCGTTCTCGCCCATCAGCGCATGCACCTCGCCGCCACGCAGCGCCAGCGCCGCGCCGTTCAGGGCGCGCGCCGCGCCATAGGTCTTGATCAGACCGGAAAGGGCAAGCTCGGGCATATCGGATCAATACCGCCAATTGCGACTTCTTGCTGGCCTAAATATCCCCGCCGGAGGCGCCTTGCGACCCGGACGGGAGCCTCCGGCGGGAGTATTTGGACAAAGAAGAAACCGCGCCGGGGGGTTACTTTGCGTCCTTCACGTTGGCCGAGGTGATCAGCACGGTCGGCACATAGACCACGTTCTGGCGCAGCGTCTCGCCTGCCAGCACGCGGGCCACCGTGTCGGCGGTGGTGCGGCCGATCCCGGCGAAGTCCTGCGCTACTGAGGCCTCGAAATTACCGCCCGCGGCGATTGCGTCACGCGCCTGCGGGTTGGCGTCGATGCCGGTGATCACGATACCTTCGCCGCTGCGGCCTGCCGCCTCGATGGCTTGCAGCGCACCAAGTGCGGGCTGATCCCAGGCGGCCCAGACCGCCTTGATGCTGCCCGGTTCGGGATTGGCGGCCAGCAGCGCCTCCATCTTGGCGCGGCTGTCGGCAATGCCGCCGTCATCGACGTTGGGGGTGATGCGGTCGAGCACCTTGATGTCGGGGAAGTTGCCGAACACCGCATCGGCGATCACGCCGCGCACCTGCACCGGCGGGAACGGGTCAAAAGTGAACAGCACCACATTGCCGTTGCCGCCGATCCGGTTGGCGACATAGACGGCGGTTTCCGCCGCCATGGCGTAGCCGTTCGAGGTGACATTGGCGCGGATCAGCGGGTCGCTGCCCGCATCCATCCCGATCACCGGAATTCCGGCGGCATCGGCGGCGGCCAGCCCGGCCGCGACCTGCGCCGGATCGACGTTGATCACGATCGCGTCCACGCCCTGCGTCACCACATCCTCGATGCGCGAGATCACGGCGGCCACGTCGCCGGCCGTGTCGATCACGTTGACCTGCCAGCCCAGCTCGGCGGCGCGGGCCTGAAAGGCCTCGACATAGAACTGGGTGCCGGGTTGCGCGAGGTAGGGCGTGATCACCGCCACCCTGTCCTGCGCGTTGGCGGCAGCGCCGGTCAGCACGGCGGCAGCCAGAACGGCGGCGCGTCCGGCGGTGTGGAGTGTGCGTGTGAAAGCCATGGTCGAAAACCTCCCCAAGGGTCATTGTGCTTGCGGGGCAATCATTGGCAGGCCAGTCTGGCGGCGTCCAGCATTTTGCGACGGGGGCGGCATGGCAGCGGCAAGTCTGATCGGGATCGACATCGGCACGACCTCGGTCAAGGCGGTGATGATCAAGCTGGATGGGGCGCGGATCGCGGCAACGACGGCCTCTTACCCGACCCGGCACCCCGCACCGGGCCGGGTCGAGCAGGACCCGGGCGACTGGCTGGCGCTGGTGCGGGACGCTCTGGCAGGATTTGCCGCGCGCCCCGAGGGCCGCGCGGTGCGGGCGATCTGCCTGACCTCGCAGGTCAACACCCATGTTTTCGTCGATGCCGGGCTGCAGGTGCTGCACCCGGCGCTGGTGTGGCAGGACGGGCGGGCGGCGGCGGCGGGGGCGGCGCTGGACGCGCAGATCAGCGCGGCCGACAAGATCGCCTGGCTCGGCGCCCCGATGCCAATCGACGCCAGCCATGCGCTGGCGCGGATGGCGTGGATGGCGGCGGCGCATCCCAAGCTCTGGGCGCGCACCGCGCATGTGCTGCTGCCCCGCGACTATGTGCTGGCCGCCCTGACCGGGCAGATCGTGACCGATCCGATCTCGGCGGTGGGGCTGGTGGGCGCTGACCTGCGCTATGCCGCGCCGCTGATCGCACTTTTGCCGGGGGCGCAGGCGCGGCTGGCCCCTTTGGCCGATCCGCTGGCGGTGGTGGGGCGGGTGCGCGCGGGCGAGGCGCTGGCCGGGGTGCCGGTGGTGCTGGGCACGATGGACGCCTGGGCCGGCATGTTCGGGCTGGGGGTCGCCGCCGAGGGTCAGGCGATGTATCTGAGCGGCACCAGCGAGGTGCTGGGGCTGATCGCGCGGGCGGTGATCCCCGAGCCCGGGGTGATCACCTTTCCCGCGTGGGCGGGCATCACCCTGCACGCCGGGCCGACCCAGGCCGGGGGCGCGTCACTGGCCTGGCTGGCGCGGGTCACCGGGCGCGATGTGGCGGGGCTGGCGGCAGCGGCGGCCCCGATCACGGCCCAGAGTCCGCTGTTCCTGCCGCATCTGCAAGGCGAGCGCGCGCCACTGTGGGACGCGCAGGCGCGCGGCACCTTCGCCGGGCTGACCTCGGCCAGCGGTCCGCCGGAACTGACCGCAGCAGTGCTGGAGGGGGTGGCGTTTTCGGCGCGGCTGGCGCTTGAGGCGCTGCAACGCTCGGCCGGGCAGGTGCCGGGCAGCCTCAACTGTGGCGGCGGCGGGGCGGCGTCGGATCGCTGGTGCCAGATCAGGGCGGATGTGTTGGGGCGGCCCCTGCATCGGATGCAGGGCTGCGACCCCGGTGCCCTGGGGGCGGCGGTGATGGCGGGGGTGGGCTGCGGCGCGATGCCCGACCTCGCCGAGGCGGCGGCGCATCTGGTGCAGCCTGACCGCAGCTTTCAGCCCGACCCCGCCGCCGCGCGGCTGGCCGATGCGCGATTTGCGTTGTGGCAGCAGCTTTACCAACAGGTCCGGCCAATCAACGCAGGCCTGGCCTGAGGCGCGGACCGTCGGGGGCGCTGCCCCCGAACCCCCGGAGTATTTCGGCAAAGAAGAGGCGGCGAACGCAACGGGCGCGGTGAACGAGGCCAGTCAGCCGGGGTGGCGCGCCTTCAGGGTGGTCAGGGCTGGAACCACGCGCAGGGTGCAGGCGGCAAAGCCGAAGGTGGCGCGCAGGCTACGGCTGCCGCTGACACCCACCCCGTGGCGCCGACTCTTTGGGCTTTCCTTTCGCGTCAGGACAGGCTAATGCCCCCCGGTCGCGCCATGCACCCTTGGAGGATGGCGGACTTATTGGCATATGGAGAACCTCAATGGCTGGCAAGATCCCTGATCTTAGCGCCGAGGTACGGATGGGGACAGGCAAGGGGGCCGCCCGTCAAGCTCGTCGTGAGGGCAACGTACCCGGTATCGTTTACGGCGGCGGCACCGATCCGCTGTCGATCAACATCAACTTCAACACCCTGCTGAACCGGCTGCGCAAGGGCCGCTTTCTGCAAACCCTGTTCAACCTCAAGATCGAGGGTCAGGAAGACGTGCGGGTGATCTGCCGCGGGGTGCAGCGCGACGTGGTCAAGGACATGCCGACCCATGTCGATTTCATGCGCTTGCGCCAGACGAGCCGGGTCAACCTGTTCATCCACGTGACCTTCATCAACCATGAAGCGGCCCCGGGGCTGAAACGCGGCGGCACCCTGACGGTGGTGCGCCCCGAGGTCGAGCTTGACGTGCTGGCGGGTGACATTCCCGATCACATCACGGTCGATCTGACCGGCAGGGAAATTGGCGACGTGATCCACATCCACGATATCGCCCTGCCCGAAGGCGCGTCGCCGATCATCCACCGCAACTTCGTGATCGCCAACATCGCGTCGCCGTCGAGCCTGCGCTCGGCTGGCGATGAAGAGGCTGAAGCGACCGAGGCTGCGGCCGCAGCGGCACCGGCCGCTGCGCCGGCCAAGGGCTGACGCCGCACCGATGACGACCGGCGCGGGAGGCAAAGTCCTTCCGCGCCTTTTCATTGCCTGACCGGCGGCGTCACCAGCCTCTTGCGCACCGCCCCGCCGATCGGTGATGGTCGGGTCGCAGGCAAAGGCGGCGGGACAGCGGCATGAAACTTTTCATCGGCCTTGGCAATCCGGGTGCGAAATACGCGGGCAACCGGCACAACATTGGCTACATGGCGGTGGACCGGATCGCCGCCGAGCATGGCTTCGGCCCGTGGCGGGCGCGGTTCCAGGGGCTGGTGGCCGAGGGCAGCCTTGGCGGCGAGAAGGTGGTGCTTTTGAAGCCCGAGACCTTCATGAACCTGTCGGGCCAGTCGGTCGGCGAGGCGCAGCGCTTTTTCAAGCTGCCGCCCGAGGATCTGGTGGTGTTTCACGACGAGCTAGACCTTGCCCCCGGCAAGTTGCGCGTCAAGCAGGGCGGCGGTCACGCCGGGCACAACGGCTTGCGCTCGATCCACGCCCATATCGGCGAGGCTTATGGTCGGGTGCGCCTTGGCATCGGCCACCCCGGCCACAAGGACGCGGTGGCACCCTATGTGCTAAGCGATTTTGCCAAGGCGGATGCGGGCTGGCTGGACGACCTGCTTTGCGGCATCTCGGACGGGGCCGTGCTGCTGGCGGCGGGCGACGGCGCGGGTTTTCTGAACGCGGTGGCGCTGCGCACCGTGCCGCAGCGCCCCGCCAGCGCCGAGCGCAAGCTGGCGGGCACGGCCACCGCGGTGCCCCCTATTGCTGCCGACCAACCGGCCCCCGACCCGCGCAGCCCGTTGCAAAAGCTGACGGATCGCTTCCGGTGAGCGGCGCTGCGGTTGGCGGATGATCTTGCCCCCGACACCGGCCTTGCGCCCTGCGCCAAGCTGTGATCCGCTGGCGGCAGGGCTGTCAGGGGGGAATGATGCTGCAATTTCTGCGTCGCGCCGCGCGCGTGCTGGTGGTGCTGGTGCTGGT